>ENA-OQAX01000123-OQAX01000123.1-human-gut-metagenome-genome-assembly--contig:-NODE-123-length-16716-cov-2.130448_pt1 | contig 16716 bp, 19 predicted proteins | sample MGYA00242741_ERZ504539 | MGnify/ENA primary metagenome ERZ504539 (study PRJEB26092, sample SAMD00036277) | human gut metagenome | host: Homo sapiens | study: EMG produced TPA metagenomics assembly of... | reverse complement strand
GCTTGCCACCTGAGCTTGGCCTGCATAATGCCGCTGTAGCATTGCCGTGGCGGGATATTCATGCTCTGGCTGGTAGCAGGCTCTTGGCTTTTCATTTATAAAAAGTTCAAAAGATGTGCCGTCGATATTCGGGAAAAGCCTTATATTTGCACACCCCTGTTTTTACCGTTATCAGTTTAAAAACTTATCGAATAGATATGAGTAAGATTCTAATCATTGATGATGAAGTACAAATCCGTACTCTTCTGACGCGTATGATGGAGTTGGAGGGGTATGATGTCTGTCAGGCCGGTGATTGTAGGGCTGCCCTGAAACAACTGGAACTCCAAAATCCTGATGTTGCTTTGTGCGATGTATTTCTGCCCGATGGAAATGGGGTGGACTTGGTGTTGGCTATCAAGAAGGCGGCACCCAATGTGGAAGTCATTCTGCTGACAGCGCATGGCAATATCCCCGATGGAGTACAAGCCATCAAGAACGGTGCTTTCGACTATATCACCAAGGGAGACGATAATAACAAGATTATTCCTCTGATAAGCCGTGCCGTAGAGAAAGCGCGTATGAATGTACGGTTGGAAAAACTGGAGAAGAAGGTGGGGCAGACGTACTCTTTTGATTCTATCCTGGGAGAATCCAAAGTTCTGAAGGATGCCGTTTCATTAGCTCAGAAGGTGTCGGGAACTGATGTTCCTGTACTGTTGACTGGAGAAACGGGCACGGGTAAGGAGGTATTTGCCCAGGCCATCCATTACAGTAGTAAGCGTGCACGGCAGAATTTTGTAGCGGTTAACTGTTCTTCGTTCAGCAAGGAGTTGCTGGAAAGTGAAATGTTCGGTCATAAAGCCGGTTCGTTTACCGGAGCGATGAAAGATAAGAAGGGGCTGTTCGAAGTGGCCGATAACGGAACCATCTTTTTGGATGAAATAGGTGAAATGGCTTTCGAGCTGCAAGCCAAATTGCTTCGTGTGCTCGAAGCGGGAGAGTACATCAAGATAGGCGACACGAAACCGACGAAAGTGAATGTCCGCGTTATCTCCGCCACCAATCGGGACCTGAAAAAAGAAATAGAACAAGGTAATTTCCGTGAAGATCTTTATTATCGTCTTTCTGTTTTTCAGATACACCTCCCTCCTCTTCGTGAGCGCAAAGAAGACATCGAACTTTTTGGCGGAAAGCTTTATCCAACTCTTTTCAAAGAAACTGGGGAAACAGGTGGAAGGGATGGCTCCGGAGTTCTTGAAAGCTTTGAAAGCTGCCGACTGGAGAGGAAATATCCGTGAATTGCGAAACGTGATAGAACGCAGCATGATTGTCTGCGACAAACAGCTCACCTTACAAGATCTTCCCATTGAAATACAGAATGCCCGGCAGGAAGATTATTCCGGCAAGAATTATTCGGAGTTTGAACTGGCCGCTATGGAAAAACGTCATATCGCTAAAGTTCTGCAACATACTAAAAGGAAACAAGACTGAGGCTTCACGTTTTATTGAAAATAGGTTTGACTACTTTATATAGAAAAATAGAGGAATACGGTATTTAGTTATTGAGTACCTTGATTAAGCCGTTTCCTCCTTATGGCTAAGCCCACTCTTATGGTTTGCTGCTACATGTTTCTTCCGGTGGTACTGTACAGTCCACCGGGGCAGTCCGTACAGTCCATTGCAGTGGACTGTACGGAGCGATGCCGGCGACTATAGTATGTAACCGTAAGAATGGGCTTAACCATAAGGAAGAAAGAGCTTAGTATCAGGTATGAAAGACCATACGGTAGCGTTTCACAAGCTGGAACACTTACTACACTCTTCTGTCCGTCACAGTTTCAGCAAAGATGGAAACGGAATCGGTATAGTACGGATTTTAGAAATCCCCCGTGGCTTTCCTCAGCAAGACAGGAGCTCTCGATATACTTCAGCATCTTCTTCCGAGAAACAGCATACAATCACTTCTCCTTCATAGCCATGTGCCATTTCTTCCCCGATGGCATTCAATGCGATACGTGCCGCTTCTTCCTTGGGATAATGATATACGCCGGTACTGATACAGGGGAATGCAATGCTTTGGATGCCGTTCTCTCTCGCTAGTATGAAACTGGTATGATAGCATGATGCAAGTTTTTCGGCTTCTCCATGCGTTCCCCCATGCCATACGGGTCCTACGGTATGAATCACTTTCCTGCATGGCAGGTTGTATGCATCGGTTATCTTGCTTTCCCCCGTCGGACAACCGCCCAATGTTTTACATTCCGCTAACAACGCCGGGCCTGCAGCCCGATGGATAGCTCCATCTACACCACCGCCACCCAGCAACGAGCAGTTGGCTGCATTTACAATGGCGTCGACTTTTAAAGTAGTGATATCGGCTACGGTAACATTTATCTTCTTCATTTTTCCTTTCTGTTTTTCTGTATTAAAACCTTTATACAAAGCTATATAATAAATTAGGGAATTATGCAGTTTTGGCAGCAAATAAATCAATTATTCTCCTGTTTTGATATTCTTCCCTTTTCATTTTGAAAAGATTTTCTTTTGCTCCCTCTTTTTTCTTGTTGTTATATCTGTATATAAATCAATTACTTATCTCCTGTTTGCCGATAATGGCACACTATTGGCATATAGCGTGGCAGTTAACAATAGTATTAATTAAAAAAAAAGGAATTATGGATTTATTTTCAATCGGATTTGTGGTTTGTACCTTGAGCGGCATAGCTTGCTTTTGGCTTTTCTTCAAATGCATAGACTGGTTCGAGAAGATCTAAAAAAAGAAAGGAGAAACAAGTTATGTACACAGCATTATTTGTAGTTAGTTTGATTATGTTCGGCTATATGATGTATGTTCTCATCAAGCCGGAGAAGTTTTAAAAAAGTAAGTTAAGAAATAAAGAGTTATGAATACTGAAGTTTTAGGTGTTATAGCGCAAATTGTCTTAATGGTAGTGCTTAGCTATCCTTTGGGCAAATATATCGCTAAAGTTTATAAAGGTGAAAAGACTTGGTCGGATTTTATGAAGCCCGTTGAACGGGTTATGTTCAAACTGAGTGGCATCAATCCCAATGAGGAGATGAACTGGAAACAGTTTTTGAGAGCCTTGCTGGTGGTAAATCTATTTTGGTTCCTTTGGGGGATGGTACTGTTGGTTACACAAGGTGTGCTGCCGCTTAACCCGGATGGAAATGTCGGTCAGACTGCGCATCAGGCATTCAATACTTGTATCAGTTTCATGGTGAACTGCAACTTGCAACATTATAGCGGTGAAAGTGGGCTGACTTATTTTACTCAGCTATTCGTCATCATGCTCTTTCAGTTTATTACTGCCGCTACCGGTATGGCTGCCATGGCAGGTATAATGAAAGCGCTGGCTGCAAAGACTACTCAGACTATTGGCAATTTCTGGAACTATTTGGTATTAAGTTGTACCCGTGTCCTGTTGCCTCTTTCATTGGTCGTAGGTTTTATCCTGATTGTGCAAGGAACTCCGATGGGCTTTGACGGAAAAATGAAAGTGACCACCATGGAAGGAGCTACACAATATGTATCACAAGGCCCTACGGCGGCTATTGTCCCTATCAAACAATTGGGTACTAATGGTGGTGGTTATTTTGGTGTAAACTCTTCTCATCCATTGGAGAACCCTACCTATTTTGCCAATATGGTGGAATGTTGGTCTATCCTTATCATACCTATGGCGATGGCATTTGCATTCGGTTTCTATCTGAAACGTAAAAAATTGGGTTATAGTATATATGGTGTCATGCTGTTTGCCTATCTGGTAGGAGTTTGTATCAATGTGAGTCAGGAGATGGGTGGTAATCCACGTATTGACGAAATGGGGATAGCGCAGGATAATGGCGCGATGGAAGGTAAAGAAATACGTTTGGGCTCGGCCGCCACTGCTTTGTGGAGTATTACTACTACGGTTACTTCCAATGGTTCTGTCAATGGTATGCACGATTCAACAATGCCGCTTTCGGGTATGATGGAAATGCTGAACATGCAGATCAACACATGGTTTGGCGGTGTAGGTGTGGGATGGATGAACTACTTTACATTTATTATTATCGCCGTGTTCATCAGTGGGTTGATGGTAGGCCGTACACCGGAGTTCCTTGGTCATAAAGTAGAAGCACGTGAAATGAAGATTGCTTCCATTGTGGCACTACTTCATCCGTTTATCATTTTAGTTGGTACGGCATTGGCTGCTTATCTGTTTGTTCATGCGCCTGCATTTGTGGAAAGTGAAGGTGGCTGGCTGAACAATCCCGGATATCATGGTCTGAGTGAAATGCTTTATGAATACACCTCGTGTGCCGCCAATAATGGTTCCGGTTTTGAAGGACTGGGTGATAACACATGGTTTTGGAACTACTCTTGTGGTATTGTGCTGATATTAGGACGTTTTTGTCCCGATTGTAGGTCAAGTGGCCATAGCAGGTATTCTGGCTAAGAAAAAATTTATTCCCGAAAGCGCCGGCACATTGCAAACCGATACAGTGACATTCGGTGTGATGACATTTGCGGTTATTTTTATTGTTGCCGCACTATCATTCTTCCCGGTACATGCATTAAGCACTATTGCCGAGCACTTGAGTTTATAATTCTGATAACAGACAACGATATTAATAGAAGATATGAAAGATAATAAATCAGCTTCTTTATTTCAGAAGGAGCAAGTCATTGACAGCATAAAACAATCATTCGTGAAGTTGAATCCGCGAGTGATGATTAAGAATCCGATTATGTTCACGGTAGAGGTTTGTACAGCTATTATGTTCTTGGTGATGCTCTACTCTATCGTTAATGATTCACAAGGCTCATTTATTTATAATTTATGGGTTTTCGTAATCCTGTTCATCACCTTGTTATTTGCTAATTTTGCTGAAGCTATTGCCGAAGCGCGCGGAAAAGCACAAGCCGATAGCCTGAGGAAGACTCGTGAGGAAACCCCTGCCAAATTGATTGTGAACGGGACTTTGAAAACTGTCAGTAGTTCCCGGTTAAAGAAAGGTGATATTTTTTGTATGCGAGGCAGGAGATGTAATTCCTGCCGATGGCGAGATCATCGAAGGACTGGCGTCTATTGACGAAAGTGCCATCACAGGCGAATCCGCTCCTGTAATCCGTGAAGCAGGCGGTGACAAGAGTTCAGTAACAGGAGGTACAAAAGTATTGTCCGATCAGATAAAAGTAATGGTAAGCACCCAGCCGGGTGAAAGTTTCCTGGATAAGATGATTGCATTGGTGGAAGGCGCATCCCGCCAGAAAACACCGAATGAAATTGCATTGACTATCCTGTTGGCAGCATTTACATTGGTCTTTGTCATTGTGTGTATCACCCTTAAACCGTTTGCCGATTATACGGGAACTGTCATTACCATTGCTTCTTTTCTGTCCTTGTTTGTCTGCCTCATTCCCACCACTATCGGAGGATTGCTTTCGGCTATCGGTATCGCCGGGATGGATCGTGCTTTGCGTGCCAATGTCATAACCAAATCGGGTAAAGCAGTGGAAACAGCCGGAGATATAGATACGTTGCTTCTTGATAAAACAGGAACAATAACTATAGGAAACCGTAAAGCTACCCGTTTTTATCCGGCTCAGGGAGTGGATGAACATGCTTTCATCGAAGCCTGCCTGCTCTCATCTGTATCTGATGATACTCCGGAAGGCAAATCTATTATTGAACTGGGACGTGAATCGGGTTTACGGATGCGTAATTTGAATACCGATGGTGCTCATATGATAAAATTTACCGCCGAAACCAAATGCTCGGGTATTAACTTGAAGGATGGAACAGAAATCCGTAAAGGTGCATTTGATGCGATCCGCAAGATAGCTTTGTCTGCCGGAAACCCTTTCCCAAAAGAAACGGAAGATATCATTCAAACCATTACAAGTAATGGAGGTACTCCATTGGTGGTAAGTGTCAATAAGAAAAATTGCCGGAGTAATAGAATTGCAGGATATCATAAAACCGGGTATTCAGGAACGTTTTGAACGTTTACGCAAGATGGGGGTAAAAACAGTCATGGTGACGGGAGATAACCCATTGACCGCCAAATATATTGCAGAGAAAGCCGGAGTAGACGACTTCATAGCCGAAGCTAAACCGGAGGATAAGATGGAGTATATCAAGAAAGAGCAGGCTGCCGGCAAACTGGTTGCCATGATGGGTGACGGAACAAATGATGCTCCTGCCCTTGCCCAAGCTAATGTGGGGGTTGCCATGAATAGCGGTACACAGGCTGCCAAGGAAGCAGGGAATATGGTGGATTTGGATAATGATCCTACCAAGCTGATAGAGATTGTCGAGATAGGTAAACAATTGCTGATGACACGTGGTACACTGACCACTTTCTCCATAGCCAATGATGTGGCCAAAATATTTTGCCATTGTTCCTGCATTGTTCATGCTTTCCATTCCGGAACTGGCTGCATTGAATATTATGGGGCTGCATAGCCCTGAGAGTGCTATCTTGTCTGCGGTTATATTCAATGCCATCATATTCCTATTCTGATTCCGCTGGCATTGAAAGGAGTTCAATACAAACCGATAGGAGCTTCCGCCTTGCTTCGTCGTAATCTTTTGATATATGGCATAGGTGGTGTTATTGCTCCTTTTGTGGGTATTAAATTAATAGATTTAGTAGTAGGATTATTCTTTTAACAAGTAAACGACAATGAAAAATTTTATAAAGTCATTCAGACTTACCTTAGTCTTTTGTGTGTTTTTCTCAGTATGCTATATACTAGTCTTATGGATTTTCGCTCAATTTGCCGGACCTAATTCCGGCAATGCCGAGGTTGTGGAACTTAACGGAAAAGTGGTAGGTGCCGCCAATGTGGGACAATCATTTACGGAAGATATCTATTTCTGGGGACGTCCTTCATGTGCCGGAGATGGTTATGATGCAACCAGTTCGGCCGGTAGCAATAAAAGGCCCTACCAATGCAGAATACTTGGCTGAAGTAGAAGCGCGGATTGATACATTTTTAAAGCATCATCCTTACTTGAGCCGTAAGGAAGTACCTGCCGAAATGGTCACAGCCAGCGGTTCCGGGCTGGATCCTGACATCACTCCGGCCTGCGCATACGTGCAGGTACAACGTGTGGCTAAAGCTCGCGGAATGAGTGAGGAAACTGTAAAAGCTATTGTAGATAAGCTGTGGAAAACGTTTATGGGCATATTCGGTACAGAGAAGGTGAATGTATTAAAACTGAATGCTGCTTTAGAAAAGGCAAAATAATAAAAAATATATAGTCATTAATTAGGAAGACGTGCGTCATGAAAAAGAGAAGTTTCCTGGATACCGAGAGCCTGTCGGCTCTAGAAGCTGTGGCTATCATTGTATTGTTCTTTTGCTTTGATAACATGGATTCTTGATCTTTGACGTGCATCACCATTGAATGATGCATCTTGATTCAGAAAAAACTCAAAATGGATATTTCCTTTCAGACAATAAGAAGGAAATAGTAGAAATATGTAAAACACGAATATTGATTAGTTTAGTTTTTTAAGATGAAAAAGAATTTGAAAAAAAAGTGGTCTTGGTGCTGGCTCTACTGTTGCCTGGAGTGATAAAAGCACAAGAATTTAACGTAACGGCTAAGGCGGATTTTGTAAGTGATTACATTTGGCGTGGCGCTTACCAGAATTCAGGATTTTCTGTACAGCTACATTAGGATTATCTTACGGCAATCTTTCTTTGTCTGCTTGGGGGAGTCAGAGCCTGACCAAGACAGACGGTGCACAAGAGTTTGACATCAATTTGAGTTATACCATTGGCGGTTTAGGTATTACAGTGACCGACTATTGGTGGAATGGCATCACCATGCCCTACGGGGATTATAAACATGATCATCATTTTGAAGGAACATTAGCTTATAATTTCGGCGAGAACTTTCCTCTGACCTTGAGCTGGTCTACCATGTTTGCGGGAAGAGACGATAACAAAGACGGTGATCGTGCTTATTCCACTTATATCAATGCTTCTTATAATATTGCTTGCCCGGCAGAAATTACGCTCACTCCTTCCGTTGGTTTCACTCCCTGGAAAGGAATGTATGATGCTGATGGTGCTGCTTTTACAGATATTGCTTTAAAAGCTTCCAAGAACATTAATATTACAGATCATTTTTCTTTGCCTTTGTTTGTACAGGCTATTGTTTCGCCCTCATTTGACAAAACTTATCTGATAGCCGGATTAAGTATTGGGTTTAAATGTGTATAAAAGGAAGTGTCAAAACGAAACCGGACTATCCAATCGTCAACTGTAGGGGCAGGGTTTGCCTGCCCGAAGACACAAAGCAAACTGTTTTCGGGCGAGCGAACCTCGCCCCTACGAACGAAACGACAGCATTATCCACGTTTTGACAACCCTTTTTTGTTGTATAGAGTGACTTATCCTTTTTTGAGTCTTGCCGGACGTGGTATTTTTGTTCAAAGAGTTACCACGTGGAGAATGGAGTATGGCAAAAACTAAAGATAGTTTTGTATCTCTTTAATGTTATTCAACTTAATAAAGTGGGAGTGCGTTACTTCTCCTTCATATTGTTCGTGTGCCCAAGTGACATGATGAGGTACATAGGCTGCATAACCTCCGAGTTCCAATATGGGAATAATATCTGACTTTATTGAGTTTCCTATCATCAGTAAATTTTCTGCCTTACACCCTAAATTATCAAGCAATCTTTTATAATCCGCATTCTTCTTGTCGCTCATTATTTCTATGTGGCAAAAACATTCTTGTAGTCCGGACGCAGAAATCTTTCTTTTTTGATCGAACAAATCACCTTTGGTGGCCAATACTAATTTATAATTTTCGTGCAAGGCTGATATGACTTCTTGCACACCGTCCAATAATGTGATTGGTCTTTGCAGAAGTTCCTGACCTGATCGGAGGATTTCTTTTACGAGATTGAGGTCTCCTTCTCCATTAGTAACTTTGCAAATGGTTTCAATCATGCAAAGCAGCATCCTTTCAGTCCATAACCATAGATATGCAGATTTTTTATTTCTGTCTTGAACAATTCTTCTGATACGGAAGGAGCCGGTGAATATTTCCTCAGAAGATGACAAAATTTGTGTTCCAACTCTTGAAAATAAAGTTCATTTTCCCAAAGAGTGTCATCGGCATCAAAAGCGATAAATTCTATTTTTATTTTTCATGTTTTTATTATTAGAATAGGAAGAGAGAGCAATCATATCATAATGTATTATTTTGTCCGTCTTTTACGTTCTGTATAAATTCAGCAACATTTCGTCCATCCACCAAGCCATGGTGGACACTGATGGATATAGGGAGCAAAAGTTTCTTTTTTTCTTGTATCAGCTTACCCGTGGAAATTTTGGGTATAGAATCTCCTGTTTGAATTGAACCGGCATGTTTCATCTCGGAAAAGGCAAACCAAGGCAGAGCCGAATAACGGATGACATCCGCTCTTGCTGTGTCCTTGGAAAAAGAAAGTCCGGTACTGTTTTTTACTCTATGTATTTCCTTTTCTGCATTTTCAATAAATAAGGAAAGATCTGTGTCATACTCAAAAAATCCAAAGCCAAAAGTTCCGTCCTCTCTTCCGATAGTGGGCGAAATATTGATTTTATCATATTCTACTACTTCTCCGTTTTCTATACGTAATTTGAATGCAGTAGTCGCATTGATACATTTCAATAGGAAGTGCACAGAATAAAGAAAAAAGAAAACTTCCATATTTTTTACTTTGTTGATATATGCTTGTGAAATCAACAGTCGTGGTAATTCCCCAAAAAGGGTCATCGAGAGCCGAGAAGAATTTAAAATGCTCTTTTCTATTCCAATTGTCCAGGTTAATAACTCGCTTCATTTTCTATTTACTCTGTTTTTCTTTTTATGTGTATTATTTCTGTTACAACTATTTTAACGATAAAACATATTGTTGCAAATATACAAAAAGTATTTTAACAGAGATGTTCTTTGTTTGCTTTAAATCCATTTTATTATCTCCTGTTCTGTGTTAAAGTTAAGAATGGATAACAGCAACTATTTTAAAAGGTTATTCAGGACTGGTAATCAACTATATGTCTATTTTTGTTTATAAGGGAAAGAATTCTATTAAATTTTGTGTGGATAACAATGTAGGTGATAGAATTGGCAATAAAGTATAAATCGCTATAAGGATAAAATAATATTTTATTTAATCAAAAACAAAAGCAACAAATACCTGTCGGGCGAATTTGTTGCTTCTGTTTATTCAGGAAGGTCACATGACAAAAGAGTCTTGTAATTGAGTTTGTTTTATTACATCAAATTTTTTCTGATGGAATATCTAGAAAGGCTTTGCACAGTGTCATTAATGCCTTTTCTCTATCTTGTTCCCGTACCAGCACTGAAAGATTGTGAGTGCTGCTGCCATATGAAATCATGCATACCGGCATCTCTTTCAGCGTTTCTATAATTCTGGCTTCCAACCCTGTATGCTTTTCCCAATTTAGATCGCCAATAACGCTGACCACAGACATTTCTGTTTCCATTCCTATTTCCGCATACTTATGTAATTCACGATATATCAGGCGTAATGTGTCGTTGCTACATTTCACAGCCAATGAAACACTCACATTAGAGGAAGTCGCTAAATAGACAGGAACCTTATATTTCTCGAACACATCAAATACTTTTCCAATAAATAGATAAGAAGTAAGAACCCCTAACGAACGAAGTTTGACAAAGACCACACCTCTGCGTGAAACAGCAGCTTTTACTTTTGTTCCTGTTTTTTCTGATGATATCCGTAATGTATCTTCCGGTGTTTTTATCAATACAATGGCCATACCGACGGTGCGCGCCAGCGGAATACATTCCGGATGAAGCAATGCAATGCCGCTATCAATAAAATTCTCGGCTTCACCGTATGTAAGAGTCCGAGTATGTTCCATACCTTGGAAACAAATTTCATCAGAACGTAAGGATGTTATAATTTCATCCGCATGGAATACAGCCCCGATAACAGTGGCATAATACTCATTTCCTATTTGTGGGAATAAATCCACTTCATCATATGCATTTTTACACAAACGGCTTTGGGTAATAAGAATGGGGACATCGGGACAGGCTTTCATCAGTTCTTCTACATTTTTTTTTCACATACTTTATATCCGGTTTCCGATCAAGCCCTAGCCGCATGAAATGACATGAGTTCAAGATGAAGTTCTTTTTTCGTACATTCTTCTAAATAATGTGACAGAATAAGAGAGGATATCATTGCTCCGTGAGCCATAATCTCATGATCGTCAATGATGTTCGGATTTTCATTACATAAACGGGAAATTTGATCGATGTGTACTTTTATTTCTTTGGCAGCTTCTGCTTTCTGCATTTCGGAGGAAAGAAGATTGTCCAGCCAATTTCCACAATCATTCTCGAAATCCTGCAATTGATTCATAACCTTTTCGATATCGAGATGGAATAAAGAAATAGAAACAGCTTGCAGCTTTTGGGCAATGCCGGTAAAAGTGTCGAGCACTATAATAGAACGTTCGTTCATGCTAATTACTTCAGTCCGATGTTTCAGTTCGGCAGCAGATTTAATATTTTCTAAATTATATACTTCATTTTTGTATTGCATTTTATTCTTTTCGAGTTTCTTTTTCATTTTAACAGGCAAATTTCCATATTGGAAAGCTATATTCTTACTAGTTTCATCTTTATTAGTTTGTTAATCAGTTGTTTATTATTGTTTGCTCGCTACCTTTTCTATAAGTTGATAGCGTTATACTCTGTATAAATCAAAATCGATGCCATTACGAAAATTGCACTTTTATCTTTCGGCTATTTCATTTCCCATTTTAGAAAAAAGGCTTTCATATTGAAAAAGTATAAACTAATTAACAAATACATATCATATTGATAATAAGATATTTAAGTTGATGGTATGACTTTTGTCATCTAACTGAAAAAAAGAATTATATAAAAATGAAATTGTATATCATATCAAACAGACTGCCCGTGAAGGCTGTCGCAGAACAAGATACCTTTGTTTTCTCACGTAGTGAAGGAGGTCTGACAACGGGCCTAAATTCCCTACAAGGCAATTACGAGAAACATTGGGTGGGGTGGCCCGGAATCTGTACAGACAAAGAGGAAGAAAAACAGGATATCTGTCACCGGTTGGAGGAAATGAATCTCCATCCCATATTTTTATCCCATGAGCAATATAAGAACTATTATGAGGGATACAGTAACAGTACCCTGTGGCCTTTATGTCACTATTTTTTGCCTATACATTATATAGAAAGAGTTTCTGGCAATCTTACCAAGAGGTTAACGCTTTGTTTTGTCGGGAAATCATCCGCCTTGTGGAACCGGATGATTGGGTCTGGGTACAAGATTATCAGTTGATGTTACTTCCGGAAATGCTCCGCCAAGAGCTTCCCCGGTTGCATATCGGCTATTTCCATCACATTCCGTTTCCATCTTATGAGTTATTCCGAATTCTGCCTGAACGTGCCGAAATACTGAAAGGATTGTTAGGAGCCGATTTTATCGCATTTCATACACATGACTATATGCGTCATTTCATCAGCGCGGCCGAACGGGTACTCCATATGGATTTCAGTTTGGATGAAACCCGGATAGCAGTCGCATTGTGCGCGTTGATGCACTTCCGATGGGGATAAATTATGACCTTTACCACAATGTGTCACAACAAAAAAATGTTTGGAAAGCTATAGAACGAACCCGTCTCTTGTTTGGCAAACATAAACTTATCCTATCGGTAGACCGTTTGGATTATAGTAAAGGTATTTTGCACCGTCTTTATGGATTTGCCTCTTTTTTGGAACACCATCCCGAATATCATGGCAAGGTAACACTGGCTATGGTCATAGTTCCTTCACGTGATCATGTAGGCAGTTATGCCGAATTGAAAACCCGGATTGACGAGGAAATAGGTTCTATCAACGGACGATATTCTACAATGAACTGGACTCCGGTCTGCTATTTTTATCATGGTTTCTCATTCGAAGAATTGGCTGCCATGTATTTTATAGCTGATATTGCATTAGTCACTCCTTTGCGTGACGGAATGAACCTGGTTGCCAAAGAGTATGTTGCTGTCAAGCAAGACAATCCCGGTGTATTGGTCTTAAGTGAAATGGCCGGTGCCGCTGTGGAACTGACCGACGCCTTGCTGGTTAATCCCAATGATACGGAGCAGATAGAAAATGCCATTTGCCGGGCATTGGAAATGCCGTTTGAAGAACAGAAAGAACGGATGCACCGTATGCAGTCTATTGTATCCGTACAGACTGTCAATAAATGGGCTGCCGATTTTGTAAATGAATGGCAGGAAGTGGCACACAAAAACAAAACCATGCTTCTTAAGAAGATAGGATCACAGAATATGCAGGAAATTCAGCATCAATACTTACATGCTAAAAAGCGTTTGATTTTATTGGATTATGACGGGACGCTGGTCCCTTTTCAGAAAAGGCCGGAAGATGCCTCTCCTACTCCGCAATTGCTGGATACATTGCAGAAACTGGCTGCCGACCCCTTGAATCATGTGGTAATAAACAGCGGACGTGACCATTTTACTTTAGAGAAATGGTTGGGTGCACTGCCTCTTTCCTTTGCAGCCGAACATGGGGCCTTTTTATAAAGAGAATGGTGTATGGCACAAGAATGTACACGCGCAGGAATGGAGCCCCGGATTACTTTCTATATTAAAATTATTTGTCAGCAAGACTCCTCGCTCCCATCTTGAAGTCAAAGAAACGGCACTTGCCTGGCATTATCGTGAGGCCGATGCATGGTTGGGCAGATTACGTGCGCAACAGTTGGTCAATTCCTTGATATCTATTTGCTTGAAACAGAATTTGCAAATCATGCAAGGTAATAAGGTGATAGAAATAAAATCTCCCGAATTTACCAAAGGTTCAGAAGTAAACAGGCTTTTGCTTGCCACCCGATATGATTTTATCCTGGCAATGGGAGATGATACCACGGATGATGATATGTTTAAAGCCCTGCCTGTTACTGCTGTGACTGTAAAGATTGGTACAGCATCCGAGAGTGCACGTTACAATCTGCCCGTACAGACAGACACCTTGCCGTTTTTACAACGGCTGACAGATAAAAGCGTGGTGAAAGCAGCCTTGAAAAGTGGTTTGAAAGGGCAGCTATCATCGGCTATAGATTTTTTAAAACGGATAATAAACCACTAACATTACAAAAAAATAACCATGGACAATTTGAATTACGGTGTAATCGGTAATTGCTGCACAGCCGCACTGATTTCCGAAAAAGGAAGTATTGAATGGCTATGTTTTCCAAATTTTGATTCACCTTCTATTTTTGCAGCTCTTCTGGATCGTGAAAAAGGCGGGACTTTTGGTTTTGAAGTTTCAGAAGACTATCACACCATCCAATCGTATGTTCCCCATACCAATATTCTTTCCACTACTTTTGTGTCAGAGCAAGACGAATTTGCGGTAGTCGACTTTATGCCTTGTTATGAGTTATATGATAATAAGGAATATTATCGTCCGGCTGAGGTCTATCGTTATATTCACTGGATTAAAGGTCGTCCCCGCATTAAAGTCAATTACCATCCGGCTCCCGACTATGCTCGTGGAAAAGCATTTTTTTAATGTAACTTCCCGGTATATTGAAACCTATTCTTCTTCTAACAACAAGGACAGACAATATCTGTATTCCTCTTTGCCGTTGCAAGGTATTGTAGACCATCAGGAATTTATATTAGAGAAAGATGAATTTTTTCCTCCTTTCATACAATGAAAAGGTGATTCCTGTTGATATAGAGCGTGAGAAACTGGAGTATTGCCGCACGTTGGTTTATTGGTTGAACTGGACGGATCGTACAAGAAAGTTTACTATTTACAACGATATAATAGAGCGTAGCTTACTCACCCTGAAGATGATGTCCTTTTATAATGGCGCGGTATTAGCCTCTCTTACTACCAGCCTGCCCGAAGCTGTGGGAGAAGTACGCAATTGGGATTACCGTTTTTGTTGGTTGCGGGATGCCTCCATGTCCATAGAGACTCTTTTCAAGATAGGTCATGCCGATGCAGCCCGCAAATTCATGAAATTCATACAATCTACTTTTTGTTGCCGAGCATGACACTTATCAAATAATGTATGGCATTCGTGGGGAAAGGAAATTGACTGAAGTTATACTCGACCATCTTTCAGGATATAAAAATTCCCAACCGGTGCGTATCGGCAATGATGCTTATCATCAAAGGCAGAATGATTCATTCGGCTATCTGATGGACTTGATTTACCAATATTACCGGTTGATGCCAGGTACATTGGATGAAATAGAAGATATGTGGGAAATGGTGAAAAGTATTATGACGACTGTGATGGAAGATTGGAGAAAGCCTGATAAAGGAATTTGGGAGATACGGGGTGAAGGACAGCATTTCGTTTCGTCCAAAGTGATGTGTTGGGTTGCTTTGGACAGAGGAGCCCGCATAGCCCGTATTCTGAATAAATATGAGAATAGCCGACGTTGGGAAGAAGAAGCTGATGCAATTAAAGCAGATGTTATGAGAAACGGATGGAAGGAAGAAATACAAAGTTTTTCACAAGCATACGGCAATCTGGATTTGGACTCTTCTTTACTGTTAATGGAACCTTATGGATTTATAGATGCTGATGATATTCGTTATCATAAAACTGTGAAAGCCGTCAAGAAATCCTTGTTACACAAAGGATTGATGTACCGCTATAATACTCATGATGATTTTGGCTGTCCTTCTTCGGCCTTTACCATCTGTACTTTTTGGCTGATCCGTGCACTTTATGTCATCGGGGAAAAAGACGAAGCACGCTGTCTGTTCGATGAAATTTTGCAATATTCAAACCATTTGGGCCTGTTCGGTGAAGATATTGATTTCGAAACAAAAGAGCAATTGGGTAATTTCCCACAAGCTTATTCTCATCTGGCGCTGGTAAATACTGCTGTGTTATTTGCGGAAGAAGATAAAAGGCTAATCTTTAAATAAGGAAAAATTTGGAGAATGACTGATAATCCGGTATCTTCGTACAATTAAAATCAGGAAAATGCGTATAACAAAAAAACGGAGCCCAAGGTTAATCTTGCAGTCTTTAGTAAAAACGGATGTCCATATATTATTATATGTATATGGTGTGTGTTGTCTGGCGGATGTGTTCAGAATAAATCCCAAGATTCATTGAAAACATTAAAAACAGAAATTCGACATATTATTAAAGATAAGAAAGCAACTATAGGAGTGGCTTTGATATTGGATGGAGAAGATACGCTGGCCATAAATAATGCCGAAAAATATCCCATGATGAGCGTTTATAAGTTTCATCAGGCATTGGCTGTATGTGATTACCTGCAAAAACGGCATATTCCACTTTCCACTTCCCTATATCTTGATAAAAAATATTTCAAACCGGATACATACAGCCCTTTGCGTGATAAATATCCCCAAGGCAATTTAGAACTTCCGATTAGTGAACTTTTAGTTTATACAATGCAGTCAAGTGACAATGTAGCCTGTGATATCTTATTCGATTATATAGGTGGTGTAAACGTGGTGGATGAATACATTCATTCATTGGGAATAAACGATGTTCCATAACTGCTACCGAAGATGAGATGCATCAAGACATGGATGATTGTTACAAAAACTGGACAACACCAATGGAAGCAGCCAATCTATTGGAACTTTTTATGACTCAAGATT
>ENA-OQAX01000122-OQAX01000122.1-human-gut-metagenome-genome-assembly--contig:-NODE-122-length-16723-cov-2.110629_pt1 | contig 16723 bp, 26 predicted proteins | sample MGYA00242741_ERZ504539 | MGnify/ENA primary metagenome ERZ504539 (study PRJEB26092, sample SAMD00036277) | human gut metagenome | host: Homo sapiens | study: EMG produced TPA metagenomics assembly of... | reverse complement strand
TTTGGAAATTACCAGAATGCAGTAGTACAGGATCTGACTGGGCGCTATGCATCTCCGGGAGTTTTCTGATGGTGTGTCGTCTTTTGTTTGGAAAAGACCAGGTTGGACGTTCAACATTTTGGAGAATTTTATTTGGTGGAAGGATTACATTGATCGCATCTCTCACAATTGTAATTTTATCCATGGTGATTGGTGGAATGCTGGGAGCTGTTGCCGGATTTAGCGGAGGAAAAGTAGATAATGCGATCATGCGTATATGGATATGGTTTATGTATTCCATCTCTGTTACTGGCAATGACTATTGTAACTGCACTGGGGACATCTCTGATCAACCTGGTGATTGCTCTTACGATTGCAACGATTACGCCGGTAGCAAGAGTGGTACGGTCATCTGTACTGACTGTAAGAGGACAGGATTACATTGAAGCGGCTACAGCATGTGGTTCTACAAAAGCGAGAACGATTTTGGTACAGGTTCTGCCGAATGCAGTTGGACCGATTATTGTTTTGGCGACACTTCTTCTGGCTTCTCAGATTCTGAACATTTGCAGTCTTAGTTTTCTGGGAATGGGAACACAGCCTCCGACACCGGAATGGGGACTTATGGTATCCGATGCGAAACAGTATCTGCGTACTTATCCGATATTAACTATTGTCCCCAGTATTGCGATTATACTGAGTGTAGTATCGATCAACCTGATTGGAGATGGTATTCAGGATGCAATCGATCCGACCTTGAAAAGATAGGGAGAGGAAGAATGGAAAAAAAAAACTTTTGGAAATAAAGGATTTATTTGTAGAATACAGCACTATGGAAGGGCAGGTGTATGCAGTAAATGGTGTGGACATCAGCTTGATGAGGGCGAAACTCTTGGCCTGGTAGGTGAGACTGGTGCAGGAAAAACAACAACGGCACTGAGTGTCATGGGACTTCTTCCTAATCATATTGGCAAAGTAACAAATGGAGAAATTTTCCTGGATGGTGTGGATGTATTACATGCAAAGCCAGAAGATATGAGACTCCTGAGAGGTGCGGCGGTTCCATGATTTTTCAGGATCCGATGTCCAGTTTGAATCCGGTTTTGACAATCGGAAGTCAGATCCGTGAAATTCTGGAGCTGCATAATACAGAAAATCTGGATAAGAAGCAGTTAGAGCAGAAAGTTGATGAGATCATGAAAATGGTTGGAATTCCTCCGGAGAGAAAACATGAATATCCGCATCAGTTTTCTGGAGGAATGAAACAGAGGATCGTTATTGCTATCGCACTGGCCTGCCGTCCAAAATTAATCCTGGCAGATGAGCCGACGACCGCACTGGATGTAACGATACAGGCACAGGTTCTGACAATGATGTTAGATCTGCAAAAACAGATTAATACGGCTATGGTTATTATTACCCATGATCTTGGGATTATTGCTCAGACATGTCAGAAAGTGGCAGTAATGTATGGAGGAATGATCGTAGAATTTGGTACAGTGGAACATATTTTTTGACAGCGGAAACAGACATCCTTATACCCAGGGATTGTTTGATTCCATTCCAAAATTGGATGAAGAGACAGATCGTCTGATTCCTATTGAAGGACAGATTGCAGATCCTACAGTAAAAAGAACATGCTGTCCGTTTAAAGAAAGATGTAAGTTCTGTACAGAACGTTGTGATACACTGCCGATGATGAATGAAGTTGAGGATGGACATTTTTATTTCGTTGTCACTTATTTGAAGGGAGGGAGAACGCATGAGCAGCACCACTTCAAACTGTATTGAAACTGCAGCATCTGAAAAAAATATTTTAATACTAAAAAAGGACAGCTACATGCAGTAGACGACATCAACATAAAAATTGAAAAAGGAACAACATTGGGAGTGGTTGGAGAATCAGGTTGTGGAAAGTCTACTTTGGGACGAACAACTCTGAAACTGCTGGAACCTACAGAAGGAAAAATATTATTTGAAGGTCAGGATATTACAGGGTATTCTGAGAAAAAGATGATTGCTATGAGAAAACATATGCAGCTTATTTTCCAGGACCCATATTCTTCACTGAATCCCCGTCAGACCATTGCAGATATTGTTGCAGAGCCATTTAAAAATATTTTAAGACATACAAAAATAAAAAATGAAATGTATGACAGAGTGGACGAACTTCTGGAAACTGTAGGTCTGGCAAAAATGTATGCGTACAGTTATCCTCATGAACTGGATGGAGGAAGAAGACAGAGAGCGGGAATTGCAAGAGCAATCGTCTATGAATCCGGAATTTATTGTTTGCGATGAACCTGTATCAGCACTGGATGTTTCAATACAGGCACAGATTCTGAATCTTCTTATGGAATCTGCAGGAAGCAAAGAAACTTTACATATATGTTCATTACACATGATCTCAGTGTTGTAAAACATATCAGTACAAACATTATGGTTATGTATCTTGGTCAGTGTGTGGAATATGCATCATCCAGTGAACTTTTCAAAAATCCGGTGCATCCTTACACACAGGCTTTGCTGAATGCGGTACCGATTCCAAGTTTGCATGGAAGAAAACTGTCACAATCATTGATTGCAGGTGAACTGACAAGTCCTATTGATCCACCAAAAGGATGCAGATTTGCCGCAAGATGTCCTTATGCGACAGATAAATGCAGAAAAGAGGATGTTCCGTTGAAAGAAATCAGTCCAGGCCATATGGTTGCATGCATCCTATAAAATTCAATTAAATTACAGAACAGATGGTAAAAATCTGCCGGATAATGAGAAAGGAAAAGAAAGAATGAAGAAAAAATATTTATCTATCATATTAGCAATGGCAGCAGCAACAACTATGTTTACGGGAAGGGACGTACATCAAAATCAGATGAGGAAGTTGCGGCAGTTCTTGATGATCTGAGGGAAGAATTATGGAAAGAATGGCCGGTTATTCCGCTTTGCTCTTCCGGTATGAGATATGCGGCTTATGATTCTACAACACTTACCGGATGTAGAGTTGACTTTGATTTTGATTATGAATTGTATAACTGGAAAAAGGTAAACTGATCAGAGTATTAGTAAAAGAAGGTAAAATCTTATGAAAGTTATTATTATTGGGGCCGGAGCAATGGGCGGTCTTTATGGGGCATTTCTAAGTAAAAAAAATCAGGTGATCATGGTAGATACTTTTCAGAAGGTTGTTGACAAAATTAACAATCAGGGAATTACTGTGAGAGAACAGAATGGGGAAGAAAAAAGTTTTTTAAGAATAATATTTCTGCATGTGTTTCCGGAGAATGTGATGAAAGGGCAGATCTGGTAATCATGTTTGTGAAATCCATATATCTTGAAAATGCTCTGGAACAGAATAAGAATCTTTTTCATGATGATACTGTGGTTCTGACACTTCAGAATGGAGCCGGAAATGACAGAAAGATTGAGCGTTATGTGAGGAAAGAAAATGTTATTATTGGAACCAGTAAGCATAATGCCGTATCAGAAGAATGTGCGGTTATAAGGCATACAGGAAGTGGTGCTACCACTATTGGAAGTAATCATCATGCAGATAAGACATTGGAATGGCTGGGAGAAATGTTAAGAGAATGTTCTTTGGAAACGGTGATTTCGGATGATATCCAGCGTATTATATGGGATAAATTATTTGTTAATCTTTCAATTAATGCATTCACTGCTATCACACAGACACCCATTGGGTATATGATCAAAGATAAGTATGCCTGGGATTTTGCAAAAAGACTGATTTATGAAGCCGTGGAAGTAGCGGAAGAAGATGGTACATATTTTGACAGACGGCAGGTTCTGGAGTCAGTGAGACAAACTTGTATGAGAATCACTGATGGATATTCTTCTATGTACCAGGATCGCAGAAGAAAAATGAAAACAGAGATTGATGTGATTAATGGAGCAATTGTTGAGCAGGCAAAATTATATGGCGTTCCTGTTCCCTATAATTCTCTGATTGTCGATCTGGTTCATGCAATTGAAGGGGCGTATGAATATTATGGATAAGAGTAAGAGGATCAGGTTATGAATAGTGATATTATGAAATCCGGAGTGGAACGTGCACCTCAGAAGATCTTTGCTCTATGCCGCAGGATTTACAGAGGAAGAAATCCGGAAACCATTGATTGGAGTAATTTCCGCACATAGTGAGATCATTCCGGGACATGTACACCTGAACCGACTGGCAGAAGGCTGTAAAAGCGGGAATATATGCGGCCGGAGGAACACCGGTCGTAGTTCCTGCGATTGGAGTCTGTGATGGCCTTGTAATGGGACATAAAGGAATGCATTACTCGCTGGCATCCAGAGAGCTGATTGCAGATTCGGTGGAAACTCTGGCAGCAGCACATTGTTTTGACGGCATGGTGTTGATTCCTAATTGTGATAAGATCGTGCCGGGAATGGTTATGGCTGCGATGCGTCTGAATATCCCTGCAATTGTATGTTCAGGAGGCCCGATGTATGCCGGAAAGGTAGAAGACAGAAAAGTCAGTCTTTCTCAGATGTTTGAAGCTGTAGGCACTTTTAAGGCCGGAAAGATTAATGAAGAAAAGCTGAAAGAATGGGAATGCGGAAGCTGCCCATCCTGCGGTTCCTGTGCGGGAATGTTTACCGCAAATTCCATGAATTGTCTCTGTGAAGCACTGGGACTTGCTCTTCCTGGAAACGGAACAATTCCGGCGCCTGCATCGGCGAGGATACAATTTGCAAAATACAGTGGCATGAAAATTATGGAACTGGTGAAACAGGAAATTCGGCCGCATGATATTGTAACAGAGAAGGCATTAAGAAATGCAATAACTGTAGATATGGCACTGGGATGTTCCACAAACAGTTCGCTTCATATCCCCGCAATTGCTTATGAGGCAGGTATAAAACTGGATTTGAGAGTATTTAACGAGATCAGTGAAAAAAACTCCGAATCTGTGTCACCTGGCACCTGCCGGCGAGTATTATATGGAGGAACTGAATGAAGCTGGAGGAATTTCCGCAGTTATGAAGGAACTGGCGGATGAGGGTCTGCTGAACGCAGAGGTATTAACGGTTACCGGAAAAACACTGGGAGAAAATATTTCTTCTGCTGTGAATAAAAATCCGGAAGTAATCAGAACAATACCGAATGCATATTCCAGTACCGGAGGCCTGGCTTTTCTTTTTGGAAATATTGCCAAGAATGGATGTGTGGTAAAACGAAGTGCTGTAGCGCCTGAAATGCTGGTTCATACATGTGTTGCCAAAGTATTTGACGGAGAGGATGCAGCGGTAAAGGCGATTTATGATGGAGAAATAAAAAGTGGGGATATTGTTATCATTCGTTATGAAGGTCCAAAGGGAGGACCTGGAATGCGGGAGATGCTGGTTCCGACATCCGCACTTGCTGGAATGAAGCTGGACAGAGATGTAGCTCTGCTTACAGATGGAAGATTTTCTGGAGCATCCAGAGGTGCTTCTATCGGACATGTATCTCCAGAAGCAGCCGCCGGAGGAGAAATCGGATTGCTGGAAGAAGGGGATCTGATTGACATTGATATGATCCATTACAGAATCAATGCCAGAGTTACAGAGGAAGAATTTAAAGAGAGAAGAAAAACAGAAAATGCCGGAATCCTGGGTAAAAGGAGGATGGTTGAAACGTTATCAGAAGCTGGTATCATCTGCGGATGAAGGTGCTGTTCTGAAATGAAGAAACAAGGGCGTAGCGGTCAAAAAAAACAATCGTAAAAAATACGATTGTTTTTCGACTTGTTTTGAATATAATAATATAACAATTCTTAGGAATTGATGACTGTGAGAAAATACAATAATGCTTTCATATATTAAAAACATGATATAAAGGAGAACAAAAGATGGAAGAATGTGTTACACCAGATGAAGAGGAAGATCAGAAACGTATAATTCGGGAAATGAAGGACATGTTGCATTGGGATGAAGAAGAGGATGAAAGACGCTTAAAGGGACTTCTTGAGGAAGAGAAAATGCAAGATTCCTTAACCGATTAAGATGAATTGATGAATCAAAGATAAGTCCCCTGCGGGATTGCGACAAAGCGCAGTACGCAGGGGTTTTGCTTTATTTGGTAACTGGAAGTTTCTCAAATGCATCAACCGGAAGAAGGTAGCGCATATTACAGTTTCCTTTGTAGGCTGGTGAGTTTGGGTATTCTCCCAGGGGTACGTATTTGTTTCCGTATTTGTATCCGGATTCGATCAGCTGCTGGAGTTTGTCCAGGGTCATGGTATATACGTCGGTTCTGAGATTATCTTTATCTACGAAGATGATTTCATAATGGGACAGATCGATACCGGAACGGCAGGCGAATTCGATCATCAGGAAACAGAGTTCTTTGTTGAAGAGAAAGCTTGGACAGCCATAGGCTGGAACATGAATTGTACGACGGAATTTTGATTTATCCGGATTCTCATACGTCATATAGCTGTCTTTTCCGGAAATGGTGTTGTTAAAGAGAGAGTTTGTACGAAGCGTTGCCTGCATCAGTTTATCTTCCGTATAAATTGCACAGTCAGGATGTCCGATCATCCAGGGATTATCGGAGTTTCGGTCGCATCGGAAAGGCATTTCTGAGTCGTAGAAGTGAAGCTGACAGGAGGTGCCAATCTTGCTGGAAATTGCATTACAGATTGCCTGTTTGAGTTCTTTATTTGCCTGCTTCGATTCTTCATCCGTTTTATGCTGGTAGTAACTTGTCATAGGCCTGGAAACAGATTCGTTTAACTGAACGGAAACGGCATATTCGCAGATTTTTCCGTTTTTGTTGATGCTGTTACCTTTTCTGATATCAAAGGTAACGGTATCTCCAAGACGGAGAGAATGACAGCCAGGATCACCGGTAGAGAAATTGATGTCACCATGTTCATGTTCCGGGTCTTCACATAATGAAATGTATCCAAAACCATGTTCTTTGTTTAAGTATTTAACTTTTCCTGTATATTTATCCATAATAAAAATTCTCCTTTTGGTTTGTATTATTTTGAAGTGTGTAGTGTAATTTTTATTTTGATTCTTTGCAGATCAGTATACCACATCTGCCAGTTCAGAGTCTTTTGTGGAAGTTTCCTTTGGATGGATAGCCGGAGCTTTTAAGACCATGTTGTCAGCCGCCGAAGCGGAGACCAGTTCGAGATACAGAGGGTCTTCTTCCAGACTGTATTTCGTAACCTGCTGAGGTTTCTGGCCTCTGACGAAAAGCAGAGCGGCATCAATTGGAAGTGTGAGGATAGTGTCTGCGGTTTTGTTTGCTTTTACGGCGATGTAGCGGGCGGTTTCCACATCCTGTCCGCCAAGGTACAGGCAGGAATCGCAGTTATTGATGATGGTCATGGCACGGTCTTTTCCATACATGGAGTCAAGCTGTGAAAGACTCTGAAGGATAAGGCTTACATAGATTTCTCTGGAGCGGATGACAGAGATGACCTTATCAAAATCAGGGATTACTGCATTGGATGCAAAGTCATCCATGATAAACCGTACCGGAACCTTAAGTCGTCCATCAGGAGAGCAATCTGCGCTGTCACAAAGCTCATGAAGGGCCTGAGAGTAAAGCAGATTCAGCAGTTTATCGTTGGAACGATCGGTATCGCTCACATTGATGAACAGGGCGATTTTTCGACGGCCCAGGGAACGGAAGTCCACCTGATGTGGATTGGAGAACATTTTGAGTGCTCCTTTTGAGGTATAGGAACTGAGCTTTTCTCCTACGAACATGCGGATGCAGGCGTGGGTTTTGTCAGCAGAATCCGTGCCTTTGTAGAGCTTCCATTTCTGCAGGGCATAGCTTTCCGGAAATGCGTCACCCCATTCGGTTATCAGCGATTTGAACATGGATTTTGCCATAAATTCCTGAATCTCTGCCACGGAGCCAAGGTGCTTTTCGTTCTCAGGAAGTGCTTCCATGACATAGGCGATCAGTGTTGCCATAAAACATTCTTGCCGAATAATCCCAGAACGGATCTTTGTCACATTCGATAGGGCAGAGATATTCTGCAAGCATTTCGATGTCCTGTGTATTGTAAGGATAGGACTGGTCTGTGTAACGTTCTATGCAGGAGAGAGGGTTATATCCCATGGGAGACTGATCCATTTTTGCAAAGTTCAGGTTCCAGACTTCATAACCCTCCTTTTTCAGATGTGGAGACAGCCTCGGGAAAGGGTATTTTTTGTGTCTACGATGACCATGCTTTCGTTGGAATGGAGGATATTGGGTATTACATATCCTCTGGTTTTTCCGGCGCCGCTGACGCCGATTATCAGGTCATTGTTGTTGAGGCCTGTCTGCCAGGTATTGTTGTTTATGTAGCGGCCCTGTGCCAGGATACGGTGATTATCGTTCAGAGTAGTGCTTACCGGTTTCATAAGAGTTGTAGTTTTATTAGTCATTGTTCTGATCTCCTTTTTCTTCTGATGATTTTGTTGTGGATTTTGTTTCTGTTGTTTTATGATCGTGTCTGCCAGGCCGTAATCGACTGCTTTTGAGGCAGTAAACCAGGTATCTTGAGCTGTTTTTTCGTAGATTTCCTCCAGTGTTTTGCCGGTGTGCCGGGCCAGAAGTTCTCCAAGTATCTGTCTGGTTTCCATGAGGGAATCTATTTTTTGTATGCAGAAGCGTTGCGCTTCCGGTCAGCCCCTGACCTGCGATCAGAGGATCGTGGATCATTATTTTTGAATGGGGAAAAATCTCTCTGGTGTCACCAGCCGTGAACAGCAGTGCTCCGAAGCTGGCAGCAGTTCCCATACACACAGTGCGTATCGGGCAGGGTATGGTCTGCATGATGTCATAGAGAGCCAGTCCGTCAGCGACAGATCCTCCGGGACTGTTTATATAAAGAGTGATTTCTGCTTCCGGATCCTGGGCTGCAAGGTACTGGAGCTGCAGGATCAGGCTGCCGGCAGAGTCTGCGTCTATTTCTCCGAGGCAGTAGATTTCCCTTTGAGAGAGAAGGTCGTCCAGTACGGAGAGATGGAAGTAGCCGTCGCTGGTTTCTTTGATGATCTGTGGCATATTGTAAGGGTTCATTTTCATAGTGATATTCCTTTCTTTTGTTTGTTGAATTTGAGTTGTTACAAGTCTTCACCCGCTAACCCCGCAGGGGTTTTATTTGATTTTGTTGAAATCTTTTTTTTATCAGTGCAGAATATACCTGTGCCATAGGATAAATGAAGAGTGCATAAAGGCCCTGTTCAAAATAGGTTCGGTCAAAATCTCCACAGGCATAGTATTCCAGGATAGCGGCATCCTGACCATAGCCGCTGTGGGACTGTTCCAGTCTGTTGTAAAGATTTCTTGTTGGAGTTATTTTTGTCAGAGACATACTTTTCAGGCACTCAAAGTAGTCACAGAATGTTGTATTGTTCAGAAACAGGCAGAATGAATATCCAAGTTCTGAAGGAATCATGGCAGGAGGAGTATTTGCCATATTGTAACAGTAGAATTTGGCCTTGTATTCCTTGGAGCTTTCTATACGTTGTATCCGTTCCTGAAGAGGGATCCTCTGTTTTTCACCATAGACGATATGGGTAGAACGGCAATGATTTACATATCTCCAGGCAGACTTCTGAAGCAGATCCTCTGGTGTATGGATTGAGCCATGAAACGGATCACCAGGGTCATAAACAGCCATATCGAAGATATCCAGAAATGGCTGATAGACAGCATTCAGAAGTTGCTTCCGAATGATCGCCTCTTCTCCTGTTGTAATACGTGCGGATGGCGACATTCCTGTCTGTTCTGCAACAACTGAAATGCCATTCCTGTTGGGATTTCCGGAAAATTCCACTTTTGTTTGTGATTGGTAAATTCTTCCATTACAGAGGCATATTCTTCCGGATGGCAGAACATGAAATCCGAAAATGGCATCAGGACGATCTTTTCTATGATGTTGCAGATCGCCAGAGGTTCTGTTGTATGAGCGTTACGGATATTCTTTTTTCGCTGTTTGAGTGGAGTCTGTGTCAGAGTTATAGTTTTGTTGTTCATAGAGTTTCTCCTTTTCTGTTGAATTTTTTTTTGTTGATTTAATGTGTTGCGTACCATACCATATGCAGACAGCGCGAAACTGTTTTTTACAGAAGACTTTTACATCATCATCACTTTGTATCACATATAGGAGTTATGGAAATTATGAAGTACAATAAATAAAATCAATAATCAAGAAAGGAATTTGATATGTATTGATTTCAGTTCCTGTTGTCTGCATATGGTGTGGTACGCTTATTCAGTTTTTTATTATCATTGTTTCTCCCGACAGAGCAGCTGCGCTGCGATTTAGCTTTTTGTGTTTTCTGTTCTGTTGGGATTTTTGTTGTAAAAGGGCAATGCAATGCCACAGCAGCAGGGACCGACGTGCCTACTTCTTCACATACTGCGGATACCGATATCTGTACAGACAGCTTTAACCTGTGAGTTAAAAGTGAGCGAAAGCGGGCCGAAGTGCCCTTTTTTTGTTGAAAGAGAAAATTTAATGAAAAATCAAACAACATGGTTTTGTTTTGTTGTTCAGGATTTTCACTGTCTGTATATGATAATTTTGCAGGTACATCTCTATTGGATCATTGCATTACCTGTTTTACATTCTGTCTCCCGTCCGAGCAGCCTGGCTGCGTTTAACTTTTTTGTTGGGTGAGTTTTGTTGTAATTCTGTTGTAATGCAATGTGGCCGCAGCCGGAACCGGTCTGCCTTTTTTTCTGTTGGCTTTTTTGTTGGTTCTGTTGGAAACGCAGATGCCGGTAGTATATTTTCACCTCCTTGAACCGGCAGGCAGCCAATGCATTATTAAGATTTACATTTTAACTCCCGTTAAAGCAGCTCTGCTGCTTTTGTATGTTTTGATTTTGTTGTTTTATTTTGTTGAAGGTTTTTTCATCGGAGATAATTTAATAAGTAAAATTTACATATCAAAACATACACACTATGAAATATGCAATAAAATATATGGAATAGATTTGAAAAATTAAAGAATAAAGCGGATATTTACGACTATACATCAAATTTTACGGATATTATTGAATCATTAATTATTACAATTTATTCATTAAATAATTGATATTAAATCATTGTAAACTAAAAAATACAAACAGATATTTTCTATAATATATAAATTAAAAAACAACATTTTGGTAGAAATATATCCGAAATAATTGCAATCGAAAATGAACAAATATATAATGGATGAAAAAGCACAGAAATGGAGAGAACAGGCATAGATGTATAGAGAAGTACTTGAGTATATCCGTGAGCTTGGGGAAGAGAGAGATTTGTCACCGGACAGACAGGGAGAAGTCCGCGAATGTATGGTACGGTATTGACGAAAGAAATATGCGGAATATTATGGACTTACGTAATGGGAAAAAGTGAAAAGGGTAAAAGAGAAAAAAATTATTCTTTTCATGGAACTTATCAGTGTGTAGCAAGATATTTAACTGCGGACACAGAATCAGGTATATGCATTGGAATTTACGGTGAAAGAAGTCTTGAGAAGAAATCACGCTATTGTATCTGTATAGGAACGGCACATGCATTTCTGCACAGTAAGAAGGAAACAAATGAAGAAGAGAGAGAAAGACTGAAAAAAAACAGAAAACAGTATTATAGTTTTATAGATATGAAACTTCGAGATGGACTGTGCTATACGTATAAAAATATGTATGGAAGCGGTGATGAAGATATAAAAACTAAGGATCCAAGAACTATTTTTGTCCACAAAGAGAAAGAACTTAAAAATAAAGATGAAAATATTATAAGAGAATTTGTAAAGGAAAAAACGGATACTGTAAAAGATAATGATGATGATATTGAACCATGTTATCTGATAGAAGCAGAAACAGAAGATGGAAAACTTCGGACAGAAGAAGAGCTTAAAGCAGAGGTAATAAAGGGGGTAGGTCTTTTAATGCCATACTATAAACATATTATGGATTATCCAGAAATAGTGAAAAATATGATTCTCTACGGACCTCCTGGAACAGGAAAAACATACATAACTGCTACATATGCAGTATTGATCTGTGGCTGGTATACTCTGGATACACTGAAAAATATGAATCACAGCAAAATCATGGAAATCTATCATGAACTGGAACAGGAAGGAAGAATCGGTTTTACCACCTTCCATCAGTCTTACGGATATGAGGATTTCATAGAGGGAATCCGTCCGGTGCTGGATAAAGAAAAAACGGATGCACAGAACCAGTCTGAAGAACAAAAGTCAGAGAAATCCCGTAATCTGGAATATACCATGGAAGCGGGCGTATTCAAAGCATTTTGCGAGAAAGCAAAAGAAAGAAAGCGAAAAACCATACGTCTTCATTATTGATGAGATCAACAGGGGAAATATTTTCCGTATTTTCGGCGAGCTGATCACACTGATCGAGGAATCCAAAAGAAAGGGAGAAGCGGATGAGAGAAGTGTTATCCTTCCATATTCCGGGCTTCCGTTCAGTGTTCCTTCCAACGTATATATCATCGGAACGATGAATACGGCAGACCGCTCTATTGCACTTCTGGACACTGCATTACGCAGACGTTTTTCCTTTGTGGAGATGATGCCGGATACAGAGGTATTGAAGGATATAAAGATAGAAGTGCCGAAAATGCCGGATGCAGTTGATAAGAAGCGGGCAATGCATCCACAGCTGGTGAGAAAACAGGCAATGCAGCAGGCAATGAAGGGAAAATCATCATAGATGTACAGAAACTTCTGGAAATCATCAATCAGAGGATAGAGGTTCTGTATGACCGTGAGCATACCATCGGACATGCTTATTTCTGCGGCCTTAAGGAGAATGCAACTCTGGATGGATTAAAAAATATTTTCAAAAAATCTGTACTTCCGCTGCTTCAGGAATTATTTCTTTGATGATTACGAGAAGATCGCAATGGTGCTGGGTGATAATCAGAAAAGGAACCGCAATTACAAATTTATAGTAGAAGACAACGGAAAAGATATACATACCTTATTTGGAAAAGAACTGGAAACGGATATGCTAGATATGCTTCAGCATAAGAGATACATGATCAATGAGAAGGCTTTTGACTATGCAGAAGTTATATCCAGATCTATGAACCATCCCGGAAGAATTGATGACAGAGCGTGAAACGTTATGAAAAAACGAGTAAAAACTGTAAAAGAATATGACGAGATCTGCAGTGAAAAAGCAGAAGGATATGTTTTTCTTCCGGAGAAAGATATGGATTGTCTGGTAGAATATGTGCAGACTCTGGGAAAAACTCTGAAAAAAGATGAGAAAGCTCCGGCAACGATCCAGTATAAAATACAGTTATGAAAAAAGTGTTCCATCCCGGTTGTCAAAATCCAGAAGTATGTAGGAGAGCTGGAACTGAAAAGCGGACTGCGGCTTCAGATTCTGCCAAAGATTTATTTTGGCGGCAGTGAGGATCGGACGAAACAGATCTATCTGGAGATGCTTAAGAGCACCTACAGGTTAACGGAAAAAGCGATGAACCAGATTTCTCTTGGAATGGGGGATATGGAACTGTTTGAGGCTTATATCCGGATGTATCTTGATGAGGCACAGATGCTGGTGAAACGGGGACTTCGTTCTGCATATGAAGAAAAAAACGGATAACCTCAGATGCTTTCGCGGAAAGCTCCAGGTGTCAGGCCATATCCGTCGAAATATCGCACATAAAAGAGAGATTCTATGTGACGTATGAGGAATTTACAAAGAACCGGCCAGAGAACCGACTGATAAAAACTACGTTAAAGAAACTGCAGAAAGTTACCACAGATGGGAAGAATAAACAGGATGCAAGAGAACTTCTTCTGTTTTTTGACGGGATACAGGAATCCGTGGATTACCGCCAGGATTTTGCACAGATAAGGATCGACCGGAATTCCAGAGAATATGAGAAGATCATGAAGTGGACGGAAGTGATCTTACTGGGAAACAGCTTCCTCAATTTTTCAGATGGGCTCAAAGCCAGATCCATATTATTTGCCATGGACGAAGTTTTTGAGAATTATGTGGCATGCCAGATTAAAAAATATTTCAGAGAAAACTGGGAGGTATCTTCCCAGGATAAAAATTATTATCTGTTTGAAAAACCACGGGATTTTCAGCTGAGACCGGATATTGTAATGAAAAAAGGGGAAGAAAACAGAACGGTGATCCTTGATACAAAATGGAAAAGCCTTCCTGATATGAAGAACAAAGGATGGAGTGCCTTCAACGAAAAAGCCAGAAATGATATTTATCAGATGGTTACATATGCAAGCCGTTATGAGGCAGAGGAAATCTGGCTTCTCTATCCGAAAGCAAAGTATTCATACCAGTATGAAGGAATCAGGGACCGTTTTGAAACGAAGATTTACGGTCATACACTGGTGATCCATCTGTTTTTTATTGATCTGGAAAATATGGAAGAGTCTATGAAACGTTTATCTCAGGGACTTGAAAGCAAAAGGCCGGGGAGGTGAAGAAGTATGAGTGAACAGGCAGCCGGAAATTTTATTTCAGTTTCAGAGAGACTGAAACAGTTTAAACCGGCCAGTGGAAGAAGAACCGTAAAGCATTATCCTACCGGTATCAAAAAGCTGGATCAGATGCTTGGCGGCGGACTTTATGCAGGTCTTACTTTTCTTGGCGCAAGACCGGGAATGGGAAAGAGTACCTTTGCGTTGCAGATTGCTTCGGAAATTGCAGCGGCTGGGTCACCGGTACTGTTTTATTCTCTGGAAATGCCATCGGTCCGTATGGAGGCAAAAATATTAAACCGTGCCATTCATATGCGATATCCGAACAGCTCCCTGACCGCAGACTGGTTTTTAAGGGAAGAAAACAATACAGGAAAACAGAAAGACTGGAAGCTGGTAGAAAAGGTGGGAAAAGAGATCAGCGGCAGTTTTGACAAGATGTACATAAAAGAGCGTAAAAAAGCTTCTGTTTCGGGTCGGGATATCGTTCAGGATGTGGAAAATGTTCATGAACGAAAAGAAAGAAAAGCCGGTAGTTTTTGTAGATTATCTGCAGATCCTTTCTTCCTGCACTGGAAACAGGAACGCTACAGAACGGCAGAAAAATGACGAGAATATCAATGAGCTCAGCGGCCTTTCCAACAAGTATGATCTGGCGGTTTTTGTGATCAGTTCCCTGAACAGAGAGTCTTACCGGGAGGAACAGCGATCTCTGAGAATGGATTCTTTTAAGGAGACGGGAGGAATCGAGTACTCTGCAAGCGTGATCCTGGGACTTCAGCCAAGAAATATCCGACAGCCCAAATTTAATTACGAACAGGAAATGTCGAAAGAGGTCCGGGAGCAGGAGATTGTTTTTTGAAACAGAGATATGGCATATCAGGAATGAAGGCGAATGTGAGTGTGGATTTCCATGCGGCGAAGGACCTTTATACAGAAAAAGGAGCGTCCGGAAAAAAAATCAGCCCCCAAAATTGTTCACGTGAAACAAAAACGGATAAGAAAAATACGGAGAATGCAAATGCTTTACCGAAAAAGAGCGGGAGCGCTTCAGAAGCCGCAGTACCGCAGGATGTGAAAGTCAATGCAGATTCACTGAAAAACACAGAAACACAAGCTCCGGAAGCAGAACGCCCACAAACTCAAAATACAAATCTGGAATATCCGGATGATCCGAGAGCACGTCTGGCAGAAGAATTTCGAAGTCTCCTGTAATATTCCGGGAATCGCAACAGAAGAGAGGAAAGAATAACCATGAAAATACCTGATAATATTTACATGAACATATGCAAAGTATTTCAGGAAATATACAAAATAAATTTGAACTGAATGAGCTGAATATTGCAGAGGTAGGCAGCCGCGGAAAAAATATGACATGCAGATACCGCATTACCGTTCCGGAAGAAATGGAGAGCGTGACATTTTCCTACTATGACGCGGTTGTTATGATGCGGTCTACACCCTGTACAGAGCAAACTGTTCCAAATTTGCGCTGACAGATTTACTCCGGGTAATGTCCGGAGACGAGAAGGTACGTTTTTACAGCACAAAAGGCAGGATACAGAAAAGAGAGCAGAGGCTTCGGGATTCCCTGGAAAAACTTCGGAATACTACCATCGCCATTGACTACAGTGAAGAGGTACAGATGCGGGAGCTGAAAGATGACAAAGGGAAGCCACTGGAAGGTTTTGTGGCAGATTATCTGCTTCCTGTAGCAGTGGAAAAAAACGGGAAAGCATACTGGTTTCTGGAAGGTAGAGAGCTCCCGGTCTATAAATATGCGGAAGATATCGGACAGATGATCAGCGTGCCCCGGGAACTGCTTGATCCGGCAGCTCTCCTTAAAACAATGTTTCCGGATCAGGAATTTCAGGACAGTGAAGAAGGGAAAAAACTTCTGGAGAATGTAAAGTTTTCAAGTACAGATGAGATGATACTCCTGAAAAGGATCCTGATCCAGCGTCTTGAGATCATGAGAAATTCCAGAAACAATGCAGACGGCCGGCGAATTCGCTACTATGCCATGAAAGCAGATGAGGGAATCCTGCCCATGGCAGATATCCGCAGAGAAAATTTTGAGCAGGTATCCGGTTTGTCAGCGACAGGGGAAAAGTACGGTTCGAGAGCCGGGGCTGGAAGAATAAAGTACATGCGGTAAACAAAAAACTGTGTGCGATCCTGGATATCTACAAAAAATGCGGTTATGTGACAGAATATGAGCTTTTACGAAATGAACCGAGATCTCTGGTGAGAGGGTTGGAGATCCTGGGAGAGATCAAAAAGG
>ENA-OQAX01000121-OQAX01000121.1-human-gut-metagenome-genome-assembly--contig:-NODE-121-length-16727-cov-4.463253_pt1 | contig 16727 bp, 18 predicted proteins | sample MGYA00242741_ERZ504539 | MGnify/ENA primary metagenome ERZ504539 (study PRJEB26092, sample SAMD00036277) | human gut metagenome | host: Homo sapiens | study: EMG produced TPA metagenomics assembly of... | reverse complement strand
CATTAATCCATCCTTTTAGTGTTGAATATCCTATACTGTATTTATCAGCAAGGAACTGAATAGAACCTATACCATCCAGATATTCCTGCGATACTTTAGCTCTAAACTCAGGTGAATGTTTTGATTTTGGCATGAAAAATACCTCCAAAGTAACAGATTTTTTATATTTAATCTGTCTACTTTAGAGGTATCATATCACTTCGACCCCTACTCCAACAGCAAAAGCTGCTCGGAGCTGGTGACCCACAGCTATAAAAACAGCTTTTTTGCGGATGGCAGCGTGGCCATCTCCACCGCCCGCGCGGGTAATGTGATTGGCGGCGGCGATTTTGCCAATGACCGCATCATCCCGGACTGCGTGCGCGCGATGGCAAAAGGGGAGAGCATCGGTGTGCGCAACCCGTATTCCACCCGCCCATACCAGCATGTGCTGGAACCGCTGGCGGCGTACCTGCTGATCGCCCAGCGCCAGTATGAGGATAACCGGCACGCCGGCTATTATAATGTCGGCCCAGATGACTGCGACTGTGTGACGACCGGCACCCTGGTAGACCTGTTCTGCCAGGCGTGGGGCGATGGTGCTGCATGGGAAAACCGCGCTGAGGCAAACGCCCCGCATGAAGCAAACTTTTTGAAGCTGGATTGCAGCAAATTGAAATCCACCTTCGGCTGGAAACCGCGCTGGCATATGGCGGAATGTATGCAAAAGACCGTTGCGTTCAGCAAGGTATGGCTTTCCGGCGGGGATATCCCGGCGGAGATGGACAAAGAGATCAAGGAATTTTTGAGTGAGTAAGGGAGCAGACGATGGCAAATTGGAGCAATGAGGCCGAAGCCCGCGAGCAGATCAAGGCGCTGGTGGCAGAATATTACCATGACTTTAAGGAGAAAAAGGCGGATTTCAAGCCCGGCGACCGCGTTACTTATGCATCCCGCGTGTTTGATGAAAAAGAAATGTGCGCCCTGACCGATGCAACGCTGGATTTCTGGCTGACCACCGGCCGCTTTGCGGATGAATTTGAAAAAGAGTTTGCCAAGTGGATCGGCGTAAAGTTCGCCAGCCTGGTCAACTCCGGCTCCTCCGCCAACCTGATTGCCTTTATGGCGCTCACCGCCCCGGAACTGGGCGACCGCCAGATCAAAAAGGGCGATGAGGTCATCACTGTGGCATGCGGGTTCCCCACCACTGTCACCCCCGGCGCTGCAGTATGGCGCTGTGCCGGTGTTTGTGGATGTGACCGTGCCGCAGTACAACATTGATGTGACCAAGCTGGAAGCCGCTCTTTCCCCCAAGACCAAGGCAGTCATGATCGCCCATACCCTGGGCAACCCGTTTGACCTGTCCGTTGTCAAAGCCTTCTGCGATGCCCATAACCTCTGGCTGGTGGAGGATAACTGCGATGCCCTGGGCACCCAGTACACCATCAACGGCGAAACCCGCTTTACCGGAACCTGGGGCGATATCGGCACCTCCAGCTTCTACCCGCCGCACCACATGACGATGGGCGAGGGCGGCTGCGTGTATACAAACAGCCCTCTGCTGAACCGCCTGATCAAGAGCTACCGCGACTGGGGCCGTGACTGCATCTGCCCGTCCGGCCATGATAACTTCTGCGGCCACCGCTTTGACGGTCAGTATGGCGAACTGCCCGCAGGCTATGACCACAAGTACGTTTACAGCCACTTTGGCTATAACCTGAAAGTGACCGATATGCAGGCCGCCATCGGCTGCGAACAGCTGAAAAAGTTCCCCAGCTTTATCGAGCGCCGCCGCCATAACTGGGACCGCCTGCGCGCAGCCCTGGAACCGGCCGCCGATAAGCTGATCCTGCCGGAACCGGCCGCCAACAGCCGCCCGTCCTGGTTCGGCTTCCTGATTTCGGTCAAGCCGGAATCCGGCCTGGACCGCAACGCCGTGACCCGCTATATTGAGGACCACAACGTCCAGACCCGCCTGTTGTTCAGCGGCAACCTGATCAAGCACCCTTGCTTTGACCAGATCCGCGGCACCGACGCCTACCGCGTGGCAGGGGAACTGACCAACACTGACTTTATCATGAACAACACCTTCTGGGTCGGTGTGTACCCCGGCATGACCGATGAGATGATCGACTATATGGCAAAGATCATTATTGAAGCGGTGAACCAGTAAAATGCGCTGATAAAATGAATCGATAAGAAAAAGCAAAGCCGTGCTGATAAGAAAAAAATGGCTGCTGCACTGCGGTAAATTATCAATACAGGCTTTGCTTTTTTGATTGCTTATAAAGAATAATAAAGGAACGGGATCCATGCAGAAATTGTTGGCACTGTTGGGAGCAAAAAGCAAAAAGGAATTTGTTGCGCTGCTTGCACAGTTTATCAAGTTTGGCCTTGTTGGCGTGAGCAACACGGCGGTATCAATGGCGGTGTATTATATCTTTTTGTGGATCAGCCCAGACCTGTATATGGTAGGCAGCGTTCTGGGAACAATTCTGAGCATTGCCAATGCCTTTTTTTGGAACGATAAGTTTGTGTTTACCGGGAATGCAAACGATTGGTGCAGTAAACTGAAACGTCTTGGAAAAACATATGTCAGCTACGGCGGCACGTCGATCCTTTCTAATGTTTTGCTTTGGATAGAGGTTACGTTCTTCAGCGTAAGCAAAACGATTGCGCCGATTGTAAATTTGCTGGTCACGATTCCGCTGAATTTTATCATCAACAAGTTGTGGACATTTAAGGAAAGATAAACGAAAAAGCCAAATTGGCTTTAAAGTATATAGATGTCCATGTGGAAAGTTTGCTATGCACAGAAAACACAATGGCAAAAAGGAAGGAATGTGAGGACCAATGCAAGTAGCTGTGCCGCCAAAAGCGCAGAAAATACCGGCACATAAAACAAGTACCATAAAAAATATGCTGTCGATTGGAATTTTCTTGGCAGTGGTATGTTATTCAGCAATTTACGCCGATAATACATTTCCCATTAGCGAAGGCTGGAACGTCAACTATGTAGAGCTTATATGGCATGGAAAAGTGCCATATCGGGATTTCTATTACTATTTGCCCCCGCTGAACCTACTGGTCGATGCTGTTTTTTGGAAGCTTTCTTTTGGAAGCCTTTTAGTATATCGATTTTGGTGGGTGTTGCAACGCGCAGCTATTTTTTACATTGCTGTTCCGCCTGATTTCGCGCTACATCAACATGGTCAGCGCGTTTTGTGGCATGCCTGTTTTCGATCATGCTCTGTGCGGCATCTGTCTATGATCTGTTGGGAGATTACAACCAAACGGTTATCCTACTTTCGGTTATCCTCTCATATTGTGTGATCGCCTTTCATGAGGCAAACACAAACAAGCAACGCTACACCAAACTCTTTGGGGCAGGCTTTGTGCTGGGACTGATTTTTCTGAATAAGCAAACAATCTTCTTGGCGTCAGGTATTGTGTATTTTGTGGCCCTTGCATTTTATTGCAGCAGGAAAAAAGATGCACGCTTTGGCTGGTATTGCCTTTTTGTAGTTGCTGGTGCCATAGTTCCACTGGCCATCGCAACGGTTTATCTGCTGGCTAATGGAGCATTCTTTCCATTTGTGGAGCAGGTATTCATGCACACAGGCGGCAAGGGTTCCATTTTTACTATTTTATTTGGCGGCCTTTTTACGGCGGTTACAAACGTCCGAAATTGGTTGATTGTTATAATAGCGATGCTTCTTGCGGTAAACACGGATGAAGCGGCTTTTAGAGGGAACGCAATCCGGGCCCAATCCGTGCTGCTCCCACTGTTGTTCTTTTTGCTCTATATCAATTATGGAAACGAAATATCCTCGTTTTTAGAGGTGCTGGAAAAAAGTCGCGAGATGCAAGTGATCCTGCTGATTGATATGGCGCTGGTAGGGCTGTTGCTATATTTCCGTCTAAAAGAGAATGTACCTAGTAGACATGTCCTGTTCCAAGCAGGTGGCGGTTTGCTGCTGATTTTTACATGGATAACAACCTTTATTTTCTGCGGCGGAGCAAACCCTGACAGTAATGACTTCCTTCGGAATCTGTACCATGATACGAATGTTTGGCAGGCGGTACAAAATAAATTCTACTATGTGGTTCTGTTGCTGACAATTATACAATTAATCCACTGGGGCGCAAAACTAGGGAGAAGAGAAAAAAGGCACCATGAGGAAAGCCTGTTCTGGCTGTACTGTGCGGCACTTAGTACGATGTATTCCGGCATTATGTCATCCGGCACAAGTGGCATTCCGTATTTCTGTACAATGATTGCAGTTCCGGTCATTTTGGCCGCAGCACTTTCTTTCTGTGGTGCAGATGTTTGGAATGAATTTGCTGTCCGGGGTATTGTAGTTGTTGGTTGTTTGCTGATGTCAATCAGTTGTATGGCGCAAAAAGTAATCTGTTCGTACTCATGGTGGGGCACTGAGGAAGAACCCCGAAATCTCAAGACGTACACTACGGACATTCCTGCACTGAAGGGGGTCAAATTCTCCAAAGAAGATAAAGAAATGTTTGAGGGCGTTACGGAACTGATTGAAAAAAACACGACGGAAGATGCTGTCATCTTTGGGTACCCTTACGTAAAAATTTTTCAATATCCTGACGGATAACTATAATATGAACACTTTTGTCCCCGTTTTGTTTTACGATGTAGTAGATGACAAATACGTGCAAGAAGAAAAGGAATTGTTGAAGGAAAAGCTGCCGGATATTGTGGTTTGGAAGGATATCCCGTATTGCAAAGAAGTCCACGAGAGGGAATTCCGCGATGGAAAACCACTTGAACAGCGCAAAATTGAAAATATGTTCGATGAAATCCTGCCAATGCAATATGAATTAATTGGTGAGTTCGGCGATGTGTCTGTATATAAAATAAAGGCAGAAGAGAAACCAGATCGTGTTTACACTGAATAGGAAAGAAACCTATGGAAATTCATGCTGCATCTGAGATGAAATTGGTCAAATACGATTTACAGAGCTTGTTAATGGTGGGCATGTGGTTAGGCGGTTTTCAATACATCTAAAAGGAAATTGAAATAAGAAGGAGATAGTTTCAAGGGTTCACATAGCAAAAAGGCCACAATGGATTATTCGATTAAAAAACAAATAAAAAGGAGGACACCCCCAATGAAACAGCGTCTGGCCGATTATGTGGCCGATTTTCTTGCGGCGCACGGCGTTACGGATGTGTTCAGCGTGGTAGGCGGCGGTGCAATGCACCTGAATGATGCTTTGGGGCATCACCCGGCGCTGCACGTTACCTATAACCATCACGAGCAGGCAAGCGCCATTGCGGCGGAAGCCTACGCCCGTATTGATAATAAAATTGCCGCCCTGTGCGTTACCACCGGCCCCGGCGGCACCAACGCCCTGACCGGTGTGGTGGGCGGCTGGCTGGATTCTATCCCGATGTTTGTTATTTCCGGTCAGGTAAGGTACGATACGACCGCACGCTATGCCGCACAGTTTACGGACGGCCTGCCGCTGCGCGCTGTGGGCGATCAGGAGTATGATATTACCAAATCGGTTGCCCACATGACCAAGTATGCAGTTATGCTGGAAGACCCGAACCAAATCCGCTATGTGCTGGAAAAAGCCTGGCACCTGGCAACCACCGGCCGCCCCGGCCCGGTGTGGATCGATATCCCGGTCAACTATCAGGGCGGCTACATTGAAACCGACAGCTGCCCGGCTATGACCCGGCGCAGGACGATGCCCGGCTGCCGCCCCCGGTGGACGATGCCACCGTGCAGATGGTGCTGGAAAAAGATCCGCCACGCCAAGCGCCCGGTGTTCCACGCCGGGTACGGTATCCGGCTTTCCGGCGGGTACGCAGCGTTCCGCGCCGTGGCGGAAAAGCTGAACATCCCCATTGTGACCTACTGGAACGCCGTGGACCTGATCGAGGACGAAAAACCCGCTTTACTGCGGTCGTGCCGGCAATATGGGCGACCGCCCTGGCAACTGGGCCATCCAGAACGCAGACCTGATTCTGGCTGTGGGCACCCGCATTTCCATCCGCCAGGTGGGCTATAACTGGAAAACCTGGGCCCGCGCGGCGGAAGTCATCATGGTGGATATTGACCGCGCCGAGATGAAAAAGCACACCCTGCATGTGGAGCACCCCGTGTGGGCGGATGCCAAGGACTTTCTGCAAAAGCTGGATGCCGCCGCAGCGCCGCTGACCCCTGTCAGCCAGGCAGCGGACTGGCTGGCAACCTGCCAGCGATGGAAAAAAGATTACCCCGCCGTGCTGCCGCGCCAGTGGAAGAAAACGGCACCACCGCCAATGTGTACGCCTTTGTGCGCTACCTCAGTTCCCGCCTGCCGGAAAACAGCCTGACCGCAGTTTCCAACGGCGCCTGCTGCGTGGTGGGCAATCAGGCGTATGTCATCCAAAAAGGCAGCCGCATGGCCAACAACAGCGCCATTGCCAGCATGGGTTACGGCCTGCCCGCCGCCATTGGCACTTGCATTGCAGGCGGCCGCCGTACCACCATCTGCCTGGAAGGCGATGGCTCTATCATGATGAACCTGCAGGAATTGCAGACCATCCTGACAAATAAGCTGCCGATCAAGATTTTCCTCATCAACAATAACGGCTACCACTCCATCCGCCTGACCCAGAACAACCTGTTCAAAGACCATTGCAAGATCGGCATTGGGCCGGAGAGCGGGGATCTGTCCTTCCCGGAGTTCCGCAAAATTGCCGAAGCGTTCGGCTACCCGTATTCCTGCGCACATTCCAACGCTGAGATGAAACAGGTGGTGGATGCCGCCCTTGCCGCAGAAGGCCCGACTTTCTGCGAGATCTTTACCGATACCCAGCAGGTCTGGGAGCCGAAGAGCGCCACCAAGCGCCTGCCGGACGGCACACTGGTCAGCCCGCCGCTGGAGGACCTGGCACCGTTCCTGCCGCGGGAAGAGCTGGAAAAGCAGATGTTTATCCCCCTGGTGCCGGAGCAGTGAATGATGATAGAACGTAACATTAAAACCGTAATCGTAACCGGCCCCACCGGGGCGTGGGCACAGCATTGTGCAGCCGGCTGCTGCAGGCCGGGTGTACCGTGGTGGCGGTCTGCCGCCCCGGCAGCCCGCGGGCCGCAGCGCTGCCCAAGGATGCAAACCTGTATGTAGTTGCCTGCGATGCCGCCAACCTGGCGAATTTGCCGCAGTGCATGGCCGCAGCCGGGCTGCCCGTGCAGGCGGATGCCTTTTTCCACCTGGCGTGGGCGCACACCATTGGTGCGGGCCGCAATGATATGCCGGCTCAGATTGAGAATATCCGCTATACCATTGATGCCGTGCGCACCGCGGCGGCAATGGGCTGCCGTGTGTTTGTTGGTACCGGCAGCCAGGCAGAGTATGGCCGTGTGGACGGTGTTCTGCGGGCCGATACCCCCACAAACCCCGAAAACGGGTACGGCATGGCCAAGCTGTGTGCAGGCAGATGAGCCGTACCGAGGCCGCCGCCCTGGGCATGGACCATGTGTGGGCGCGTATCCTTTCGGTTTACGGCCCGCATGACGGCCCCAACACGATGATCTCCGCCACCATCCAAAAACTGCTGGCCGGGCAGTGCCCGGACCTGACGGCAGGGGAGCAGAAGTGGGATTATCTTTACTCCGCCGATGCTGCGGATGCACTGTACCGCATGGCCTGCCATGGCCGCAGCGGTGCCGTGTACCCGGTGGGCAGCGGCACCGCCCGCCCCCTGCGGGAATATATTGAGACCCTGCGTGATGCCATCGACCTGGCCCTGCCGCTTGGCCTGGGCAAAATCCCTTACGGGCCGCAGCAGGTCATGTTTTTGCAGGCGGATATCACCCAGCTTGCGGCGGATACCGGCTTTGCGCCGCGCACCGCCTTTGCCGATGGCATCCGCGCCACCATTGCGTGGGCAAAAACGCAAAAGCAAACCAATTAAGCCAATAAGGAATAACCCCGTCCGTGCGGGCAAGACCCGCATGGACGAACAGGAGCCAGACAGTATTTATGCAGTTGACCTACCAAAAGTTAAAGCCGTTTGCCTTATCCTATCTCACCGCGCCGCTGGCGGTGTTTTTTGCGGGGTATCTCCGCGCGCCGTTTGCCGTTGTGGGCCTGGCCGTGCTGGCCATTGCCTGGTGGTATGCCGTGTGCAAAACGCCGCAGGTTAAGCAAGTGGGGCAAGAAGAGCAGGGCATTACGCTTTCGGTGCCAAAGCTGGTGCTGCTGTTTGCCCTGATGCTGTTGTGGGGCTACCTGGGCGGTCAGACGGGCTTTTTTTACCAGAACTCGGACTGGGGTTACCGCAACGCCATTTACCGGGATCTGATCACAAACAGCTGGCCGGTGTATTACCCGCAAAAGGATACGGCGCTGGTGTATTATATCGGGCACTGGCTGGTCCCGGCGGCGCTGACCAAACTGGTATACGCCCTGTTTGGGCTGGATGCCGCCTGGATGTTCGCCCGTATGGCCCTTTGGGGGTGGACGGCGCTGGGCACCTATCTGGCGGCGCTGAATTTGTTGGTCTACCTGCGTGCCGATACCGGCAGAAAGCAGGGGATCGGCCTGCTGTTTTTGATTTTCTTCAGCGGCATGGATATTCTGGGCGCGCTGTACAGCAGCCGACTGCCGGACCTGCTGGCCTATGACGCTATGCACCTGGAATGGTGGACGAATGATTTCCAGTTCAGCTCCCTGACGACCTGCCTGTTCTGGGTGTTCAACCAGACAGTGGGGGCATGGTTGGCAACCGTCTGCTTTTTGCAGGAGAAAGACTGCCGCAACTACCTGCTGCTGGGCACGGCCTGCCTGATGTGCGGCCCCTTCCCATTTGTGGGGCTGGTTATTTTTATGGTGGTGCGCGGCATTGTTCTGCTGGCACAGCGTCAAAAAGGCGTGCTGCAATCGGTGTTCTCCCCGGCCAATGTGCTGGTGCTGGTTGTGGTGCTCAGCATTACGGCCAGTTATTTTTGGCCAATAACGCCTTTGGCTACAGCGTTCTGGGCGAAACTGTCGCCGGGAACCAGGCAGCGCAGCAGACTTTTGGCCAAAACGTTCTGACCAGCCTGCAAAAAGGCATGCTGGTATTTTACCTGCTGGATGCCGGCATCTATCTGCTGCTGCTCTGGCGGCAGAACCGCCGCAGCTGGCTGTTTTATACCTGCGCCGTGTCGCTCTTCATCATTCCGTTCTTTAAGGTGGGACAGGGGTGCGATTTCTGCATGCGGGTGTCCATCCCGGCTATCTTTATCCTGATGACCCTCTGTGCCCGGTACTTTATCGCCTTGGTGGGCACCAAATGGCGGGACGGTACGCTTGCACAGCATGCCGTGACCATTCTGCTGGCGCAACGCTGCTGATCGGTGCCTGCACCCCGGCTATGGAAATTTACCGCGGCATCTGCCACGTTGCCAAAGAGGGGACTTTCTGCCTGGAAAACGAGGAGCCCTACACCCTGGCGGACCGCCCTGTAAGCCTGAAACTTTGAAACGCAAAACTGCGAAAATAAATTGTTCTTTACCTATTTTGCAAAATAGTGTATAGTGATAAGGGTCTGCCCGGCTATTGCGGCAGTGGGCCAAAGACTAAACTTAAAGGAATGAAACCTGCATGAGCGAGAAGAAAAAAGTCATCTCTGTTATGATCCCTACCTATAACGAGGAGGAGAACGCCCGCCCCATCTATGAGGCGGTGCGGGATGAGATTCGGAAGGACTGCCCGGATTATGACTATGAGATCCTTTTTATTGATAATAAAAGCCAGGATCGTACCCGCCGGATCATTACGGACATCTGCGCGCAGGACCCCAAGGTCAAAGCCATTTTTAACAGCAAGAACTTTGGTCAGTTCAACAGCCCCTATTACGGTATGATCCATACCACAGGGGACTGCACCATTACCATCTGCGCGGACTTCCAGGACCCGGTGGAGATGATTCCAAAGTTTGTGGCTGAATGGGAAAAAGGCTACAAAATTGTAATCGGCAAAAAGACCACCAGCCAGGAAAACCCTGTCATGTACTTTTTGCGGGACTGTTACTACAAAACCATCAAAAAGATGAGCAATGTGGAAATGATCGAGCAGTTTACCGGGTTTGGCCTGTACGATAAAAGCTTTATCCAAACCCTGCGTGATTTGCACGACCCCACCCCGTTTTTGCGCGGGATTGTGGCGGAGCTTGGCCCCGAGCGCAAGGAGATTGAATACACCCAGCCCAAGCGCCGGGCAGGCAAGACCCACAACAACTGGTACAGCCTGTTTGATGCCGCCATGCTCAGCTTTACCAGCTACACCAAGATTGGGATGCGGATGGCGGAGTTCTTCGGCTTTTTCTGCGCGGCGGTCAGCTTTATCCTGGGGCTTGTGTTCCTGGTGGCAAAGCTGATCCACTGGAATACCTTTGCTGCGGGTTATGCCCCGATGATTATTGCCGTGTTCTTTGTGGGTGGTGTGCAGCTGACCTTTCTGGGATTTTTGGGCGAGTACATCATGGCAATGAACGCCCGTATTATGGACCGCCCCCTGGTGGTGGAAGAAAAGCGGCTGAATTTTGAACCCGAAACGCCGGAAAGTGATGTTGTCCGCGCCCAGTGATAACGGCCGGATGGTTACAATAGATTGCGAGTTGACAGTAAAACAATGATTCCTTTTAATATTCCCCCGCAGGTTGGTACAGAGCTGGACTATATGCGCCAGCATGGCAAACAATAAAATCTGCGGCGATGGCCCTTTTACCCGCCGCTGTGATGAATGGATGGAACAGCGGTTCCATGCGGGCAAGGTGCTGCTGACCACCAGCGGTACCACCGCGCTGGAAATGGCTGCCCTGCTGTGCGGCATCCAGCCCGGCGACGAGGTGATCCTGCCCAGCTACACATTTTCTTCCACGCAACGGCCTTTGTTTTAGCTGGGGCCAAGCTGGTGTTTGTGGATATCCGCCCGGACACCATGAACATTGATGAAGCAAAAATTGAACCCGCCATTACCGAAAAAACCAAAGTCATCTGCGTGATGCACTATGCCGGTGTGGCCTGCAATATGGATACCATCATGCAGATTGCGCGCCGCCATAACCTGAAGGTGGTGGAAGATGCCGCCCAGGGAGTGATGGCCAGCTATAAGGGCAGGGCACTGGGCACCATCGGTGATTTTGGCTGCTACTCTTTCCATGAGACGAAGAACTTCTCAATGGGAGAGGGGGGCGCGCTGGTCATCAATGACCCCGAGACCGTGACCAAGGCCGAAATCCTGCGGGAAAAGGGTACCAACCGCGCCAGTTTTCTGCGCGGCCAGGTAGATAAATATACCTGGGTTTCTTATGGCTCCAGCTACCTGCCCAGTGATCTGAATGCCGCTTACCTGTGGGCACAGCTGGAACAGGCCGATACCATCAATACAGACCGTACCCACAGCTGGGATTATTACGCACAGGAGCTGGCACCGCTGGCTGAAGCAGGCCTATTGGAGCTGCCCACCGTGCCGGAAGGCTGTGTGCATAACGGGCATTTGTTCTATGTCAAGCTGCGAGACCTGGAACAGCGCACCGCGTTTATTGCTTATTTGAAAGCCCACGGTGTGGCATCGTCTTTCCATTATGTGCCGCTGCACAGCGCCCCGGCGGGCATCCAATACGGCCGCTTTGCCGGTGTGGATGAGTACACTACCAAGGAAAGCAACCGCCTGACCCGCCTGCCGCTGTACTATGGTCTGACCGAAGCCGACCGCGCAGCCGTGGTGCAGGTGGTCAAAGACTTTTTTGCACAGAAATAACATGCCCAGTGCATGAAATCAGCAATATAACAAAAATCCGTATCCCGAATGCCAAGCAGGGCAGGAGGATACGGATTTTTCTGTTTGTTCTTTTAAAATTAAGCGGAAGTTCTCCACGGAACAATGAGGTCAGGGCACGGGGGACGAAACGCTTGCCTGTTTGTATAAGAAACCAAGGGCAATACCGCATAATTCTAAGTGCCGATACGGCGAGCGAGGTGCGGCAGATGCTAAGCCAAAAGCGCAGATAATACTGGATGCTGCAAAGGTGAGCGCCGCCAGTGGCGGAAACAGCGAACCGAAGCACGATACGGGTACCGCAACCCGACATTATCGAGCATTTTGCAACGCAGATGCGTGCCGCAGCTGCCGGAGCGGTGCTTAAGCCGCAAGGCGGGAATTGTGCGGTGTTGCCCAAGGTTTCTACAGGGGAATAATGCCGTTCACTTTCCCCACCCGCTGCTTTGCACCATGGTTTCATCGCTCAGCATCCACAGGGCTTCCACATCGTTCAGCTGCTCGATCAAAGCCTGCCCTTTTTCTACCGGCATGCAGAACACACCGGTGGAAAGCGCATCCCCCAGGCCGCTGTCACTGCTTACAATGGCAACGCTGTTCATGTAGCGGGCAGGCTGCAGGGTGGTCAGGTCGATCAGGTGGTGGTAGCGTACACCGTCCACGGTAAAGTAACGCTGGTAGTCCCCGCTGATCACAAGGCTTTGCCCCGGCTGCAGCTCCACGGTATCCACATAGCTTGCGGTGGCGTATTGGCCGTCCTGATCCGGCCAGGGGTTATCGACCCCGGCAACCCAGGGCCCGCTGTTGGGCTTGGTGCCAATGGCGCGCACATTGCCACCCACGTTCAACAGGGCGCTGGTCAGGCCGCGGGCTTCGGCTGCCTGGGCGCATTGCTCCACCGCATAGCCTTTGCCAATGCTGCCAACGTCCAGCTGCAATTCCGGGTCTGCAAAATACACCGTCCCGGTATTCTGGTTCAAAATCAAATCATCCATATTGCAGTGGGCAGCCGCAGCCTGCAGGTCGGCGGTTTTGGGCAGGATATCGGCGCTTACCTCGGCTCCATCGCCCGCGGCGGTGCGGGCATCGTGCCAGTAGCGCAGCACCGCCCCGGCAGCGGCATTGCAGGCACCGTCCGTTGCCTGGTACATCTCCTGCGCGAAGGTCAGCAGGTTCATAATCTCATCCCCAACGGCAACGGGGGCAGCGGCGGCTCCGGCGTTTACATCCGCCAGGTTGGTCATGCCGTCATAGTGGTTGTAAATATCATACAGCTGGTTATACCGCAGCAGGTCTGCATGCAGGGCGGTCATCTGGGTGTTCCAGTCGGCTTCACTGTCGGCATAGCCGCTGATGACAGTAACGGTGTCAAACACATCCCACCAAGTTACGCTGTAGCGCTGGGGGCTGGTGGTTCCAGTTGCCGCACAGCCGCTCAGCAGCAGGCAGAGCGCCAGCACCGCACAGGTCAGGCGGCGCTTCATGCCTGGCCTCCCACGTGTTCATGCTCGCGGTTCAGTTCGGCCAGCAGGGCAGCAAGGGTCCAGCTGCGGCTGGTGGGGGTTACCATGGCGCGCAGCGGGATCACCGCCCCGCCGCGGCGCACTTCATCCACAAACTGGCCCAGATCGCCGTTGTCATGCCGCAGCCCGCTCACAATCATGGCCGGGCGCTCCGGTACATCCGGGGCGGGGGCGGCTTCACCGCCAGTGTGCCGCCCGGTACAAAGGGCTTCCATGGTGGTGCCCAGGTCGGCGGCGGTCAAAAGGCGGACTTTCAGGCGGCTCAGGCGTGCAGCGTGTTCCACCGCGGCGTGCTCGGCACTGCCGGGGGCAACCTGCCACAGCAGCACACAGCGCGGTTCCTGCTGGATTCTGGCTTTCATAACAATACCTCGTTATGCCTGCCCGCAGCCGGGCAGGCAGCAATCATAAAATCAAAATGTGCGGCGCAGGGGTCAGCCCCGCGCCGCACGGTGGAAAAGGTTCAATTACAGGTCAGGGTGATACTCTTTGCAGGTGCATTTTTCCATTTCAGGCCGCTGCCGCAGGGACAGGGATCGTTGCGGCCAATCTTGGTCACGCGCACAGGGGTGGCACCCTTGGCACCAGCCTGAGCCGGTGCGCCTTCGCCGGTGGGCTTGGCAACCTGTTCGCGTTTCGGCTCCTGGTTCTGCTGGCGCACTTCAATGGTCAGCAGCATGTGTACGGCATCCTCGCGGATGGTGGCGATCATCTCGTCAAACATGGCAAAGCCTTCAATGCGGTATTCCACAATGGGGTCGCGTTGGCCGTAACCGCGCAGGCTCATGCCCTGCTTCAGCTGGTCCATGTTGTCAATGTGCTCCATCCACTTGGAGTCAACATTGCGCAGCAGGCAGATACGCTCCAGTTCGCGCATCATGGGGGCACCGTACTTCTGCTCCTTGCTTTCCAGAATGCTCATGCCGCGCTCATACAGCACCTTGGCAACATCCTCGCGCTTCAGATCATTCAGCTGCTCGGCAGTGTAGTTAAAATCAGTGGGCAGGCACAGCCAGTTCAGGTAGTGGCGGCGCAGGGCGGCAAAATCCCAATCGTCGGCGGTTTCGCCGCTCAGGAAGGACTCGCAGGTCTCGTCGATGGACTGCTTCATCATCTCGTGCAGCTTGTCGGAGATATCCTCGCCGTCCAGCACCATCTGACGCTGCTTGTAGATGATCTCGCGCTGCTGGTTCATGACATCGTCATACTGCAGCACCTGCTTACGGATGGCAAAGTTGGAAGCTTCCAGCTTTTTCTGGGCGCTCTCGATCGTGTTGGTGATCAGCTTGTTCTCGATGGGCATGTCCTCGTCCAGGCCCAGGGTATCCATCAGGCCCTGCACGCGCTCACCGCCGAAAATGCGCATCAGGTCATCTTCCAGGCTCAGGAAGAAACGGGATGCACCGGGGTCGCCCTGACGGCCGGCACGGCCGCGCAGCTGGTTATCAATACGGCGGCTTTCGTGGCGTTCAGTGCCAATGATGAACAGGCCGCCAGCCTCGCGCACAGCCTCGGCTTCGCGCTTGACTTCCGGTTCATATTCTGCAACCAGCTCGTCAAAGCGCTTGCGGGCAGCCAGAATATCAGCATCCTGGGTGTCGGCATGGCCATCGCACTCGGTCATCAGCATTTCAACTTTTGCTTCATAGGCTGTGTCCGGGGCAGGGGGGATGGGCAGGCCCTGTGCCTTGGCGCGGGCTTTGGCGTGCTCGTATTCGTCCTTCAGCACTTCCAGGTCGGCATTCATCTGGCGGGTCAGCTCTTTGCGCAGGGTGGCCTTTGCCATATAGGTCACGTTGCCGCCCAGCATGATATCGGTGCCGCGGCCAGCCATATTGGTGGCGATGGTCACAGCGCCCTGCTTACCGGCCTGTGCAACGATTTCGGCTTCGCGCTCATGCTGCTTTGCGTTCAACACATTGTGCTCAATGCCGCGCTTTTTCAGCAGCTTGGAAAGCGCCTCGCTCTTTTCCACGCTGACGGTACCAACCAGAACGGGCTGGCCCTTGGCGTGGCATTCGGCAACCTGCTCGATCACGGCATTATACTTGCCGTTGATGGTCTTGTACACGCTGTCCGGCAGGTCCTTGCGGGCGCGGGGCTTGTTGGTGGGGATGGATACGATCTGCAAGCCGTAAATTTCGCTGAACTCGTCCGCTTCGGTGGAAGCCGTACCGGTCATGCCGCCCAGCTTTTTGTACATGCGGAAATAGTTCTGGAAGGTGATGCTGGCCAAAGTCTTGCTCTCAGCAGCAACGGTCACGCCTTCCTTGGCTTCAATGGCCTGGTGCAGACCGTCATTGAAGCGGCGGCCATACATCAGACGGCCGGTGAATTCATCAACGATGATGACCTCGCCGTCTTTCACGATATAGTCGGTATCACGGTGCATCACACCGCGGGCCTTGATGGCACCGTCAATATAGTGGCGCAGGGTCATGTTGTCGGCATCGGCCAGGTTCTCAACATTGAACCATGCTTCAGCTTTCTTAACGCCGCTTTCGGTCAGGGTGCAGGTCTTGTGCTTTTCGTCCACAACGTAATCACCGTCAACCTGTTCATCGGCTTCCACTTTGTCGTCCAGTTCAACGATGACAGACTTTTTCAGCGTTTTGGCAAAGCGTCCGCGCGCTTGTACATCACGCTGGAATCTTCGCCCTTGCCGGAGATGATCAGCGGGGTACGGGCTTCATCAATCAGGATGGAGTCCACCTCGTCCACGATGGCGTAAGCATGGCCGCGCTGCACCATGCTGGCCTTGTAAACCACCATGTTGTCACGCAGGTAGTCAAAGCCAAACTCGTTGTTGGTGCCGTAAGTAACATCCGCCAGGTAAGCCTTGCGGCGGTCCTGCGGCTGTACGTCATGGATAACCAGGCCGACCGTCAAGCCAAGAAAGCGGTAAACCTTGCCCATCCATTCGCTGTCGCGCTTGGCCAGGTAATCGTTGACGGTAACAACATGCACGCCTTCGCCGGTCAGGGCATTCAGGTAAACGGGCATGGTGGCCACCAGGGTCTTGCCTTCACCGGTCTGCATCTCGGCAATGCAGGAACGATGAAGCACAATGCCGCCGATGATCTGCACCGGGTAGGGCTTCAGGCCCAGCACACGCCAGTCCGCTTCGCGGCAGACGGCGAACGCTTCGGGCAGGATATCGTCAAGGCTGGCCCCGTTTTTCAGCTTTTCTTTCAGGTACGGGGTTTTGGCCTGTAATTCTTCGTCAGTAAGTTTCTGCATTTCGGGCTCAAGTTCCAGCACCTTGTTGGCAATGGGTTTGATGCGCTTGAGCTCTTTGTCGGAAAATTACCGAACAGTTTTTCCATAAAAGACATAAGTAAACACCTGTATTTCTGCCGCATGGCGGCGAATGGATCAGCAGGGGAACCCCTGTTGGATACAATGCTATACTTTAATATAATACACCCGCAGGTG
>ENA-OQAX01000120-OQAX01000120.1-human-gut-metagenome-genome-assembly--contig:-NODE-120-length-16800-cov-2.342650_pt1 | contig 16800 bp, 22 predicted proteins | sample MGYA00242741_ERZ504539 | MGnify/ENA primary metagenome ERZ504539 (study PRJEB26092, sample SAMD00036277) | human gut metagenome | host: Homo sapiens | study: EMG produced TPA metagenomics assembly of... | reverse complement strand
AATAAAAATAAAAAAGACCTTTATCAACATTTTTACATTGTGTCAGTTAAAGGTCTTTCATATTATGATTTTTATTTCAAGCTATTGAAGTATTCATCCCATGGTTTTGGTTCGTTATCTTCTTCCTCTTCCGGAATTGTCTGACTCTGCAGGCTGTCCTGTACTTCTTTACTCTCTGAAGAATCATATGGGTTATCCTGTGTCGTTCTATTATTTTCCACAGAACCATACAAACTATCCTGGGTATTCTCACTTGCTGCATTATTCTGCACTTCTTTGTTCTCATCCGAAGCCACTGATGAATCACCTGTCACACTCCAGAACTGCTGCGGATGTGTCTGTTCTTCCTGTGGCTGTTCACTCTGTGAATAGCTGTCAAACATAGGATTCACATAGTCTCGTGCCACACGTTCTTCTTCCTCTTTCTGCACTTTAAGCTCCTCTGTCAGATCACGATAGAACATTACTTCTGTCATAGCCATATATGGAAATATCCACAAGAGTGCAATATAGAACGTAAAAACAGAAAGAAACATCAATGGGATAAAGCTTATCTTCAGCATCAGATATCTTCCGAAGTTTCCATGCATCATCTCCAGACTCTCTTTTCATAGCCTCTGTACTTTTCAATTCCGGCTTATCTGCCAGAATATAATAAGTCATCTCCAGAGGAATGACCAGAATCTGATAAACAATCATTCCTACGATCATCAGAACAACCCCTGTATACAGCCAGGTGATCAGCACCTCCACAGAAGCATCTTCACCCGGAAAATTCGCATTACTGTAAATCGTATAGGGCAGCATGGTAAGCAGATTCAGTACTGCCATAAAAAAATCCGGCAACGATCACTCTGTCCGGGTGATGTCTGTAAAAATAAAACAGATCATTTAATGAATATGCTTTCCCTCTGGCAATATTCAGATACATATAATTCATACCTGCCGCTACCACATTGATCAGCAGAGTCAGAATAAATGTAAATGCATACGACAGCACAATATCAATTGTTTTCTCTCCCGGAAATAAAGCCGAGGATATCATGCTGCTGATCAGAGCCAGTGCCTGAACTGCAACAAATGCCAGGATCAGTATCCCATATTTTCCTGACATGGCCTGCTTCGCATAGTTTTTTAATTCACGTCTCGATGTCATGTAATTCTCCTAAATCAGTCTGCCAGACCAAAGGCATCATGTACTGCATTCATTGCGCGCACGCCGTCCTTTTCATTGATCAGAACTGTCACACGAATCTCGGATGTAGAGATCATATTGATGTTTACGCCCTCATTATAGAGGCTCTCAAACATCTTTGCAGCTACTCCGGGATTACTCATCATCCTGCACCTACGATAGAAGCTCGCAATATTTCTCTCAGAATAAGCTCTGCAAATCCAAGTCTTGCCTGATTTGCATCCAGAACTGCAACTGCATCATCCAGATCATTTCCATCGACTGTGAAAGAAATATCCTTTCTGCCCGCACGTCCGATAGACTGCAGGATAACATCTACATTAATATTCTTCTTCGCAAGAGTATCAAATAATTTAAAAGCCACACCCGGCTCATCCTTTAATCCGATTACCGCGATTCTCACTGCATCTGTATCCAGCGCAACACCGCTGATCAACATTCTCTCCACTGTAACTTCCTCCTTTACCACAGTTCCTTCACTGTTGTTTAAACTTGAACGTACCACAAGCGGCACGCCATATTTCTTCGCCATCTCCACAGAACGGTTGTGAAGCACACCTGCCCCGAGAGTCGCAAGGTCAAGCATTTCATCGTAAGTGATCTCTTTGAGCTTTCTTGCTTTCGGAACCTTACGCGGATCTGCTGTGTAAACACCATCTACATCTGTATAGATTTCACAGGCATCTGCATGAAGAGCAGCCGCAAGAGCAACCGCTGTTGTGTCAGAACCGCCTCTTCCAAGAGTCGTATAATCATCATACTTGTCAACTCCCTGGAAGCCGGTAACTATTACAATCTTTTTGCTGTCCAGCTCCCTTCTGATACGCTCTGTATCAATTCTTTTTAAACGTGCATTTCCATGACTGCTTGTCGTATGCATGGAAACCTGAAAAGCATTCAGGGAAACCGCAGGAACTCCCAGTTTATCCATCGCCATTGCCATCAGTGCAACAGACATCTGTTCTCCGATGGTAAAGAGCATATCCATCTCTCTTTTCGGCGGTTTCTCATTGACATCCCTTGCCATAGTGATCAGTTCATCCGTATATTTCCCCATTGCGGACAGAACGACAACCACGTCATTTCCTTTTCTGTACTCTTCTATACAGCGGTTGGCAACATTAAAGATACGTTCTTTTATTTGCAACCGATGTACCGCCAAATTTCTTGACAATCAACATTGTTTTACTTCCTCCATAATAAGTTTACAGGAAAGAGAAGATTCTCATATCTTCCCTTTCCTGTTCTGTTTACAGTAATCACTGTACAAATATTTATCTGAAGTATTGTATCAGTGTCCACCTTATCAGGCACACTATATGATACACGAAATCTGTCAGTTTATCAATCTTTAACTCGAATCTTTGCAAGTACCTGATCTCCGATCTGAGCCAATTTCTCTTCAAATGCTCCCTGTGTCATTTCATCAGTGATAAATGCACATTCCTGTGGAAGCTGTCCCAGGCTGATGATCTCAACATCACCAAATACCTTCTTCGCTTCTTCTGCTGCTTCTTTTTTTAATTCTCACAAAAAATCTTCCTGTCACTTCATCCAGTGGTTTCAGTACTGCCGGAGTGCTGTTCCAGTTTGTCACAATGTTAACATGGAGATGTTTTGCGGCATCCACAATATCACCAACTACAGCACTTGCTGTAGGCAGTTTACCTGCACCGCTTCCATAGAACATGGCATCTCCAAGCATATTTCCATGTACAAATACTGCATTAAACACATCATTTACACTGTAAAGGGGGCTGTTCTGGCCGAGCATAAACGGTGCTACCATTGCATAACAGGTTCCGTCTGCCAGTCTGCGGCTGGTTCCAAGAAGTTTGATGGTTCTGCCAAGCTTCGCAGCATACTCCATATCTTCAGGTGTGATCTTTGTAATTCCCTCTGTATAAATATCTTCAAAATCAAAATATCTCTCATAAGCAAGAGAGGAAAGGATTGCAATCTTACGGCATGCATCGTATCCTTCCACGTCGCGGTAGGATCTGCCTCTGCATAACCCTTCTGCTGTGCTTCCTTTAATACAGTGTCAAATTCACAGCCTTCTGTGCTCATCTTATAAAGCATGTAGTTGGTAGTTCCGTTCAGGATACCTGTTACTTCGTCAATCTCATCTCCTGTAAGGGAAGAATTGATGACACGAATGATCGGGATTCCGCCGCCACAGCTTGCTTCAAATAAGAAGTTAATGCTCTTTTCCTTTGCAATATCCATCAGCTCGCGGCCATGCTTTGCAACCAGAGCCTTATTGGAAGTGCAGACATTTTTTCCTGCCAGAAGTGCCTTCTTTACAAAAGATATAAGCAGGCTCCACACCGCCCATAACCTCTACTACAATATCTACTTCCGGATCACTGACGATCTGTTCATAATCATGGACCAGAACCTTCTCTACCGGCTGTCCCAGAAAATCACGAAGATCCAGAACATATTTTACATGAAGATCCTGCCCGGCACGTCTGGAAATGCTCTCTTTATTTTCATTTAATACTTCAAATACACCGCTTCCAACTGTGCCATATCCTAAAATTGCTACATTGATCATTTTCTTTTACTCCCTGCCTAATATTTTCAGATAATGAATTCCTTCATTCTGTTCAATCGTCTCTACCATTGCTTCTGCATCCCCCTCGCCCGGAAGAATGTCCACACTCAGAGTAAGTGTGGCAACCCCATTGATAGGAATACTCTGATGAATGGTGAGAATGTTTCCATGAAACCGTGCAATCGTCTGCAGGACAACCGACAAAAGCCCCGGTTCATCGTCCATCTGGATAATAAAGGTGATCGTCTTTCCCCTTGTCTCTTCATGAAATGGAAAAATATCATCTTTGTATTTGTAGAAGGAGCTTCTGCTGATTCCTGTGCGCTCTGCTGCATCCTGTACAGTGTCCACTTTGCCGGAGTCCAGAAGCTTCTTTGCCTCCACCACCTTCAGCAGGACTTCCGGAACTGCTCGTTCCCTCACTACAAAATATTTCTTTTTCTCTGTTACTGGTTTCTGCATATCAATTTACCTGTCCGTTCTTTAAAGACATTTGTTTTTACACACTGGATATATTATCACACCACACAAAAATACGCAAGAAATATATTCTGCTGAATCATTGTGTAAAATCATTATGCCTCAACACGAAAAAGGCTGTCCTGATTTCAGACAGCCTTTTTTATTCTTTTATTTCTTCAGTGCGATCCATTTCAGATATGCATTGATGAAAATATCAATTCCTCCGTCAAGTACTGCATCCACATTTCCGGTCTCCTCGTTTGTACGATGATCCTTTACCATGGTATATGGCTGCATAACATAAGAACGGATCTGATTTCCCCATCCGATATCTGTCACCTCACCGCGGATACCGGAGAGTTTTTCCTCTGCCTCCTGCTGCTTGAGAAGATACAGCTTGGCTTTCAGCATCTGCATGGCTTTATCTTTATTCATGTGCTGAGAACGTTCATTCTGACACTGTACCACGATTCCGGTAGGATAATGTGTGATACGGATGGCAGATGATGTCTTGTTGATATGCTGACCGCCGGCACCACTGCTTCGATAAGTATCAATACGGATCTCATCGTCATTGATCTCTACATCCAGATCCTTCTTGATATCCGGCATAACATCACAGGATACAAAAGATGTCTGTCGCTTACCTGCTGCATTGAAAGGAGAAATACGCACCAGACGGTGAACTCCCTTCTCTGATTTCAGATAACCGTAAGCATTTGTTCCGTTTACCTGGAAAGTAACAGATTTGATACCTGCCTCATCGCCGTCCAGGTAATCCAGCACTTCCAGGGTAAATCCTTTCTTATCTGCCAGCGGCTGTACATACGGTAAAGCATACCGCACCAGTCACAGGCCTCTGTTCCGCCTGCACCTGCATTCAGCTTAATGATAGCATTCTCACTGTCATATTCTCCGGAGAGAAGTGTCTTGATACGGATATTGTCAAAATCCTTCTGAAACTCATCCAGCATTTCCTGAATCTCAGGAATCAGTGCAGGATCGTTCTCCTCATATCCCATCTCGATCATGGTTTCCATATCTTCCATCTGTGTAACCAGATTCTGATAGGTCTCCATGTCATCTTTTCATGTCTTTTTAATTCTTTCATTTTTCTTTCTGGGAAAACTTTCTGCATCATCCCCAGAAATCAGGCGCTTCCATTTTCGCGCTCTAATTTCTTTCGACCTTCTGCTCTTTGTTAGCGAGGTCAAAGTGAATCCCTCACTTCCACTAATGGTTTCTGTATAAGTCGCAAGAATGCTCTTGAACTGGTCTAATTCAACCACAGCTTCACCCACTTTCTTATTATAAATATTCTCTGTCGGACTCCCTGTGGATAACCGACTGAATTGCTATAGATTATAGCAGTCCTGATAAATAATTCGTTTAAAAATAATAACATATCTTTAAGCAAATTACAAACAAAGAATTACCCACAGCGTGAAATGATCATTTATCATAACAATCATTTCACACTGTGGGTAATCATACTTTACACTGAATTACGCATAAAGTCTGTGTAATTTATGAGAAGAAGCTCTCTGCAACACTTATATCTGCAATATATCCCACTGTTCCTTGTCATATAGATGGTTCCGTCCTCTTCCATTATCGATCTGTATCATTCCGCCTGGCTGATTTACATTAATACGGGATTCTACCAGCCCCAGCTTATAGGCTGCCGCTGCCGCCGCACAGCTTCCTGTTCCGGAAGCCTTTGTATATCCGGAGCCTCTTTCCCAGATTTCAATCTCCAGATTTCCCTTGTCGACCTGACGGCAGATCTGCAGGTTCATTCTCTCCGGAAATTCATCTGCATTTTCCACATAAGGTCCCAGATTCTTTACAGCTTCTGCACTTACATTGTCTGTAAAAATAATGCAGTGTGGATTACCAACTGTCAGGCAGGTAGCCTTGTATTCTTTTCCATGGAATACGAAATTCTCCTTAATTACTTCACGAACTTCACCGGAAACAGGGATATCGCTGGAGATAAAAGATGGTTTTCCTATGTTTACTTTAAATTCCGTTGCCCGGCTGTTCAGGCATTCCACATGAATCGTGCCTGACATAGTTTCAATGTCAAATTTTTTTCTCAGTAATATATCCATTATCCATCAGATATTTGGCAAAAATACGCACGCCGTTTCCACTGATGGCAGATTCACTTCCGTCTGCGTTAAAAATACGCACACCCAATTTCCCATCAATTTCTACCGGTCCATAGAGCACACCGTCAGCGCCAAGCCCAAATCCTCTCTGGCAGAGAAGTGCAATCTTCTTTCCCTGAAGCTGTACCTGATTTTTCTTCGGATCAAGAATCAGATAATCGTTTCCAAGTCCCTGATATTTACTCATAATAATTGTATTTGCCATAACCATATCTCTCCTTCTGATTTATAATCCCGGATACTTCCCGCTTTTGTATCTGCATCGATAATCAATTGTCGGGCAATCTTTCCAACTCACTTTGCTACTTGTCTGAGTCCCCACCACTGCTTATTGCTTTTCGCAACCTCCGCAGGGGACTTACTTGATTCGGTTAAATTTTTGTGTCAGGTAATTTTCTCATATCACATCCTGACTTTATATTCATTATATTTTATTGTTTTTACCATGTATATAGAGTAAAAATGCTTAAAACATTGCAAAAAAATGCTCTGTAAGTGTTACAAAAAAGACCATTATATCAGTTCTCTGATATAACAGCCTTACAGCAGCATCACTCCTCTCTGTTCAGTTTTCTATTTCTTTACCCTATTTCGAAATAGTTACAATTTTTACGATTACTTTGTAATTGTATGATACTATTATCGTGTAATAATGTCAATATCTTTGTAGCATATTTTCTCAGAAATTATAAAATATATTCGTTACTATTTGTTACATTCTTAGTAATAATTGTACATTTGCGCATTAAATGATATGATTATACCATGAATCAAACTTTTCCCTCCGCTTATTGCTTTCCACTGCTTATTTCTTTTCACAATCTCCACAGGGGACTTGCTTGATTCGGTTAAATAATCATTGCAGATATCGGAGGCAGATATGTTATTATCAGAACAGTTCTATCAGACAGAAAAAACAGGATACCTGAACGAACAATTCCGACTTTTTCATCTTAAAGACCAGACCAGAAAGGAAATTCTCTTACCATTATCATGATTTTCACAAGGTAGTTATCTTCATCTCCGGCAAGGCTGCTTATCATATAGAAGGAAAAGCTTATCAACTGAAACCATGGGACATTCTTCTGGTAAACCGCCATGCCATCCACCGCCCGGAGATTGATCCATCTGTTCCATATGAACGTTTTATTCTCTGGATTCAAAACGATATTCCCTGGCAGGAACTGCTGAAATGCTTCCAGAAAGCAAATGACCGAAGCTATAATCTGGTACGTCTGAATTCTGCTCTTCAGGAAAAGATGAAAGACATCCTGTTTGAACTGGAAAATTCCGCAAAATCCGATGAATATGGAAAGGAAATCCTGACACAGTCACTTTTTCTTCAATTTATGGTTTATCTGAACCGTATCTTTCTGGAAAAGCAGTACATTTTTGATAAAAAAATCCTACACCTTTGACTCGCAGATTGCCAGTATCCTTCAGTATATCAACCACAATCTGAAAGAAGATCTGTCTGTAGAAACGCTTTCTGCCAGATATTATGTAAGCAAGTACCATCTGATGCGGAAGTCAAACAAGAAACCGGCTATACCCTTCATAATTATATTGTAAACAAGCGGCTTCTTATGGCACGTACTCTGATCTCAAAATGGAATGCCTGTGACAAAAGCAGCACAGGAAAGTGGGTTCGCAGAATACAGCACTTTTTCCCGGGCATACCGTAAACAGTTCAAAACCAACCCCAGCGAAGAACTGCCTCATTATAGCAATCCTCTAAAATAATGCATCCACTACTTTTACACAACAATTCCATAACACAAAAAGATGTAACCATGTCTGAAAGACTGTTTCCTCTCAGACATAATTACATCTTTTATTGTTCTCAGGTCATGCAGATATTCACACTCTGCTTATTATTTCACTTTCTTCTTCGCTGTCGCACAGTAGAATACGAATCCCAGCAGTACCAGTGCCACGATCATCCATCCGGCCAGTGCTGCTGTTCCCAGACCTGCAAATTTATCATAGTAACCTTTCAGATAGATCACAATGATAATCGCCGGAATTCCATAGGCAACATAATTTTTCAGACATTTCGGGGAATTTCATGCCTGTACCGGCATTCACCTCTGCAATGAAATTGTCCCATCCCCATCCGTTCTTTCTGGTACAAAACAGAAGGTAACCAAGACTTCCAAGAGGAAGAAGGTTATTAGAAACAATAAAGTCTTCCAGATCCATGATATTGCTTCCATCTCCAAAGGCTGGAATCCGGAAAGTACATTGAATCCAAGCACACATGGAATACTTAAAGACCACAACAAGAAACTGCGCAGACAACAACACTCTTTTTTAGGTTCCAGCCAAACAGTTCCATATTAAAACACGATCAGGTTCTCAAATACAGCAATGATCGTTGAAACCGCAGCAAAATGTCAGAAACAGGAAGAACAGACTTCCCCACAAAGCCCCTCCGCTCATCTTTGCAAAAAATATTGGGCAGAGTGATAAAGATAAGGCTTGGACCTGCATCCGGCTGGATTCCATAGGAGAAGCATGCCGGAATAATGATAAATCCTGCTGTCAGCGCAACAAAAGTATCGAGTACGGTGATGCTTACCGCCTCTCCGGTAAGGCTTCTGGATTTGTCCAGATAACTTCCGAAGATCAGCATGGCACCAATACCAATGGATAATGTAAAGAATGACTGACTCAATGCCGCAAATACTACATTACCAACTCCTGCTTCCTTAATCTTCTGAAAATCAGGAATCAGATAGAAGCGGATTCCTTCTCCCGCACCTTCCATCATTACTGAATGAACCGCAAGGATCACCATAATGATAAGCAGTGCACTCATCATTACTTTGGAGATTTTTTCAATACCATTCTGCAATCCCATGAAACAGACTGCAAATCCGATCAGACAGATGATCACCATCCATAACATCATCGTCGGTGCATTTCCCAGCATATCGGAAAAAGACTGTGTTACTGCTTCCGGAGTCGCTCCAACGAAATCTCCCCGCAGACTCTTCACACAATAGTAGATCATCCATCCTCCTACTGTTGTGTAAAACATCATCAGCATATAACATCCAATAATACCAATAAATTTCAATGGCTTCCAGCCACTTCCTGCAGGTGCCAGTTTGTCAAAACATTTCGCAACACTTGTGTGGCTTCCCCCGTCCTACTGCAAATTCTGCTACCAGAACCGGAATACCCAGAATAACCAGAAAGCATAAGTAGATCAGGATAAAGCTGCGCCTCCATATGCCCCACAGATATACGGAAACTTCCACACATTTCCAATACCGATGGCACATCCTGCTGACACCAGGATAAAACCAAGACGTGAGCCGAAAGACTCTCTTTTCATACTGTTTTCCCCCTTTACGGAATTGTTATGTGACTGTTCATCAATCATAATCACATAGCTGTGGATGTACTGAACAGTTCAGACAGATATTCGCAATTTGTCAATTCAACGCGTTAACGTGTTTTTGCGCACGATAAAAAGGGCCTCATGATTCAGCCCTTTTTATTTTTGCAGCAGACATAATCTGCTCACAATGTTCTGTTTACAAAATCATTATTGCCCGCTCTGTAGTAATGAACTCACCACTTACAGAAGTGGAAGTCATCTCGACTGAGATAAACGAATCAGGCCTTATTCTTACGTCCACAGCACTGTTTATATTTCTTACCGCTTCCACATGGGCAGGGATCATTCGGATATACTTTAATCTCTTTTCTCTGAACCGGTTTCTTAGGGCCGGCACTGTCATCCTTGTTTGTTCCGGTAACTTTAGCTACCTGCTCACGCTCAATCTTCTGCTCGACATGTACATGGTACAGCATACGAAGAGTATCTTCCTGAATGGATGTAATCATTTCATTGAACATATCAAATGCACTCATTTTATATTCAACAACCGGATCTCTCTGTCCATAAGCGGCAAGTCCGATACCCTGACGAAGGATTTCCATATCATCAATGTGATCCATCCACTTGCTGTCAATGCATTTCAGAAGTACAACTCGCTCTAATTCACGAAGCTGCTCCGGTTCCGGGAACTCTGCTTCTTTTTCTTCATAGAGCTTCACTGCCTCTTCTTTCAGTTCATGTCTGATCTCATCGCGTTTCTTGCCTTTTACACTCTCAGCTGTAAGCGGTCTGACTGGAATGATCGGAGTAAGAACACCGTTAAATTCATTCAGATCCCATTCTTCGGAATCTACATCATCAGAGAAACACATATCAACATAAGTATCCACTGTATCCTGGATCATCTTATAGATTGCTTCACGCATATTCTCACCGTCGAGAACCTGACGACGTTCTTTGTAAATGATCTCACGCTGTTCATTGTTTACCTGGTCATAATCAAGAAGATTCTTACGGATACCAAAGTTGTTAAACTCAATCTTCTCCTGAGCTTTCTCAATTGCATTGGAAAGCATCTTGTGCTCAATCTGTTCATTCTCTGCAACACCAAGGGATGTAAAGATCTTCATCAGTCTCTCAGAACCGAACAGACGCATCAGGTCATCTTCCAGGGAAATATAGAAACGGGATTCACCCGGATCTCCCTGACGTCCGGAACGTCCGCGAAGCTGATTATCAATACGTCTGGACTCATGACGTTCTGTACCGATGATCATAAGACCACCCGCATTTCTTGCCACATCATCCAGTTTGATATCTGTACCACGGCCGGCCATGTTAGTGGCGATCGTAACCGCTCCTGCCTGACCTGCCTGTGAAACAATCTCTGCCTCAAGTTCATGGAACTTGGCATTCAATACATTATGTTTAATTCCCTGTCTCTTCAGCATGCGGCTGAGAAGCTCGGAAGTTTCAATTGTAATGGTACCGACCAGTACAGGCTGCTGTTTAGCATGAGCTTCCACTACAGCATTGACAACTGCGTTGAATTTCTCTTTCTTTGTCATATAAACAGCATCTTCATGGTCAACTCGGATAACCGGTCTGTTAGTCGGAATCTCTACAACGTCCATTGCATAGATATCACGGAATTCTTTCTCCTCTGTGACAGCTGTACCGGTCATACCGCCCTTCTTATCATATTTATTAAAGAAGTTCTGGAAAGTGATGGTTGCCAAAGTCTTACTCTCACGTTTGATCTTAACATGCTCTTTCGCTTCAATTGCCTGATGAAGACCATCTGAGTAACGGCGTCCCGGCATGATACGTCCGGTAAATTCGTCAACAATAAGGATTTCATCATCCTTAACTACATAATCCTGATCCTTATGCATCAGGTTATGGGCGCGAAGTGCAAGTGTAATATTATGCTGGATCTCCAGATTCTCCGGATCTGCCAGGTTTTCAATATGGAAAAATTTCTCAACCTTATGAACGCCCTGCTCTGTAAGGTTTACGATCTTATCTTTTTCATTTACAACGAAGTCACCTGTCTCGATAACTTCTTCACCCATGATGGCTGCCATCTTGGTCATCTCATGGCTGGCTTCACCGCGCTCTAACTGCTGAGCAAGGATATCGCAGGCCTCGTATAACTTGGTTGACTTACCGCTCTGTCCGGAAATGATCAGAGGGGTACGTGCCTCGTCGATGAGAATGGAGTCGACCTCATCGATGATACAGTAGTGCAGATCTCTCTGTACCAGCTGTTCTTTATAGATAACCATGTTGTCACGCAGATAATCGAAACCGAGTTCGTTGTTCGTAACATAGGTAACATCACAGTTGTATGCAGCACGACGCTCATCCTGCTTCATATCATTTAAAACAACACCGACTGTCAGGCCAAGAAACTCATGGATCTTTCCCATTTCTTCCGCATCTCGTTTAGCCAGGTAATCGTTGACTGTTACGACATGCACACCTTTGCCTTCCAGTGCATTTAAATATGACGGAAGTGTGGCGACAAGTGTTTTACCTTCACCTGTTCTCATCTCTGCGATACGTCCCTGATGGAGAATGATACCACCGATAAGCTGCACACGGAAATGTTCCATTCCAAGAACACGCTTGCCTGCTTCACGTACAACCGCAAATGCCTCAGGAAGCAGATCATCCAGTGTCTCTCCCTCTTCAAGACGTTTCTTAAATTCTCTTGTTTTTCCTCTGAGTTCTTCGTCGCTTAACTTCTGCATGTCCGGGCGCAGGCTCTCAATTTTCTCAACCAGAGGCATGATACGCTTAACCTCTCGCTGGCTGCGGGTCCCGAATACTTTTGAAAACATATTCATATTAGGTTTTACTCCTGTTTATTTCTTTTTTTATACAAGCATTGCTGCCATATAACAATTGCTACTGTGCGGAATAATTTCTGTTCACTCCGTCCACAGCAGACATGTCAGCAGCATGCGAACATTACAAACGCTTACTATAATACACAATACTTGTATATTCTAACACTTTCCGTTATGGAAAACAATGAATTTTTCATGAACAAACCAAGAAAATTACGGAGTCACCAAAATTTACGTTACTGTTCACTCCGTTCACAGTAACGTAGCCAAATTCATTCCAGATTGCCTGCGGCAATGGAATTTTTGCTTGTATGTCTCGGGATTTTGGCATATTCATGCCAAAACACCTCGCGGGATAATGGTGTGTAAACAGTAACAACATAACAGTAAAAGCAGGGAATGTGCTTTTTTTACATTCCCTGCTCTTTCGTAGTTTTAATATTTCTCTCTGTTTCTATTTATCACCAATCAGCCAGTTGTACATTTCTTCATACTGACGTGCGGAATTACCCCATGAGAAATCAGCTGCCATAGCACGATCAACCATTTTATTCCATTCACGTTTCTTATCATAATAGATTCTTTCCGCATTGCGCACTGTTGCAAGCATCTCATGCGCATTGTAGTTTCTGAAAGAAAATCCGTTTCCGGTTCCCTCATATTCATTATAAGGTACGACCGTATCCTTCAGTCCACCTGTTTCTCTGACGATCGGAAGTGTTCCGTAACGGAGACTCATCAGCTGACTCAAACCACATGGCTCAAATAAGGACGGCATCAGGAACGCATCTGCTGATGCATAGATACGGTGAGACATTTTTCTCATCATAATAGATCTGAGCAGATACCTTTCCATGATATTTCCAGTCAAAAGTGACGGAACATATTCTCATAACGTTCATCACCGGTTCCAAGAATTACAAGCTGGATAGCATCCTGGCAAAGCTCATCCATCACATATGCGATCAGATCAAACCCTTTCTGATCTGTCAGTCGTGATACAATACCTATCATCATCGTCTTCGGATCTTCCTGCAATCCAAGATCTCTCTGCAGCTGAAGTTTGTTCTTAACTTTCTCTTTTCTGAAAGTTGTTGCATTATAAGTCTTTGTGATATATGGATCTGTTTCAGGATTGAATTCATTGTAATCAATACCATTTACAATTCCACGCAGGCTATTTGCACGCGCACACATCAGACCGTCCAGTTTTTCTCCATAGAACGGTGTCTTGATTTCCTCTGCATAAGTATTGCTTACAGTAGTGACTGCATCTGCAAACACAATACCGCCCTTCAGATAGTTGGCATCTTTTATATGCTTCCAGTTTGTCTGCTGTAAAATAATAATCGGACAGTCCTGTGATATTCTTGATTGTCTGTACATCCCATACACCCTGGAATTTAAGGTTATGTATTGTCATAATCGTCTTGATATTCCAGAAAAATTCATTCTGCTGGAAGCTGTCGTGCAGATATACGGGAACAAGTCCGGTCTGCCAGTCATGACAGTGTATAATATCCGGTCTGAATCCGATAACCGGAAGAACTGACAGTACAGCTTTGGAGAAGAATGCAAATTTCTCCAGATCCCATGTTCCTCCATCATACGGTTTGGGTCCGCTGAAATAGTATTCATTGTCAATAAAATAAAACTGAATTCCTTCGTACTCCATGTGCATGATTCCTACATAGCAGTTCTTATATCCAAGATCCATGTAGAAATGTGTGATATAGTTCATTTTATCTTTCCATTCCTGTTTCATACAGGCATATTTCGGTAAGATCACACGAATATCAAAATATCGTTTATCAAAATATTTCGGCAATGAGCAGCTACATCTGCCAGACCTCCTGTTTTGATAAATGGTACAGCTTCAGATGTTGCAAATAAAATATTTTTCATGCGAAAAACCCTCCTTGGTAGCCTTTATTGAATAATTATACTCCAAACTATGACTATTGGAAAGAGCGATTTTTTATATTCCAGTCTGATTTTATCTGCAATCAGAGCAATAAATTCTGAATTTGTGGGTTTTCCTTTTTCCTGTACTGACTGTGTAACCGAATAATTCATCTATTGTGTCCATTTTTCCTCTGCTCCAGGCAACCTCAATGGCGTGTCTGATAGCCCGTTCCACTCTGCTGGCTGTTGTCTGATGTTTCTTTGCAATCGTAGGATACAGTATCTTGGTAATGGAATTGAGCATCTCCATGTCATTAACTGACAGGATGATGGCGTCACGCAGATACTGATATCCTTTAATATGTGCAGGCACTCCAATCTCATGAATGATATTTGTCACGTCTGTTTCCAGATTTCTCACAGGTACCGGATTGTCTTCTGTCCTTTCAGGCTGCCGCCCGATCTGACGTATTCTTCTCTCGCCGGCTCTGCGCACATGTTTGATACGATTAAGCAGCATCTGATTATCGAAAGGCTTCAGGATATAATAATCTGCCCCTAAGTTAAATGCATTTTCTGTAATACGTTCCTGACCGACTGCCGAAACTACGATAAATGATGGGATCTTTTTTGAGACTTTTTGTCATTGGCAAATTTCTCCATTACTGCCAGTCCGTCCATTTTCGGCATAATAATATCCAGAACCACACGTCCGGTTCCTTTTTCACGTATAAATATTACAGATTTTCTTCTCCGTTATGCGCTTTTCCCACAAGTTCCAGATCTTTGTCTTCTTCTATTATCTGACCAAGTACTTCCACCATTTTCTCATTATCATCTGCAATTGCCACATTTAATTTTTCCATAAATTTCACTCCTCCCCCATTTTTCAATAAATCTCTTTTCTTTTTCGGTTCATCACATATTATAGAGGAATGCTTACGGAAAAATCAAGACACAGAGAGAAATTTGTCCTATTTTATGTCGACAGCTTTGGTGATTCTTTTTTCTTTATTTTCATTTTTCACAGGCATCTGATATATTTCGACAATAATCAGATTTTTGTTTCATAATCCTGATCATCCATTAAAAGAGTCTTTCTGTATTTTTCAGCATATTTTCAATAAAGATTCCATATCCGCTGGAAGCATCCTGAACAAATACATGAGTTACCGCACCAATGATTTTTCCATTCTGGATAACCGGGCTTCCGCTGAGCCCCTGTACAATCCCTCCTGTAGCTTCCAGAAGTTCTTTATCTGTCACCTTTATCACAAAACTTTTGTTGGTATCTTCATGATTCAAATCTATTTTTCTGATCTCTGCATCATATTCTTTACCTCTCCATCTGTACTGCAGAGAATTGTGGCTGTTCCAATCTTCACTTCCTGCTTATACGCAGCCGGCATTTTCTTTAAAGTGATCGCATCATCTGCAATCCCTGTGAACTGACCATAAATTCCGTTTCTGCTGTTTGCTTCGATAGTTCCAAGAATATTTCTGTCATCATAGCAGATGTATCCTGCAAGTTCGCCGGGATTGCCTTTACTTCCTTTATTAATCGCAAGAATCCGGGCTTTATACAAAGCTCCGTTTCGGATATTCAGAAGCTGAGCAGTGTCTATATCACTGATTCCATGGCCAAGGGCACCATAATTACCATTCTGATCTACGTAGGTAAGCGTTCCTATCCCCTGCGTGTCATCTCTTACCCAGATTCCAAGTTTATAGTCTCCTTTTTTGTCTTTTACAGGAGTTACAGATACAGGAATACTCTCTCCTTTGCGGCTTATCCCCAGTGTAACTTCGCTGCCATCAAGTTCTGAGATGTCATCTATCAGTTCTCTTTTTGTAGAGATTTTTTCTCCGTTAAATGAGATAATGTATCTCCTGTCTGATAATATTTCTCGCAGGCTCCTCTGTCTCACCATTCCGATTCTGAATTTCACCGGTGTCAATCACCAGAACACCTTCTGTTTGCATATAAATTCCTATGGTGCTTCCGCTGACATAAATTTCCTGATCATCTGCAGGTGTCACTTTTATTTCTTTAAATGGAATATAACCCAAAAGTTTACAGGGCAGAATATAGCCTCCATCCTGCGAAACAGTAACTGCTTCTTCAAATGTAACAAATGGTGTTGACAAAACTTCTGTGACATCTTCTGTTTTTTGCCTCTGGAAATCTGAATTTCGTCAGGTATCTTTCTGTCCAGATATCTGTAACCTGATATCAGCATCACCAACAGATCCAGCACAAGACAACAGATGACAAAAAGTCTGTATTTTCTTTTGTT
>ENA-OQAX01000118-OQAX01000118.1-human-gut-metagenome-genome-assembly--contig:-NODE-118-length-16878-cov-4.015880_pt1 | contig 16878 bp, 21 predicted proteins | sample MGYA00242741_ERZ504539 | MGnify/ENA primary metagenome ERZ504539 (study PRJEB26092, sample SAMD00036277) | human gut metagenome | host: Homo sapiens | study: EMG produced TPA metagenomics assembly of... | reverse complement strand
CCGTTCGGACCTGATTATTCTGGCGGCCCGCCCTGGTATGGGCAAAACCAGTTTTGCGCTGAACATTGCTACCAATGTGGCCCGCCTGCAAAAGATACCGACCGTCATTTTCAGCTTGGAAATGACCTGCGAACAGCTGACCGACCGCATCCTTTCCAGCACCGCAGGCATTGACAGCCAGGCATTCCGCACCGGCCGCCTGAACAACTCCGACTGGAACGACTTTGCCAATGCAACGTCACTGTTGTATAACGTTCCCATTTACATGGATGATTCCTCCGGTATTTCGGTGCCGGAAATCAAGGCAAAAATCCGCCAGATCAACCAGGATCCCAAACGGGATAAGATCGGTCTGGTCATCATCGACTATTTGCAGTTGATGCAGTCCGCCAAGCGCACCGAAAGCCGCGTGCAGGAAATCAGCGATATCACCCGGAACCTGAAAATTATGGCCAAGGAACTGAACGTTCCTGTCATTGCGCTGTCCCAGCTTTCCCGTGCTGCCGAAAAAACAGCGGGTCGCTCGGACCACCGCCCCCAGCTTTCAGACCTGCGTGATTCCGGCTCTATCGAACAGGATGCGGACGTGGTGCTCTTCCTGTACCGCGCTGCCTATTACAATTCCCAGAACGGCGAAACCGAACAGGCGAACGAAAACGAAGCCGAATGTATCGTGGCCAAAAACCGCCATGGCGAAACCAGTGTGGTCCGCCTTGGCTGGGATGGCGCCCATACCCGGTTCAGCAATCTGGACGAGATCCATGAACAGTACTGACGCAGACAATTCATTGCAAAACCCAGTAAACACGATGGAACAAACCTTGCTGGCCTATTGCCGCCGGCAGGGTTTGTTTCGGTTGGGGAACCGTGTCATCGTTGCCTGCTCCGGCGGGGCGGATTCGATGGCGCTGCTCTGTTTTCTGCTGCGCTGCAAAGCGGAACTTGGCATCACCGTCATGGCGGCCCATGTGGATCACGGAATCCGGGGCGAAGCTGCCCATGCGGATGCCCGCTTTGTGGCGGAGTTCTGCCGCACGCATCATGTGCCGTTCTTTTTTGTACGATGCCGCTGCCAGCGGGGTGCAGATTCCCCCAAACCCCAGCGAGAACTGGGCGCGCAGCCTGCGCTATACCTGGTTTGATGCGCTGGCCGCACAGCAGCATGCCTGCATTGCCACAGCGCATACGTTATCTGACCAGGCGGAAACGGTGTTGTTCCGCATGGCGCGCGGTACCGGCCTGCACGGCATGGCGGGTATTCCGGCGGTACGGGGCGTGTACCGCCGTCCATTTTTGTGCCTGACAAGGAGCGATACCACGGCATACTGCGCCGCCCTTGGGCAACACTATGTTCAGGACGAAAGCAATTTCAGCGATGCCTATGCCCGCAACCGTATCCGCCATTATGCTGTTCCGGCGCTGCAAACCATCAATCCGGCGGCAGAGCGGGCCGTGGGGCGGCTGTGCAACCAGCTGCAGGAGCTGAACATCTGGCTGGAAAACCTGGCTGAAAAACTGCTGGCGCAGGCTGCCTGCGGGGGCGGGTACAGCATCCCGATTCTTGCCGCGGCGGATGCCCCGGTGCTGGCTGCTGCCCTGCGCATGCTGGCAGCCCGCGCGCGTGACCCTGAAGAAAAATATGTGCAGGCTCTTGCGGCCATTGTTCGGCAGGGCAGCGGTGCGGTACAGCTGACGCCGGATGCCTGCTGGACCGCGGCAAACGGCATTTTGTACTGCCGCTCAGTGCTAAAAATGCAGCCGGAAGCCATTCCCGCACCGCACCGGCTGCTAAAAACCGGCGTTTACTGCCTGCCAGGGGGCTATGAGCTGGAGATTCAACAACTAAATTATGAAGTTTTTTTGAAAAATCCATCATTTTTGAAAAAGACTACACCTATTGTGCAGATTATGCTAAAATAAATAAGAATATTTTTGTGAGGACCCGCCAACCCGGCGATACGTTCCGCCCGGCGGGACGTCACGTTGGCAAAACGCTCAAAAAATATCTGAATGAGGCAAAAGTTCCTGTGGCTGAACGGACGCTGATGCCGCTGCTGGCCTGCGGTAGCCAGGTGCTTTGGCTGTGGGGGGCAGGCTTTGCGGACGGTTTGTCCCCGGATGATGGGACAAAGCAGATCCTGTTGATTCGGCAAAGCCGCCAGCTGCGGCCCCGGAGCAGGAACAAGATCATAATATTGGAGGAACAGATCATGCATGATATGAACAATGATATTGCCAAGGTTTTGATTTCGGAAGAGCAGCTGCAGGCCAAGGTGGCTGAATTGGGGGCACAGATCAGCCGCGATTACGAGGGCAAAGATTTGTTGCTGGTGTCTATCCTGAAAGGCTCCGTGGTGTTCATGGCCGATTTGATGCGCGCCATCACGGAACCCTGCAGCATTGACTTTATGGTGGTTTCCAGCTATGGCGGTGCCAACACCACTTCTACGGGCCTTGTCAAGATCGTCAAGGACCTGGATCAGGATCTTTCCGGCAAGGATGTTCTGATCGTGGAGGATATTCTGGATACTGGCGTCACGTTGTCTCACTTGGTGCCCATGCTGAAATTGCGCCGCCCCAACAGCGTGCGCCTGTGCACCATCCTCAGCAAGCCCAGCCGCCGCAAGGTGGATATTGAGCCGGACTACTGCGGTTTTGAAGTGCCCGATGAATTTGTTGTGGGCTATGGCCTTGACTATGACGAAAAGTACCGCAACCTGCCGTATGTCGGCGTGTTAAAACCGGAAGTATATTCCAAATAAAATTCTGTCTTGGCAGAATAACCAATCGCCCGCCGTTTTGGCGGATTTTGACAGGGAGTTGATTTTTTGCAGCACAAACCGCGTTTCAGCGGCATTATCATTGCCGCTGTCCTGATGGTGGCAGCACTCGTGATGATCTCCAGCTATTCCAGCCTGTTTGCCTCCAGCAAGAGCACCATGATGTTGTCCGAAGCCATGGGGTACTTTGAATCCAATCAGGTCACCTACTTTAACCTGGACCTGAACACCGGCGTTATCGAGATGAGCGTGAAAGAAGGTGAACATCCGCTGCCGGAATCCGGCACGTCCAGCGAAACATCCAACGGCCTGCTTGCAGAAATTTACGGCGATGGCACCGATGCTTACGCCCCCAAGAACGGCGGGGCAGCGGTCATTACCTACAAGCTGCCATATCCTTCTTATTTCCTGCAATTCTACCTCAAGGATTATATCGACCAGTATAATGCAGCCAACCCGGATGCGCCCATGCAGTACGATATGGTCGCCGTTAAGACCAACGTGCCCTGGTTTGAGATCATCCTGTACGCCTTTATGATCGGCAGCGTTGTGCTGCTCTTCATGTCCATGTACCGTGGCGGTGCCGGTGGCGGCGGCCTGATGAATGTTGGCCGTGCCAAGGTCAAGGACCAGCAGGAAGGCCAGCGCAAGGCAACCTTTGCCGATGTTGCCGGTGCGGATGAAGAAAAGGCTGAACTCCAGGAAGTGGTTCAGTTCCTGAAAGCACCGGAAAAGTTCAACTCCCTGGGGGCGCGTATTCCCCACGGCGTTCTGCTTGTCGGCCCTCCGGGCACCGGCAAAACGCTGCTGGCCCGTGCCTGTGCAGGCGAGGCCGGCGTTCCGTTCTATGCCATCTCCGGTTCCGACTTTGTGGAAATGTATGTCGCGTCGGTGCATCCCGTGTGCGCGATTTGTTTGAAAAAGCCAAAAAGACAATGCCCTCCATCATCTTTATTGATGAGATCGATGCCGTGGGCCGTCAGCGTGGTGCCGGCCTTGGCGGCGGGCATGACGAGCGCGAGCAGACCCTGAACCAGCTGCTGGTTGAGATGGACGGCTTTGACGCCAACGACGGCGTTATCGTGATGGCTGCCACCAACCGCGCCGATATTCTGGATAAGGCTCTGCTGCGTCCCGGCCGTTTTGACCGTCAGGTTTATGTTGGTCTGCCGGATGTGAAGGGCCGCGAGGAGATTCTGCGCGTTCACACCAAGAACAAGCCCCTTGGCCCCGATGTCAGCCTGAAAACCATCGCCAAGTCCACCGCGGGCTTCTCCGGTGCCGACCTGGAAAACCTTGTCAACGAAGCCGCCCTGCTGGCTGCGCGCAAGGGCAAAAAGGCCATCACCGAACCCGAAATCGAGGAAGCTTCCATCAAGGTTGTGGCTGGCCCCGAAAAGAAGAGCCGCGTTGTGACCGATGCCGAAAAGCGCCTGACCTCTTACCACGAGGCCGGCCATGCCATTACCGGCTATTTCTGCAAAACGCATGATCCCGTGCACCAGATCAGCATTATCCCGCGTGGTTCGGCAGGCGGCTTTACCATGTATCTGCCGGAAAAAGACCCCAGCTATGTGACCAAGACCGCCATGAACGAGAACATTGTCTGCCTGTTGGGCGGCCGTGTGGCGGAGCAGCTGGTGCTGGATGATATTTCCACCGGTGCTTCCAACGACCTGCAGCGTGCCACGGATACCGCCCGCGCCATGGTGACCCGCTATGGCTTCTCGGAGCGCATGGGCCCGGTGGTTTATGGCACCGACCCTGGCGAAACCTTCCTTGGCCGAGACTTTGGCCAGGGCAAGGGCTATTCCGAAAATACGGCGTCCGAAATTGATAATGAGATCCGTGATATCATGGATGAATCTTACGAGACGGCCCGCCGCATTTTGACCGAGCACATGACTGAGCTGCACCGTGTGGCCGGTGTGCTGATGGAACGCGAAAAGATCAGCGGCGAAGAGTTTGACGCCCTGATGAAAGGCGAAAACCTGGCACCCTTTGGGCTGGATACCCCCGCGCCTGCCGTAGCCCCTGCATCGGCAGAGCAGCCCGCCGCGCCGGAACAGCCCTCCGAACCGTCTGATGAAAATTGAGGCAAGGTGAAACACAATGGATCAAAATTTTTTTCCCTGATGGCGCAATCCCGTGCCAATTATTACACTGCCGGCAGCCCGGTTCAGTTTGTCCGTGTTGAGCTGCTGAAAGGGGATGTCACGGGTGAAGTTGCGGTCTGCCTGACCTTTAAGAATGTTGGCACAGAACCGCTGACCGGCTTTATCATCCACTTCAAGTGCAAAGATGCTTCTGGTCAGATCCTGTGCGAGGATGATTTCTATTATGAGCAGCTCAATGTGCAGCCCGGCGAACTGTTTGGTGCCGATGATGCTGTGTTTGTCAGTGATACGCCGGTTTCCAGCGTGGAAATTGAGCAGGACCGTGCTTTCCTGAACGGCCGCGGCGTGGATCTGCGTAATTATAAGCGTGTCCGCCTGCAGGCCCCCCGTGTGCTGCCTGGCTCTATTGCCCGCACACTTCAGACCCGCACCAACAATAAGATGCTGACCTGCGTCCCGCAGGATACCGAAAACGGCTGGTTCTGCGCCTGCGGCGCGTTCCACCCCAATGAGGAAGCTGTTTCCGTCTGCAGCGAGTGCGGCGGCGACCGCGCTTACATCAAGCAACCTGACCCGCATCCTGGAGGAAGCCCGGCAGGCCGCCGAACAGCAGCAGCGCGAAATCAACGCCGTGGCCAATGGCGTTGACCCCGCAGCAGCCCAGGCAGCCCAGGCCGCTGCCACCGCCGCCGCGGCTCAGGCAGCCATCAGCCAGGAGCCCACCGCGCAGTTCACCCCGCCCGCCCCGACCCAGGAACCGGAAGAAGAGGACGAGGACGACGAAGCAACCAACGCCGAAATGGACCGCGTGCGCCGCTATGTCCCCAAAGGCCATCTGTTTGCCGATGAAGAGGATGAAGAGGACGAGCATACCCGCATGTTCGATGATGAGGAAGAGGAAAGCGACGATGACGAGAACCCCGCCGTGGCCGTTATGCGGACGATGACGAGGAGAGCGAGGACGATGTAATGGCCGAGCGTATCATCCATTGGGCACCGCCCATCACCGCAGTGGTCTGTGCGCTCATCATTGCTGTGTCGCTGATCTACCACTTTGTCATCGCCTGATCGCCTGCTGTTTATCGGCAAAGGCGGGCTGACCCGCTGATATTTATCTGGGCAGGATAAAGCAAAATAAACCAAAACCAGCCGCCGGGCAGGGGAAAATCCCTGAAGCCGGCGGCTGGTTTTCTATTTGTTCTATTCCGTGTCTGTGCTTATTGCTGCCATCAGGAATATAGGAAAATGTGGTTAGAGCTTGTGATTAAATTTGCAAGGCAGCAATCATAAAGCAGTAAAAGCATGCAGGATGCGAAAAATCAATTCCCTGGCGCATAACGCTTATTTCAGCGTTCCATCCAGTACCTGCTGGTAATACCAAGCTTGGGTGCGCGGAACACCTTGCCAGCCAAAGCGGCAAACTGTGGGTCGCTGATCTTTTTGGGGAACGCCAGCTCCCAGGCGCACAGAGCCTGATATTTCAGCTTCAGCTCCCGGTTGGCGGCATTGTTGCCATACTTGGAATCGCCCAAAATCGGGCAGCCAATGCTGGCCAGATGAGCGCGGATCTGGTGGGTGCGGCCCGTTACCAGCTCCACCCGTAATAGCGCCAAACGTCCGCTGACGGCAATGGTATCATATGCGGTAATGACCTCTTTTGCACCGGATTTCGGCTCGTCCAGAATGCGCACAATGCCATGCACAGAATCTTTCGTTAAAAAGCTGCGCAGCGTGGCAGCGGGTGGTACCGGGCGGCCAAAGGTCACGCACAGGTAAGTTTTGCGAATCAACCGCTCTTTGATGGCGTTTACCAAAAATTCTTCCGCCGCCGCGGTCTTTGCCAGCAGCACAAGGCCGCTGGTGCCGGTGTCCAGCCGGTGGCACAGGCGCGGCTCATGGGCGGCGTCCCACCGCTTTTCCTCATACAGGCGGCGCAGTACGCGGTTCAGCAGGGTGTCAGATTCGTCGCCATCCACCGGGATACCCGCGGCTTGTTGGCCACGATCAAATCATCGTTTTCATAAATAAATTCCGCCGGGGCGCGTGCCTGCAAAAACTCCGGCCCCTCCTGGGAGGTCAGTCCAAGCTGGTCGTCCAGCAGGTAAACGCGGATCACATCGCCGTTCTGCACACGGGTGGCAAGGGGCTGCTTTTTGCCGTTCAGCTTAATTTTGTTTTCCCGCAGTGCCTTGTTCAGCCGCCCCAGCCCCAGGGCAGGGAACTGCTCCATCAGGTATTTGTCCAGCCGCACGGGCAAAAGGCTTTTTACATGTAGTTCCTGCATTATTTACTCTCCAATTCTTTATCCCACAAAACGGTCGCGTCCGGGATATCCAGTGTTACCATCAGCCAGCCTGCATCGTGGTCGTCAATCGTTTTAATTGTGTATTCTTTCCCATCGGCGCACAGCACACTGGCATGTTCCAGCTTGCGGCGCACAAGGGGGAATCTGCAAAGCATACCGTCTGTTTCGTTTCGTCCAGCACACCGCGGTTCCACAGGGCGTCAGTGTAATCCGCAAGGCGCAGGGGATAATTTTCGTCATAGGGGGTGCACAGCGCATCAAAGTTCTGCCCCTGCAGCCCCGGCGCAATCACATACCAGCTGCATGTGCCGTCCGTACTCGTTACCCTTCCGCACCAGGCATTGTCCTTCACCGGTTCCACGGCTTGCAAAAAGGCACCTTCCTCTGCAAACAGGTACAGCGTATCCTCCCGCACGGTTCCGGCAGCAAGCTCCGCCAGCAGCGTTTCCCGTTGGGCGGCCAGTGCCGTTTCATCATAGCGGGCGGCAAACGGGTCATTGGTCGTCATGCCGTTGTCCGCGGCAAACAGGGCTAGATGCAACGCGTCATCTTGAATTTCATCCATTGAGACAACCGCCGTATACTGCTGCGCTGCCTGCCAGAAATCGCTCTCCATCTCGGTGGGGAACGCATCGGTCTGCATGGCCTGCAGCATTGCCGCACTGCGCTGCACCATGCCGGGGCTTACATCCCAAACCTGTACCACAGCCAGCAGGGCAGCACACGCCAGCAGCCAGCGGCCTTTCAGCCGGGCAAGGCCCACAAGGGTTAGTAGCATCAGCAGATAATAGATTGGCCAGAACAGCCGCCCACTGGAACGGAAGATAGAAAAAAGTTTGATCAGCGAAGCAGGCAGCGGCAGCGTGGCAAGCGTTGCGCCGTTTGCGGTAATCACATTGCTGATGGCAAACACCGTTAAAACCGCACAGCAGAAGGCCAATGCCCAGTGGCGGCGCAGCATGCCGCCCAGTTGCCGCCGCAGCAAAACCACCGCAATGGGCAGGGCAATCAGCACGCCCAGCCCCAGATAGGCAAAGGCATCATAATTGCCGTAAACCTGGTTCTGTGCGGGCAGCACCCGGCTGTACAGCACGCCGTTTACCCCCACAGGGTTCCACAGTGCATTCAGGTTCATGCAGAAATAGCCATACAATGCCTGCCCGCCGCTGGAAGCACTGCCGTACAGCAGCCCCAGTGCCCAGCCCAGCAGTGCCGTGCCGCCAAAGTTGGCGGCAAGGTACAGGCCGGGCCCCGCAAGCTTACGGTTGTGCAGTGCATATTCCAGCAGCAGTGCCAGCGTGATGGCATAGGTCATCGGCAGAAGTAGGGGTGGATGCCTACCGCCAGCACGTTCAGCGCAAACAGCCCACGGGAGGCATACTGCCCTTTGCGCCGTGCAGCAAAATAAAATAGAGTGCAGCCAGCACAAAAAACTGTGCCCCCAGCGAGGCATGCCGGAACACACGCTCAAACAAAACCGGGCTGGTAACAAACAGCAGGTTCGCTGCAAGCGGTGCCGCGCACCCCGGCAGGAACAGCCCTGCCAGCAGCGCACCAAACCCGCCCTGCAATGCAAAGCAGACCAGCGTGAACCACCCCATATACTGGAACGTTCCGCCCACAAGGTTGCAACCGGCTTTAACAGGGCAGCCACCAGCGGGATAGAGTCGGTATAAGCAACGCTCAGCCCATCCGGGTAGTTGATGCCGCGGGCAATGCAAAGCGGCCAGCCAGCGGAGCTTTGGCGGTAAAACAGCCACCCGGCATAATGCTGCTGGATGTCCTTTTCAATATATCCACCGCGGCAAAAGGCATCGTTGGTTACATCCAGTGTGCTGACCCCGAACACCAGCACAAACACCAGTACCCCCAGCAGGCACCGCCGAGGAACAACCGCCCATTGCGGGTAAGTTTGGTAAAGTTGAATTTTTGCCAGTAGTAACACATCCTTTGGGGCAAAGAAATAAAATTTGAAAGCTGATATAAGCTAAGGCAATACCGCATAATTCTAGTGCCGATACGGCAACTGCGGCACGGCATCTGCCGGAGCGGTGCTTAAGCCGCAAGGCGGGAATTGTGCGGTGTTGCCCTAAATATCAAACAATAAAACAACTTTATTATAATATACACGCAGTAAAATATCAACGCAAACCATGCCGAATCTGCCCCATGCCGGGCATGGCAGCAATCCACCGTGGGCGAAAAAACACCTTGCATCCCGCCGCAACAGTGGATATAATGTAAAATTATACAAAATAATAAAGGCAATACCACATAATTCTAAGTGCCGATACGGCGAGCGAGGTGCCGCAGCTGCCGGAGCGGTGCTTAAGCCGCAAGGCGGGAATTGTGCGGTGTTGCCTAAAGTTTCATGCCGCTGCGGCGGCCGGAAAAGGGGTACAGGAAAAATGAATTTTGTTTTTATTTCACCGCATTTCCCGGAAAATTACTGGAATTTTTGTGACCGCCTGCGTGCCAATGGCGTAAATGTGCTTGGCATTGGCGATGCCCCTTACGAAACGCTGCCCGCCCTACTCAAAAGCGCACTGACCGAGTATTACCGTGTGGACAACATGGAAAACTATGATGAAATGCTGCGCGCCATGGGCTTTTTCACTTTCAAGTATGGCAAGATCGACTGGATAGAAAGCAACAATGAATATTGGTTGGAACAGGATGCCCGCCTGCGGACAGATTTTAATATCAACACCGGTATTAAATCCGCTGAGATCGAAAAGTTTAAGCGCAAATCCGTGATGAAAACCTACTACCAGAAAGCCGGTATCCCCACCGCCCGCTGGTGTGTGACGGCAGATGTAACGGAGGCCCAGGCTTTCGCCAAAACTGTCGGCTGGCCCGTCATTGCCAAGCCAGATAACGGCGTGGGGGCAAACGGCACCCATAAGTTCAAGAATAAAACCGAGTTGAACAAATTTTTCCAGCAGGAGGGCCCCAATGCGGCCAACTATATCCTGGAAGAATTTGTGGATGGTGAGATCGTGACCTTTGACGGCGTGGCCGATGCCAATGCCGAGCCGATCTATGCCGCCAGCCATGTTACGCCGGACAGCATCATGGAGATTGCCCATGCAAAAAGCCGATGTGGTACTATGTTGCACCGGAAATCAGCCCCGAACTGCGCAAAATGGGCGAAGCTGCCCTGAAAGCCTTTGGTGCCAAAAGCCGCTTTTTCCACCTGGAATTTTTCCGCCTGAAAACCGCCAAGCCCAGTCTGGGCAATGCGGGGGATATCCGTGGGGCTGGAAGGTCAACATGCGCCCGGCTGGCGGCTATACGGTGGATATGCTCAACTATGCCGGCGGGCTGGACCTGTACCAGATTTGGGCCGATATGGTGGCATTCGGCGCTGCGCACCATCCGCTGGCGCGTTACCACCGCTACTGCTGCTGTGCGGGCCGCCACGATGAACTGCGCTACCGCATGCCGCATGAGGAGCTGCTGAAAAAGTACCGCTCCTGCCTGAACGCGGCTCCGCGCCTGCCGGAAGTTCTGGCCCGCGAAATGGGGGACCAGCTGTACATTGCCAGCTTTGAGGACGAAGCTGCCATGCAGGCGTTCCGCCGCGATGCCCTGGCCCGCCCGCGCGAATAACAGCAGGCAAAAATGGAGCGGACAAATCGGACAAAATCGAACATCTTGTGAATTTTATCCGACACAATTGTAACATCTTGTAGTAAGCACTTGCTATTTACAGCCAAACCAGATACAATATATTCTGTATTTTTGGAGCCAGAAATAAGAGCTGCTACCCCCGTGAAGGGCAAAGCGGTTCCTATTGGGCAGAAGGAGCACCGCGGTGGAACAGGTATTTTTCATCAACCCCGTTGCAGGAAAACGGGATGCAAGCGCAGAGCTTGTGCCCCGGATCCAGGCGGCGGCCCGCCAGCTCCAGCTGCCCCAGCCTCAAATTGTTGTCACACAGTATGCCGGTCAGGCCCGCGAAGCAGCCCACCGGTATGCGGCATCCGGTACCCCGGCGGCGCTGTATGCCTGTGGTGGAGATGGAACGCTGAACGAGCTGGTTCAGGGCGCAGCAGGCAGCGCGAATGTAGCGGTCGGCTGTGTGCCCTGCGGCAGCGGGAACGACTATGTGCGCAACTTCGGCGCGGCGGGCCAAGCGCCTTTTTTAGATTTTGCCGCCCAGCTGCAGGCACAGCCCTGCCGGGTGGACCTGCTGCAAACATCCCTTGGTATCGGAATCGATATCTGCGCCGCCGGGCTGGACGCTCAGGTGGCATATGGCATCCCAAAATTCCGGCGGCTGCCGGGATGCGGGGGAACAGCAGCCTATACGCTCTCGATTCTACAGGCTATGCTCAGCCGCTTTGGCCACAAGCTGCGCGTTGCGATCGACGGCAAAGAGTATACCGGTACTTATATGATGGCGGCCATCTGTAATGGCGGCTATTACGGCGGCGGTTATCAGGCTGCGCCCTATGCAGCCATGGATGACGGCCTGCTTGATATTGTGCTGGTCAAACCCATCTCCCGCATTCAGGTTGCGGGAATTTTGGCCAAATACAAAGCCGGGCAGCACATGCAGGATGCCGATACCATCGTGCCGGAGTTCCGCAGCTTTATGACCTTTTACCGTGCCCGCAGCGTGGAAATGCAGGTGCTGGACAACCGCCCCATCATTGCCACAATTGATGGCGAGTGTGCCCCGGTGATGGAGTTGAAAGCGGAAGTTCTGCCATCTGCGTTGAATGTGCTGCTGCCGCGGCCTGCCTGCGGCAGCGCGGTCATCCGTGGGCTGTACGAATGCCCGATGCAGGCAAAAGCAAAATAAAAACCATGCATACGCGCCAGAACAAAGCGCTGATTGCCGTACTTGAAATAAAATCCGCGGCCAGCTGGCCCGGGGAGGGAAAGATATGTCAGAAGCAAAAGTAAGGGTTCGTGTGGCCCATAACGCCATGCACCTGCCGGTGGTTGCACTGCGCGGGCTGGTGGTGTTCCCCAATAATGTGGTCCACTTTGAGGTGGGCCGCCAGAAGTCCATTGCCGCCATCGAGGCTGCCATGCACGCCAACAGCAATATTTTTCTGATTGCACAAAAGGATATGGAGACCGAGGAGCCCACTGCCCAGGATCTGTATGCCTATGGCGTCATTTCGGAAATTAAGCAGGTGCTGCGTGTATCCGAAGATCTGGTCAAGGTACTGGTAGAAGGAAAGTCCCGTGCCAAATTGCTGGACTTGGATGCCAGTGGCAAATACCTGCAGGCTGATGTCCGCCCCGCTCCCGTGCGCGGTGTGGCACCAGATAAGCGCACCCAGACCGAGGCGTTGGTTCGCAGCCTGAAAGAGTGCTTTGAGGAGTATCTCTCCTACAGCCCGCAAATCTCCAAGGATGTGGTGTATAACATCGTCTCCTCGGATAATCCGCTCTACCTGAGCGAATATATGCCGGCCAACCTGCTGCTGAAATATGAGGACAAGCAGACCATTCTGCAGGAAAATTCCATCCCCAGCCGGTTGGAAAAGCTCCTGCTTGTGATGCGCCAGGAATGTGAAGTGCTGGCCATTGAGAAAGAACTGGACGATAAAGTGAACGTCCAGATGGATAAAAACCAGCGCGATTACTACCTGCGGGAACAGATGCACATCATCAGCGAAGAACTGGGCGATGCCGAGGATACCCGTGCCGAAGCGGAAAAGTATGCCCAGAAGATTCAGGACCTGCACCTGGATGCCGCCAGCGAGGAAAAGCTGCTGAAAGAATGCGAGCGCCTTGGCAAAATGGCCGGCAATCAGGCCGAAATCAGCGTGATTCGCAGCTATCTGGATACCGTCATCGGCCTGCCCTGGCACACCTTTACCAAGGATGATCTGAACCAGGCCCATGCCCGCAAGGTGCTGGACCATGACCACTATGGTCTGGAAAAGGTCAAGGAGCGCATTCTGGAAATTCTGGCCGTCCGCCAGCTCAATACGGATGTCAAGGGCCAGATCATCTGCTTGGTCGGCCCTCCGGGTGTCGGCAAAACCTCCATTGCGCGCTCCGTTGCCGCCTGCATGGACCGCAACTTTGCCCGCATGAGCCTTGGCGGCGTGCATGATGAGGCCGAGATCCGCGGCCACCGCCGTACATACATCGGCGCAATGCCCGGCCGCATCATCAGCGCCATCAATACCGCCAAGTCCTCCAACCCGGTCATCCTGCTGGATGAGATCGACAAGCTGGCGGGGGACTACCGCGGCGATCCTTCCAGCGCCCTGCTGGAAGTGCTGGACCCTGAACAGAACAAGACTTTTAAGGATAACTATCTTGATATCCCGTTTGACCTCAGCAACGTGCTGTTCATTACCACCGCCAACGATGCTTCCCACATTCCCGGCCCGCTGTATGACCGTATGGATGTGATTGAACTGCCCAGCTATACCCGCGTGGAAAAGTTCAACATCGCCCGCCGCCATCTGCTGCCCAAACAGCTCAAAAATAACGGCCTGGAATCCCGCGTTACCATGGCCCCGGCGGCGCTGTATGAGATCATTGACGGCTACACCCGCGAAGCTGGCGTGCGTACTCTGGAGCGCACCATCACCGCCGTGCTGCGCAAGTGCGCTCAAAAGATCGCCGCAGGGGAGAAAGATAAGATTAATGTTACCCCTGCCATGGTCAAAGCAATGCTCGGTCCCGAAAAGGTCAAGCCGACCTTTATTTCCCGCACCGATGCTGTTGGCATTGCCAACGGCCTGGCCTGGACCAGCGTGGGCGGAGAGATGCTTCCCATCGAAGTTTCCATCATCCCCAACGGATCCGGCAAGGTGGAGATCACCGGCAGCTGGGTGATGTAATGAAAGAGAGCGCTCACCTGGCATTGACCTATGCCCGCGTACATGCCGAAACCTACCACATTGCGCCGGATAAGTTCAAGAACACCGATATCCATATCCATGCCCCCGAGGCGCTGTACCCAAGGACGGCCCCTCCGCCGGTGTCACCCTGACCACCGCGCTGATTTCTGCGCTGTCCGAGATTCCGGTTCGCCACGACCTTGCCATGACGGGCGAAATCACCCTGCACGGCAATGTTCTGCCCATCGGCGGCCTGAAAGAAAAGAGCATGGCAGCCTTCCGCGAGGGCATTTCCACCGTGCTCATCCCTGAAGCCAACAAGCCCGACCTGTACGAGGTGGATGAGGAGGTCAAAAAGGCCGTCAAGTTCATCCCCGTCAGTGACCTTTCTCAGGTGCTTAAACATGCACTCATCCTGCCCGCAGCATCCGCTGCCCACAAACGCACCATGCCGCAGGCTACCCAGCTGATCGCAACCGAGCAGAGCACCGCCAAGGAACCTGCTGCCGTGATGTGACCAACGCGGAAAAGCCGGAAAAGGGAGTTGTATTTATGAATTATAATCGCAGTGAATTTCAGGCATCCTATGGCCTTTCCAGCCAGCTGCCGGAAAGCGACCGCCCGGAATTTGTCTTTTCCGGCCGTTCCAACGTGGGCAAATCCAGCCTGATCAACAGGCTGTGCAACCGCAAAAATCTGGCGCGCGTCAGCGCAACGCCGGGCAAAACGGCAACCATCAACTTTTACCGTGTGGATACCGCCTACTTCGTGGACCTGCCCGGCTATGGTTACGCCAAGGTGTCCAATGCGGACCGTGAGCGCTGGGACGAGCTGATCAACAGCTATTTTGAAGCGGACCGCGCGCTGAATGTGCTGGTGCAGCTGCTGGACAGCCGCCATGCCCCCAGCGCGGACGATGTGCAGATGATGGAATACCTGCACTTCCACCGGATTCCCTTTGTTGTGGCGCTGACCAAGGCGGATAAGCTCAAAAATCTGAGATGACCGCCCAGCTGGAAGAGTTCCGCATCACCTGCGCCCCCTATGGCTGCAAGCAGGTATTTTTGACCAGCGCCGAAAAGGGGACCGGGGTCGAAGAACTGCGCCAGTATCTGGATGCCTGCCTGGCACCGGAGGCCTAAACCATGGCGTATCAGGAATTTGCCTATTTTTATGACGAGTTCAACGGCGCAGCTGATTATGATGCGCTGTTCGCCTATGTGACCGAGGAGCTGAAAGCCCACGGCATCCAGGATGGCATTGTGGCGGATTTCGGCTGCGGCACCGGCGAGCTGACCCTGATGCTGGCCCAGGCTGGGTACGATATGATCGGCATTGACGTTTCGGAAGAGATGCTCAGCGTCCTGCGGGACAAAGCCGATGCCCTTGGCCTGCCGCTGACCAACCCCATGCTGCTGTGCCAGGACCTTTTGCAGCTGGACCTGTACGGGACCATCCGCGCCGCGGTTTCTACTTTCGATACCTATAACCACATCGGTCCGCTGGAAAACTTTGAAAAGGCCATCGCAAAAGCCGCGTTCTTTATGGAAAAAGACGGCGTTTTTTGTGTTTGACCTGAACACACCCTATAAGCATGAAAAAGTGCTTTCCGGCCAGACTTTTGATTTTGATGAGGATGACGCCGCCTGCCGCTGGAGCAACCGCTATGACCCACAGACAGGTCGCGTGGACCTCAGCATTGATATCCACTATAAAGATACCGGGGAAGACTTCCATGAATCTTTCTCGGAATACAGCTACCCGCTTGATACCGTCAAAGCGCTGCTAACCAGATACGGCTTTGACCCGGTCAAAAATTGCCGATGGCGAAAGCTTTGGCCCTGTCCGGCCGGACAGCCAGCGCTGGATCATCACGGCAGTCAAGCAGTATACACAGGAAGCAGACGGCACCCCGGCCTAACCGCCGCACCCCTGCTTCGGGAGGTCATTGATTCTATGTGTGAAACAAAAAATGAAAACAGCAGCAACCTGCTGCGCGGCATTTCGGAAAATGGCGGCATCCTGTTCTATGGCATTGATTCCACCGCCGTTGTGCGCCGAATGGAGCAGCTGCACAAAACCAGCGCCGTTACCACCGCAGCCCTGGGCCGCCTGCTGACCGGTGTTGCCATGATGGGCCAGATGCTCAAATCGGATTCTGATTCTGTCACCGTACAGATCAAGGGCGGCGGCCCGGCGGGCCGTATTCTGGCCGTTTCCAACGGCGCGGGCGATGTAAAAGGCTATGTCGAAAACTCCATCGTGGAGCTGCCCCCGCGCGCGGACGGCCACCTGAACGTCGGCGCTGCCGTGGGTAAGGATGGCACGCTGGATGTGATCCGCGACCTTGGTATGCGGGAACCCTATATTGGCCAGGTGCCGCTGGTTTCCGGTGAGATTGCCGAGGATATCACCAACTATTTTGCCATCAGTGAGCAGACACCAACGGTCTGCGCGCTGGGCGTTCTGGTCAACCCGGATCTGACGGTGCAGTGCGCGGGCGGTTTTATCGTGCAGCTCATGCCCGGCGCAACCGAGGATGAGATCACCCGCCTGGAAAAGAATATCGGCGCAATGCCCGGCGTTACCACCCTGCTGCAGCAGGGTAAAAGTATTCCCGATATCCTGAATATGGCGCTGGACGGCTTTAACCCCGAACTGCTGGATTCCACCCGCATTGACTATTGCTGTGATTGCAGCCTGGACCGCGTGGAGCGCACCATCCGCAGCTTGGCAAAAAGAGGTGGAAAAAACTGCGCCGATGAAGACCCCAATTGCCCGAGGTCAAACTGCCAGTTTTCGCTGGCAAAACAGTACAAAGTAGACCTGAATGACCTGCTGAAAAACTGGCCGGA
>ENA-OQAX01000117-OQAX01000117.1-human-gut-metagenome-genome-assembly--contig:-NODE-117-length-16901-cov-1.807917_pt1 | contig 16901 bp, 22 predicted proteins | sample MGYA00242741_ERZ504539 | MGnify/ENA primary metagenome ERZ504539 (study PRJEB26092, sample SAMD00036277) | human gut metagenome | host: Homo sapiens | study: EMG produced TPA metagenomics assembly of... | reverse complement strand
CGGCGATATCGGCTTTGAGAGGGAAATATGGAAGGCCGCGGACAAGATGCGCGGCAATATCGACGCATCGGAGTACAAGTCCGTTGTGTTGGGGCTTATTTTCCTGAAATATATTTCCGATAAGTTCGAAACGAAAATACCGGCAGCTTGTCGCCGAGGGCGAAGGATTCGAGGAGGACAAGGACGAATATACGGCCGAAAATATCTTCTATGTCCCGACCGAAGCCCGCTGGGAGCGGATTGCGGCCGAGGCGCACACGCCCGAAATAGGCCAGGTGATAGACAATGCGATGCGGGCGATCGAGAAGGAGAATAAGCGATTGAAAGATATTCTCCCGAAGAATTTCGCTCGTCCCGAACTCGACAAGCGCCGGTTGGGCGATGTGGTTGATCTGTTCACGAATTATCCGGATGCACGAACATGGCGACTCGAAAGATATTCTGGGACGCGCCTATGAGTATTGTCTTTCGAAATTTGCCGAGGCGGAAGGGAAACTCGCCGGCGAATTCTATACGCCCGCCTGTATTGTCAAAACGCTCCTTATGCTTCTACCATAAAAGTCTTAATAAATCGAGCGAGCGTATTTCTATCCACTTTACAAATTTTAGCGATTTTGCGTTGTGAAACTTCAGCTTTCAATAGTTCTTGTATGAGAATCCTCTTATCGTGGAGTTTGTACTTCTCTGGAGCACTTTTTTTCCCTTTACGTACGTCCTCAATATTACCCCTTCTATTTTCTTTCGTGCTAAGGCTTCTTTTGTTCGTTGGCTAATAAGGTTACGTTCAATCTCTGCTGACAGTCCAAAAGCAAAAGCCAACACTTTACTTTGAATGTCCTCTCCTAACTTATAGTTGTCTTTGATAGTCCAAACCCTACATTCCTTGCTCATGCAAATATTCAGAATTTCCATTATCATAAAGAGATTACGACCCAATCTGGACAATTCAGCGCAGATAATCAAATCATCTTTCTGTACCTTATTGAGCAATTTTTCCGAGTTCACGTTTTGTTATAGGCTTTTGTTCCACTAATGGTTTCCTCTATCCAACCATCAATTTTTTATGTTTTGATTGTCGCAGAAATTCTTGATTTCAAAACGTTGGTTTTCTACTGTCTGCTTATCACTGCTTACTCTAATGTATCCGTATATCATATGTCTAATTATAAATGTTTATAGATATATAATATGGATAGTTTTTCTATAGAAACCTAAGAGAGCGTTGATTTTACATTTTAATTTCTTTGCCATTTCGTTTTTAATGAACTTTCAATTTCCATTAGTCGTAAAGACCGTGAAAAATGTTTAGCCCCCACACTCTTACATCAGAAACCGGATAGTTCAATGGGCTTTTGAGCCCCCGCATTCGTAATGATGGCTCACGATGTAGTGATGTTGTTTAATTAAAGTTTCAGACTATGACCTACGTTGGAATCGATGTCAGCAAGGCGACCTTTGTTGTCGCTTATTCGTCCGCCAAGACCGGCAGGACAAAAACATTCAAGAACCACGGTTAAGGGTGTCCATGAGTTCATCCAAACCATTTCAGTAGCAGAGCACCATTGAGTATTAGAAGCCACAGGCAATTACAGTGCGTTGCTCGTCTATCTGCTTTCCGAAGCAGGGATAACCGTCAGCCTTGAGAATCCGCTGAAGATAAAGAACTTCGCCCGTGCCATGCTCTCCGTCACCAAGACGGACGAGATAGATGCCCGTCTGATAGCCCTGTACGGGGAGAGGATGCAGCCGGATCCTTATAGCTCCGCAGTGACTCAATCCTCGTACTGAAGCAGAAACGAACGGTACTACGCCAGCTAAAGAAGCAACTTGTGGCAACACGCAACCTTAAAGGCTCGATGGAGTTCTTTCTTCTTTTGACCCTGAATGCAAGAAACCATCGAAAAGACGATTGCTTTCCTCGAGAAGCAAATCAAGGCAATGGAAGAGAATATCACTTCCTTGGCGTAAGGCGAGTACAGGAAACAGATGGACTTGCTCACCTCCATCAAAGGCATCGGTGTTACACTGGCAGCCGCGCTTATCGTGGCCACAGGCGGGTTCACCTATTTTGATAATGCCAAGCAACTGACCCGTTATCTGGGCCTGTCACCTATTACCAACAGTTCGGTACGTCAGTCAATGTCAAAGGTCACATCAACCAGAACGGGGATTCAAACCTCAGAAGCCAGCTCTATGTGGCGGCTTTCTCGTCACTCAGGTGTAATGCCGAGTGCAAGGCTTGTTTCGACCGTTTGCGGTCTAACGGCAAGCCAGGCAAGGTGGCGGTCGTTGCTGTCGCCAACAAACTTATAAGGCAAGCCTTCGCTGTGGTCACGCAAGGAAAACCGTATGTCGATGGGTTCAAGTCCGAGAACCGTAAATACTCATCTGCGGAGGGAACGCCATGCGGCAACCTTAGATTTGCAGCATCAAAATATTTATCTTTGAATTGATATTGAAAGGAAAGCAAAAGGAAAACCATCAGCGGCAATAGAAGTCAAGTCTAAGTCCCTATTCGGTCCTTTTGCTCCTTCCTTGAACTCAAACCCATATAAGAATTTCAGTAAACCTGTTTAAGATTATTAGGTCAAGTTCAGGTCCTTTCTTTTTTGTTTAATGTTCAAAAACAAAAGTATGAAAGTTTTTTTATTTAGGAGTTGATGTGAGTAAGAAAAAATTGGATTTATGTTTAAGGAGTAACGGTAAGGACATCCTTTATGATGTTATTCCTAATGATCTATCCTCTATTAAATCTTGGTTAACAAGAACGTTTGAGAAATTTTTCCTCTCTGAGGACAGTTTGGTTGTCTGTGCGGAACATACAGGGCAATATACCTATCCTTTGGTCTGTGCAACAAAAAGTATAGGAGTCTACTTATGTTTGGAAGATGCAGCTAAAATAAAATATTGTCATGGAATACCTCGTGGCAAAAATGATAAAATAGATGCCTGCCGAATAGCAATGTATGCAGAAAGATATAATGATTGCCTACAACCGTATACCGCATCAGAGCTTATAATACAAAAACTCAAAAACTTATCAACAGAACGCAGTATGCTTGTTGCAGATAGGGCTAAATATCAATCCCAGCTAAAAGATCAGGTAGACTATATGGAACACTCAATATATATTGCTAAATGCAATAGAGTTGAAGGGATTATCAATACATTTACGGATTACATAGCACAAATAGACCTTGAAATAAAAGAACTTATAAATCAGGCACCTGTCATTGCTCATCAAATGGATTTACTCATGTCTGTGGATGGAGTTGGGGAACGTGTTGCACTGAAGATGATCATGGAAACAGATGCTTTCACTTCTTTTACTGATCCCAGGAAGTTTTGCTGTCATGCAGGAGTTGTTCCGTTCGTCTATGTGTCAGGAAGTAGCCAACGTTCTAAAAATAGAGTATCTAATAGGGCTGACAAGAGCATCAAGCATTTGCTACATATGGCGGCACTATCTGTTTCACAAGTGAAAAATAGTCCATTGAAGAAATATTATGACAGAAAGGTCGAAGAGGGAAAAAATAAGATGTCGGTTCTGAATGCAGTTAGAGCGAAATTAGTTACGATTATGTTCGCTGTAATTAGGGCGGATGCTTTTTTTTCGAGAAATTATCAAAATTCGCTTGCGTAATCCATAAGAATAGGGGCTGAGCAGTCAGCCCCGACGAGCTTTCCATGCACGACAACTGCATAAATATACTAATTATCGTTAACCATATTCAGTTTTCTTATTATAGTCCATTTTTCTTTCCATTTTAAATAGCTTCCTGTCAGAAATCTCAAATTATTGAAATACAGTTCAAAATACTTTCCAAAGGCACTTCCGGCTGGGTGTCGTGGTTTCCGACTCCCCCTCCGGAGCTGTTTCGAAGAAGGATGTTCAATATATTTTTTACCGTTTCTCCGTTATCGCCTTTTTACTTTCCGACCGGTGATGAAAAGTCCTTGTGGGCGCCACCTCTTTCCGGTCCCCGGAAATGCGGTTCAAATATGAACCTTTAGCAGCAACGTATATCCGGCATCTTCTTCCCGTCGATATGATACGGATTTGGGGGTTCCTTTCAATGCTGTCCATAACCATAACTTCTGATTTATACATTAATTCCATGTGATAACCGGGTGTTTGGTCAGGCGGACGTTCCCGGTGGCGGATTGTCGTCCTACGCCGCAAAGAAAAAAAAAGAGTAAATGTATGAGGGAATACCTTGTCAGTTATAGTCATATATAGACATAAATAGTCAATGCCGGCAAAAGATATGACAAATGGCAGTCCGGCGAGAGCCCGGGATTCTTCCCGATATTGCCGGGGATTGTGTGTAAAAGTACGACAATCCGTTGATAGCAGTATGAAAAGAGAAAAAAATGATTGAGGAAGGAGGTCGTGAAACCAGCCTCCGGAAAACAGGATACGGCGGAGATCAGATACCGTGAAAAAAGAAAAAAATCCCCACCGGAGATGAATGAACCGGCAGGGAACGTAACAATAAAGGAACGGGCCTCTCAACCCTTGATGTAACCGTACTTTTTCAGGTCGTCCATGAAATGCTCCGGCGTGTCGGTCCTCACCGTCACCCCGTGCAGTTCCCTGTACCGCCCGGAGAAATTCATCATGTACTCCTTATCGGTGCACCCGCTGTCAAACCAGCTGCCCTCACGCAGGACGCGTACAAACTCGGAAGGGCCGGAGGCGGCAATCCTGCCGCCATCCGCCAAAATATACATATGCCTGTTCATGCCGATAGTTTTTTGGTTCTCAGTTTATAATAGAGTTTCTGTTCACCGTCAAGGAAGGGGATGTCCCGGAGCGCGGTGGCCACAGGCACTTGCCCTTGTGTGGCAAAGGTAACCAATTTGTGGAGAAACAGCACCCAGTTGCGCATTTTTGTGAAGTTGGTCGTTCCAGAATGCTGGCGGAACTCGACCGTCTTGTGCCGTGAGTAGGCCTCGAGGTTCACCTTGTGGTAACGGTCGCGATCCTTCCTTTCAGCTCATCCACCGTCCGGGCCGAACGTATCATCTCGTCAGAGACATGACCCAGTCCCCGGCAATAGCGGTTGTCCCTGCGGGATGCCGGCATGAACCTGTCGATGATCGGTTCCAGATGTTTGTAACTCAGGGCCAGGTTACGCCAGGTTGCCATGCTGAAACCGGCGGCATCGATATGCACGTGAAGCCCGCAGCTCTCGTTCACTTTCACGTCACACAGGTCAAGCACCCAGCAGACCTTCTCCAGTTCCCGCAGGCCGGTTTCACCGACCAGGATCGGACTGACCAGCTCGAATGTGTCGTTACCGTTCAGGCTGCTGTCCGTCACGAGCTTCCAATGCGGACGGGTGGTATGGTTATAACCTTCCACCACAACCTCTATCCCGGCCCTCCCTGAGCTCACGTGCGAGCCGTTCACGGGAGCAGTTATAAGCCTCGATCTCGATACCGAACTTGCGGTTGAAAGTGTAATCCAACGCTGTTGTCGCCGGATGGATGTTCAAACCGCCCTCGCGTTCCCTCATCCGGCGCAGGGCGTTCACTACAAAACCGTAATTGCCGTTGGTCACCATCTTGCGATTTCCGCGCGGGGAACCCCTAAAAGGTACAGCTGACGGATCTTGCTTGTCTTCGTTGTCTCTTGTGCTAAAACACGCCTAATTTGCTCGCTCATAACTTGTTACCTCCTTTACTTATATACTACTAAGGTAATGCATTCATAGGGGAAGTCGTAATTATAAGGAGCCTATTACCGTGCCGTTTAGCTTAGTTTACCTTAGGCTAAAAATCCTTATTTAAGGTGTCTGTATCTTATCATCCGCCCGGCCGGCAGCAGGTTCCTCCAGACCGATGGCGCGGCATATCTCCTCCACCAGTTCCGGAAGGCCGGAATCCTTCTCCTGACGGGAATCGGGCGGGAACAGCGTGGAACGGAAGACACCCTTGCGGACAGGGTCAGCCTCCCGGGTGTAGCGGAGGGTGTTCGGAACGCGCGAGGACAGCAGCCGCAGCCCCATCTTGTCGATGACCCGGTTCCAGGCGTCATACAGGTCCTTCCGCCCCCTCCTGTCCACCATGTTCCAGAACAGCCAGGTCCCTTTCAGGTTGCAGTTCTTCCTGGCGACCAGCTCCTCTTCCAGAGCTTGGTAAACTGCAGGGAACTCTGCATGACGATATTGTCCGCCTTGAGCGGGACGAAAATGTAGTCCATCGCGGCAACAGTATAGACCACCCCCTCGCTGCGGAGCGTTCCGGGAAGGTCGAAGAGCACGATATCGAAAGTCTCCCCTTTTCGTCCATATAACGCCGCAGGTCTTCCACCCCCTTTTCCGGGTCGCTTTTGATGACCGGATAGGCAGGCTTACGGATTCTTTCGTACTGCCGGTACAGGTTCACCTTCAGGTCGTCATTTTTCATGACATTCTCCATGTCCCTCTCACGCATCAGGGCGATGCTGTGCTGCGGGGAGTCACAGTCCACAACCGCCACACGCACGTCTTTGCGGTAATGCAGGACACTGGCCAGCAGTACCGTAAAGACGGATTTTCCCACGCCACCCTTCTGGCTGGCGATGGCAACCAACAACTCTTTTTCTTTTTTCATCATACTTCTTTTTCATTAAAAGTTAAACACTATTGTTTCAGAAACAAAAATAATGCTCCCATCGGGGGAGATCCCCTGTCCATGGGGGACGAGCCTTTGATGACCGGGCCGGGCAGGGACTCCTCCAGAATCATCTCCGCCGTTTCCCTGTATTCTTCCAGATGCCGCGAGACAAGGTGGTTGATGAACCCCTCCAGCGTGACCGTTCCATTTCTCGAGGCTCCCGCCAGGATGGACAGTTTCCGGTGCAGGGCGGCAGGAATATGCAGTGACCGGCGCTGCACGCCCGCAATGCCATGCAGGTATTCCTCCCCATAGACGGACGCTGCATGGGGGCCGCTTTTCCTTGCGGGGACGCATTATGTCGTTACCGGACGTTCCACGTCCCTTCCGGGGACAGGCAGGTGCTTCCCCCATGATCTCACGGATGCGGTCCGCGTCCATCCCGCCGGGACCCATCCGGTCTTTTACGTTCTTTCCTGTCATGATATATCTTCTTGGACAATGACAACATTTTATCGGCGGGCCGGTTCTCCCGGCTGCCCGTCCTCATCCCAGGGACGGTAGACCTCACCGAGCAGGGCGGCGATATCCTCCCTATGTTCCTCCATATGGAGCTCCAGCAGCCGGATGATAAACCCGGAGATGCTGCCGCAACCGGCGGCCCTGACCAGCATGGCGATCCGGCGGTGCAGCCTCCCGTCAATATACGCGGTCTTCCACTCCACAGACTTGGGAGCGGGAACCAGAAACCTCCTCTTGTATTCTTCCGGGGCTGTCACTTTCCCTGCACGGACCTGCCTTTCATGACCCGGCATATCCACCGCCGGTTCGGGGATGGGGAAACGGGAGCTGACAGAAGGTTTCCCGTGAGTCCGACCCTCTCGAGAACGATATCGGAAAGCCGGTTCTTTTCCTTTTCTGAATCCATTGTCTTAAAATCTTAAATTATTAAATTACACAACTGGCATTGTTTCGGAATACAAAATAAAAAAAAAGAAGAGGACAGGACGGAACGGAACCACCTGTCACTTATAGTCATCCAAAGTCGGGGATTGTCATGATACACATGACGGGGGGACGAACATATGGTTCATCCGGATGGTTCTTCCCATGCAGGAGTGACGTCAGAATCCTGCTGTCCGTAGCGGCGTGGAAAAGCGGCGGGATTCCGTTCCTTGTCCACCGCCCCTTTCAAATCCTTATGGGCAGGTGTGGGAGCATGCATCCGTCCTGATACGGATTCTTGAATTATCGGTCTGTGGAAGTGTAAAAATATCAATCCGTTAATGGAGACAAGGAAGAAAAAACATAAGGCGTACACGGCTACATGCACGTTCTCCATTTGCAGAAGTGTAGAAGTGACAATCCATTAATGGAGACAATGAAGGAAAACCATAAGGCATACACGGTTACATGCCCATTCTTCATTTGCAGATGTGTATAAGTAGCAATCCGTTAATGGAGACAATGAAGGAAAGCCATAAGGCATATACGGTTCACAGCCCATTCTCCTTTTGTAGATGTGTAAAAGTAACAATACCATTAATGGAGACAATGAAGAAAAACAATAAGGTGTATACGGCTACCTGCCATTCTCCATTTGCAGAAGTGTAAAAATAACAATCCATTAATGGAGAATAGGGTATGGAAAGGGCAGATTTCCAGTACATACGTCTCCCTTATTCCTGAATTATGGGCGTAAGTCACATGATTCAGGAGAGACAGCCACCTTTTTATGGGGAGAGCAGCCGGCAAATGCCTGATGGAAATGACCCGAAAATCACAGGAGAATAGCCGTACAATGGGCTGATACACAATTCCTATTGGAGAATGTTGTCCCCATTAGGGGACAGCAAGTTGTGTTTTCGTTTAACGAAAACAGGACGGTTTAACGGAGAATACACCGATAAACCGTTACTTATTTCAAGCTCCAGCGTCGCTTTTTACATATCTAACTATAATTCATTTGAAATCACAAAACAGATTGAACCGAATGTGGTTAGTTTGTCTGTTTATTTCATGTCCGAATCATTAGTATGCTATGTTGCAAAGTTCGTATTCATTATGAAAAAATCCGCTTACGAGAACAAGATATTCAGGTAATTTGCCATCCTTTCCCCAAGAAGTTTGATGTTAAAAAGTTCAGAAAGCGTTTTGGCTATGTCAAATCCGAAGGCTTCGAGTGACGGACGCACTTTTCCGGGTGTCGGCATGGTGTGCCGCAGTTACGCGTACACTCGTTATCTGAGCAGTGAAGACATTTACCTATATAGGCAAATGAACGCCCTCCATATTTCCGTTCCATATCCAATAATTCGCTCTCGATTCGTATCCGTTCCGGTAAAATGAGTTTTTGTGTATATTCAATCGGAATATCTTTGTCTTCAGGGATTATCTTCGTTGCCATAAGATGTGCATACTTGTATTGTCGGAGAAACGATTCCGTATCAAAATCAAATGGAGGACACCCCCAACTTTTACCGTAATTGGTACATTGTTTGCAAAGTTCAAGAAAATGTGGTTCGTCACGGAATTCGGCGATGTATCCTTCAACAGTGATGTCTGAAGTAAAATTTTCTACAGTGTATATACTCATTGTTTCAAAATCATTGTACCGCATAAGGAGTCGAAACGGATGTTTTCATTTTGGAAAAGTCTGTCAATGTATCCGCTTTTCTGCATTTCAGACGCGGTCAAGCAACTTAAATTCGGGGGTATCTAACAATGCTATCGAATCGCACATGGACAACGCGATGTCAAGTTCATGTGTCGAGAACATGATACATTTTTTCTCGTCGTGGACAAGCCTACGAAGCAACGCCACAAGTTCGTAGCGATTAGGCATGTCAAGAAAGGAAGTCGGTTCATCAAGGAGAATGATAGGAGTATCCTGTGCCAATGCACGAGCAATCATCACACGCTGGCATTCGCCATCCGACATTTTATCCATCGTGCGGTTTGCATAAGCCTCCATTCCCACCGAAATGAGCGATTGCATGACTATCTCCTTATCTGTTTCTTGCATCCTACCTATCCAGTTGGTATAAGGAGCACGGCCTATGGCTACGACATCCTTGCACCGCAGGTTGGCGATGCGCGTGCGCTCGGTCGTGACGACAGCCAGCGTTTTTGCCATATCTTCGGTTTTCATGCAGGCGATGTCGTGCCCGTCGAGAATGATTTTTCCGGAATAACACCGGTTCAGACCGGCTATGGCGCGGAGCAACGTCGATTTTCCTGTCCCGTTTCTTCCGATAAGGGCTGTCAGTTGACCTTTTTTTTATCGTGGCATTTACCTCGTGGAGCAACGAGTTTTCTTTGTACCTATGAAATGACTGTAATTCTATCATGCGGTGATGGATTTGTTGCGTAAAACCACCCATACGACGATTGGGATTCCCAATAGAGCTGTAATGGCGTTGATCGGCAAGGTGAATATTTTAGAAATGATGTCGCAAAGAAGCAATATCGATGCTCCCGAAAGAATTGTTCCGGGCAGAAGGACATGATGATCGCTATTTTGGAAAAGCATTCTTGTGACATGAGGCATAGCGAGACCTATGAAACCTATCGGACCGCAAAAAGCGGTTATCGTTCCGGCGAGCAGCGTTGTCGAGAGAAACAACAGGCTGCGTGAACGCCGAATATTCAGTCCCATTGTTACGGCATATTCCTCTCCGAACAGCAGGAGGTTAAGCGGTTTGATGGTCAGTACCGCCAACAGCAGTCCGGCAAACACCGATGGAACAAGAATCAGAAGTTGTCCGGAGGTGACGTCACCCAAAGCCCCCATCGTCCAAATGACAAAGGCTTTCAGCGATTCCTCTTTGCTGAGGTACTGCAATATCTGCACGACAGCACCTACGCCCGATGAGAACATCATGCCCAGAATCAGGATTACCATGATGTCTTTTATTCGCTGTCCGACGGCAGTTATCACGAGCAACACGACAGCCGCACCCACCCACGCTGCTCCGGCAATGCCTATTGATGAACCGATCCCGGCAAGTACCACAAGTGCCACACCGAGACTTGCACCGGAACTGATGCCAAGGACATAGGACCGGCAAGAGGATTACGGAAGAGGGTCTGCATCTGAAGACCGCTGACTGATAAGGCAGCCCCGGCCAACAGTGCCACTATAGCTTTTATGAGGCGTATGTTGAGTACGATTTTTTCCGTGGCACGGGAACAATTTCCCCCCGGTCAGTGCTGCCCATACATCGCGGATCGGAATGTTGACAGCTCCCACGGCCAAGTCCAGTAAAAAAAAGACCGACCGTGAGCGTAATCAATATGGAGAATAATATAGTCGAACGGGAACGCATCTATTTCAGTTGCTTGTAATACACACACTCTTCCTGCACCAGTTCAGGATGGAATATCTTCACGAGGTCGCGGAGCACGATGTCAGGATTCACGACGCAGACTCGTAATAGTCGTTACCCCCGGCTGTGTTGGTACGGGCGTGTTGTTATACACCTCTCCATTTTTGAAACATCGGGTATCGGTGAATTTCGGACATGATGCCTTCAAGTCGTCAAGGGAGTTCGCCATTCCCACGTTCAGCCACATGTCCGCATCCGACGCGAGCAGATATGCTTCTTCTAAGTCAATGGGGATAGAAGCGTTTCCCGTGTTCTTCTGGTAGATATAGCGGCCTCCCGCATCAGTAATCAAGCGGGCTACATAACTTTGGGTTGAAGGCATGAACCACGAGTCGCCATAGGGAACATTAAGCATAACCGAAGGAGTGCCGAGGGTACTGTCGGCCACTTTCTTTTTCAAGGCGTTGTATCTGACCGGGATTGCGGCAAAGGCTTTTTCACCCTTCTCACGTTTTCCTGTGACTTCTGAAAGCACTACCATCCATTCGGCCTTGCCGAGAGGCGACTCTTCAAGATAATCGCCGACATACATGAACGGTATGTCGAGTTCTTCGAGTTTGCTTTCCATTGCGCTTGCGCCGTTCACCCCATAGAGCAGAACGAGGTCGGGATCGAGCGAGAGCAGCAACTCGTAGTTGATGTTCCCTTCATAGCCGACATCGCCAATACTGTCGCGGCGGGCTTGGATGTCTGGGTTGGAAATGTAGTCGATTCCCGAAACGCCGGTTATACACCGGACTTCACCGATTGCGTCAAGCATGGCGATATGAGTGGAAGACATCGCCACGATACGTTTGGCGTCTCCTTTGAGTACCTGTCCTGCAAACCCTTCGGGAACCTCTTCACCGTTGCGGACGATAAACAGCCATGTGGTTACACTGTCCGCTCCCTGCCAGGGATTCCTGACGGTTATCAGTACGCTTTCCTTCCCGCCCGCCCCTTTGATGTCGAAGCCGGAGGCATATTCGGGAGCATAAAGCAGCAGGTTGAAATCATTGATTTTTGAGCTTTTGTTGTGGCAGCCTGTAAATGCCAGAGAAAGCAACAAAATCAGGCTTAAATTCTTTAATGCGTTCATATTGATGCAGATTATCGTTTACTATTTTTGTTTTTTCCGAACTTGGGTGTTATGCCGATGAATATCTCGAAATTGATGCCCGGCATGGGACGGGACAATACGGAAAGGTATTCTTCATCGAACAGGTTGTTGATGCTGCCCTTTAGCGACAGATCGGCCCATCGGAAAGAGAGCTGTTTTTCCAGTGTCACGTTATTCATGAAGTAAGGGGGCAGATAGCCCGTCAGGGTATAGTCATTACTCGACATGGTATAACGCTGGCTGTAATAACACCATTTGTAAAGCAGGCTCCATGTCCGCCATGACAGACGTCCGGTCACCGTTGCGGAAAACTCCGGCACGTATGGCAACTGTTTGCCGACGGATTGGTCTGCCGGACTCATCGGTTCGCTCTCGTTGATCGAGGGAGTCCACGAGAAAGTTCCGTTCATATCCAGTTTCCAGTCCTTTCCGAGCATTATATCAAGGTGGGCGTTGGTCTCTGCCCCGTAAGCATGTACCTTTTTGAGGTTTCTGGGGGAGAAGAATCCCTTGGTTGTGGGTAGCCAGATGATCCAGTCGTCGATGTGCGAATCGAACCAGTTGATACCACCGCTCAAAGCATATACATTTTCTTTCCCCACCGAGAACGACAACCCCACGTCGTATGTGAAGCCGTGCTCGCTTTTCAGGTCGGGATTACCGCCCGGCAGAAAATAGAGGTCGTTCAGCGTGGGAAAACGGTAGTTCCGGGAGATGGATGCTTTCGCCACGATATTGCCTTTTTTCGACAGTACCCCGTCGATGAAGAAACGGGCCGGGAATAAGCCCGGGGCCCATTCCGTACCGAACATATCCTCGCGAAGGACAGCGAGGCGGCAAAACGATCGACAGGCCGCCATTTCGCAGAAACGGAACCGGAAAACTCGACACGTCCCTTGTCATACCCGACAACAGCCTTGTTACCTTCCTGCGAGATGATATTTTTGTCCGCGCTTTCCACCAAATGCTGGTGTACGGAAACACCGGCCGTGAACAGCCATTTCTCTGAAGGAGCATAATCCCCGTCCGCACTTCCGTAGAACGTGTTAATCTTACTGCGTGAGCGGGTCATCGAAGCCATTTCGCCGTTTCCCTTGTCCCGCTTGTAATCATAGGCCATCCATGTGTGTATATAGCCGCCTTTTACACCGACCTTCCATTTCTCCCCGCACGCGATCCCACGAGAGGACGCCGCGAAACGTCTGCTCCCTTTGGCGGTTCTCGAAGTCCATGTCGTTCCCGTAATCCGTGCTGAGCATCGCCAGTTCCCGGTTGGAATTGATATACCAGGCGTTTAGCCCGAACTTGTCGCCTTCGCCCGTGTTATAATAAATTTCCTGCAAGACGTGCAGATCCTTATAAGCCCCGCTGCGGTTGCGTTCCGTCGGGTAATAGGAACCGATGATGTTCTTGTCCTCGTCATAGATGTTTTCCTTCTTGTCCCGGTTTCGGTATTTGTAGTCGTTGGGGGAAGAGGAATACACCACACGGGTGGAGGACTGCCAGTGTTTGTCACCGTAGGTCAGGCGGAGAAACTCGTCGAACGTGCTGAACGACCCCACTCCCTGCACGTACTGCAACCCGAACCCTTCATGGTTGGCCGGAGAAGTGGAGAGCCTGACCAGACCACCCAAGCCGCCGCCCGTTTCGTTTACCGATGACGTTCCGTGCAGCAGCGAGGCATCATCGATAAAGTAAGAAGGGATGGTGGAAAAATCCGTCATGCCCAGCATCGGGTTGTTAATGCGCATACCATTCCACGTCACTTGGGTATGCGAGGGAGAGGTACCCCGGAAAGCCACGGTGGATAACGTGGCGCGTCCGTAGTTCTTGACAAAAACGGATGAGTTGAATGTCAGCACATCGGCCATAGACAAGGCGATGTTCTCTTTCATGGCGATGGAATCGAAACGGGTTCGTTGCACGCTATATCCTTCATAGGTCGTTTGCCCACCACCGTAACCTCCGGAATACGTAGTACCCTTTTGGTAATGCTGACGGAATTTTTCTGCTGGGCGGCAAGCAGAAAGGGCAGGCTTACCCCCACGAACAATAGAATAAGATGTCTTTTCATTTTTGTCCTCCTTCCTCGTTATTTCCAGCAGAAAGCTCCCGGAATGATTCCCACGTAAAATTCATCGATCAGCTTGCTGCGGCGAATAGCGATACACGATACCTTGTTGCTGGTAATCAATAGCGTCGGCCACATATACCTCCCCGTTGTTGGGATTGACCGTAAGGCCGTAGTATTTGGTGTCCCGAAACTCCAGAAAAGGCCGGACGGGAACACGGTCGGCTTCCACCGGCATTCGCCAAATATCGTTGTTGATCCAGTAAAGTATATCCCGTGTACCGTTGAGCTGGACTTCCGAAGGCCAGTCGCCCAGCTTAAACTTGAACTGTTTCTCTACGGTGAAAGTCTCGGCGTCTATACGATAGAGAGACGGTGCCTCGTAACCGTATGGGCTGCCCTCGTAACCGCCATCCGTGATGGTCCACATCTTGTTGTATTTGTCCATGACCAGCGAAGTAGGTTGTATGCCGATGGTCAGTTCGTCCACGACCTTGTCCGTCTCCGTGTCGATTTTCAGGATGCGGTTCTGGTACGACCAGCAGTTCACATAGACGTACTTGCCGTATTGTACCATTTGTTCGGTGGAACCCGATTCCATGTCCATGTCTGGACATTCGATATAGCCGGTAATCTCGTATGTCTTGGGGTTGATGATGAAGATACGGTAGTCCCATATCTGCGTCACATAGGCTTTCTCATCCGACAGAAAATGGATATACCGGGGTGAGGTGAAACCTGTGATACGGCCCACTTCCTTGAAAGTATTGATGTCGATGGCGAAAATCACATGCGAGTTGTTCACCACGATCCAGCCTATACCGTCCCGGATAACCATAGACTGGGCCACATCGCCCAACTTGAACCCGTTGGCACGGTAAAACACTTCATTCTCCACTTCGCACGTGGCGGGATCGTAGTAGGAAAGCGTGGCATTGCTGTACTGGAAATTCCCCTCGTTGGTAATGAAAAGACCAGAGGCCGATACAGAGAAATCTTCCATCTCTCCGTAATCCCATTTCATGCAACTGCCGAAAACTGGCAGGCAGAAAAGAAAAAGGCAAATCCGTTGTATTGTTCTGCTCATTGTCATTCGGATAAAAAAGAGTACCCGAATCATTACGGGTACTCTGGTTAAGGTATAAGGTTTAATCCTGCTGCGTATATTGTTTGTCCTTCATATTTTGGAAGGTTGGGTTATACCCACATTTCGTCACGCTCCAACTTTCCCCCGTAATCATTCCGTTTTCTATAAACTTGCCGAAGAAAGTGTAGTCGGTAAATTTCGTCAAACCGTCAAAAACAACCCCATGCAAGGTCTCCAACTTCTCCATGGAAAGTGTTTCCTGAGAAAGAGAAGTCGCACTTTTTATCTGTAGCGTACCATCTATAGTCTGTAATTTATCACAAGTAATGCCTGTTGCTTTATTAACGAACAACCCTTCACCTCCTACGTGAAGCAATTCCGGAATATCCAGCGATTTACTTTGTAAAGATATTGCTAACGAACCCTCTCCCTCTTTATAATATACAGGAGAAGCTGAACAACAAACTTTGGATAGTAAGGGCAAGTTACAACTGGTAAAATTTCCAGATAAATAGAACTGTCCTCCCACTTCTTTCAAGACTGGCATTGTGATTGAAGCAAACATGGGTATTTGGATATATCCATATCCATCTATGATTTCCAAGTCGGGAAATTTGGCATGCTTCGCATTTGGCCTGTCACATTTAGATTTCCATATACATGTTGAATTGTCGATATGGTATAATCGATATTGTTGGTGGTTGGCTTACAAGTGAAGTCTTTGATATTCTTGAACGTGATTTCAGGGAACTTATTATTCGTGAGACTGGTGATGACAAAATTTACATTTGACAAATCTTCGGCTGTTTCAATTTTGGAGAGCTGCACCTTGTTTATAATTTCAATCTGGGGCGCTGTTTCTCCGAAGGTTTCAAATCGGGCGTTCGGCAACAGCAGTGTTCCGCTCACATCTTCAAGATAATCCAGCGTGATGCTTCCAAGTGTGGTGATCTTGCTCCAGTCGGGAAGTTGTTTGAGTGCCGTGAAATTCTTTATCTTTATCTGTCCCTTTATCGTTGTCAGTTTGTCCATTCCACCGAAAGCCTGAAGCACGTCATTTCGTTGGGGAACAAAACTACCGGTAGGAGGAGCTTCCATATTGGCTTCCATAATAATACTTCCGTTTACTGTTTCGATTTCCGGAAGGTTGATGGTTTCCAACATCACGGGGACGGTATGGAAATCAAGGCCACCGGTCTCTTTCAGCTTAAGGAAGCTCATGGAAGTCAGCTTGGCAAGATTGTTTACGGACAAGACCCCTCCGACACTTGTCAGTTCCGGTATTTCCAAAGACGCAATCGAACCGGCTGCTGTGTTCTCTTCATTGAGTCCTTGAAGATTCAGATCCTGACCTACAGTAGTCAGAACCGGAAACTCAAAACTCTGTAACGACGACGCATTGAACATCACGCTTCCTTCAATAGTTGCCAGTTTCTCGAATAGGACATACGTCACTTGGTCGTTATATACCGATATGTCTCCGGAGAGCGTTTCCAATGCTTTCATGGAAATCATGTGAAGTTCCGTAGCTTTCGAGGCGACATCGGTCGAACCTACCTGTAAACCTCCGGCAGAAACGATATATCCAACCCTGTCAAGTCTGCACCGTTGTAACTGTTACGAATGACAATGTTGCCAGTACCTCTTCAAGAT
>ENA-OQAX01000116-OQAX01000116.1-human-gut-metagenome-genome-assembly--contig:-NODE-116-length-16954-cov-1.907648_pt1 | contig 16954 bp, 22 predicted proteins | sample MGYA00242741_ERZ504539 | MGnify/ENA primary metagenome ERZ504539 (study PRJEB26092, sample SAMD00036277) | human gut metagenome | host: Homo sapiens | study: EMG produced TPA metagenomics assembly of... | reverse complement strand
CTGTAGAAGGCGCTGAGGGAAAAGTACTTTATGTATGGTTCGATGCCCCCATCGGCTATATTTCAAATACAAAAAGAATTACTTCCCGACAGTTGGGAAACTTGGTGGAAAGATCCAGAAACCCGTTTGATTCACTTCATCGGAAAAGACAATATTGTATTCCACTGCATTGTTTTCCCTGCTATGCTGAAAGCAGAAGGAGCTATATCTTACCGGATAACGTACCTAGCAATGAATTCCTGAATCTGGAAGGTGATAAGATTTCCACTTCACGCAACTGGGCAGTATGGTTGCATGAATATTTGCAGGACTTCCCCGGCAAACAGGATGTATTGCGCTATGTATTGACAGCCAATGCCCCCCGAGACAAAAGACAACGATTTTACCTGGAAAGATTTTCAAGCACGTAACAACAATGAGTTGGTAGCTGTTTATGGTAACTTTGTAAACCGTGCTTTAGTGCTGACTCATAAATATTTCGATGGGAAAGTTCCAGTTTGCGGTGAATTGACCGACTACGACAAAGAAACATTAAAAGAATTTGCAGACGTAAAGGCAGAAGTAGAAAAGCTACTGGATGTATTCAAATTCCGCGATGCACAAAAAGAGGCAATGAACCTGGCACGTATCGGTAATAAATACTTAGCCGATACAGAGCCTTGGAAACTGGCAAAAACTGATATGGACCGTGTAGCCACCATCCTTAACATAGCATTGCAACTAGTTGCCAATCTGGCTATTGCATTCGAACCTTTCCTGCCTTTCAGCAGCGAAAAGCTCCGCAAAATGCTGAATATGGAAACATTTGAATGGGACCAACTGGGACGTACCGATCTGCTGGCAGAAGGACATCAATTGAATAAGGCAGAACTGTTGTTCGAAAAGATCGAAGATGAAACCATTCAAGCACAAGTAGACAAACTGTTGGCTACCAAAAAAAGCAAACGAGGCTGCCAGCTATAAAGCTAACCCGATAAAACCGATAATTGCTTTCGAAGAATTTGAAAAGTTAGATATCCGTGTAGGTACCGTATTAGAATGTGAAGTAGTGCCTAAAATGAAAAAACTGCTGAAATTCAAGATTGCTGACGGACTGGAGAACCGTACCATCGTCAGCGGTATCGCGCAACATTATAAACCGGAAGAACTGATAGGCAAACAAGTTTTATTCATTGCCAACCTTGCTCCGCGCCAATTCAAGAATGGACTGGTGAGCGAAGGCATGATTCTAAGTGCTGAAAACTTTGACGGCACCTTAGCAGTGACCTCATTATTAAGAGAGGTAAAGCCGGGCAGTGAAGTGAAATAATATACACCCAAATACAGAAAAGGCTGAAAGCAACTGAAACGTCCGCTTTCAGCCTGACTGTTTTATAATCTATCTATAAAAATGACAGAACAATCCTTGAAAGAAAAGACAGCAAAAGGCCTCTTCTGGGGCGGATTAAGCAATGGAGTACAGCAGCTGCTGAATCTTTTTTTCGGGATATTCCTGTCACGCATTCTGAATGCGGAAGATTATGGCATGGTGGGAATGCTGTCCATCTTCTCCCTTATTGCAGGCTCTTTGCAGGAAAGCGGGTTCACGGCCGCCCTAGCCAACAAACGGGATATCTCCCACAAAGACTATAATGCCGTATTCTGGTTCAGTACCGGACTAAGTGCCTGTCTCTACCTCATTTTGTTCCTTTGCGCCCCACTCATTGCCGAATTCTATCATACTCCCGAACTGACAGCTTTGGCACGATACACTTTCCTCGGTTTCTTTGTAGCCAGTTTGGGTATTGCCCACAGTGCTTACCTGTTCCGCAACTTAATGGTCAAGCAAAAGGCAATGGCGGTCACTATCGGATTAACCGCCTCAGGAACTATCGGTATAACTATGGCCTGCTTGGGATTTGCCTATTGGGGGATAGCCACACAAAGCATTGTCTATGTAGGAACCATTAATATCTGTTATTGGTGCTTCTCACCCTGGCGACCTACACTTACTTTCGACTTCAAGCCTTTGAGAGGGATGCTTTCTTTCAGCAGCAAATTATTAGTAACCAATATATTCAACCACATCAATAATAATATCTTTACCGTTATCCTTGGTAAATTCTATTCGGGACAAGAAGTAGGCTATTTTACTCAAGCTAATAAATGGAATTATATGGGACATTCATTAATTTCAGGAACAGTCAACAGTGTGGCCCAACCTGTACTTTCCAGTTTGTCGGATGAAAGGGAACGCCAACAACGCGCTTTCCGGAAGATGCTCCGCTTCACTGCCTTTATTTCTTTTCCGGCTATGTTAGGATTATCATTAATCGCACCCGAACTGATTATGCTGACTATTACGGACAAATGGTTGCCCAGTGCCTCCATCCTACAGTTGCTCTGCATCGGTGGCGCATTCATCCCCATAACCATTTGTATTCCAACCTAGTTATCAGCAAGGAAAATCGGATATCTACATGTGGAATACCATCAGTTTAGGCATTATCCAGTTAACAACCATGCTCCTGCTTTATCCATTACGGTGTACATACCATGATTATAGTTGTATGTATCCATCAATATCTGCTGGCTTGTTTGTATGGCACTATTTTGTATGGCAACAAATACGGCTCAACTTGTTCGCAGCACTGAAAGACATCCTTCCGTTTGCCTTCATAGCTACTGCGGTAATGGCAGCTACCTATTATGTCACTATCGGCTTTGCCAATCTGTATTTATTAATGGCAAGCAAGATTATCATAGCCGGCACACTCTACACAGCCATCCTGTGGTTGAGCGGCTCTGTCACTTTTAAAGAGAGTTTACACTATATAATCAAGAAAATAATGGCTGCTACACGCACTCCGGATTAGAATGTTTACGAATTATCAGTATCATACTGATTGTATCCATGCATATTCTAGGGAATACCTTCCACACCAGTAATTTGCTGAACAAAGAATTCATACTATTTGTCAATACATTGGGAAACACAGGAGTAACTTTATTCATTCTGATCTCAGGCTATTTCGGAATCCGTTTCAATACACATAAATTTTTTCAAGATGCTGGTTGTCGTATGGTTTTATTCCATCGTTTCTTATCTGATCGAAACAATATGGCTTCACACTCCGCATACCTGGACAGGGCTGGCCTCCTCATTGCTACCGATACTTAGCAAAAAATACTGGTTTATGACCTGCTATGTAGTACTTTATTGTTTCTCGCCCTATTTAAACCGACTGGTTCATAACCTCTCACAAAAAAAGTTATAAACAACTACTGTTACTATGGGGATTCTTTTTTGTATTTGCCCCGACAATCCTGTTTTTTGAAATTCAGAATGACACGGGCAAGGGAATTATCAATGTCACACTAGCTTATCTCATAGGACAATATCTGAAGACCTATGGTCTTCCGGAAAATATGAAACGACATAGCCGGGAAATCTTGTCAGGCAGCCTTGCCTGTATTTTTATACTAAATTCCCTGCTTACAGCAATGAGTGGAAATATCATACTGAGATTCGCCCGAGATAATAATCTACTGATTATCATCGCCTCTATCATGGTTTTCTACCAGTTCACCCGATGGCATTTTTCATCCCGCATCATCAATTACCTAGCAGGATACGTTTTTGCCTTATATATGCTTCAAGGACTTCTTATCCACTGTTTACAACCCTGGTATACCCCTTATGCAGACAGCAACCTACTTGTTCTGTATTTTATGGGAACACTTGTTTCTATCTGTCTGACGACGCTTGTTATAGAATGGAGCAGACGGCTGCTATTAGGAAAAATAGAAAACAAATTAGCAGATGCAATGGAAAGAAGAGGAGCAAAAATTAAAATGTTTACAGATAATCATTAAAACAATTATTTTATTTCCGCAACTCATAATTTCAAAATCTCCAATGGAGTCCCTCCTATCTGAGCTGCATCAATCCGAAATAGTAACTCATGAAAAGAACCATATATTTTTTGTGTACGGGCCAATGTGTACATATCCGTGATACCCTCCCTTATTCCCTCCAAAGATCCACGGTCTGCCTTTTTTCCGGAACAGAATATCCGGTCACCATAACGCTCTTTCATCTCCCGCTTCACCTCTTCCGAATCTGTAGCCAAATAGATAGCCACCTTATCGTCCTCTTTTATCTCCTCATCCAGTTTCTGATAGAATAACTCGATAGGGCTTTGCCGGATAGAAGCCAGATTATCTGTACGACGGATATGCACACCAATCATAGCATCCGAAAAAATTCCGACAAGGTTTTCTACCTCTTCCATAATCTCGTCTACCGGAACAAACAACCGACTGATCCACGCATAATCATAAAGTTGGAAAGCGGTGTATGATGCCATATAAACACAGCCACCTTCTTTAACCCACCGTTCAAAATCAAAATGCCGGTTACATAAAGGAGTAATGGAACGCTCGTACAGACAAGACTTGAAAAGCAGTTTCTGAAACAAAAGCGGGAAATGAAAATTCTTGGAACGAGGTCTGTCTAATAATGCATAATCCAACCGCGAAGCATCCCGTAAACAAGCCACTTCCCTGTCTACAGGCTTAAACAACTGATAAAACGGTGCATTCAGTGCCCAATCCCGAAACCAAATGATGCTTAATTCACTTTTCGTCTTTCCTGCCAGCATTACCGCCGAAGCCACTGCACGCATACGGTTGGCCAATCCTCCTACCGGTACAAATGTTATTTTACCCATTCCTGTTTAAAAATTTTGAGGCAAATATAAAATAACATCGCTTATAAAATGCTAATTAATTACTACTTTTGCAATATATATACCTAAAATTTATTATGCAAGCAATCATTCTAGCCGCCGGCATGGGCAAGCGCTTGGGAGATCTTACCAAAGATAACACCAAGTGTATGATTAAAGTAAACGGGACTATCTGATAGACCGTCTGCTCTCACAGTTAGATTCATTAAATCTGGAACGCATCATTTTAGTCATAGGCTACCAGGGAGAGAAATTACGTACCCACATAGAGAAACAAAGTAGAAATACTCCGATAGAATATATTTACAATCCTGTCTACAATAAGACCAATAATATCTATTCTCTCTATCTTGCTAAAGAGGAATTGCAAAAGCAAGATTACTTTTATTAAATTGAATCCGATTTTGATTTTTGAGGATACACTTTTCCACAAAAATTTTAAATAACCCCTATCCCAATCTGGCACTTGTAGCTAAATATGAGCCATGGATGGACGGCACGATGGTACGGCTCAATACTGAAAATGACATCATTGATTTTATCTCAAAAAAAAACGTTCCGCTACGCAGATATTGACGATTACTACAAAACCGTCAATATCTATAAATTCAGTAAAGAGTTTCTCCGCAACAGTTATGTGCCATTTCTTGAAGCCTACAGCAAAGCCCTGGGTAATAACGAATATTACGAACAGGTATTACGGGTAATCACCCTGCTGGAGAGATGTGAACTGAAAGGACTCCCTTTGGAAGGAGAACGCTGGTATGAGATTGATGATATACAAGATCTTGACATCGCTGAAACCATTTTTGCCGAACAGGACCAGCTACAACGCTACCAAAAAGATATGGCGGATACTGGCGTTTCCCAAGCTGAAAGATTTCTGCTATTTAGTAAACCCCTATTTTCCACCCACAAAAAATGTGTGAAGAACTACAGGCTAATTTTAATGTGCTTCTCCGTGAATACCCTTCCGGCATGGGAGTGAATACACTTGTCATGGCAAAAAAACTTCGGTATCCGGCAAGATTATGTGGTTGTTGGCAACGGAGCCGCCGAAATCATCAAAGCGCTGATGGAACATTCAGATGGCAAATGGGAGTAATTTATCCCACTTTTGAAGAATATCCCAACCGACAATCAGAAGAAATCATTGCATTCTATCCACAGAATGCCGATTTTCATTATACGGCAAAAGAACTGATGCTTTTTTATGCGGACAAAGATATCCGCCATTTACTCTTGATCAATCCGGATAACCCATCAGGTAACTTCATCCCCCTCAACGAACTTATGGATTTGCTGGCATGGACGCAGCAGCGAAATATCCACTTAATACTGGATGAATCTTTTGTTGACTTCAGCGAAAAAAAGTGTCGAAAATACGCTGCTTAAGAATGAAGTTCTGGAAACATACCCACACCTCACAGTCATTAAAAGTATTTCCAAATCTTATGGAGTTCCGGGATTACGCTTGGGGATAGCCGCATCTTCCGACAAAGAGATAATATCCTATTTACGAAAAAACATGGCTATATGGAATATAAACTCCTTCGCCGAATTCTATTTACAGATATACAGCAAGTATAATAATGATTATCAAAATGCCTGTAAAAAATTCATAGCCGAGCGCCAACGCTTTTTCGAGGTATTGCAACAGGTTGACTTCCTACGTGTCATACCTTCACAAGCCAATTATTTCCTGTGCGAAGTAACTTCCCGCTTCAGTTCCACCAAACTCGTTTCTTTATTGCTGGAGCATAATCTCTTGTTAAAAGATTGTAGTACCAAGACAGGATTCGATGGCAGGAATTACATCCGTATCGCCATACGCGATACTGAAGACAACAATTATCTGGCTGAAAACTTAAAAAAACTGCAAGCATGAGTATCAATATCTGTATTTGTGGCGGTGGCGGTCTGGGGCACGTCATTGCAGGAGTAGCTGCACATAAAGGCTTTAATGTTTCCATCCTCACCCGGCATCCCGACCAATGGAATCCATCATTACTCATTGAAGATTGCCGGGGAAATACATTCTCCGGCTCATTAGCCTGCGTTACGGCTAACCCGGCAGAAGTCATTCCACACTCTGATATCGTATTGCTTTGTCTCCCCGGATTTGCCATTGAGGAAGAACTTCTCCACATACAACCGTTCTTGCAGGAAAAAACTTGCATAGGAAGTGTAGTCAGTTGTACCGGTTTTTTTCTTTACCGCTTATAGAATATTAGGCAAAACAGCTTCACTCTTCGGATTCCAGCGTGCTCCATTCATTGCCCGTGTGCAAACCTATGGCCAGAAAGCACTCTTGTTGGGATACAAAAAGGAATTACAAATAGCCACCGTAAACATATCAAAATCCGATATTTTACTACGAACTCTTCAAGAAATGTTAGATACGCCGGTGCGTATGCTTCATCATTTTCTAGAAGCCAGCCTGACCAATAGCAATCCATTGCTTCATCCAGCCCGTCTTTATTCACTTTTCCATACCTGGAGTAGAGGAAAAGCATATCATGAGATTCCCGGGTTCTATAATAGTTGGGATGAAGAAAGTTCGGAGCTCCTCATTGCTTGTGACAATGAATTCCAACAAATTCTGAAAGCACTGCCGGTCCGAATAGAGCCAATTCCTACTTTATTGGAATATTATGACAGTTATGATGCAAGGTCACTTACCCGCAAGATACGCTCCATCATTGCCTTCAAACATATTCCAGCTCCTATGGAAAAAACAGAAAAAGGATTTCTGCCTGATTTCAAAAGCCGGTATTTCACTGAGGATTTTCCATTTGGATTATTGATAATCAAATCAATAGCAGAGGTATTAAACATTTGTACCCCAAACATTGATAAAATATTGCTATGGGGGCAAGATGTATTAAACAAAGAATATATCCATGAAGGAGAATTAAAAGGAAAAGACCTGTCAAAAACAGGTTACATCAACGCTGATTTGTTTTATAAACTACTAAAAAATTAATGTATGGATAGTGAACTAAGAAAGCGATTTAACCCCGATGGTTCCCTTCTCCGTCGCCAGCAACTACGTATGTTAGAGCTTCTGGAGGTTATTGATGTGATTTGTCGCAAGCACCAAATACCCTATTGGCTCAGTTCCGGAACTCTAATAGGTGCAGCACGTCACAAAGGTTTCATTCCCTGGGATGATGATCTGGACATAGAAATGCTTCGCTCAGATTACCTGCGTCTGCTGAAAGTTCTTCCTCAAGAACTTCCGGACAATCTTGCATTGCAAACTAATGAAACAGATCCCAATTACATCTTTATATACGGCAAATTACGTGATAAGGATTCTCATTTGGAAGAAACAAATTCATATGACCGTATTTTCCATTATACCGGTATCTACATTGATATTTTTCCTTTAGAAAATATCCCTTATTGTCTAGCTTGGATAGGAGGACACATGCAAGGGCAGATATACAATCAGTTGAATAATAAAAATATAAAAGAAAGCACATTATACAAACGGATTCGTAGAATTTATCATTTTAATACCCGCATCGGTTTTCCCATCCTAAGGTTCATTGCCAAGTTATTCCCCGGAAAAGAATTACGCCATTCTTTTGGCACCGCCTATTTCAAACCGCGCTATACAGACGATATTTTTCCACTGACAGAAATGGAATTTGAAGGAAAAATGTTCCCCGTACCACGCCAAACAGATGCTGTGCTAAGGAAGATATACGGTAATTATATGCAATTACCGGATTTAGAGAATATACATCCACATTACAACAAACTCGAATTTTACAAATAAAGGAGATTGAACCATGAAACCATCCCTTGTAGATGTACCCGTACTTATATTGTTCTTCAACCGCCCGCAACAATTGTCGCAAGTGTTTGAACAAGTCAGGAAAGCCCGTCCCTCCAAGCTCTTCCTCTATCAGGACGGGCCGCGTGGCGAACGCGACCTGCCCGGCATAAAAGGCATGCCGCGAAGTGGTGGACCAGATAGACTGGGGAATGTGAAGTGCATCGTAAGTATCAGGAAAAGAATTATGGTTTGCGACCCTTCGGAATACATCTCACAGAAATGGGCCTTTTCCATGGTTGACAAATGCATCGTATTGGAAGATGACGACGTGCCTTCCGTATCTTTCTTCACCTTCTGCAAAGAAATGCTGGACAGGTACGAACAGGATACCCGCATCACCATGATTGCCGGTTTCAATAACGAAGAGATCACTCCGGATGTACCATACGACTATTTCTTCGCCTCCACCTTCTCCATCTGGGGATGGGCCAGCTGGAAAAGAGTCATCGACCAATGGGACGAGCATTATACCTTTCTGGAGGATACATTCAATATGCAGCAACTGGAACAGCTCATGAAAGAACGGAAATTCCGTAAAGACTTTATCTATATGTGCCATCGCCATAAAGAAAACAACAAAGCCTATTATGAAACCATCTTCCACGCTTCCATGCTTTTCAACTCGGGACTGGCTATCGTGCCCACCCGCAACATGATTAACAACTTGGGAGCCACGGCAGATTCCACCCATTTTGCCGGTTCTGTGCATACACTGCCTAAAGGATACCGCCGCATCTTCACCATGAAACGGTATGAAGTAGAATTTCCTCTCAAGCATCCCCGTTATGTCATTGAGAATGTAGCTTATAAAAAAAGCTGTCTACCGCATTATGGGGTGGGGACATCCCTGGATTAAGATAGGACGTTCTTTTGAAGAACTATTTCTGAACCTGCGATACGGCAATTTTCCATCATCACTAAAGCAATAAAAAACAGAATTAACAAATGGCTGAAAAGAGACCAACACCGGTAAAACCACTCACTATTTATTTTTATCACACCCGATTAACCCGTGAAAGTTACGAGGAATGGAAAGATTATAAGTTTCCGGGACATATCCTCTACGGACTTCCTTTGCTGGAAAAATATGGAATCCGGTCGGTGATGCATAAATACAAAGCTTTCCCCAGCCGTCTGAAACTAATGCTCTATGCCACTAAAGAGATTCTGTGCTGCAAAGAGCCATACGAAGTGCTCTACGGTACATCTTTCCGTGGGTTGGAACTTATCATCCTACTCAGAGCATTAGGCCTCTACCGCAAGCCCATTGTCATTTGGCATCACACTGCTTTAAAAACCTCATCCAGAAAAATAAGAGAACGCATCTCACGTTTCTTTTATAAGGCATTGATCATATGTTCCTGTTCAGTAAAAAATTGATTAAAGACTCATTAGCAACCGGAAAAGCTCCCGAAGAAAAGCTTCAGCTTATCCATTGGGGGCCGGACCTCGCTTTCTATGACCATCTTCTACAAACAATGCCGGATCGGAAACCGGAAGGTTTTATCTCCACCGGGAAAGAAAACCGGGATGTAGACACAATGCTGCAAGCTTTCTGCGCCACCGATCAACAACTGGACTTGTACATAGCCCCCACCAATGGAAGTGTAAACTACCAACAGATTATTGAAAGCTTTTGTCTACCCGATTCTGTACAAGTACACTATACGGACGGTGTCATCCCATACTTATTGGCACAGAAAGTGGCACGAAAAAAGCTGTGTTGTCATCTGCTGTATGGATTTTCCTTATACCGTAGGCCTTACCACATTGGTAGAAGCCTTTGCATTAGGCATCCCTGTCATTTGCTCACGTAATCCCAATTTTGAAATGGATATAGACAAAGAAGAAATAGGAATTACCGTAGCCTATGATGACGTGGAAGGGTGGATCAATGCCATTCATCGCATAGCCGACCATCCCGAAGAAGCCCCAAAAAATGGGCGCCAACGCCCGAAAGCTGGCAAGAAAAACGTTTTCAATTTGGAAATCTTTTCCCATGAAATAGCAGAAAGCTTACTGGAAATATCTAAGATGTCCTCTAAAAAAACGTACATTTGCATAAACTTTTATGCACATGAGAGTACTTATCATCAATACGTCTGAGCGAATAGGTGGAGCCGCCATTGCAGCCAACCGCCTCATGGAGGCTTTAAAAAACAACGGAATAAAGGCAAAAATGCTTGTACGTGACAAGCAGACCGACCAGATAAGTGTCGTTGAACTAAAGAAATCATGGTGGAAAGTATGGCAATTCATCTGGGAACGTGTCGTTATCTGGCAAGCCAACCACTTCAAGAAACATAACTTGTTTGCCGTTGACATAGCCAATACCGGCACCAATATCACAGTATTGCCCGAATTTACCCAGGCCGACGTCATTCATCTGCACTGGATTAACCAAGGTATGTTGTCACTGACAGATATCCGGCGTATCATCCAATCCGGCAAACCCATCGTTTGGACAATGCATGATATGTGGCCTTTTACCGGTATCTGCCATTATGCAGGAGATTGCGATAAATATGCCACACAATGCCACAACTGTCCGCAACTTTACAAAGGAAGCAGAAAAGACATAGCCTACCGTACTTTCCAGAAAAAGAAAAAACTGTTTGAAGGAGCACAAATCACCTTTGTAGCTTGTAGCCGCTGGTTAGAATCATTGGCTAAGAAAAGTGATCTGATTAAAGGTCAGACCATTACCAATATTCCCAATGCAATCAACACCAACCTGTTCAAACCTCGTGATAAAAAACAGGCCAGAGAAAAATGCCACCTCCCGCAAGACAAGAAGTTATTGCTTTTCGGCTCCGTAAAAATTACAGACAAGAGAAAAGGAATAGACTATTTGGTATCAGCTTGCAAACAAATAGCTTCCTCATATCCTGATTTTAGTAAAGAGTTAGGTGTAGTGGTTTTTGGCAACCAAGCCGAACAATACGCTTCCCTGTTTCCTTTCCCTATCTATCCGATGAATTATGTCAGCAACGAGAAAGAACTGGTAGATATTTACAACGCAGTCGACTTATACGTCACACCTTCTTTACAAGACAACCTACCCAATACCATCGTAGAGGCAATGGCCTGTGGTATTCCGTGCATAGGGTTCAATGTAGGAGGTATTCCACAAATGATTGACCACCTGCACAACGGCTATGTTGCCGAATATCAGTCTTCCAAGGATCTGGCAAACGGAATTCACTGGGCATTGACCGAAGGAGAATATGAAAGTCTGAGCGAAGAAGCCTGCCGTAAGGCAGTATCCAGCTATTCGGAAAGTACCATCGCCAAGAAATATGTTGAAATCTATAACAAGATTACAGGGAATCATGCATAACCATCATCCTCATCCCAAGTTTTCTATTATTACCGTCACCTACAATGCAGCAAAAGTGTTGGAGGATACTATACAAAGTATTGTTACACAAACTTATAAGAATCTGGAGTATATTATTGTGGACGGGGGATCAACAGATGAAACACTGGATATCATTCACAAATACCAGGAACATATCACCACTGTTATCAGTGAGCCCGACCAAGGTTTATACGATGCCATGAACAAAGGAATAAAATTGGCAACCGGAGATTATCTTTGTTTCTTGAATGCCGGTGATGGCCTGCACGAGGATGATACTTTGCTGCAAATGGTACATTCCATCAATGGAACAGCCCTGCCGGGAGTGCTATATGGAGAAACAGAAATAGTGGACAGTCAAGGGCATTTTTTATACATGCGCCGCCTGTCTGCACCCGCAACGCTTACCTGGAAAAGCTTCAAGCAAGGAATGTTGGTTTGCCATCAAGCCTTTTTCGCCCGCCGTGATCTGGTAGAGCCATACGACCTGCAATATCGGTTCTCGGCAGATTTTGACTGGTGTATCCGTATCATGAAGAAAGCGGATGTACTCCATAATACCCATCTTACTCTTATTGATTACCTGAATGAAGGAATGACCACCCGTAACCATAAAACCTCCTTGAAAGAACGCTTCCGTATTATGAGCCGTCACTATGGATGGGCAAGCACAGTGACACACCACTTATGGTTCGTTCTGCGCCTGCTTTACAAATAATCCGAGTCTGGCTTACGACGGGCCTTAATCAAATTTTCCTACGGGCTCTTCTGACCTGCAAGAATAAGAACAAGACCAGCACACAGGTCAATACACCCAACGCCACAAAAGCCACCGTTTCCGTAACATGCAGCGATTTCGGATCGAACTTAAATTCCACTACATGCTTTCCGGCCGCACATTCATTGCCCGAAGAATATAATCCGCTCTTCCGTGCGGTGCTTCCACACCATCAATATATGCCTGCCAACCAGGATAGTAAATTTCCGAGAAAACCACTGTTCCTCCTGTCTTCGAATTAACCTCATATTTCAAGTCATTAGGTTCGTACGCAGTCAGTTTGATTGTACCCAGTGTATCTGTTTCAGCCGCCGATTTTACCTCCGCACTGAATTTTTTATCTACGACAGCCGTTTTTGCCGGATCTATCCGATGCAAAGCATCTATCTCTTCATTGGCATTATCCACATACTGCACCTCGTTTACAAACCAAGCATTGCCCAGCGTATAAGGATTCTGTATCGGGACAGTCTTTCCATCTTGCAGCGGAAAAATAAAGTAACGGGTATTCAGCATATTCAACACAGGAAAACCGGACGGAGCCACCTTCTGCATATCGCCTCCCGCCTCCGAAACAGCCTTGAACACGCCATTCATCTCGGTGCTGATATGCTCCTCTATCATTTCCTGATAGCGGCGCAACTTGGCGGCATGATATCCACCGATGCTCTTATGCCAATAAGAAGTCGTATTTTCATTAAACGTATTGCCGGCTAGGTTCAGTACCCGGAAATCCAACGTTTTATCGGCCAATATTGCCTTATCCGTTTCGGTCGGTTTAAAGGAATTATCCTGCTGCACCTTCTCCACAAATTGTTCATCATACAAATAACGTTTGTTCACACTCCACATATCTGCCAGACAGAGGACAGCCAATGCCAGAATCGTCACCTTCGCCTTTAGTTTGCCCATGCCATATAACCAAAGAACTGCCGTACCTATCATAATAACAAAGAAACTGCGCCATGCATCCGAAGTAAAGATACTCTGACGGATTTCTTCCAGATTAGCAAGTAACGGAGCCAGCTGATCTGCCGGAATACCCTGCAATGCCTGCATTTCCATACTTGAAACATACGACGGGAAAAAGAAACCGGGAGCTAATGCAAACAATAAAGCGATGCCACCTGTCAATCCCAGGCTGATATAAAACGACCGGGCCTGTTCCTTAACCAACTGAGGGCGTGCCATTACCTCCTTTAAAGCAAGGACTGCCAACAAAGGTATGGTAAACTCAGCAATGACCAAAATAGAAGAAACCGCACGGAATTTATCGTACATCGGGATATAATCCAAAAAGAAATCAGTGAATCCCATAAAATTCTTTCCCCATGACAGCAGGACAGACAAAACTGTAGCACTCAAAAGCGCCCATTTCATAGGACCTTTCACTATAAACAGCCCAAGAACAAACAGAAACATCACAAACGCCCCCACGTATACAGGACCGGATGTACCGGGTTGCTCACCCCAATACTGACCTATCTGGCTATAGATACTATTATACATAGGATTCGCCTTTTCCATCGCCTTTTCGTTAGCTGCCAAAGGTACGGAAGCACCACCTTTCACATTAGGGACAAGCAAAGAGAAAGTCTCACCGATACCGTAGCTCCACTGAGTGATATAATCTCGTTCCAGACCACTTTTTGTCTGATTATGACTATCCGGTTTCACCAGCTCACTCTTTCCACGCATCGTTTCCTTACTATACTCATACGTATATATAAGTTAGATAGATTTATACAAACTCCCAAAAATACCGGCCATCAACAACACCCCAGTTGCTTTCAGAAATTGCGGCATTTCCTTCTTCTGCCAAGCATCCACTCCAAACGCAACCGCCATAAAGAGCATGACAAATAGAAAATAATAACTCATCTGCACATGGTTCGACACTATCTGCAAAGCAAACAAAAAACCGCTGTCAGCAAACCGCCTGACAAGTATTTTTCCTCTATAAGCCAATACCATACCGGCTATAGTGGGTGGAATATAGGCCAAGGTTACAAATTTCCAGATGTGTCCGGCAGCTATAATGATGAAAAAATAAGAAGAAAACGCCCACAACACAGCCCCCAATGAAGCCAGCCAGACCGAGAAATCGAATGCACGCAATAATATATAAAAGCCCAACAGCATGACAAATACATACCACACATAATTCGGGAGATACAAATGATACAACTTCTCCACTCCCTTCAGGGTATCCGTAGAATCATAACTGGGTGCCATCTGATAAGTAGGCATACCACCAAAAATCGAATTAGTCCAGCGCGTACGCTCTCCCGTACGTTCCAGATATTCTTTCGCTTCTTCACCGGCACCAATGCCCGCCACAGAGTCATGTTGTGAAAGGATACGCCCTTCTGTCACTGCCGGGAAAAAATAGACGAATGAGATGACAGCAAAGAGGATAATCACTACTATATCAGGTAGTATTCTTTTAAATAAGTTCATAAGTATATCTGTTTATTAACGTTGCAAAGATACGATATACTCTGATAAAATGCGTACATTTGCAGCCATAAATAAAGTTGAATTATGAAAATAGGAATTATAACAGCCATGAGTTCCGAGCAGAAACAAGTAGCGCAACTGCTCGAAAACAAGAAAGAATACACCGAAGGTCCTTTCCAATATACTGAAGGCAGCATTAGAAATAATACCATTATCCTGATGAAATGCGGAATAGGTAAAGTGAACGCTGCTGCCGGTACTGTAGAACTGATCCGTACCTTCCAACCCGACTGTGTCATCAGCACCGGTGTAGCAGGAGGCATAGACAGCTGCCTGAAAATAATGGATGTTGTGGTGAGCCGACAAGTTGTATATCATGATGTATGGTGTGGAGAAGGCAATATGTACGGACAGATACAAGGACTTCCCGCCCGATTCGAAGGTAATGCCACATTGTTTGATTGCGCCATGTCACTGGATACTCCGACCGCCATTCATGGAGGTCTGATATGCAGCGGAGACAAATTCATCACCGACCGTTCCGAACTGAACGACATTAAAGAAAAGTTCCACGAAGGGCTGGCAGTAGATATGGAATCGGGAGCCATCGCCCAAATCTGTTATATATATAAGGTACCGTTCATCAGTTTCCGTATCATCAGCGATACGCCGGGATCCGACAACCATTGGGAACAATACACAAATTTTTTGGGGAGACTATAGCCGACGTTCCTTCGAGGTCACTCATACCTTCCTTTCCTCATTACCAGCTAATTTATAAAAACGAATAATATGAAAACAATACCCAGTTTTACCATTGACCATATCCGCTTGCTTCGCGGTATCTATGTATCCAGAAAAGACGAAGTGGGCGGTGAAACGGTCACCACCTTTGACATCCGCATGAAAGAACCCAACCGGAACCTGCTTTGGGACAAGGAGCCTTGCATACCATAGAGCATCTAGCCGCTACCTACCTGCGTAACCACCCTATATGGTCTGACAAAATTGTCTACTGGGGACCGATGGGATGCCTCACCGGTAACTACCTGTTAATGAAAGGCGATTTAAAATCGGAAGATATTGTAGAACTGATGCAGGAAACGTTCCGCTTTGTAGCCGATTTTGAAGGCGAAGTTCCGGGAGCCTCCCCTAAAGATTGCGGTAACTACTTGCTTCACGACCTGCCTATGGCCAAATGGGAGTCGGCCAAATATCTGCATGAAGTATTGGAACACATGACAAAAGATAATCTGTATTATCCTACTAAAGAGTAATTCTCTACAACAGAACAGTAGAAACGTAATAACAGAAAATAGAAAAGCCGCTCTCTGAAAAGAAAGCGGCTTTTCTTTAAGTCCTTTTCAATAAAGATTGAATTACTTACGTAATCCTAATGCTTTAACAATAGCACGATATCTTTCGATATCACGGTTCTTCAGGTAGTTCAACAACGCACGGCGTTTACCTACCAAAGTTGTCAAAGCTCTTTCAGTGCTATAATCTTTTCTGTTGAGCTTCAGGTGCTCAGTCAGGTGAGAAATACGGTATGAAAACAAAGCTATCTGCGCTTCAGCTGAGCCAGTATCAGTGTTAGACTTTCCGTACTTTTCAAAGATTTTCTTGTTTTTTAGCTGCATCTAAATACATAATTCTTAGATTTTTTGATATATAAAAATTTTTCATTTTAGCGGGTGCAAAGATAGACATTATCTTTTATATCACAATGAATTAGAGCGATTTATTTTAAAAATAATCTTCTATCTCTTTTACTGTCG
>ENA-OQAX01000115-OQAX01000115.1-human-gut-metagenome-genome-assembly--contig:-NODE-115-length-17013-cov-2.663864_pt1 | contig 17013 bp, 25 predicted proteins | sample MGYA00242741_ERZ504539 | MGnify/ENA primary metagenome ERZ504539 (study PRJEB26092, sample SAMD00036277) | human gut metagenome | host: Homo sapiens | study: EMG produced TPA metagenomics assembly of... | reverse complement strand
CGTTTTGAATGTCCGTCCTTCTTCCAGGGCATAACCGTACACAGCAGCCGGTGAGCAGTCCTTATCTATTATGGTCTGCTCGATATAGCTTGCAAGTTCATGATCCTTGCCGATTTTAAGGTTTGGTCCCTTTTCCCGAAGATGTGCCTGATACCTTGCTCTGCAATGTCCGGGCTGTATGTAGGGATCAGCTTCCACGTCTTACCGTCCAGCTTGTCATAGCTGCCGCGCTTCAGTTCCCGGTACACCGTGGACGGGTCCACTCGTAACCTGTCTGCGATTTCCTTTACTCTCAGCCCATCTTTCAACCACTTTTCGATACGGATTCGGTCTGTAAGCGTAAGCTGTTTGAACACTCGCACGCCGTTTTCCTCCTTCCGACTATGGCGTTTATTTTCGTTTAAGCGTAAATTATACGGTGTACCGTTGTCAATTCGCAAACTTTCCACACTTTGCACATTTCCTTTGTGCAAAACTCCCAGACAAACAAAAAAATGCCCCGCCAGCAATCCGTCAGGATGCCAGCGGGGCATTGCTTTACTTAGTGGAGATACCTTGCCAATTCAGATGCAACAAAGCCTGCGATCACTGCCGCAATGACTGCCCACCAGAGTTTGTTTCCAAATACTCCGGGGGCTTTTTTCCAGCGCGGTCAAGCGGTCGTCCTGCTTCTTGTTCTGTGCCGTCACAACTTCAAGGCTCCGGTTTGTGGTTTCGAGTTGCTGGATGGTCAACTTGATATTGGTGTTCATGCCGTTTACTGCATCGGTCAGCTTCCCCAGCTCGTCCAGCCGGTGGGTGTTGCTCTGTGCACGGTTTTCGACCGCTGTCAGGCGATGTTCCAGTTCCTCGTCAGTCATTACGCTTGTTCTCCCCCACGTTACCGAAATGGGCCACAGTAGTGGTTTCTGCGGATTTCTTTGCCATGTAATCTTCGAGCTTCTTCTTGGTAAAGTCGAACACAAGCTGCACGATCCAATCCAGCGTCCGCTCATTGATTGCCCAGTCCAGCCAGTCCGGGGTGTACCCACGCAGTACGGCAATGACATGGGCTTCTTTTCTGCACCCGCGCCACTGCCGAACTTTTCCTCTGCGTTGACGATCCACTTGTACACATCTTTGCGACCACAAGGCCGTAGCCCAGACGTACCGCCGCTAGCGCCGTGACCACAAGGCCGACCACCATGAAGATACAGGCCAGCCATTCAGGGAATGCCATCGGAAAAACTTTCAGAATTGCCGTTGGTGGAGCTGGCGGCGGTCTTGGTTGCGCCCTCGGAGATGCCCTTCAGCTTTTCGCCCTCGGTATCGGTCATCAGACGCTTGCCAGCCTCGGCGGCTACGAAGTCGGCAGGCTTCTTGCCGCTGTCGGTCAGATTGCCCTCGCCGTCCAGCGCAGCGAGGTTGCCGGTGGTAGCGCCAGTGACCTTATCGGCCTTGCCGGAAATGTCCACTTCCTCCGGGGTGGGGACATACGCCCCAAATCAGGGTTGAAAAAATGCCATACAGCACACCGAACACAAGCAGGCTCTCCCCCAGGTGCAACGCATCGCGGCGGAAGCGCCGCCAGTTGAACGCCTTGTTGAAGTTGTTAATTGCTCTGTGAAGTTTTTCAAGCACCATTTTGTCCTCTCTTTGCATTTAGCCTTTCCTGTAGTACAATGAGCACGGAAAGGAGGTGATTTCTTTGAAGCGTTCTGAATATAACCAGATTGTCCTTGCTATTGTCGAAAAGACAGAATCCGAATTGAACAAAGGTGTAAAGGAAGCATACCAATCCGGCGGTCAAAATTCCGCCCTTGCCTATCTCTCAACTTCGATTCCCGACACCGTTGCTCACATGGTTTCCGATATCCTCAAACAAAGTGGGGTTCTGCGTTTTGAGGATGACAGTTCTCCAGATAGCGAGTAAATTCTCGCATCTGCTCTTCTGACAACGCTTCCTTATTGGGGACGTTGAATGGTTGCGGTCTTTGCAGTTCCAGTGCAAGGACCGCAATTTCTTTTGCCTCCCCGGTAATTTCAATTTTCATTTTGCGTTCTGCCTCTCTCCATGTGAAACAGGCTAGTTTGACTTGTGTACTCTGCAAACCGTTCTTCTTCCAGCTGGAAATAGAACGGGTCAATTTCAAAGCCTATAAAATCAAGCCCGGCCTCATATGCTGCTATGCGGCTGCTTCCGCTTCCGAGGTGGGTGTCAAGGATCTTCTGCCCCGGCTCTGCATAGTTCTTGAAGATCCAGTCATACAGGACAACTGGTTTCTGCGTTGGGTGAATGCGCTTCTCGTTCAAGGATTTGTTTCCCTGCATGGTGCCGCCCTCTGCAATGCTCTTGCCCTGCATCATGCCGGACCACATATACCGGAACATTCTCACTGAAGAAAATAAATCTGTCGCCGCAATCTCGCAATCTGAAAGCTAGAGTTCCATTGCACTTGTCCCACACGATCCGTCCGGTAGCAAAACTGGTAGTCAAATAAGTTGCAGCCCCATACCAATATAGTGGCGGCACACTCGAAACAGCTCCCTAGAAATCACATCCGGCTCTGGTTTACTCCAAGCAGGAGAGACGGGGTAGTCACGGTGTACGCCTATTTTGCTGACTTTGGATCCGTAAAAGCCTCTGCGTTCCGGGCCAGAGAAATACGGCGGATCCACAACCGCCAGATCAAAATAATTATCCGGGAACAGTTCCATCGCTGGCAGGCAGTCCACATTGTAGCAATGGTTCAGCTTAAACACTTCTCCCATGTCTTACTCCGCCGGGCAATCCGCCCGATACCTGAACCGCTGCTTTGCGTTGTATAAGCGTTGCTGCCCAAGCTCTGCACTATATCCTGCGCGACCATTGGTATCCATCTTTCCAGTGTCGCCGCGCTTCAGTTCCTTGTAGATGGTGGAATAGTTGAAGCTCATCGCTCTGGCGATTCCGGCAACACTCTGTCCGGCATTGTACCGGGCTTCCAGCACCTTGCGGTCATCCTGCGTCATGTGTTTTGCCATTCCTGTTCCCTCGCTTTCCTGAAAAATGCGCAAAAAAAATAACGCAAGAGAATCCGCTAAGATTTCTCTTGCGTTTTCTCTTGCGTTTATTTTACAAATTCAGCGAATTTTTGGATTTTTTGTGCCGAAAGCAAAAACACAAAAGCAAAAGCCGCCCAGAAATCACGTTCCTGAGCGGCTTTTTGGAGCTGGTGACAGGAGTTGAACCTGCAACCCACTGATTACAAATCAGTTGCGCTGCCATTGCGCCACACCAGCATGGACCAAGCGGTCTTTTGATAGAATACCAAAAAAAAAAAACGCGCGGCTTGTCAATATCTTCTTGGCGCGCAAAAAAACAACCCATTCCCCAAGCAGTATACTATACCGTTTAACAAATGAGGTGTCATTGCCATCAGTTCATGCTTTCGTCTGCTTTTAGCATTCTTTTCTGTTGCATCACGTTTGATACCCGTAATTTTCAACGCAATATATCGATAATAAAATCGAACCATTCGATTCTATTATCATAAAAACCCCACAGGAACCGCGGACGGCTCCTGTGGGGTTCAAAGTCTGTTGTATTCTTTTTTGAGCAGCGGGCTGCTTCAGCGGGCAAGGGCCTGCTGGATCTTTGCAAAATCCTCCAGTGTGAGGGCTTCCGGGCGGATGCGGGCATCAAAACCGGCGGCTTCAATGGCGGCTGTCACCGCGTCCTTGGGCATCCCCAGACCGCTGGCAATGGCGTTTGCAGCCGTTTTGCGGCGCTGTCCAAAGGCGGCACGCACCAGCGCAAAATAGCCTTCTTCGTCCTCCACCTGCACAGCGGGCTGCGGACGGATCTCCATGCGCACCACGGCGCTGGTCACCTTGGGGGGCCGGGTAAAAACTGCCGGGCGCAGCGGTGAACATCATTTTGGAGGTGGCATAGTAGCTCACCGCGCAGCTGATGGCGCTGGATGCACGGGTGCCGGGCGCAGCAGCCAGACGGTCGGCAGCTTCCTTCTGTACCATGACGGTCAGGCTTTCAATGGGCAGGCGGTCGCCCAGCAGCTTCATGACGATGGGACTGGTGATGTAGTAGGGCAGGTTGGCGCACACAGCCACCGGCATACCGGGGAACTCTTCCGCAATAAGAGCCTTCAGGTCAACTTTCAGTACATCCTGTAATACCAGTTTAAAATTGTCCACTCCGGCCATCGTTTCGGCCAGCAGCGGCGGCAGGCGTTCGTCCACTTCAATGGACACCACCTTGGCGGCGCGCTTTGCCAGTTCCCGGGTCAGCACACCGATGCCGGGGCCGATCTCAATGACACCATAGCGCTTATCCACGCCGCTGGCATCCACGATCTTGGGCGGCAGACCCGGTTGATGATAAAGTTCTGTCCAAAACCCTTGGAGAGTGCAAAATCGTATTTTTCACACAGGCGCGGATCACCGAGAGGTCGGTCAGTTCGGGCATAGATTCCATCCTTTTTCATAGTACGATTTGAATGCCCTCCGCGTCGCTTTGGGCATATTCAACGGAAATATTATTATAATATGGCAACCCAGCCAGACCTGCGGGTCTGGCTGGGTTGCATTTTCACGAGAAGGGGTCGGTACGGTAAACAGCACCGCAATAAACCGGGTTCCTTTTTACAAGAAGAAGCCCATGCAGCATTTCTACCGGTTTTACCCTTTATTCTGCGCTGGATGCTGCTTCACCGCCGGCTTCTGCTTCGGTGGAGGAAGCCGTTTCCTCAGAGGAAGCGTTCTCCGGCTCAGTGGCAGCGCTGTCGGCTTCTTCGGAAGCAGCAGCCGAAGAAGCTGCTTCGTTGACACCGCCCAGAGTCGTGGTACCGCTCAGCTGCTGTGCTGCGCTGACCGCACGCTGGATCTGCGGGTCATCCTCGGGGGTATAATCGTAGAAATTCGTGGTCTCTTCGGCACTGAGGGCACGCTCCACATCCACGCTCAGGCCGGTGCCATCAAAGCAGGAGCCGTCGCCGCAGATGAGCTTTGCCACCGTGATACTCACGGCGCTGCCATCCGAAAGGCGCTGCGGGCTGCTCTGGATGGTTCCCTTGCCCATGGTGGTGGTGCCCACCAGACGTGCGCCGTTCATGGTGCGCAGGCTGGCAGCAAACAGCTCTGCTGCGCTGGCGGTGTTGCCGTTGACCAGACAGACGATGGGCAGCTCCACCTTGCTCTCATCGTCGCTGCTGCCAATGATGGTGCGGTTTCCGTTCTTATCCTCGGCATAGGCCACAGTGCCTTCCGGGGCGATCAGGTCGATGCAGCTGATGGCATCATCCAACACGCCGCCGCCGTTATCGCGCAGGTCGAACACAAGGCTCTGGGCACCGCTGGTAGTGAGAGACCGGATGGCATAGTCCAGCTCGCTGGGCGTGCTGCCGTCGAACTGGCGGATCTTGATGTAACCCACGCTGTCCAGCATCTGGTAGTCCACGGTGGTGCTGGTGTAGCCGGAGTGGGTCAGGTCCGTCGTCCGGGAAGCAGCCTTGCTGTCGAGCCATGTAACATTGACGATGGTGCCGGCTTCGCCCTGCAGGCGGGACTGCACGGCATCCACCCCGGAAAGGCTCTTCACATCGGTGCCGTCAATAGCAGTGATGTAATCGCCCACCACGATACCGGCTTCCTGCGCAGGCGAGTCCTCATACACCCTGGTCACTCTGGCATAGCCGGTCTGGTCCATGCCAAGCTCCACGCCAATGCCCATCACCTTGCCGCTCTGCTGGTTCATCAGCTCGGTGTAGGCGTTGGCGGTGTAGTAACGGGCGTACTTGTCGCCGGTGCCCAGCAGGTAGCCTGCGGTCAGGCGGTCGTACAGCACCGTTTCATCAATGGTGTAGTAGTCGTTGCTGCGCACATAGCGGTCCACCTCGGCCACTTTGTTGTACATGCTCTCCTTTTCCTTCACGCTGCTCACCGTGCTGTCAAACAGACGCATGGCAATGAGCATGGTAATGGAAAAGGTCACGGTCATGGCAAGGATCACAATGGTGACAGCCATGCCCACAGAGATTTTACGGTTCATGCTTGCCCCTCCCTGTTAATACAGCAGCATCATGATCACACTGCTCAGCAGCGAGAGTGCAAACACGCCTGCCAGAACAAGGCAGCCGATACGCAGCCAGCGCTTGTGTTTTTGTTCGTTCATAGAATACCAGACTCCTTATAAACACACTCAGTTGTGCGGGAACGGGATATAACCGCGCGGATTGACCGCATTGGCCTTTTTGCCGCCCTTCCAGACCTCCAGATGCAGGTGGTTGCCGGTAGAGTTGCCGGTAGAGCCAACGTAGCCGATCAACTCGCCCTGCTTGACATACTTGCCTGCGCTGGTGGCGACCGACCTCATGTGGCCGTACAGGGTGCTGTAGGCATTGCCGTCCGACATGCTGCCGTGATAGATGATGACGTAGTTGCCATAGCCGCCGCTGGACCAGCCTGCCACCTGCACATAGCCACTGGCGGCTGCGTAGATGGGGGTACCGCCCGGCGCAGCCAGATCGATGCCGGCATGCAGCCTGTTGACGCCGGACACCGGATTCTTACGCCAGCCGTACTCGCTGGAAACGCGGGTATAGCTCTTCAGCGGGCAGGCAAAGCCGGTAAAGCTCAGCTGCGGCTTGCTGGATGCAGCGGCCGCGATCAGCTTCTGGATCTCTTTCTTGACGGCCTCATAGTTCAGCTCGTCCGATTCAATAGCGGCCTGTGCCGTCTGCTGGGCCTTCTGGGCATCCTGTGCAGAAAGCTGCGCCGCAGAAATGCTGCTGTTCAGCTCGCTCTGCTTTGCCTTCATCTGGTAGTTCTGGGTATCCAGCTCCGCCTTCTGGCTCGTCAGCTCCTTGCGCTGGGCTTCCAGCTCCACCTTATCTGCTTCCAGAGCGCTCTTGGCGGCCTTCATATTGTCCATGATCTCGGTATCTTTGATGGAGATATCCTGCATGACCTCGTTGAAGGTGAGCAGCTCATACAGGTCATTCACTGCGCTCAGCATGGCCACGCTGCCGCCGTCGCGCAGCTCCTGCATGGCAGCCATGTGCTTTTTAAAATCGCCCCACTGGCTGTCGATCTCGGCCTGCTTCTGGGTGATTTCGCCTTCCTTGGCGGTGATCTTCTGCTCGGTCTGGCCAATGTTGTTCTGCACAGCAGCGATCTGGGTGCTCAGCACGCTGATCTGAGACTGAATGACGCCCACGCGCTCCTTCAGCTCACTTTCCAGCGCTTTTGCAGCAGCTTCCTTTTTCTTTGCGTCCGAAAGCTCCTTCTTGTGCTGGTCGATGGATTTGGAAAGGCTGTTCAGCTTGTTCTGCAGGCTGGCCATGCTGGTGGCTGCCGTGGCCGGCTGGAGCTGACGCTTGCCGCAAGGCATACCGCCGCCAGGCACAGACTCACGCCGCGCAGCAGCTTGCTGCGGGCAGGCTCCGGCCGTGCATGGCGCGGCGTATGGCCGGGCATCTGCAGCCGGAAGGGCTTTGCATGAAGTGCTTTTTTCATGTGCAGCTCCTTTCGATCACACGTTCAGGTGCTTGCGGATGGAGAACATACTGCCCAGACCACCCACAACGGCACCGCCGATGAGGCTGTACGGGATGATAGTGGACCAGACGGCGCTCACCGGCACCAGTGCCTGACCCATGATCATTTCCCACACGCCGCCCAGACCGTCGGAGGCCTGCACCATGTAGGAGTAGCCGCCCAGACTGATCGCTGCAGTGAGCACGCCGGAGATCAGGCCCATGGCCAGACCTTCCACAACGAAGGGCAGAGTGACCAGACCGTTGGTGGCGCCCACGTACTTCATGATCTCAATTTCGCGGCGGCGCGCAAACACGCTCAGGCGGATGGTGCTGCCCACCGTGATGATGCTGACGACCATCAGCACCAGCACGATACCGCGGCCCACTTTGGTAACAGAGCGCTGCACCTGCACAAAGACGTTGGTCATTTCCACCGGGGCGGTAACGCTGTACACGCCCTGAATGGCCTGCATCTGCTTGCTCATGCTCTCCATCTGGCTCAGATCCGCGATGGAAACGCGGTAGTTGGCCTTGAAGGGGTTGTCATTTTCAAACTCATCCCACAGGGAGGAGTAATCTTCCATGTAATTGCGGTAGGTGTTCAGCACATCCTGCTTGGAGACGAACTGCACATTGGTCACGCCGGGCATTGCCGCCAGCTTTTCGCCCACGGCCTGCGCAGTGGCATCATCACACTCCGGGTCCAGATAGACCACGGTCTCGTTCTGGCTGCCCAGATAGTTCACCATGCTGTCCACGTTCACCTCGGCAAGGCTTGCAAAGGTGTTCAGGGTCATACAGACACTGAGGGACAGGATGCACACAAAGGTCATGGCCCAGTGCTTGCCCAGATTGCGGATGCCGCGCCGGATCAGAAAAAAGAAGGTAGAAGGTCTCATCATACGGTGGCCGCCTCCTTTTCTGCGGTGTCAGCGGGTTCCAGCTCGGTCTCGAACAGGCGTTCTTTGCGCTCTGCGCGTGCGCGGATGGCTTCCTTGTCGGCAGGCACATCCGAAATGATGCGGCCCTTTTTCAGGGTGACGACGCGCTGGTGGAACTGGCGCACCAGCTCGTGCTCATGGGTAACGACCACCACGGTGATGCCCGTTTCGCTCACCCGCTCCAGCAGCTCCATCATTTCCAGGCTCAATTCCGGGTCGATGTTGCCGGTGGGCTCGTCCGCAATGACCAGCTTGGGGCCGTGGGCAAGGGCGCGGGCCACAGCCACGCGCTGCTGTTCACCGCCGGAAAGGGTGTCCGGATAGGCCTTGGCCTTATCCTCCAGATGCACCAGCTCCAGCATGTACTCCACACGGTCGCTGATCTCCCGGCTCTTGACGTTGGTCACATGCATGGCAAAGGCGATGTTCTCGTACACAGTCATGGTGGGGATCAGCCGGAAATCCTGAAAGATAATGCCCATCTGACGGCGCAGATACGGCACCTGATGGCGGTGCAGGCTGGCAACATCCTTGCCCAGCACGGTCACCTTGCCCTCACTGGGCAGCTCTTCGCGCAGCAGCAGCTTGAGCAGGGTGGATTTGCCTGCGCCGGAATGGCCCAGCAGGAACACGAACTCGCCGTCGTCCACATGGAGGTTGATATCGTCCAGTGCCAGCGGTCCGCCCCGTTTATATTCCTTGGAAACGTGTTCTAAATCGATCATAGGGTAATATTAGCTCCTGACATTAAAAATCTGTTTTCACAGCAAAAAGAACCGGCCAGCATCGGTTTCGAGCGGCCGGTTCTGCACTGCAGGCAGAGCCTGCAGCTTATTAGTATTTGGCCGGATTGTTGGACAGGTACTTCTTGACCATCAGTGCTACCTTAAAAGACGATAGCATCGTCGAACTCACGCAGATCCAGGCCAGTCAGCTTTTTGATCTTTTCCAGACGATACACCAGCGTGTTGCGGTGCACAAACAGGCCGCGGCTGGTTTCAGACACATTCAGGTTATTCTCGAAGAAGCGCTGGATGGTGAACAGGGTCTCCTGATCCAAGCTTTCGATGCTGCCCTGCTTGAACACCTCGCGCAGGAACATCTCGCACACGGTGGTGGGCAGCTGATAGATCAGGCGTGCAATGCCCAGATTATCGTAGCGGATGATCTGCTTTTCGGTGTCGAACACCTTGCTCACTTCCATGGCGATCTGTGCTTCCTTAAAGGAGGTAGCCAGATCCTTCACGTTGGAGATGGGGGTGCCGATGCCCACCACAGCCTTGATGTAATGCTCGCCGGACAGGGTATCCACGATGCTGGCAGCCAGCTTTTCCATATCGGTGCGGTCGATGCCCTTGCGGATCTCCTTGACCAGTACGGTATCCGTCTCGCTGATATTGAACACAAAGTCCTTCTGCTTGTCGGGGAACAGGCTGCTGACCACATCGTAGGCGGAGATATCGCCGCCGCTGGTAACACGCACGATGAACACCACGCGGGAAACATCGGTGGCAAAGTGCAGCTCACGGGCTTGGCATAGATATCGCCGGGCAGGATGTTATCCAGCACCACATTCTTGATAAAGTTGGACTTATCAAACTTTTCGTCGTGGTACTGCTTGATGCTCTGCAGGCTGATGGACAGCATAGCGGCAAACTGACCAGCCGTCTCGTCCACGCCTTCCACGAATACTGCATAATCGTTATGCTTGGCGCTGGAGAACTGCTGATAGGTGTAGCCATCGCGCACAAAGCGGTCGCCTGCGGTCAGACGCTCCGCCATGAAACCCTCGCGCACCTCGCCGATCAGGTTCAGTTCCGAGCAGGAAATAACAGCGCCGGTCTCATCCACCACGCCGACCACCCGGTTGATCGCGTCTTTCATCTGGTAGATCACGCTTTGAAATACTCTATTGGCCATAATGGATACCCCTTTTCCTCGTTTGTGCAAACCGCAGCGGCAGCCGGTCGTGATTTTTAACAATTTAGCTGCATTACATTTTATATTTTACACAAAAGAATTTACTTTTGCAACATATTTCAACAAAAAAGATAGTTTTTTCTTGTGAATATTATCTTTAGGGGCCATTCTGAACCAAAAAAGTGCCTTTTTGCGTGGTTCTGCCCCCTATTCTACCGGAAAAATGTGTTGCTTTTTTGAAATTCGGGTGAAAAGCCGACCCTGTCAGCTGGAAATTTTTGACACTTCTTCGGCAGAAAGCTCCCGCCACTGGCCCGGTGCAAGGGCCGGGTCGAGTGCAAGGCCGCCGATGGCATCCCGGTGCAGGCCGTTCACACCTGCGCCGTACACGCCGAACATCCGCTTGATCTGGTGGTATACGCCCTGCTTGAGCACCACCCGCACAGTGCAGCCATCGGCCGAAAGGGCTGTGACCTCCGCAGGCGAAAGTGCTGTGCCGTCGGCAAGGGTCACGCCCGCCGCAAAGCCGGTGCGCATCTGCTCGGTCAGCGGCGTGTCCAGCACCACGGTGTAGGTCTTGGAGACGTGGCGCTTTGGAGCAAGGATGTCGTGGGCAAAGGTGCCGTCATCGGTCAGCAGCACAAAGCCGGTGCTGGTCTTGTCCAGCCTTCCCGCCGGGAACAGCTGCCGCCGCGGGTAGGCATCCCCCACCAGATCGACCACGGTGGTGTCACGCTTGTCCGTGGAAGCGCTCACCACGCCTCGGCCTGGTTGAGCATGATGTACACGAACTGCTGATAGCTGAGCGCCCTGCCATCCACAGCCACAGTGTCACTTTCTTTGAGCTGGGTGTCCCCTTTTTTGCAGACAGCACCGTTCACCTGCACGCGGCCCTTTGAAAGCATCGCCTTAGCTTCGCTGCGGGTGCACTGGGCCGTCTCGGCTAAGTATTTATCCAATCGCATACGCGGTTCTCCTTTTACATAGGTTTGGAGTTTTAGTGTAACATGATAAAATGATTTGCGCAAGAGAACTCCTTCCGTCATCGCTGCGCAATGCCACTGTTCCCCTTTTGTCACCGAAAGGTGACAAAAAGGGGAACGGCTGACGCACGAAGTTCAGCTGAAGGAGTTTTTCTTTCCGGCCCTTTTCGTGAAAAAGCAAGAAGGAGAAGCCCACAAGGCTTCTCCTTCTTGCAAAACAAACTGTAACTTCCGCTGTTTATGCTCAGAGCGTAAGCGGAGAGCATTTAAAATCAAACACTCAAAGATGCGTGCTGCTCCACGGCATCGGGGTTAGCATCGAAGATGGGCTTGAGCACATTGGCGATGAACTCCTCCACCTGCTGCGGTGCACGGCCCACAAAGTTCTCCGGCACAAGGCCCGCCACGATCTCCTCGCGGGTCAGGCCAAAGGCAGGGTCGGCAGCAATACGGTCCACCATATCGTTGGGCAGGCCCTCTTCCTTGACCTGCTTGCCGGCGGCGATGGCGTGCTGGCGCAGACGCTCGTGCAGCTCCTGACGGTTGCCGCCCTTTTCCACAGCCTGCATCATGATGTTCTCGCTGGCCATGAAGGGCAGCTCTGCCATCAGACGGCTGCGCACCACCTTGGGATACACCACGATGCCGTCGGTGACGTTGAGCATGATGTTCAGGATAGCGTCGGTGGCAAGGAAGCCCTCAGCCATGGCGACACGCTTGTTGGCGCTGTCGTCCAGCGTGCGCTCAAACCACTGGGTGCCGGTGGTGAAGCTGGGGTTCAGCACATCTACCATCAGGTAGCGGCTCAGCGCGCAGATACGCTCGCAGCGCATGGGGTTGCGCTTGTAAGGCATGGCGGAGGAACCGATCTGGTTCTTTTCAAACGGCTCTTCCATCTCCTTGAAGTTAGCCAGCAGACGCAGGTCGGTGGCAAACTTCATGCAGCTCTGGCCAATGCCGGCAAGGGCGTTCAGGATGAAGGCATCCACCTTGCGGCTGTAGGTCTGGCCGGACACCGGAATGACGGCCTTGGGGTCAAAGCCCATCTCCTTGGCGATGGAAGCATCCACGGCGCGGATCTTATCGGCATCGCCCTTGAACAGCTCCATAAAGGAGCCTGCGTGCCGGTGGTACCCTTGACACCGCGCAGCTGCAGAACAGCAAGACGGTGGTCGATCTCCTGCAGGTCCATCACCAGCTCGTTGGCCCACAGGGTGGCGCGCTTGCCCACGGTGGTGGGCTGAGCGGGCTGGCAGTGAGTGTAGGCCATGCAGGGCATGTCCTTGTATTCCTCGGCGAAGCGGCCCAGCTTTGCCAACACACCGATCAGCTTTTTGCGCACCAGTTCCAGACCCTGACGCATCACGATGATGTCGGTGTTGTCGCCCACATAGCAGCTGGTGGCACCCAGATGGATGATGCCGGCAGCCTTGGGGCACTGCTGGCCGTAGGCGTACACATGGCTCATCACGTCGTGGCGCACCAGCTTTTCGCGCTCGATGGCCACTTCATAGTTGATATCGTCCACATGGGCTTCCAGCTCAGCCACCATATCGGGGGTGATGTTGGTCAGGCCCTGCTCCATTTCGGCCCGGGCCAGCGCCACCCACAGGCGGCGCCATGTGCGGAACTTGTTATCGTCCGAGAAGATATACTGCATCTCGTCCGAGGAATAGCGGGTGGAAAAGGGGCTGATATAACGATCATGCTGAGACATTGATTGTTTCCTCCTGAAAATAACCCTCTCAGTCTCGCTTTGCTCGCCAGCTCCCCCGAGGGGGGAGCTTTTTGCGCTCTGCCGGTCAGCACCAGAAAGCCTCCCCCCTTTTTCGGGGGAGGGTGGCACGCCGCAGGCGTGACGGAGAGGGTTTTTCTCTATTCTACCATCAAATCTTGAAATAGTCCACGCCGCCCTCAAAGATCGGCTGATATTTGTCACCGGTAACGTTCTTGTACAGGTACTCGCCGCTGCGCTCCGAGTGGCCCATCTTGCCGAACACACGACCATCCGGGCTGGTGATGCCTTCGATCGCCAGCACAGAGCCGTTGGGGTTATAGCTCTGATCCATGGTGGGATTGCCCTCGATGTCCACATACTGGGTGGCGATCTGACCATTCTTCATGAGGGTGTCCAGCACCTCCTGCGGAGCCACGAAACGGCCCTCGCCATGGCTGATGGCAACGGTGAACTGTTCGCCCACCTCGCACTTGGACAGCCACGGGCTGCCGGTGGATGCAATGCGGGTGCGCACCAGCATGCTCTGGTGGCGGCCGATGGTGTTGAAGGTCAGGGTGGGATCGTAAGCGGTGATGGGGCGGATATCGCCGTAGGGGACCAGACCCAGCTTGATGAGGGCCTGGAAGCCGTTGCAGATGCCCAGCATCAGGCCATCGCGCTGCTGCAGCAGACGGCGCACCGCCTCGGTGACTTCCGGGTTGCGGAAGAAGGATGCAATGAACTTTGCACTGCCGTCCGGCTCGTCGCCGCCGGAGAAGCCGCCGGGCAGCATGACGATCTGGCTGTTATCGATGGCCTTGACCAGTGCCTTGCAGCTCTCGGCCACGTCGGCGGGGGTCAGGTTGCGGATGACCAGGATCTCCGGGTCGGCACCGGCGCGGGCAAAGGCCTTGGCGGTGTCGTACTCGCAGTTGGTGCCTGGGAACACCGGAATGATGACCTTGGGCTTTGCCACACCGATCTTGGGTGCGGCGGGTGCAGTCAGCTTGCCGTTGATCTTTTCCACGGTGGGGCCTGCCTTGCGGTAGGGGTACACCGGCTCCAGCTTGCCTTCCCAGATCTCCTGCAGCTGGGCCATATCCAGCTTTCGCCGCAGGCTTCAAAGACGTATTCCTTGGTGGTCTCGCCCAGGATCTCACCGGCGGGAGAATCCGACACCATTTCCAGAACGATGGAGCCGTACATGGGCTGGAACATCTCATGGGTGGTCTTATCCGCACGCATCTTGAAGCCAATGTGGTTGCCAAGGCCCATCTTGAACAGAGCCTCGGCAATGCCGCCGTAGCCCACAGAGCAGGCGGATGCCACCATGCCCTCTTCGACCATGTCCTCCACGATCTTGTAGTTGGCCTTCAGGGAGAAGAAGTTGGGGCAGCCGGTCTCGGGGTCGATGATGGGCCGGATGAGCACCACCGTGCTCTCCGGCTTCTTGAATTCGGTGGACACCACCTTGTTTGCCTTGCCGATGGCAGTGGCAAAGGAGACCAGCGTGGGAGGCACATCCAGCTTTTCAAAGGAGCCGGACATACTGTCCTTGCCGCCGATGGATGCAATGCCCAGACCCATCTGAGCATCCAATGCACCCAGCAGAGCGGCCAGCGGCTTGCCCCAGCGCTCCGGGGCGGTGCCCAGACGCTCGAAATATTCCTGGAAGGTGAGGTAAGCATCCTCATAGCGGAAGCCGGAGGCCACCAGCTTGGTAACGCTCTCGATGACAGCCATCTGAGCGCCCTTGTACTGGTCTGCGCTCATCAGGAAGGGGTTGAAGCCCCATGCCATGCCGGAGCAGGTGCTGGTCTCGCCGTCCACCGGCAGCTTTGCCACCATGGCGTTCTGCGGGGTCAGCTGATAGGCACCGCCAAAGGGCATGAGCACGGTGGCGGCACCAATGGTGGAGTCGAACCGCTCAGACAGGCCCTTCTTGCTGCAGATGTTCAGATCGCCCACCATGTTCTTCATCTTCTGGCTGAAGGTCAGGCCTTCCCACTGGGGCTGCCAGACCGTGGCCTTTTCCACATGGACCTTCTGGTGCTTCTCGGCACCGTTGGAGTTCAGGAACTCGCGGCTGATGTTCACGATGGACATGCCGTTCCACACCATGTTCAGGCGGGGCTCAGCCGTCACCTTTGCCACCGGAGTGGCCTCAAGGTTCTCTTCGTTGGCGAGAGCAATGAACTTGTCCACGTCCTCGGGGGCCAGCGCCACAGCCATGCGCTCCTGGCTCTCGCTGATGGCCAGCTCGGTGCCGTCCAGACCCTCGTACTTCTTGGTGACCTTGTTCAGGTCGATGTACAGGCCGTCGGCCAGCTCACCGATGGCAACGGACACACCGCCTGCACCAAAGTCGTTGCAGCGCTTGATCATCCTGCAGGCATCCTCGCGGCGGAACAGGCGCTGCAGCTTGCGCTCGATGGGAGCGTTGCCCTTCTGCACCTCGGCACCGCAGTGCTCAAGGCTGTCCAGCTTGTGGGCCTTGGAAGAACCGGTAGCACCGCCCACACCATCACGGCCGGTGCGGCCGCCCAGCAGCACGATGACATCGCCGGGGGCGGGGCACTCGCGGCGGACGTGGGAAGCGGGAGTAGCGCCTACAACGGCGCCGATCTCCATGCGCTTTGCCACATAGCGGGGTGGTAGATCTCGTCCACCTGACCGGTAGCAAGACCGATCTGGTTGCCGTAGGAGGAATAGCCTGCGGCAGCAGTGGTCACCAGCTTGCGCTGGGGCAGCTTGCCGGGCAACGTCTCACTGACCGGCTTGAGCGGATTGCCTGCGCCGGTAACGCGCATGGCTGATAGACGTAGCTGCGGCCGGACAGCGGGTCACGGATAGCACCGCCGATGCAGGTAGCTGCACCGCCGAAGGGGCTCGATCTCGGTGGGGGTGGTTGTGGGTCTCGTTCTTGAACAGGAACAGCCAGTCCTCGTCCTTGCCGTTCACATCGCACTTGATCTTGACGGTGCAGGCGTTGATCTCGTCGGACTCGTCCAGATTTTTCAGGATGCCCTGCTTCTTCAGCTCCTTGGCACCGATGGTGGCAAGGTCCATCATGCAGCGGGGCTTGTTCTCGCGGCCCAGATCGGCGCGCATGGCCATGTAGCGGTCAAAGGCCTTCTGCACCACGGCATCATCGATCTGCACATCGTCCAGAATGGTGCCGAAGGTGGTGTGGCGGCAGTGATCGGACCAGTAGGTGTCGATCATCTTGATCTCGGTGATGGTGGGGTCGCGGTGCTCCGAGCGGAAATACTTCTGGCAGAACTCGATATCGCCAAGATCCATGGCAAGGCCGTTGTCCGCAATGAACTTTTTCAGCTGCTCTTCGTCCAGCTGGTTGAAGCCCTCCAGCACCTTGACCGGGGCGGGCACGGGGTACTCCATTTTCAGGGTCTGCTTGGTGTCCAGCGAAGCCTCGCGGGCCTCCACCGGGTTGATGACGTATTTCTTGATCTCGGCCACCTGCTCGTCGGTCAGGGTGCCTTCCAGCAGATAGACGCGGGCAGAGCGCACCAGCGGGCGCTCGCCCTGACTGATGAGCTGGATGCACTCAGCAGCGGAGTCGGCGCGCTGGTCGAACTGGCCGGGCAGATACTCCACTGCAAAGGACACGCCGTCGCTGGCGGGCAGCTCGGCATAGGTGTTATCCACCGGCGGCTCACTGAACACGGTGTTTGCACACTGGTTGAACAGTTCTTCGTCGATGCCTTCCACATCGTAGCGGTTCAGCAGACGCAGACCGGTAAGCGACTGGATGCCCAGCAGGCTGGTCAGCTCATTTTTCAGGCCGGTGGCTTCCACATCAAAGCCGGGCTTTTTTTCCACATAAATACGATAGACCATTGGGTAGGTTCCCCCTTGCTATTCTAAAATTCATCTAGCGTCCTCGCCCTCTCCGTCAGCGCTCACGCGCTGCCACC
>ENA-OQAX01000114-OQAX01000114.1-human-gut-metagenome-genome-assembly--contig:-NODE-114-length-17021-cov-2.407008_pt1 | contig 17021 bp, 20 predicted proteins | sample MGYA00242741_ERZ504539 | MGnify/ENA primary metagenome ERZ504539 (study PRJEB26092, sample SAMD00036277) | human gut metagenome | host: Homo sapiens | study: EMG produced TPA metagenomics assembly of... | reverse complement strand
GTCCAGAGATGGATTCCGCAGAAATTATTTCAACCCGCACTTGAGATGAATTTGATCCAAATGACATTACCAGATAAACCGAATAGCAGAAAATCAGCGATATATGAAAAGTATGAATAGCAGGAAGCTTATCTGATTTTATAGCAATCTATAGCAATTCCATAAAAATAATGCAAGCAATCCAGCCCATCATAGTGTGAAGTCCTGCGTCAGATATCTTTTCTTGTCTTTTCGCACTCTGCTGAAACTGTCTTAAATGCATTATTTAGAGGATTACTATAATTATTATACCGACTTTTTTGAAATTAGGGCAACAGAAAATTAACTTTAGTTTCTATGAATTGAGTTTACCCGACGACGATCCATTTTCTACCCTGAAAAAAGTGATGGAGGATTTAGATTTTTCTGACCTGCTGGATTCTATCGAGCTGACTTTTACCAGATATAATACATTTTTTGCAGGAGAATGGTTATGGGCTAAAGTATGATATCGGGAATGCGCAGATGTTTGTGATCGAAGGAATGGATAAAGTCCGCAGTGTAATAGAAAAGAACCGAAAAAGGAAGCTGTCAAAGCATAAGAAACTCGCAATAATACAGTTATTGAGATTGATAACTGCTCTCCGCTTGAGATCCTGAAACTGCAGGATCATGAGAAACGTAAAACACGTGCATATGCAGAAGATATTAGCAAATATTACAATATGAAGGTTGAGGTGTTGAAGATGAGCAGTTTTATATCTGCCATGACGGACGTGAATTACGTCACATAAGAACGGAAACCAAAGAGCAGAATGGTGATACCCAGACCTTTGAAGTATACAGCTGCGCCGATTGCAGTGGATGCGAACATAAAGCACGCTGTCTGTATAAATATAATGCCGAAAAAGATACTGAAAGAAACAAGGTAATGAAGATCAATGAGCAGTGGGAAGAACTGCGTGAAAAATCCCATGCAAACATCCAAAGTGAGCGTGGAATCCTGAAACGGCAGACACGTTCGATCCAGACAGAAGGACATTTCGGTGATATCAAAGAAACGAAAACTTTAGGCGTTTTAATTACCGTTCTGCAGATAAAGTGTACAAAGAATTCATGTTGTATGCAATCGGAAGGAATATAAATAAATACTGTCGTTTTCTCAAATGAAAAATTAAAGAAGTTTGGAGGGAAAAACAGTTTGATCAAAAGTGTAGCTGTAAAAATCCAGACAAGGGATTTTTGCGGCCAAAAATAAATTTCATCTTTCATAGAAAAAAGGATCCCTTGCAAGGTAGAAGGCTAACAAGCCTCGTCCTTACAGGGATCCTTTCAATTACTACTGAGGATGCCGAAATGTGGTATTAACCGACAGCCCCTTCTTTATGTGCAAAAAATAATTACGGAAATTGTCAGACAGACTTAAAAAGATACGATAATATGGTAAGATAAAACAGACGATATAAACATCGGAATGTGAGGTTTATAAAATGAATGATACAGGAATCAGACCGGAAGTTATAGAAGAAATCCGAAACCTTGCGCAAAAATATGATATTGAAAAAGTAATTCTTTTTGGTTCGAGAGCAAGAGGGGATTTCAGAAGAACAAGTGATATAGATATTGCAGTCACAGGAGGAGATTTTGCAAGGTTTGCGTTAGATGTGGATGAAGAGACAAGTACTCTTCTGGAGTATGATATTGTAAATCTTGATCGTGACATGCAGGATGAATTAAGAGAATCTATAGAGAAGGAAGGGAGGATTTTGTATGAGAAAATATGAGAATTTCTGCAATGCACTGTCTAACATGAAAGATATTTATAATTATGAAGAACCATATGATAATGTAGTGATTACCGGACTCGTAGGATTGTATGAAATTTGTTTTGAGCAGTCATGGAAAATGATGAAAGAAATACTGGAGATTCATGGATATGCAGAGGGAGCAATAGGTTCACCGAAAATCATTCTGAAGACTGCCTATAAAGCAGGAATGATAAGAGATGAGGAGCAGTGGCTTCGTGCATTGCAGGCAAGAATAATGTTACACATTCTTACAATCAGAAAATTGCGTTAGGAATTATAGCTGATGCAAAAGAAGAGTTTTATCAGATGTTTTGCGAACTAAAACAGAGATAGAAGAAAATTGGCTGTAATAATCAGCGAAGGTATAGAAAGCGAAAGGAAGTATCCATTATGGGACAGATACACAATATTGAAAAACTGACAGATTGTAAATTTTTAAATTTGTACCATTTAAATGCAACAAGCATTCACAATACTCCTGTGTCATATTTCGTGGCATCCCGTGCGAAGAGTATTAACGAATTAAAGATAAAAACAGGTAAAAACACTCCGGATGGCGTGATCATTTACAGTCTTTATGGGGAAAAGAGAGACAGAGTTGTATTAGTACGTCAGTACAGATACGCAATTGGCGGATATATCTACGAATTCCCGGCAGGTCTGGTAGAACCGAACGAAGAATTCCATGAGGGTGCAGTAAGAGAAATGTACGAGGAAACAGGACTGAAATTCACACCTCTGAAAGTAGATCCTGCATTTGAGAAACCTTATTTCACAACGGTTGGCATGACAGATGAATCCTGCGCAACTGTTTACGGATATGCGGAAGGTGAGATCAGCAAAGATGCACAGGAAGACACCGAAGAAATAGAAGTTGTACTTGCTGACAGAGAAGAAGTAAAGAGGATTCTGCGTGAAGAAAATGTAGCGATCATGTGTGCATATCAGCTTATGCATTTCCTTCGGGATGAAGAACCTTTTGCATTTTTGAAGGAAAAAGACTTTAAACAAAATCAGGCAAGTAGCGAAGCGGATGATTTTATCTGCTTGATTAAGGAGAATTAAGGGAGGATTAAAATAATGGCAAATGCAGAGAAGCTTCTTCCAGCCTGTGCTTCCGCTGGGAGAAGATGGACGGAGAGTTACAGGAAGTAAAGAACACATTGCACTTTCCAGAATGGCAGCAGGAGAGGGAATGGTCCTTCTGAAAAATGAGAAAAATACACTTCCGATTCGGAGAGGGACGAAAGTCGCACTCTTTGGTAAGGGTACTGTAGACTACGTAAAAGGCGGCGGAGGAAGCGGCGATGTAACTGTAGAATACATCCGTAATCTTTACGAGGGCATGAAGATTAAAGAGGATGAGGGAAAAGTAGAAGTTTTCGATAAACTTGCGAAATATTATGCGGAAGATATTCAGAAACAGTACGCAGATGGTGCAGTACCGGGTATGACAGTTGAGCCGGAGCTTCCGGATGAACTTCTGAATGAAGCGCGAGAATATACAGATACTGCAATAATTACCATTTGCCGTTTCTCAGGCGAAGGATGGGACAGAAAATGTGAAGCTGCACAGGATGGATACGTTCTTGACGGAGAGGAGAAAAAGAAACTCCGAGCTGTCAGCGAAGATTTTTTGAAAAACGGTGATTTCTGCCTCACAAATGCAGAGAATGCCATGGTAGAGAAAGTAAAAGAAAGCATTCCCACATGTAATCGTAGTGATGAATGTTGGCGGTATCGTGGACACGAAATGGTTCAGAGACTGTGATGAGATTCAGTCAGTACTGATGGCATGGCAGGGCGGAATAGAAGGTGGTCTTGCAACAGCAGATATACTCTGTGGTGATGTCAATCCGTCTGGTAAATTGTCCGATACTTACGCAAAAGATCTGGAAGACTATCCATCAACAGCAAACTTCCATGAGTCTGCATTCTATGTAGATTACACAGAAGATATTTATGTAGGATACCGTTATTTTGAAACAATTCCGGGTGCAGCGGAGAGAGTAAATTATCCGTTTGGGTTTGGACTGTCCTACACAGATTTCGATTGGAAAGTAACAGGTGCTTCTGAAGAAAACGGTGTGATCACGGTCCTTGCAGAAGTAACTAACACAGGAAAACAGCAGGAAAAGAAGTTATCCAGCTTTATTACGGAGCGCCACAGGGGAAACTTGGAAAGCCTGCGAAAGTACTGGGGGCATTTAAAAAGACCAAACTTCTTCAGCCAGGTGAGCGCCAGATTCTTACCCTGAAACTTCCTGTAAATCAGATGGCGTCTTACGATGATCTGGGCAAAGTATGCAAATCTGCATATGTTCTGGAACCAGGAGAGTATGTAATCTATATTGGTACAAGCGTAAGAGATACAGAGAAGATTGACTTTACATATGTAGTAAAAGAAGACACTGTAACTGAGCAGTTAAGCCAGAAGGCAGCGCCATATCATCTTCAGAAACGTATGCTTGCAGACGGCTCTTATGAGGAACTTCCACAGCGTGAATATGTGGAAGAAGAAGGACTTCCGAGACAGGATAAATATGCGATTGGTCTCCCATGCCCTGATACAAGAGGACAAAAAGGAATAGACTTTCTTGATTTTCTTGATTCCAAGGGAGTTCACTTCTCTGATGTAGTAGATGGTAAAATGACATTGGATGAGTTTATGGATATCCTGACATTGGATGACTGTATCAATCTCCTTGGCGGACAGCCAAACACAGGATGTGCCAATACATTTGGAATGGGAAATCTTCCGGAATACGGAGTCCCGAATGTGATGACTGCAGACGGACCAGCCGGACTTCGCATTCTTCCGAAATGCGGAGTGAACACAACTGCCTGGCCATGTGCCACACTTCTTGCCAGCACATGGGATGAAGGACTGGTAGAGAAAGTTGGTAAAGCAGGAGCGGAAGAAGTAAAAGAAAATAATATCAGTATCTGGCTTACACCAGCCTGCAACATTCACAGAAGCCCGCTCTGTGGCCGTAACTTTGAGTATTATTCTGAGGATCCGTACCTTGCAGGAAAGACAGGTGCAGCTATGGTAAGAGGCATTCAGTCTCAGCATATCGGAGCAAGTGTGAAGCATTTTGCAGCCAATAATAAGGAGACAAACCGTAAGGATTCTGATTCCAGAGTATCCGAGAGAGCACTACGTGAGATTTATCTGAAACAGTTTGAGATTATTGTAAAAGAGGCTCATCCGTATACGATTATGTCCTCCTATAATCTGCTTAATGGCATCCATGCCTCAGAGAATAAAGAACTTCTGACAGGTATTCTCCGGGATGAATGGGGATTCGACGGAGTGGTTACAACAGACTGGTGGACCTTCGGAGAGCACTATCGCGAAACAAAGGCAGGAAACGATATCAAGATGGCAGCAGGATATCCGGAACGCATAAAAGAAGCATATGAAAAAGGATTTGTTACTGAAGCAGAGATCCGTCTCAGCGCAAGAAGAATCCTGAATATGATTCTGAAAATTGACTGATGAGTATCATTAATATTTTATACAGGAGCAAAAAAGATAATGGATGAGCGTAAACGAAGTTACGAAAAGAAATAGTCAGGCTGGCACTTCCGATCGCACTTCAGCAGTTCATGACAGCCCTGGTCGGAGCATGTGATGCGATCATGCTGGGAAGTTAAGTCAGGATGCTATGTCAGCCGTATCACTGGCTACACAGGTTACTTTTGTATTTAATCTGTTTATGTTTGCATTTATGGCAGGCGAGAATATGTTTGTGGCACAATATTATGGAAAAGGGGATTACACAGGTATTTCCCAGGTGTTCAGCCTTGTGACAAAGATTTGTGGATGTATTGCAGTAGTATTTCTGGCAGGAACTCTTTTCTTTCCGGAACAGCTCATGAGAATCCTGACAAATGAGGAAACTCTGATCGTTCTGGGAAGTGAGTATTTAAGAGTCATCGGCATTTCCTATGTGTTTTCGGGAATTGCACAGACTTTCCTGGCAATCATGAAGAACTGTGGTGCAGTAAATATGAGTACCCTGATCAATGGGGTTATGGTAATTCTCAATATCGCATTGAATGCTGTTTTCATTTTTGGCCTGTCCGGCTTCCCGAAGATGGGGATTAAAGGTGCTGCACTGGCAACTGTACTTGCAACAGTTGTGCAGTTCCTGTGGAGTGTTGGTTATGTATTGTGCAGGATCAGAGCTGTAAAATTCAGTCTCAGAAGCTGTGAGAAAAAGTTATTTGGCCGTTTCTGGCAGAAAGCCGTTCCGTTATTGATCAATAATCTTGCATGGGGAATAGGTTTCTCCATGTATGCTGTGATCATGGGACATCTGGAAACGGATGCTGTTGCCGCCAATGGAATAGCGAATATTTCCAAAAATCTTGTTGTATGCTTCTGCCTCGGACTTGGAAATGCAGGCAGTATCATAGTGGGAAACCGTCTTGGTGCAGACCGTCTGCAGGAAGCAAAAGAGGTAGGCGGGACACTTACCAGAACTGCGATTATTGCAGGAATTGTATCAGGCCTTGTCCTGATGGCCTTATCCCCATTTATCACAAAAATGGTAGATCTCACCCCGACAGCCCGCGGATATCTGCAAAAAATGCTGCTGATCTCTTCCTATTACATCGCAGGAAAATCAGTAAACTGTATGACAATAGGCGGAATCTTCGCAGCAGGCGGAGACTCCAAATTTGGAATGCTGTGTGATTCTGTAACTCTGTGGTGTATCATTGTTCCTCTGGGATGCATCTGCGCATTTATTCTGAAACTGCCGGTTATGGTTGTCTACTTTGTACTCAATCTGGACGAGATCATTAAACTGCCGGTGGTCTATAAACATTATAAGAAATATAAATGGATTAAGAATCTTACATAATTTTACACGCTTCATAGGCACATATACCGGATATCCGGGACTATGTGCCTGTTTTGTTTTAATGATATTTATGCATCCGTACATAATAGCTGATGCATAAGATCACAGTGGCTCCGCTCCATGCTGCAATCTCTGCAAAGAAAATACCGTCCTGTCCGATGAAATGGGGAAGGATCAGTGCAGCACTGATACGCATGACAAATTCAGCCATACCACTTACCATAGGCATTAAGGTATCTCCCAGCCCCTGAAGTGCAGATCTGTACACGTACAGGAAGTACAAAACCCAGAGCATGGCAGCCATAATAGAGAGGTATTTAAAAGCAATTGCAAGTACCTGCTGTGTCTGCTGCGGTTCACCTGAGATGAAAAGTGAGAGAATATTTTTTCCAAATAAAAACATGGCAGCAGAAATGATTAGTGAGGTAAGCAGGGAAAGCAGCATACTGCTGCGGACACCTTTCCTGATTCTGTCAATCTTTCCGGCTCCCAGATTCTGACCCACATAGGTAACGATGGCATATCCATAGGAAATAGCTGCCATTTCCAGCAGACCATAAAGCTTGTTTGTAGCTGTAAATCCTGCCACAAAAAGGAAACCGTAGCCATTGATCACATACTGGACTACCAGACCGCCGACACCGATGATGATATTCTGGAATACAACAGGAATACCAAGCTTCATCAGGCGGGCATTCATGCCGGAGGCAGGCATAAAAATCTGCTCTGGTCAGATGAACGATATCAATTCTGCGTAAAATCAGGAAACAGTAAACAGCGGAGAAGCTCTGTGCGATCACAGTTGCGATTGCTGCTCCTGCCACACCCCATCCGAAGCCTGCCACAAAAAGGATGTCCAGTGAGACATTCAGCACAGATGCGATGATCATTGCGGTCAGCGGTGTTTTACTGTTTCCCATAGCCCTTAGAGCAGAGGCAAACATATTATAGGCTGCTGTGGCGGGGATTCCACAGAAAATGATGCGCAGATATAACAGAGACATTCCGATAATATTGGAAGGTGTATGCAGCCCTGTTAATACCAGCGAAGCAAATGACTGGCTGAGAATCAATACTCCGGCTGCGATGAATGCGGTCAGCCGGTAACTGTGAGCCAGAGATTTACGCAGATTTTCGAAATCCTTTGCCCCATAATACTGGGAGAGTTGAATAGAAAATCCCTGAGTGAGTCCTGTGGATATTCCTGTGACAACCCACATCAGAAAGTCAACAGCACCCAGTGCGGCAAGAGCCTCCACACCTGCAACCTGGCCAACAACCATGGTATCCACCATTGTATAAAGCTGCTGACAGATATTTCCCAGCATCAGTGGAATTGCAAAAAGAATGATCAACCGTCCCGGTGAACCGGAGGTCATATCCTGAATCTTGGTTTTCATTAGTATAAAAGTTCCTTTCCGGAGCATATTTGAAAAAGTTTAGAAATGATTATTCGAATATGCCCTGATATTTACATTGATAATTTTACATCATTAACGTGAAAAATGAAATATAATATTTCATCAGAATGATATAAATTTATCAATACCTGCTATAAGCAGCATGTTGTTGAAATTATTATGCATAGCGCCTGAGAGGAGTTTTTGATTGCTATTTTTTAAAATACAGATATATAATAGAAGGCAAGTCTTTACGGAAGGAGACAAGAATTATGCTGAAAAGATTCAGTGAACTACTCGGCAACTGAGTTACCAGAGCATCTGAATTAAGGCGGGATACCGCCTTTTCAGGGTGCGTCCATGACACCACTACTGTTTGCTCTTTAGAGCTATACAGCTACTTTTATTATTTCTGGCGTTTTTAGTCCGGTTACGGACAGTTCCTTTCTCTCTCCGGATACGGAGAGATATTTTCTCAGGATGTTATATGCACCTACAGCATCTGCGTTATACTTCCGGTTTCTGTCCCTGTACAGTCCCCTTTGTTTTCGGTTGCATGGCTGTGCATATCTTTTTTCCACCTCTGGTGACAGCGGACTGCACTGGCTGGTATAGCTTTCTTCCTGTCTTACAAAACGGATCCCGTACATCTTAAGCTTATATTCCATCATGCTATAGAGCCTGTTATACGGCAGATTGTGGAACTTCTGGTTTGTTCTGTGTCCCAGGTCTTTTCCTTTCCGGATATTCCGGATATCCCCTGCCACAACACAGGTAATTCCCTGTTCACGGCAGTATTTTGCAAAGTATCTTGTGATCTTGTGTAGATAATCCGTTACCGAGTTCTGCTTTTTCTGATATATCTGCGAATATGTTTTGATGTGACTGGATGTTTTATTCCCTTCACAGACTGCTGTCCATACCATTGTGCCTGCACCCTTGCAATCTCTTTATGAAAATATCTTTCCAATGCAAGATATCTTCTGCCCAGGATAAATGTATTCCCATTCCCGGAATCATAGCATGTCATAAGATTATGAAGTCCCAGATCAACTGACAGATAGTGTCCATTCTGCGAAAGTTCTTCCCTCTCTGAAATCTCATAAACAACAATAACTTTACATTCACCTTTTTCCGGTGGGTAGATCCGCAACTGTTTGATCTGATCCATGCCCCTGAAAATCTTATTTTCAAGATAAAGAAAGTTCTCATGGATCTGATACGTTTCTTCCATATATCTTTTTAATGCTTTTGGAAGGGACAGACGGACTTTTTCTGTGTCCCATTCATGTACAATTCCCATCTGCATATAGGTAATGGGGATACTTTCCTGTTTAAACCGCGGTGGTCTGGGATTCTCAATCCCTCCGGATCTTTTCAAGGCGTAAAAAAGATTTCCATGCTTTATCCAGCAGCTTGCAGACTTCCTGGGCTGTCTGAGATGGAAGCTGTTTATACCACAGATCCTCTCTATGGGATTTTTTCTGATAATACCAGTCCGGGTATTTCTCCATTCCCATTTCTTTGTAATGCTGACGTTCGTAATTACAGACATTCCAGAGCTTGGATGCCGCATAACACATATGTCCGATGACGTTTGCATATTCCTGACTGACCTTTATGGATGTTTTCTTTGACAGCAGCATTTCCCACCTCTATGATCTCAATAAGCTTTACTCTGATGCTCAATATATCTGCGGATATTTTCTTCCGACACAGACCCGACCGTTTCCACATAATAGGAATGGTTCCACAGCTCTCCTTTCCAAAGCTGTTCTCTTATTTCCGGAAAACGTTCGAATAATTTCCTGCCGGTGATCCCTTTCAGATATTTCACGATCGCAGTTATGGATAATTTGGGAGGAGCAGACACAAAACAGTGCACATGGTCTCCTTCCCCGCATTCAAACAAATGGACGGTAAAACCTTTATCCGCTGCGATCTCCTGCACCAGCTCCTGAAGATATGCTTCAATCTCCGCATTCAATATCTTCCGCCGGTATTTCACTGACCATACCATATGGTAATTAATATTGCACACACAAGTGCGGTAATGTATAAGATTCTCCTTCATACATATAGTATAGCATAGTATTAAGAATATCACAATAAAATGCCGAACATATTTTCTTTTTTTAATAAAGCTGGATACAGCATTTTTTTAGTAAAAAAATAAATATATTTTACTTATAATGTGCAGATATGCACAGTTTACGCTTTCATCTCGGCAATTGAATTACCGAGGATTCCCGCTTATCTTCCTAAACTTTATTTTTTATCTGCATTGGATCTTCTCTATGCTTTTTTATCATAACACAAACACCTTCACCTGTCGTCCTGTATGACAAAATGTTTCTTATTTTTCCAAAACCATTGACACAAAATCTCTGCGCGTTATAATGTTAGTTGTAACTAATTTATGTTGGCGGATATCTTTCCGCTTTCACTGTTCACATACAGCTTTTTATGGAGGAATCATGCCACTGAATTTAGCTGATATCAACACCGATTATATCATTCAGGAAAATATGCGGGAATGAAGGGGACCGCCATTATCTGGAAACCCTGGGGTTTATCGAAGGCGCAACTGTACGGATCGTATCAATCCTTCTCGGCTCTTACATCGTCCGCATACAGGAAAGCAAAATCGGTATCAGTCAGGATTTTACAAAAATGATCATCGTGCAGGCCTGAAAAAGCCTGCTCAATTTTTATTTATCAATAAACAAGGAGATTTATTTTACCCATGAAAAAAGAAAAAAGTGTACTTCATCTTTGCGAAGGCACCCTGCTTGCGCTTGTGATCCTGTTGATTATGGATCTTTATCTTCTGAAAATTTCTTCAGGATCCGGAAGTATCCTACTATCCCATACTTCATCTTATGGAAGCAGCTCTGGCACTTCTGGTTGTGACCCTGGCGCTTTCCCTGATCCAGAGAGAACTTCTCTCCCGTCTTATCGTAAAGGCATTTCGGGATATCACCGGTGTCCACAACAAAACATCCCTGGAAAAGCTGGTTCAGGACTTAAGTAACCGCCCAAGCACTTTTTGGCGTTGGCGTCATGATGTTTGATCTGAACAATCTGAAATATGTCAATGACACTTACGGACATGAAAAAGGCGATGAATTTATCCAGACCTTCACCTACTGTCTCACCCGGATCCTGGATTCTGACAGTTTTCTGGCCCGCTATGGCGGAGATGAGTTCATCCTGATCCAGCAGAACACCAGCCTCTCCGAGCTTCAGCATATGGCAGAGAAACTGGATTCCCTTGTTCAGGAATACAACACCAGAACTACACTGCCTTTAAGTTATGCCATCGGATATGAAGTCAGTTTCCAGAATCACTATTTTATGATGGAAGATCTGATCAATGCCGCAGACAAAAAAATGTACCAGGACAAAGCCAGCAGGAAAATTGCTGCTATCCGGGAACTTGCCCCTTCCACCCATTCCCGCAATACGGTAATCCCTGCCATCTCTTCGGAAGCCCTTTCTGAAAAGATCCGGCAGATCCAGAAAAGTACCGGAAGTTCCCTCTCCATCGCCCTGATCTCCACAGACATAGAAAATTTTCATTACATCAATGACAAATACGGATATTCCCTTGGAGACGAAATTCTGAATATTGTCTATGAAGAGCTGGCAGGAGCTTCCTTTACCATCCTTACCACCCGCTTTTTCTCCGATGTATTTGTCAGCATTGCAGATATTACGGACCTTACCAGTGAAGCGCTTCTGTCCCAGATCGCAAAACTTGATCAGCAGATCAGCCAGCGCATCCGCAATACCTACCACGTTAATTTCTTCCGCACAAACTCCGGAATCTGCTTTATCCCGGATGCCGAAACCTCACCGGAAACCGTACTGTCCTGTGCAAATGTGGCAAGGCGGCTCTCCAAAAAAATGATTCCGCCCTGCTGCATCTAATTCAAGGGAAATTGACCGGCAGGAAAAAATGCAGGCAGAAATTCTCCATTCCTTCCATCAGGCTCTGAAAAATGAAGAATTTCAGATTTATTTTCAGCCCAAAGTATCTCCCACCAACGGAAAAATCTCCAGTGCGGAAGTCCTCGTCCGTTGGCTCCGTGACGAAAAAACGCTCTGGTCCCCGGCTGTGTACATTCCATTATTTGAACAGAATGGTTTTATCATCAGTCTGGATTATTATGTTTATGAAAAAACCTTCCGATGGCTTCAGAAATTTTCCATTCAGCTTCCGGCAGATTTTCGCATTTCCCTGAATGTCTCTCCACTGCACTTTGAGGAACCGGAAAATTTTGTCAAAAAGATCTGCGAACTGATCCGCACCTATCAGGTGGACACTTCACGCCTTACTTTTGAGATCACGGAATCCACCTATGTAAACAATACCGAGGCCGTCAACCGTGTGATCCGTGGCCTGAAGCAGCATAATATTCAGATTTCCATGGATGATTTCGGCTCCGGATATTCTTCCCTGAATACCTTAAAAGATCTGCTGTTCAATGAAGTAAAGATCGATCGGAAATTCCTTGGCGATTCCCTTACGGAAAATGCAAAGATCGTTCTTCAGGAAGTCTTCCATATGCTGAAACGCATGGGAAAATCCATTGTATGCGAAGGTGTGGAAACAGAAGATATTGCCGAATTTCTGAAAAAAGAAGGCTGCGATGAGATCCAGGGATTCCTGTATTACCGTCCTATGTGTGAGGAAGATTTTGAAAAGCTGCTCCTTGCACCGAGGGTATGATGTCAGTCTCTCATTCTCCGAAGCAATCTGTTATGATAAAAAACCTCCCCGGAACAGTACAGCATTTTTTAACTGCTGACTGTTTCGGGAGGTTTTTATATTCATATATGTTATTTTTCGGATACTGATTTTGATCTTGCTTAAGGGAAGATCAATACCACCGTGTCATTGGCAGATCGTTGTTGATTCCTTTTGTCATAAGGATCTGATGAAGATCGATAATTCCATTATGGAAAGTTGCCGCACATGCAGACAGGTAGAGATCCCACATACGCAGAAATTCTTCGTCAAACATGGTTTTCTCTTTTTCAATGTTATCACGGAAATTCTTTTCCCAGTGAAGCAGTGTCTTATTGTAATGCAGACGGAGATTCTCGATATCCAGAGTATGGAAATTATCCTCTGCCATATGGTTCAGGATCTCACGTAAAACTCGGAACGGTTCCGCCCGGGGAAAATATATTTCTTAACCCACGGATCACCCGGGTGCTCCTTCAGGGGCACTGATAAAATGAAGCAGGAACAGTCCACCTGGTTTCAGAACTTTCTCCACGCAATCAAGAAACAGCTGATAATTGTCACGGCCAACATGCTCCAGCATACCAACACTGACAACACGGTCAAACTGATACTCTTTCTTGGGAAGATCACGATAATCCATCAGCTCTACGGTAAGGTAATCTTCCAGTCCCTGCTCTTTGATCCTTCTCTGAAATTCCGCATACTGCTCATGGCTTAAAGTGATGCCGGTACCGTGGATCTTATACTTCTTCGCCGCCTCGATCAGCAGAAAACCCCAGCCACAGCCAATATCCAGAAGGCTCATGCCTTCTTCCAGATGTAATTTCTTAAGAATATAATCAACTTTATTTACCTGTGCCTGATACAATGTATCATCTTCATGAATAAAGTATCCACAGGAATAACTCATCGTCTCATCCAACCATAATTTATAAAAAATCATTGCCAATATCATAATGGCTGGTTACTTCCTTTTCCTGGTTTTTCTTGGATGTTGAGCTGAACATGATCTTCTTCAGAGCAGACTCATTGGTAGAAATTTCCCCATCTGTCCCAGAAAATGATCCAGTGCCTCATAAAGATTTCCCTCAATATCCAGATCCCCTCTCATATACGCCTCGCCCAGCGCAAGGGACGTACTTTTCATCAGATCTGCAAGAGGAATCGCTTTCTTAAAATTCACCGTAAATGTAGGTTCACCCTCTCCGATATGATACTCGGAATTCTTGAACTTTACCAGAAATGGATAATCTGTAAAGCGTTCAAGGAACTGCACCATTGCTTTCTCTTCTGTCTTTTCCTGTAATGTCTCAAACATAATAGTCTACCTCCTTTAACACTGCATATGATACACCCGGAGGAAGGCTTTATGTCAAGGTGCGATTTTCACAAAATATTCCCAAAAAAGCGGCCTAATTTCAGACCGCTTAAAAAATTTATTCTATCATTCCTTTTTCTTTCAGAAATTCCACAGCTGTTTCTTTCGGAGTTTTTCCCTCTACATCTACCTGGTAATTCATATCCATCATCTCTTCTGTGGTGATAGCTCCTTCCATCATATCCATAACTTCCTGAAGCTGCGGATATTTTTTCAGGGTTTCATTCCTGGTAATGGACACAGCCTGATACGGCGGAAAAAACTCGATATCATCTTCCAGTTTCACAAGATCCATCTTTTTCAGTATGGCATCGGTCTCAAAAGCATCGATCACATCCACTTTTCCAGATGTGAGTGCCTGATAACGGATATTTCCTTCCAGACCATTCACTTCTTTAAAGGATACCTGAAATTCTTTTTTTAGCTTGGGCAGAAGATCCTCACGCTGGGTAAATGCTGTTGTGCAGCCCAGTTTCAGGCTGCCCGCCTGAGCCAGAAGTTCGGAAAGCTTTGTGAGATGACACTGCGCTGCTGTCTCCGAAGTGACTGCAAACACATAGGTATTACTGAATCCCAGAGAATCGGATACCTGCATGCTGTAGTTTTCTTCCATGCCTGTTTTTACTCTGTCATAGACTTCCTTCGAATCTGAAGACATTTCTTCTTTCAGGACGTTGGAAATCAGCACGCCTGTGTAATCGGTAAATGTGTCGATATCTCCCCGCTCCATGGCGGACATAGTGATCATGGTTCCGTTAAGATTAAATTTCTCTTCAACCTTGATATCTGTCTGGTCCTGGATCAGCTGGCTGTAAATATTTCCCAGGATCAGTGCTTCTGTAAAGTTCTCACTGCCAATTACGATTTTCTCTTCTTTTCTCTGGAACACACTGTATACAGAAGCGAAACATGGAACTACCAGGATCAGGACAAGAAGACAGACCGCCATAACTGTTCGTCTTTTCCGTTCTGCTTTTGTACGGTTTGTGATCTGGTCTACCGGTTTCAGGCCTTCCGGAGTCAGTGCATTCTCCACTTTTCCGAGAACAAAATCTACCACCAGGGCCAGAAGACAGGCAGGCAGTGCACCAAGAAGTACCAGATCCGCATCATTGGCATTTAAGCCCAGATTGATCAGCCATCCCAGACCTCCCGCACCTGCAAAAGCAGCAATGGTAACGGTTCCAACAGCTGTTACTGCTGAAATACGCACACCTGCCATAATATAAGGCATTGCGATGGGAATCTGTATTTTGTACAAAATCCTCCATTTTGTCAGGCCGATGCTGCTGGCTGATTCAATGGCCGACTGCTGGATACCGGTGATGCCGATATATGTATTTTTTATGATCGGAAGCAGGGCATAAATGATAACCATGATAATGGCCGGCTTCTGTCCGATTCCCACCACAGGAACCAGAAAAGCCAGAGGCCGATACTTGGGATAGACTGCATGATATTTGCAATTCCGATCACAATAGACGAAGCCTTTTTGTTTTTTGTTACAAAAATTCCAAGAGGAATACCGATGCATATGGAAATCAGTACTGCTGCCGAAGTCATCTGAATATGTTCCAGAAGAAGCTGGACCAGCTCTTCTCTTCTCTGCATAAAAACTTCAAGAAAAAGTATTCACCTGTCACCCCTCCTGTTCTTTTTTGTAACGTTTGCTGAGTGTCGAAAGAAGGATACTCTTGGTCAGTGCCCCCTTCCAGTTCCCTGCGCTCGTTCAGTACCGGAATGATTCCGGATTATAGTAATCGATCTCGTCGATGATCTCCTGAAGAGAGCTTTCTTCATAAAACAGATACATAATCGGATGAGATCATATCCCCCGATACTTGCGGACATATGCTGCACATCCAGTTTGCTTAAGTCTTCCAGCCAGACGATTCCCAGAAATCCCCTGGATTTTCCCTCTGTGATAAAAAATACTGTTGATCGCATTCTGGCGCATAACCTGAAGCGCCTGTATCACAGTTCTGTCTTTGGAAAGTGTGTATGGTTCTTTGCACATAATGTCAGATGCATGTATATATTTTCGGATTTCCCCCACAAACGGTTCTTTCCTACGAATTTTTTCCACATAATCATTGGCCGGATGCCTCAGGATCTCTTCTGTCTTATCGAACTGTATGACAGTTCCGTTCTGTATAAAGCAGATCTTGTCTGCACATTTGATAGCCTCATCCATATCATGGGTGACAAATACAATAGTTTTTCTGGTATTCCTTCTGCAGCTTGACGATCTCGTCCTGCAGTTCTTCTCTTGTAAGTGGGTCCAACGCTGAAAAAGGCTCATCCATCAGGATCAGATCAGAATCTGTGGCAAATGCCCTGGCAACTCCCACTCTCTGGCGCTGTCCGCCGGAAAGCTGACATGGATAGCTGTTGCTGTACAGCTTGGGATCAAGATTTACCATATCCAGGAGTTCATTGATCCGCTGTTCCCGTTTTTCCGGTTCCAGTCCCTCAAGCTGGGGAACAATTTCAAGATTCTCTTTTACTGTAAAATGTGGAAACAGTCCGCCTTCCTGTACCACATACCCGATTTCTCTTCTTAATTTGATATCGGGGATCTCGCGGATGGATTTTCCGTCAATGATAATATCTCCCCGGTCCATGGGGAGAAGTTTGTTTATCATTTTCAGAAGGGTTGTTTTTCCACATCCGCTGGAACCAATGATGGCAACAAATTCCCCGGAAGAAAATGTCATATTGATATCCCGCAGGATCAGTTTATCTTTATAGGATTTCGAAACATTTGTAAATTCTATCATAGGCTTCACCTTTCCAATTCTACCTCATTATCCAGGTTGTCTCTCG
>ENA-OQAX01000113-OQAX01000113.1-human-gut-metagenome-genome-assembly--contig:-NODE-113-length-17104-cov-2.092419_pt1 | contig 17104 bp, 23 predicted proteins | sample MGYA00242741_ERZ504539 | MGnify/ENA primary metagenome ERZ504539 (study PRJEB26092, sample SAMD00036277) | human gut metagenome | host: Homo sapiens | study: EMG produced TPA metagenomics assembly of... | reverse complement strand
TATCACCTATCTTCGCAATGAGTGGAATGCCGTGGTGGACATCTTTAATTATGGTGACACTTACCTGGACAACAATATAGTTGAACAGATGAACCGCTACATATCCTTATCAAGAAAAAACTCATTGTTCTTCGGCAGCCATAAGAGAGCCGAACGGGGCGCCATACTCTACACGATAGCACTTACTTGTAGGATGAATAAAGTGAATCTGTTTGAGTATCTCACGGATGTCATAAAACAGAACTGCCGAATGGCAACCGAATACACCACTGGAAAAATACAGGCAACTGCTTCCTGACAGATGGGAAAAGGCTAATGACTAAAAAAGGGATCATTAGACTTTTTACTTTTAAATATACTATATAGAATCGCGGAGACGCTTACTTTTGTTCCTACCTGTTAGATGAGAGGTGTGTCCGTCATGCCTGTATTTTAAAAAAATACTTAGCTGTCTTTTCTTGGAGCATATCCTTTATCTTCCTTGTTATGCATCCAGTTGCTTCCTGATAAGTTTATCGTTTCACTAAAGTGATGAAACCTTATCACCCTAGTGATGAGCTTGTACCACTTGGGTGATGAAACTTCATCACTTAAGTGAAACACTGTACTTGTCAAGAGGAGAACACGAACTTGTCCTGATGAAAACCCTTTTACATAAGGATGTTTACGCTTAGTCACTTTTCATCCCGAAAACGCCGGAAAGCCCTTGACAAAGGCTTTTCAATGTGCTATCTTTGTGGAAACAACAACTAAAAAAACAATAAAATCATGATGAAAGAAATGATTCGGAAGGTGATGGAATGGTGCAAGTTATGGAACGGTGAAACTGCAACGGCGAAACAGGCAGGCCCTTCTTCGGATAAAAGGGAAAAAGAACAGGCTGCGGATAACCGGGAAGTACAAGACCGTTTGGAGAACTACTTGTGGAAACACTATGAGTTCCGTTTCAACGTGTTGACGGAACAGCCCGAATATTGCGCGAAGGGGCAAGGGACGGACACACCTTATAAGATAGTGACTCAGCGTACCTTGAACACCTTGTGCCTGGAAGCGCACCGTCATCGCATCAATTGCTGGGATAAGGATGTGAGCCGCCTGCTCCATTCGGAACGCTTGGAAGACTATCACCCTTTCCTTACTTATATGGATACACTGCCCCAATGGGACGGGGTGGATCGCGTCACTCCGCTGGCGCAGCGCATCTCGAAAAAAAGCCTTCTGGATAAACGGCTTCCACCGCTGGATGCTGGGAATGGCCGCCCAGTGGGCAGGACGCATGGACCGTTGCGCCAATGCAGTGGCCCCTATGTTGGTGAGCCGTATGCAGGGCAAGTGTAAATCTACTTTTTGTCAGTTATTGATGCCCGATGGGTTGCGGGATTATTACACGGACAGTTTTGAGTTGACGGGCCAGTCGGGCTGTGAACAGAAACTGGCGCAGTTCGGGCTGATTAATCTGGATGAGTACGACCGTCTTTCTCCTCAAAAACTGCCGTTGCTCAAGACACTGATGCAGATGAAGAAGTTGGATTTCCGTAAGTCGCACCGTTCATCCTACAGTCACCTGCCCCGCATGGCTTCGTTTATAGGAACCAGTAATCATAAGGATTTGCTGACCGACCCCACGGGCAGTCGCCGTTATCTTTGTGCCGAGGTGAAAGAGAAAATAGACTGCACGCCACTGGAGCACAAGCAATTGTTTGCCCAATTGAAGGCGGAGCTGGAGGGTGGCGAGCGTTATTGGTTTTCGGCCGAAGAGGAAGCGGAACTGCAATTGCGCAACCGCGAGTTCTATGCCATGCCCGTAGAGCAGGAGGTGTTCTACCGTTGCTTCCGTCTGCCCGAAGCAGGAGAGGAGTTCAAACTCTATTCGGCTTCGGTCATTTTCACCATTTTGCAGAGCCGTTATCCTGCGGCTATGCGCGGCATGACGGTGGTGCGTTTCGGCAAGATGATGAGCGCCATGGGGGCGGAACGGATGCATACGGAGAAAGGAAATCTGTACAAGGTGGTGCTGGCGGCATAATTCCCGTCCATCAGGCCGGCTGAAAGGACTGACAGGAGGCTGAAGGGGCTTCTGTCAGTCTTATTTGTTGTGTGACAGTGTGTTAACCGTGCTGAATGGACTGAAGGCGGGGTGCATGAATGCCAAAAAACATACTATAAGAATCTTTTTAAAAAGACCGTTTCTTCAAGAATTTGTACTAAGTTTGCAACCAAACTACATAATTAAAAAACTATGATTAACAGATTTGTATTGAACGAAGTATCTTACTTCGGTCCGGGTGCGCGTGAAGTGCTTCCACAAGAGATTAACGTTTGGGCTTGCATAAGGCGTTTGTTGCTACAGACAAGGACTTGATTAAGTTCGGTGTGGCTGATAAAGTGTTGAAAGTCTTGGAGAATGCAGGTATTCCTTATGAAATATTCAGTGAAATCAAACCGAATCCTACCGTAAGCAATGTAAAAGGCGGGAGTTGAAGCTTTTGCAAAATCAGGAGCGGACTTTATTCTGGCTATCGGCGGCGGTTCGTCTATCGATACTTCGAAAGCGATTGGTATCATCACTAATAATCCAGACTTCAGTGATGTGGTGTCACTGGAAGGTGTGGCTCCTACAAGGAAAAAGTCAGTGCCTATCATTGCACTGCCCACTACCGCCGGTACTGCCGCCGAGGTGACTATCAACTATGTCATCACGGATGAGGAAAACCATAAGAAGATGGTTTGTGTAGACCCGAACGATATTCCCGCCATCGCTATTGTGGATGCGGAACTGATGTACACTCTGCCTAAAGGGCTGACTGCTTCTACCGGTTTTGGACGCACTGACCCACGCCATCGAAGGTTGATAACCAAAGGCGCTTGGGAAATGAGCGATATGTTCGAGATCAAGGCGATCGAAATGATTGCCCGTTATCTGGAAACCGCTGTCTTCGAGCCTACCAATGCGGAAGCCCGTAACGGTATGGCCGTGGCACAGTACATTGCAGGTATGGCGTTCTCTAATGTAGGCTTGGGCGTGGTTCACGGTATGGCTCATCCGTTGGGAGCTATCTTCGATATTCCTCACGGTGTGGCTAATGCACTGTTGCTGCCTGTCATCATGGAGTTCAATGCTCCGGCTGCTTTGTCCAAATATGTAGATATCGCCAAGGCAATGAATGTGTACAAGGATGGCATGAGCGGGAAGAGGCTGCGAAGGCTGCTGTTGAGGCGGTGAAGGCATTGTCTGTCAAGGTGGGTATCCCTCAGCATTTGTCTGAACTGGGTATTAAGGAAGAAGACTTGCCCCGTCTGGCCGCTTCGGCTATTGCCGATGTGTGTACGCCGGGCAATCCTCGTGAAGTGACGGAAGAAATTATTCTGGAACTTTACAAGAAGGCTTTCTAAGCGTAATTCTTTTGTAATAAAAAGCATAGGTGGTGTGTGGATGTGCAGGGCATATCCACACACTTTTTTTATCTCCTTTCTGTTTTTTGAATTGTTATGTGAGTTTCATCTTTTTGTATTTGGATTGAAATGTGCAGTTTCGTTTCTTTGCGGCAGAAAACAATAAACTTAAAGTTATGAAAAAGAAGTTCATTTTAACCGTTGCTTTTTTGAGTATCAGTTTGTTTGCCCAACAGATGTGGCTATGCCGTTTTATCCGGTACGTGATAAAAAAGAGAATGTGAAAACGGATGCATCTTCGGCTAAGGTGGAAACATGGGAGTTTTACTCTACTGTTGAAACCCCTTCTTCCGAAGAGCTGGCTGCATTGGTTTCTAATCATAAATTAGGTAAGAAGGTAGCCTTCCTGTATGATTCATTTAAAGATACTTATGTGGTGAAGGAAGAGGTGGTACCCGGAGATCCGACGCGTCGTACGGTGATTCGTAAGCCGGAAATCTACAATGCAGTACGTACCATTGAAAAAGAACTGAACCGTCAGGTAAGGAAAGACCTGCTGCCGCAGGATAAGGCGGAGCAGGAGTTTACAGGGGGTGCTGAAAGTGGCGTTGGCCGCTATCGACTCGGATACGGAGTCTTTTGAGACTGCTTTACAAGTAGAAATAAAAAGGACGTATCTCATTTGTTGGGTGGTATTCCGCCGTGTCAGCCTTAAAAAGTATCTATTGAATTCTTTCTTTTCAGGATAAACTAACAATTATATATAAATGAAAACTAAACAGTGCTTGGTCATTGTTATGACCTTGCTATGCCTTTGCGTGAAGGCGCAGAATCTCAGAGTGACCGGTGTGGTGCGGGATAAGTCGGATGTGATTATCGGTGCCAGCGTAATGGTTAAAAAACTCAACAGTGGGTACGGTGACAGATATGGATGGGCGTTATTCAGTGGAAGTGCCCGCCAATGGTGTATTGATTTTTTCTTATATCGGATAATACTCCGGTAGAGAAACAAGTAGATGGACAAACGGTGATTAACGTGACGATGAATGACGATGTGCAGGCCATTGACGAAGTAGTGGTAACTGCTATCGGTATCAAGCAGCAGAAAAAGAAGTTGGGATATACTACCCAACAAGTCAATACCGAGCTTTAGACCAGCCGGGTACGGTGAATGTTGGTAATGCCTTGTCGGGTCAGGTAGCCGGTTTGACGGTAAATAATCCTACCGGTATTTTTCAGGCTCCTTCGTTTTCCTTACGTGGAAAGACTCCGTTGATGGTGATTGACGGTGTGCCTGTGGAGTCGGATCTTTTTTGACGTATCTCCCGAAAATATAGAAAGTATTAATGTTTTGAAGGGAACTGCCGCCGCTGCTTTGTATGGTTCGCGGGGTAAAGACGGTGCTATTTTTGATCACTACCAAAACTGGCGAAAGAGGATGGATTGACTGTTACGGCCGGATTGTCCAGTATGGTTTCTGCCGGATTTACGGTCTTTCCTGAAACTCAGACAGAGTTTGGTTCGGGCTCTAATGGTCAGTATGCCTTTTGGGATGGAGCAGATGGTGGTATCTCGGATGGAGACATGACCTGGGGACCTCGTTTTGCCGGGCAGAAAATAGCACAGTGGAATAGTCCTATCCGTAATAAAGAAACAGGAGAAACGATTCCTTGGTGGGGGGATGTTTCCGGTACGATTTATGATGACCAGTCTAAGTACGAACGGGTGCCCATCGCATGGGAGCCTCATGATAACCTGAGGGACTTTTTACGTACCGGAATTATTACAAAAGCGACTTTTTCAGTGGCAAGCAAAAGTAAAAAAGCTAACTATAATTTTAACGGTGATTTCTCCAATCAGCGCGGACAGGTTCCCAATACTTCGGTTTATACGGGGGGATTGAACTTTAACAGTATGTATAACCTTAGTAACTCGGTTACTTTATCAGCCAATCTTTCTTATAACAAGGTATATTCTCCCAATTATCCACGTTATGGATATGGACCGAAAAATCATATGTATACCATTTTGTTATGGATGGGAAATGATGTAAATGGAAAGGAGTTGGCCGAGCATTATTATCGTCCGGACTCTGAAGGTACACGTCAGGCCAACTACAACTATGCGTGGTATAATAATCCTTACTTTGCTGCCAATGAACTGACGCAAAAGCATGACCGTAATACAATGAATGGACAACTGAAACTGAACTGGGATGTAATACCGGGGCTGAGTTTGCAAGGACGGGCTGCGGGACGTTTTGGAAAGCACATTTGAAGATATGTCTGTTCCTAAGTCTTATATGAACTATGGTGATTCGCGGAATGGCGACTACAAAACGTGGAATACTGATCAGCTGGACATCAATGCGGATTTTCTTGCTACTTACACACGTGCTTTCAGCAGGAATTTTACGTTGACTGTCAATCCGGTACTTCACTGTATTACCGTCAGATTCGGAAGCAAAGCCAGTCTACAGACGGACTGATTGTGGCGAAAGTATACAATTTGGGTAATAGCCTGAATCCTGTAAGCGCTACCAACTCGATGAACGAAAAAGCTATCGAGAGTGTTTATGGTTCTGTGAATGTAGATTTGTTTGAGTCTTTGTTTCTTACATTTACCGGGCGTAATGACTGGTCTTCTACTTTGGCAAAAGGGAATAACTCCTATTTCTATCCTTCTGTGTCATTAAGTACATTGGTTAATGAATATGTGAAACTGCCTTCATGGATGGATTATCTGAAAGTAAATGGTGCATGGGCGCAAGTTTCCAGTGACCTTGATCCTTATTCTTTGTATGCTACTTATTCCAATGGCACACTGTATGGCAGTATTCCGTCCGTGACTTATCCGGGTACGTTACTCAATGCGAATATATTGCCGCAAAAAACAACCTCGTATGAGGTGGGGGTTTCTACTTCGTTTTTGCATAATCGCATTGGAATTGATCTGACCTACTATCATATGCTGGATGAGAACAGTATTATAGAACTGCCCATATCATCTGCCTCGGCATTTACCAAACGTTATGTGAATGGTAACGAATACACAACAAACGGTTTCGAGCTGATTGTTTCCGCCACTCCGGTAAAAAACAAAAACTTTACCTGGAATGTAGCTACCAAATGGAGTAGTAATATTCGTAAGCTGACCGGGATTTATGGAGACCAGGAGAAGTTCGGCGATTTGAAAAAAGGTGACCGGGGCTGATGCTATGTATGCTACCGAGTGGGAAAAGACACCGATGGCCGGTTGATATTGGATGCGAATACGGGTTTGCCCACTCAGAGCGCTTTTTAAGACCAAAGTAGGAAACCAGTCTCCTGATGTTCGTTTCGGATTGCAGAATACTTTTCAAGATAAAGGATTTTACTGTCAATATAGATATGGACGGAGCTATCGGAGGAACGTTGATATCTACTACCACGCAGAAAAATGTGGTGGGGAGGAAAGCATCCCAAATCTACCATGTATCGTCAGGAAGAATATGATAATGGTGGCAAGCCTGTTTATGTGCCCGAAGGTGTCAATATAGTAAGCGGTGAGGTGACTTATGACGTGAATGGGAATATTGTTTCCGATACCCGTGTCTATAAAAAGAATGAAACAGCGGTAAACATACAGACTTGGGCCCAGAATTATCCTTATCGTGCCGTGGTGCGTACAGAAGAAAGCGAGTTGTTTGCTAATACGTTCAGCCGTTCTTTCCTAAAACTGAGACGTGTTGCAGTGACGTATGATTTGACTAAGTTCATTCAGTCACAGTTTATAAAAGGGCTGGATGTCACAGTGTTTGGAAACAATCTGGCCGTGCTGAAAAAAGACTCCTTATTTGGATCCGGACTTTGGTGCCAGTGATGGAGATTTGCAGGATCCGTCGGCCCGTTATGTAGGAGTGAGTGCTAACATTAAATTTTAACGTTTATTCAAAATATGATGAAGAAGTATATCAAATACATGGCATCTCTTCTTGCCGTATCCTTTGCAATGAGTGCTTGCATTGATTTGGAAGAGATGAATGTGGATCCTAATAATGCCACTACTACCAATCCTTCCCTGTTGTTGACCGGAGTTGCTTATAGTGCTTTTAATCAAACCAGTTCGGATGCTTGCCATGCAGCCAAGATGCTGATTCTGACTTCGGGAGAAAGCAAGTATCAGGTTTATAAATGGACGCGTGGGGGATTTTTGATTATTATAGCAATTTGCGTGATGTGACCAAAAATGTCAGAAGAGGCCGGAGAAGGAAGTGCTTATCAGGCTTTTGGCTCATTTTCTTCCGTGCCAATTATTTCTATCAGTTGACTCTGGACTTTTGGAAATATCCCCTATACGGATGCGCTTAAGGCAGAAACAGATGCGAATTACCAGCCGGCATACGATTCGCAGGAAGTTGTGCTGGCCGGCATTTTGAAGGAACTGGAAGAGGCCGATAAAATGCTTGAAGGCAGTGATGAGATTATTCGGGAGATATTATCTACAATGGCAACTTGGTTAATTGGAGAAAATTGATTAATGCTTACCGCTTACGTATTTTGATGTCTTGTCGGGAAAAGAGAAGGTAGGTGATATAGATGTTAAATCGGAGTTTTCAAAGATTGTAGCCGACGGACCTTTAATGGAAAGCTTGTCGATAACGGGCAGTTGATCTATCTTGACCAGCAGGATAACCGTTATCCGTATTTTAATGACAGCGATTTCGGTTCGGGGCGTTTATGGATTCCACTTATATTGCTGCATTGGCTACACGGCAGGATCCGCGTTTTATTTGCTGTTGCCACGCAAACTCCGAATGCTGAAAAAGCCGGAAAAGCGATTAATGATTTCAGCTCTTATGACGGGGGTGACCCGGCTGTTCCTTATAGTTTGGTTAATGATAAGGCGGTGGCTGGAAACTGTTCCAAGCCTGCTCCCCGTTATTACCAGACTCCGACCAATGAGCCTATGGTCTTGTTAGGTTACGTTGAACAGCAGCTTATATTGGCTGAGGCTGTAGTAAGAGGATGGATTCAGGGAGATGACAAGATTTATTATGAATCGGCCGTCAAGGCGTCTTTTGAGTTTTATCAGAAATATGCTGTGTCGGTAGCTGATTATCTCACTCAGGATGCAGCGGCAGAATACCTTCGAAATGACAAGGTGGCTTATTCCTCTTCCCTTTCTACTGATGAGAAGATAGAGCGTATTATTATGCAAAAGTATTTGCCGACATTTTTGCAGGGAAGTGTATGGCTACCCTACTATGAGGCGCTTCGTACGGGGTATCCCGATTTCCGCCGTGCCGCAGGAGTTAGTCTGCCTTATCGCTGGATGTATCCGCAGGATGAATATAATAACAATGCCACTCATGTGGAGGCTGCTTTGAATGAGCAGTTTGGTGGAAGTGATAAAACCTCGGATAAGCCTTGGTGGTTGCAGTAATCAGTTTAAATAAATTTTTAGGATGATGAAAAAGATAAAAACATTATGTGGTGTGTTGGCTCTGCTTTGTGTAGGGATGATGCCGGTAAGCGCGCAAAATGTGCTGAAATTCAATGCAGACAAGAAGTTTAAGATTGTTCAGTTCACTGATGTTCATTGGGTACCGGGAGACTCTGCCTCGGAAGAAGCGGCGGAGCGAATGAATGAGGTCTTGGATGTTGAGAAACCGGATTTGGTGATTTATACAGGTGATTTGGTGTTTGGCAAGCCGGCGAGCGAGGCATTGTCTAAAGCTTTGGAACCTGTTGTTTCCCGCCGTTTGCCTTTTGCCGTGACTTGGGGAAACCATGATGATGAGCAAGATATGACCCGTATTGAGTTACTGGAATATATCAAAGATATGCCGGGTAATCTGACCTCTACCACGGCAGGGATTTCGGGAGTTACTAATTATGTACTTCCTTTGAAGTCGGAAGACGGAAAGAAGGATGCAGCTGTGCTTTATGTCTTCGATAGCAATGCGTATTCGTCTTTGAAACAGGTAAAAGGGTATGATTGGATAAAGCCGGATCAGATAATTGGTATGTTGAGAGCAGTGTGGGATATACGGAACGTAATGGTGGCAAGCCACTGCCCTCGTTGGCTTTCTTTCATATTCCTTTTCCGGAATATAATGAAGCGGCGCAAGATGAAAATGCGTTATTGATAGGAACACGTAAGGAAAAGGCTTGTGCTCCGTTGATTAATACAGGTTTGTATGCTGCTATGCTGAATGCAGGAGACATAATGGCTACATTTGTGGGGCACGACCATGTGAATGATTATGTAGTTTGATTGGAAAGGGGATTTTGTTGTGCTATGGACGGTTTACCGGAGGGAATACCGTTTATCACGATATTCCGGGAGGAATGGGGCACGGGTCATTGAACTGACACAAGGAGTGCGCTCTTTCAAGACATGGGAGCGTTTGGAGGGAGGAAAGATTATTAATGAAGTAAATTATCCGTCTGATTTCCAAAGAGAATAATAGTCAGTTGGGCAGGATAGAGGTATTCTCAGTACCTGTCCTTCCGGTGACAAGACTGTTTCGTCATTTGTTATACATAAAATTATTGTCACAGCTTCATACATCCCTGTCGGCATTCTATGGATATAGTTAATAATGGCCGGCAGGGTGATAGAATATTATGACCGTTTCAGATATTCGTACCCTATCCGGCAATACAGGCATTTTTTCTTATCGCAATATTCTTTCTTTAATTGTATCAAAGCTTGGCTGTCGGCGGCATTGGAGGCTTTCATTCCGCATTGTTCCCACATGCGGGTGATTATAATTGTTCTCCGCTTTCAATTCTTCCAGAAACTGCCGGCACGTGCACAAAGTACACGATTCCCTTTTATGCAGTCCGTAAGCATAGAGAAATGTCACTACCGTGTTGATAATGAGTAAATCCAGTGAGGTGTTACTTAGAGTCTTCGGACGGGAAGGGGAAGAACCGCCAAATGTATAATGAGTGAGCCAGTATTCTGACGTTCCTCCTTTCAGAATATCTCTGACACCTTGTAGTGTCTCCGTTTCCATGATGCGAGAGAGCAGTCCGTAGGCACGATGATAAAGACATGCCAACTGTGCAATCCGTATATGCGGAAAATTAGCAGGACGTAGCCGGAGAAAACGCCATAGGGAAGTATTCATCGGGATAAGTTCGAATTTATGCTATAGATAGATGTATTCTTTTTTAGCCGGAGATAGTATCCGTCTCCATCAGAATATTCCAGAATGCCGGCTTGTCCAAAGAAGATGGCTTCTATCTGGAAAAGGTCGTTCCGATGTTTGTCTACCGCCCGGAAGGGAAGCTGATGAGCCCAGGTTTCGAAAGCGTCTCCGTTCAGCCCGAAACCGAAATTACGTGCCAGTGTGATAAAAAAAGCGTCTTCCCAATTGCCTTGACAACGTTTTTAACCGTTCGTTCAATAAGGTCGCTTTTTGCTCGAATCTTTCCATCTGTAAGGCGGACATCCATGAGTGGGCGGTGAAAGGGGAGAGCGAAGGAATGATGCGGTAACAAGGGGGGTAGCTGTCTGTTTCCAACAGTTCCTTGTAGTTGGTGCGGACCGCTTCCGGGCAGATGAGTTGTATTTGGGGGATTCTTTCTCCATTGCTCCTGCTGATTTCCGTATCTATTTCGGAGGCTATATGCAGAATGACAGAGTTGTAACCGGCATCTGCATGATGTCCGTGTTTGAACCAGTCTGAAGATCTTTCATGTATCTCGATATTACCTATCCAAAGTACACCGTCCAGCTTGAGCTTGGCATTAAAAAACCGGGACCGGTGTCGGTATTCGCCAGTCCCGTATCTATAACTTCCACTTGTTGGCCGGTTGTTGTTTTCAGTTCTTTGAGAGAAAATATTTTATGTTTCCATACATAGTGTAATAGTTGTTCCATGTTAATGAGGTGTAAATGTTAGGCAAATGTAATGGTTTACAACGAAAAACGCTATCTTTGTGGCTGAAATAACATTCGTAATTATGAAAATAGCATTAATAGGATATGGAAAGATGGGCAAGGAGATTGAAAAGGTTGCAGTTGCCCGCGGACATGAGATTGTGAGTATTATAGATGTTGATAATCAAGATGATTTTAATTCGGAAGCATTTAAATCAGCAGATGTGGCTATTGAGTTTACTAACCCGATGGTGGCATATGACAACTATATGAAAACTTTTGCTGCCGGTGTCAAATTGGTATCGGGCAGTACCGGATGGATGGACAAACATGGTGATGAGGTGAAAGAATTATGCACGAAAGGTGGAAAAACCTTGTTCTGGTCGTCTAACTTCAGTCTGGGGGTCGCTATTTTCTCTGCTGTAAATAAATACTTGGCAAAAATAATGAATAACTTTCCCGCTTACGAGGTTTCTATGACCGAAACTCATCATATTCATAAACTGGATGCGCCCAGCGGAACAGCCATCACGCTGGCCGAAGGAATTCTGGAAAATATGAACCGCAAGAGTAAATGGGTGAAAGGGACCATGGTGGCACCGGATGGAACCGTGTCGGGAACATCGGAATGTGCCGAGAATGAGTTTCCTGTAAATTCGATCCGTGAAGGGGAGGTGTTTGGTATTCATACTATCCGCTATGACTCTGAGGCGGACAGCATCTCAATTACCCATGATGCAAAGAATCGGAAGGGGTTTGCCTTGGGAGCTGTTTTGGCGGCGGAATATACATCCAGGCATGAAGGGTTATTAGGAATGAGTGATTTATTTCAGTTTTAAGATATGATAAGAGCAACACGTACACAGTGGATTAAGTTTGCCGTTGTTCTGGCGCTTTTACCTGATATTTCTTGTCTGGTTGAGAAGCTGGCTGGGATTGGTGGTTGTACCGTTTATCTTCGATGCGTATATCACAAAGAAGATTCCATGGACTTGGTGGAGAGAGTCCAAGAACCGTCATGTAGTGACTGTCATGGGATGGGTGGATGCTATTGTATTCGCACTGGTGGCGGTATACTTTGTCAACCTCTATTTCTTCCAGAACTATGTGATTCCTTCTTCTTCGCTGGAAAAATCATTGCTGACGGGTGATTATCTGTTTGTGAGTAAAATGAGTTATGGGCCCCGTGTGCCTCAGACTCCGCTGCACATGCCGTTGGCACAACACACACTGCCGTTTTTTAATTGTAAATCATACCTTGAGCATCCACAATGGGATTTATAAACGGGTGAAAGGTTTGGGGGATGTACAGTTGAATGATATCGTTGTCTTTAACTTTCCGGCCGGAGATACAGTTGCCACCGGTGTGCCCAATGATGATATTTACCGTCTGAGTTATGGCGCAGGCAAGGAGCTGGCAAAACCGGTGGATTTGGCTTCCATGACTCCGGAGCAGCAACGGGTGGTCTATGATTATTATTATCAGTTGGGACGGGAGTACCTGAAAGAGAATCCACAGAACTTCGGTGAGATAATCAGCCGTCCGGTAGACCGCCGTGAGAACTACGTGAAGCGGTGTGTGGGTTTGCCCGGACAAACGTTGGAGATAAAGGATCGTATTATTTATTTGGATGGTAAAGCTAATAAAGAGCCTGATAATGTGCAGTATCGTTATCTGGTGAAAACCAAGCGCCCTATTCCCGATGACCTGGCTCATGAACTGGGTATCAGCAAGGAGGATATGATGATGTATTATACGGATGCTTCTGTTTATAATATGCCTCTGACGGAAAAAGCGAAAGCTGGTTTGTTGGCGCGTAAGGATATTGTAGTCAGTATTGAGAATACACCGGCTGATGATGCGGGGGGCTTGTACCCGCTGAATATGTATAAGAACTGGACTACGGATAACTACGGACCTGTATGGATTCCCAAAAAGGGAGAGACGGTGAAACTCACGATAGAGAATCTTCCTGTTTATGAGCGTCCTATTCATGTTTACGAGGGTAATGAACTGGCGGTGAAAGATGGAAAGATTTATATTAACGGCAAGGAAACCGATGAGTATACTTTCAAGATGGATTATTACTGGATGATGGGAGATAACCGTCATAATTCGGCTGACTCCCGCTTTTGGGGATTTGTTCCTGAAGATCATGTGGTGGGAAAACCTATCTTTATCTGGTTGTCATTGGATAATGACCGTGGCTGGCTGGATGGAAAAATACGTTGGAACCGATTGTTTACCTTTGTAGATAACATTAAATAAATTGCGCATACCCTGTATTCCTGTATGGATAAAAGCAATGCTTACTGCTGTCATTCTGGTACTGTTGGTAAAGACATTTTGCTTTCACCTCCTGCACCATTCCCTCTACCGGTATGGAGAATAGCCTTTATCAAGGGGAAAGGGTTTTGGTGAATAAGTGGAGTTATGGGTTTCGTGTGCCTTTTTCTATCTGGCGGTGGCTGGGAAAAACTGCCGGGAAAGGGGATATTGTGTTGTTCAACAATCCTAATCCACGGTCTCCTCAGACGTCGGTGGGCAATCGGGAAGTGTTTATAAGCCGTGTGGTAGGAGTACCCGGAGATACGTTGATGTTGAATGATGAACTGTGGGTGACCGACGAACAAGTGTTGAGCCCGGATAGTAAATCTTTGTATGTCTATTCTCATACGGAAGAAGAAACGATGCAGGCTGCCATGCAGCAAGTGAACATTCAGGGAAACAGGTTGGTGGGGTATGCCGAGGGGAAGTATATACGTACCTTCAGTCATTATGAATATTACCTGTTAAAACAAAAACTGGCGGGAAAAGTGGATTTGATTCCTCTTTATCATAAGGATATAAGCAAGAGCCATCCCTTTGTGATCCCGGAAAAAGGGAAACCTGTCAAGGTATATCCTTGGAATGTGACCTTGTTGTGCAATACTATTGTCCGCCATGAAGGGAGAGTGGCTTCTGTCAGGGGAGATACCCTGTATGTGGGGGGAAAACCTGTAGAAGCCTATACATTTAATAAAAATTATTACTGGATGGCATCCAATAATCCGGTGAATCTGTGTGATTCGCGTTTTATTCGGCCTGGTGCCCGATGACCATTTGATCGGTAAAGCTTGGCGCATTTGGTTTTCATCCAGAAAAGGGCGCATTTTTCAACGAGTGCAATAATGGAGAATACGATATATTTAAGTTCGGCCTATCTGGCCCCGGTGGAATATTATACAAAAACTGTTTGCCTGTGAGAAGGCCTATGTGGAACAGTATGACAATTATGTGAAACAGACTTATCGCAACCGTTGTGTCATTGCGGCAGCCGACGGTCCGCTGGCACTGACTATCCCTACGGAAAAAAGCGGTACACCTAAATGCCTGATGAAGGATGTCCGCATTTCGGATCATGGCAATTGGCGTCATATACATTGGAATGCTTTGGTGGCTGCATATAGAAACAGTCCTTTCTTTGAGTACTATGCTGATGATTTCCACGTCTTTTATGAAAAGAAATATGCCTTCTTGTGGGATTATAATCAGGAAATTTGTTCTTTAGTATGCGATTTGATCGATATTCATCCCCATATGGAAGGAACAACGGAATATTGCATGGAATTTGTTTCGGGTGAGGTTGATTTTCGTGAGACTATTCATCCGAAGCGTGACTGGCGTGAGGCGGATACTGACTTTTGCCCTAAACCTTACTATCAAGTTTTTTGATGCCAAATACGGTTTTTCTGCCGAATTTTGAGTATCGCCGATCTTTTGTTTAATATGGGGCCGGAGAGCCTGATTGTTTTGCGAGATAGTGTTAAAGGTATAAACCATAAAGAATAATATCATGAATAATTTGTTTAGTGTAAAAGACCAGGTGGTGGTAATCACCGGTGGAACAGGGGTTTTGGGAAAGGCTATTGCCGCCCATTTGGCAGAAGAAGGTGCCAAGGTTGTTATATTAGGCCGTAAGGCAGAAGTAGGAAATGCCATTGTAAACGAAATCAAGGCCAAAGGCGGGGAAGCCATGTTTCTTGTAACGAATGTGTTGGATGAGGCTATATTGGAGCAGAATCTGAAGGATATTCTCGCAGCATATGGTCGTGTAGATGCATTGTTGAATGCAGCAGGAGGTAATATGCCGGGTGCTACGATTGCTCCTACAGGAAATTTCTTTGATTTGAAAGTCGATGAGTTTCAGAAAGTGCTTAATCTGAATCTTACCGGAACCGTTCTGCCTACACAGGTATTTTTGAAGCCGATGGTGGAACAGAAGAAAGGGGCTATTGTGAACTTCTCTTCTATGGCGGCATTCCGTCCGATGACTCGTGTATGTGGTTATGCGGCTGCAAAGGCGGGAATCTCTAATTTCACTGCGTTCATGGCCAATGAAGTGGCTACAAAATTGGTGAAGGCATCCGCGTGAATGCCATTGCTCCGGGATTCTTCCTGACCGAACAGAACCGTACTTTGTTGACAAACGAAGATGGTACATATACTCAGCGTGGTAATGATGTGATTCGCCAGACTCCGTTCAAACGTTTTCGGTAAAGCAGAGGAACTGTGTGGAACCATCCAGTATCTCATCAGCGATGCCAGCAGCTTTGTAACCGGTACAGTAGCCGTAGTAGATGGTGGTTTCAATGCATTTGCCATGTAACAAGTCTTTAGTTTTTAATTCTCAATTTTTTTATTTGATATGATTTTATGTGAGCAAACATGGCGCTGGTACGGACCGAATGATCCCGTATCATTGTGGGATATCAAACAAGCCGGAGCAACCGGTATTGTCAATGCCTTACATCATATTCCCAACGGTGAAGTATGGACGGTAGAGGAAATAATGAAGCGCAAGAAATTGATTGAAGAAGCAGGATTAACTTGGAGTGTCGTAGAATCCGTGCCCGTACACGAACATATTAAGACACAGACAGGAGATTATCTGAGATATATCGAGAACTATAAACAGAGTTGCGTAATCTGGCAGCATGTGGTATCTATATTGTGACTTATAATTTCATGCCTGTACTGGATTGGACCCGTACGGACCTGGCATATACGTTGCCCGATGGTTCCAAGGCATTGCGTTTTGAGCGGGCTGCTTTTGTAGCGTTCGATCTGTTCATCTTGAACGTCCGGGAGCCGAAAAGGAATACTCGGCCGAAGAGATAGAAAAGGCAAAAGCGCGTCTGGCACAAATGGATGAGGAAGAAATTCATCGTCTGACACGAAATATGATTGCAGGATTGCCCGGTTCGGAGGAAAGTTTTACATTGGAGCAATTCCAAAATGAACTGGACCGTTACAAGGATATTGATGCGGACAAACTCCGCAATAACTTGATTTTCTTCTTGAAAGAAATTTGTCCGGTAGCCGATGAAGTGGGAGTAAAGCTCGTTATTCATCCGGACGATCCGCCTATGTCTATTCTGGGCTTGCCGCGCATTATGAGTACGGAGGCGGATTTCAAGCTGTTGGTGGAAGCTGTACCTAATCCGTCAAACGGACTTTGTCTGTGCTGTGGCTCATTTGGCGTATCTGCACAGAATGATTTGCCGGGTATCATGGAACGTTGGGGAGACCGTATCAATTTTTGTTCATTTGCGCAGTACCCAACGTGATGCTGAAGGGAACTTTTATGAGGCGAATCATCTGGAGGGTGATGTGGACATGTATCATGTAGTTAAGAACCTGTTGAAAGTGCAGCAACGTCGTGGAATATCTATTCCTATGCGTCCGGATCATGGTCATCAGATGATAGATGATTGAACAAGAAAACAAATCCGGGCTATTCTTGTTTGGGACGTATGCGTGGCCTTGCCGAGCTTCGTGGCTTGGAAAAGGAAT
>ENA-OQAX01000112-OQAX01000112.1-human-gut-metagenome-genome-assembly--contig:-NODE-112-length-17351-cov-3.000058_pt1 | contig 17351 bp, 28 predicted proteins | sample MGYA00242741_ERZ504539 | MGnify/ENA primary metagenome ERZ504539 (study PRJEB26092, sample SAMD00036277) | human gut metagenome | host: Homo sapiens | study: EMG produced TPA metagenomics assembly of... | reverse complement strand
AAAACGGATTTGAAGGATCTTCTATGAAAAAAAACTGCCGAATTTTGTCAAATGGATCATCATTCTGGCGGCACTGGCTGCAATGGGCTGGATGATGTGGGCTGTGAATGATCGTGCCTCCCCGGGTGGAAATGCCCGCACCGGATAATACATTCGGAATTTATCGCACAGCAGATTCCAGCCAGTAAATCATTTGGAATGGCCGCAGCATTGCGGGCAGAAACGATGCTCTATAGAAAAAGCAAAAGCCGGGACGACCACACGGTCATCCCCGGCTTTAAAATTATTCCTGATTATCCTGCCCGGCCATCTCGGCTGCATTGGCGGGCAGGTCGTTCATGATGAACCAGAACGTAGTGCCCATGCCAATGGCGCTCTGCACACCAAAGCGGAAGCCGTGCTGCTGGAAGATGGCTTGGTGATGGAAAGGCCCAGACCGGTGCCCTGCTTGCCGGCATCCGAACGGGAGCGGTAGTACCGATCAAAGATATAGGGCAGGTCGTCGGCAGAGATGCCGGGGCCGTGGTCCTCCACCTCTACCCGCACGCCCTCGGTGCAGCGCTGGGCCCGCAGGATGAAGATGCCGTCTTTGCCGATGTGGTGCATGGCGTTGCCCAGCAGGTTATGCAGTGCGCGCTGCATCATGTTGGGGTCTGCGTAAACGGGCAGTTCCTCGTCCGGCAGCTCCAGCTGGAGCTGCCAGCCGTTCTGGGCGCAGATGGCATCGTACCGTTCGCTCACCTCGTCGCACAGCTGGCCCATATCAAAGTGCACGCGCTCGCATTTGTCGGCACCGCTGGTCACCTTGCTCAGCTCCATCACGCTGGAGACCAGTGCGGTCAGGCGGTCGGTCTCGTCCACGATAATGTTCATCTGCTCATCGCGGTGGCCTTGTCGTCGCCGGTAATGTCGCGCACCGTCTCGGCATAGCCCTTGATAAGGGTCAGCGGGGTGCGCAGGTCGTGGGAGACGTTGGCCAGCAGATCGCGCTGCATCTGCGAAGAATGCTGCACCTCGCTTGCCATGTGGTTGAAGTCCCGGGCCAGATCGCCCAGCTCATCGCTGCGGCGGGTATCCACCTGCACGGCATAGTTGCCCATGGCCATCTGGCGGGCAGCGCTGGAAAGCTGGCGCAGCGGCTTTGTGAACCACTCACTGAACAGCCATGCCGCCGTCATGGCAAAGGCAAAGATCAGCGCCGCTGCCATGGGCAGCACGGTGCTCAGCACCTTGCCGGCTTCGGCCACATGCACAAGGCTGGTAGTGACCAGAACGGTGTACTCGCCGCCGGAGGTGTTGCGCCCTACCAGCAGCTGTGCCGAGCCGGAGAGCCGCGGCGGATTCAGGGTCTGCACAAAGCCGCCGGTGGTGCGGCATTTCTTGCGCATGGCCACAGCGGTGGAAACGATCATATCATTGTTGGCGGAATCCGAGAGCAGCGTTTCGTGCAGGTTGCAGTAGGACTGGTTCTCGATCTTATAGATCGTGCGCATGGTGGTATCGGAAATATCCACACAGAAGCTGTTCAGCGAACCGCTGGCGTACAGCTGGGTGGCAAGCCGGTCAAAGAACGTGGTGTTGACCGTAAGATGGCCAAAAGACCATGCCGAAAGGGCTTCGCCGTTTGCAATAGCCTTGTCCAGCTCGGCGGTGATGCTTTCTGCCTGAGTGGTCAGCTGTTTTTCAATGTGCTTGGTGTACAGCGGTTCCAGCAGCTGGGTGGACAGAAACCACACCAGTGCCAGCAGGAACAGACAGATACAACACAAAAACCACATCAGCTGGCCGCGGATGCCGGGGGAGTGATGGTGCCGCATGAATCCTCCGCTCCTTTATCAGCGCGTTGCGTCGGGGTCGAATTTGTAGCCGATGCCCCACACGGTAGCAATGTAGCTGCGGCACTTGCCCAGATGGCCCCGCAGCATTTTGACATGGGTATCCACGGTGCGGTCCTCGCCAAAGTAGTCGTAGTTCCACACCTTCTGCAGGATCTTTTCACGGCTGAGGGCGATGCCCTTGTTGGAAGCAAGGAACACCAGCAGGTCGAACTCCTTGGGGGTCAGGGCCACCTCCTCGCCGGAAACGCGCACCGTGTGGCTGGCCGTGTCGATGGTCAGCTCACCAAAGGTCATGGTGTCGGAGGCAGCGGCGGGCTTGGGCATGGTGCGGTTCAGCACGGCCTTGACGCGGGCTACCAGCTCACGGGGAGAGAAGGGCTTGACAACGTAGTCGTCGGCACCGCTCTCCAGGCCGGCCAGCTTGTCGTATTCCTCGCCGCGGGCGGTCAGGATGATGACCGGCGTGTTGATGTGGCGGGCGCGCATCTCCCGCAGGCAGGTCATACCGTCCATGAACGGCATCATCAGGTCCAGAATGACCAGATCGAAGGCTCCGCCGGAAAGCTGGGTCAGCGCAGCTGTGCCGTCAGCGGCTTCTTCACAGATATAACCGGAATATTGTAAATGTTCACGGATCAGCTCGCGGATGCGCGGCTCATCGTCAACGATCAGGATCTTAGCCATAATACAGACACCTTCCTCAATAATAGACTTCTTGACCAGAATATCATACAGCAAGAATAAAAAAAAAAAGCTGTGAAGTTTGCGTGAATGCTTTTCAAAAAAAAGTGCCCGCAGCGGCGGGCTGCTTCCAGTACCAGTATACCACAGAAAAACGGCCCTGCACAGCCGGAGTTTGCAGGGCAGACCGCAGGCCCAGCCGGATGGTGGTGCTTTCCGACCTGCACAATTCCGAGTTTGGCGCATATAATAGTGAGCTTGTGGATAAGGTGCGGCAGCACTGGCCTGCTTTTACCTGCGCATCCCGGTGGGCCATGTGGAAGCCGGACTGCGCACCTACGATCTGGATTCCCCCTATCCGGAGGAGTTCAACCGGCAGGCGGTGGGCGTGCTGGCAAAATACAACTTCGCGCCCACCGAGCAGGCCAAACAGAACCTGCTGCGGAAGTGGTTCAGCTGGTGGGCGGCACCGAGAACATTTCCAGCGTGGCACACTGCATGATCCGACTGCGGTTCGCGGTCAAGGACCTGAACAAGGCCGATCAGGAAGCGCTGAAGAAAATCCCCGGCGTGCTGTCCGTCACCCCAGCGGCATGATGTTCTGCGGTGCAGTGCCCAGAAACGCCGGTGCCTCCGGCGACGCAGCGGTCAGGTTCGTCTTGCTCACCTTCCACCACAGGCGGGTAGTGCCGTCCGGCGCGGTAAAGATCAGGTTCCAGTCAAAGGGATTCTCGCTGGTGGAGTTCAGTTGCACCGGCAGAGCGTTCGGCGCAGCTGGTGCGCAGGGGGCAAAGTCGTGGGCGCGGATGCCCACGGCGGTGCAGGTTTCCGGCACCTCGGCGGCAAGGTGAAGGGGCGCATCCCAGCCAGTCAGGCGCACGGTGTGGGCATCCACGCGGGTGCAGGACAGAATGTTCTTGCAGCCGGTCAGCCGTGCAGCGGTGGTGCTCTGCGGGTCTGCAAACACCTCTTTGGTGCCGCCGGTGCGCAGCACTGCCCGCCATCCATCACGATCATATCCCGGCACAGGCGGTAGGCTTCGTCACGGTTGTGGGTGACCAGCAGCGCCGTGCCGCCAAACCCGGCCAGCAGGCTGCCCACTTCGCCCTCCACTTCCTCGCGCAGGTAGCTGTCCAGCGCACTGAACGGCTCGTCCAGCATCAGAATTTTGGGCCTGCCCACAAGGATGCGTGCCAGCGCGGTGCGCTGCTGCTGTCCGCCGGAAAGCTGGGCCGGGTAGCGCTTGGCAAGGGATTCCAGCCGCATGGCCTGCAGCATTTCGGCGCAGCGGGCCTTGCGGGCGGCCTTGTCTTTTTCGGCTTTCAGGCCGCAGAGCACGTTCTGCTCCACGGTCATGTTGGGGAACAGTGCGTAGTTCTGGAACAGCAGGCCCACGCCGCGCTGCTGCGGCGGCAGGTCGATGTGCTGGGCGCTGTCAAACAGCACCCGGCCGTCCAGTACGATGCGGCCCGCATCCGGCTTTACGATACCGGCAATGCAGCGCAGGGTCATGCTTTGCCGCAGCCGGATGCGCCCAGAATGGCTGTGGCGGTGCTGCGCGCGGCAAAGTTGGCGTGAAGGATAAAGCCATCCAGCTTTTTGGTAATGTTCACTTCAAGACTCATGCGCGGCCACCTGCTTTCTGTTTTTTCTCCAGCAGATTCACGGCCAGCAGCACCACTGCCGAGATCACGATATCCACCAGCACCCAGCGCATGGCACCGGCTTCGTCGTTGGTGCGCCACAGCTGGTACACGGTGGTGGCAATGGTGGCGGTCTTGCCGGGGGTGTAGCCTGCGATCATGCTGGTGGCACCGTACTCGCCCAGCGCGCGGGCAAAGGCCAGCACCGTGCCGGCCAGAATGCCCTGACGGCAGCAGGGCATCCGCACCCGCCAGAAGATCCACACGTCCGACTGGCCCAGCGTTTGCGCCGACCATGCCAGCGTTTCGTCAAAGCTTTCAAACGCGCCGCGCGCCGTGCGGTACATCAGCGGAAAGGCCACCACGATGGATGCAAAGATGGCACTGTACCAGTTCATGACCAGCTTCACGCCGAAATGCTCCATGAAAAAGGCACCCAGCGGCCGCTTTGCGCCGAACAAAAGCAGTAGAAAATAGCCCACCACCGTGGGCGGCAGCACCATGGGCAGGGTGAGCACCACGTCCAGCGCGCCTTTGACAGTGCGCGGCAGCTTGGCAATATAGTAGGCGGCAAAAATGCCAAGGAAGAACACCGCCGCGCAGCTGACGAGGGCGATGCGCAGGCTGTTCCAAAGGGGATACCAGTCCATAATGATACCTCCGAATAAAAAGGCTTCCCCCAGAGGGGAAGCTCTGAAAAACAACGGATTTACAGTGCGGTGAAGCCCACGCTCTCGAACACGGTCGCGGCGCGGTCGGTCTGCAGATAGGCCAGAAACTCCCTGGCAGCCTCGGCGTTGGGGGCGGCCTTCAGCACGGCGGCAGGATAGATGACCTGACCGCACATCTCTTTGGTGGCCTCATCCACGGGGGTCAGGCCTGCGCTGTAGGCATCGGTGCAGTACACGACACCGGCATCCACGCTGGCTTCGGTGATCTGGGTGGTGACCTCCTTGACGTTGGAGCCGTAGGTGATGACACCGGCTGCGGCCAGTGCTTCCTCGTCCAGAGCGTAGTAGGCAAGGATCTTCTGGGTGTACTGGCCCACGGGCACATCGCTGTTGCCCATGCAGAACAGAATGCCCCCGGCCTTGAGGTGCTCGGCCAGAGAATCGAAGCTGTCGATGCCCTTATCGCCATTCTCGGGCACGCACAGAACGACCTTGTTCTCCAGCAGGTCCACGCGGGAATCGCTGTCCACGAAGTCCAGTCTTTCGGTGTTCACATCGGCGGAAGCGGTGCTGTCCAGCTGGTTCATCTGCTTCTGACCGGCGGAGATGAACAGGTCGCAGTCCGCGCCTTCCTGGATCTGGGTCTTGAGGGTGCCGGAGGAGTCGAAGTTGAAGCTGAAGGTCACGCCGGGGTTCTCGGCAGAGTAGATCTCGCCGATGGCGGTGAGGGTCTCGGTGAGGGATGCGGCGGCAAACACGATCAGCTCCATGGATCCACCGGTAGCTTCAGAAGAAGCAGCGGCAGAGCCTGCCACGGAAGATGCAGTGCTGGAAGCGGAGGAGCCGCAGGCGGTCAGGGCCGCAGCGGCACCGGCGATACCGGCAGCAGCCAGAAAGCTGCGGCGGGAAATTTAGTGTTGTTCATGATAAGCGCTCCTGTTTTTAAAATGAATCTTTGCATTTGATACGGTACAGGATGCGGTGCCGCCCACCGGGATACTTTTTTTACTTCCGGGCGCATTCGCCGTCCAGCCCGGCGGCAAGGCGGATGCCGTGCGCAAGGCTGGGCAGGATGTACTCGAGGTTCTCTTTTACGGCCTTAGGGCTGCCCGGCAGGTTCACGATCAGGGTCTTGCCGCGCAGCACGCTGGCGGCACGGCTCAGCATCCCGCGCGGTGTGATGGTAAGGCTATGGTACCGCATGGCCTCGGCAATGCCGGGCGCGTTGCGTTCGGCTACGCTCAAAGTCACCTCCGGGGTGATATCCCGGGGTGCAAAGCCGGTGCCGCCGGTGGTGAGGATCAGGTTCACCTGACGGGCATCCGCAAGGCGCAGCAGCTGGGTTTGAGCTGGGCGGCATCGTCCGGCAGAAGCAGCGCTTCCTCCACCTTGTAGCCTGTGGCGGTGAGCATCTCCACAATGAGCGGGCCGCTTTTGTCCTCCCGTTCGCCGCGGCTGCCCTTATCGGAAGGGTGATCACCGCCGCGCGCAGGGGCAGATCTGCCGGGGTGGGCAGCAGCTTCATCTCGCGCCGGTATGGATGGTGCCGCCTTTTACCACCCGTGCGAACACGCCCTCCCGCGGCATAATGCAGTCGCCGGTCTGCTGGCGGATGGCGCAGTCGCTGTGGCACTCCTTGCCGATCTGGGTCATTTCCAGCACGGCATCCCCAATGGCAAAAAAGCTGGGCACCGGCAGGGTGGCAAGATTGAACCCTTCCACCACCAGATTTTCGCCAAAGGCACCGTAGTCCACCCAGAGCTTTTGACGGAAAGATTCAATTTTTTCCGCGCTCAGCAGGCTGACCTGCCGGTGCCAGCTGCCGCCGTGGGCATCGCCCACAATACCCCACTCCGGGGTGAGAACAGCGGACGGCACCGGCGTTTTCAAGGTGCCGCGCCGGGGGCTTGTGCAGATAGCCAGAATTTTACCCATAAATTTGTGTTATCCTCCGATCCGGTACATCCCTCGTGTGGCGGGCATGGAGCCTTGGCCGAAGTGATGTTCCCGGGGTTTTGCCAGAATCGTGTTTTGAATGGCCTGTAAAAGGGCCGCGTCGTCCGCGCCGCTGCGCAGCAGAGCACGCAGGTCGGTGCCGGATTCGCTGGCAAGGCACGGACGCAGAAAGCCCTGACTTGTCAGCCGCACCCGGTTGCAGGAAGCGCAGAATTTGCCGTGCACGGCAGCAATCAACCCGATGCTGCCGCGCCAGCCGGGCGCAGAATAATACACCGCCGGCCCATCGCCAAAGGCCGCACCGGTCACCGGCTGCAGCTGCGGCCAGCGGCGGTAAAAGCGCTCCAGCAGTTTCGGGCCGGAAAGGCCGGGCAGCCCGGCACCAAAGCCAATGGGCATCATTTCAATAAAGCGCACCTGCAGCGGATGCTCCTGTGCGAGGGCAGCAAGGCTTTCCAGCTCGCCCTCGTTCACGCCGGGCTGCGGCACACAGTTCAGCTTGACCGGAATGCCGCTGGCAAGGGCCGCCCGGATGCGTTTTGCACGGCGGCAAGCTCGTCTTTACCGGTGATGCGCCGGAAGGTCTCCGGGGTGCAAGGTGTCAAGGCTGATGTTCACGCTGTCAAGGCCCGCCGCCAGCAGGGCGGGCAGCTTCTGGGCCAGCAGCACGCCGTTGGTGGTAAGGGCAACGCGGCGGATGCCGGGAATGCTTTCAGGCCCGCCGTCAGTTGTTCCACGCCCCGGCGCACCAGCGGTTCACCGCCGGTGATGCGCACCGTGTCGATGCCGCACTGGGCGAACAGCGCAGCCAGCCGCAGAAATTCCTCATAGGTCAGAATATCTTCGTGGGCCAGCTTTGGCACGCCGTCCGGCATACAGTAGCGGCAGCGCAGGTTGCACAGGTCGGTGACCGAAAGGCGTAGATAGTGGATATTGCGGCCGTATGCATCAAACATAGCCGCCCTCGGCCCGCACATAGTGCCCGCTCTTGCCGCCGGTCTTCTCGACCAAGTGGATCTCGCCCAGCTCCATGCCCTTATCCACGGCCTTGCACATATCGTAGATGGTGAGCAGCGCGGCAGAAACGCCGGTAAGAGCTTCCATTTCCACGCCGGTCACGCCGATGGTCCTGGCGGTGCACACGGCCTCTACGGCCTGCTGTTCGGGCAGAAGGTGAAAATCCACAGTCAGCTTGCTCAGCGGCAGCGGATGGCACAGGGGGATCAGCTCGCTGGTGCGCTTGGCCGCCATGATGCCTGCAATGCGGGCCACGCCAAGCACGTCGCCCTTCTGGGCGGTGCCGTCCCGAACAGCGGCAAAGGCTGCCGCATTCATAGTGATGATGCCGCGGGCCACAGCCTGCCGTGCAGTGACGGGCTTTTCGCTCACATCCACCATCACGGCGCTGCCGGACGCATCAAAATGAGAAAGTTTTGTTTCGCTCATAATTTTTACCTTGATAAAGCTCTCCCCTTTGGGAGAGCTGGCAAAGCCGTCAGGCTTTGACTGAGAGGGTTTCAGCAATGCCCGAAGCCGCAGTTGGGCCAGTGGCATTCGGCGCAGCCTAAGCACAGCCCGCCCTCGCCCAGCCGGGCAATGTCCTCGGCAGTGATGGGGTCGTCGGCCAGCAGGCGCGGCAGCAGCAGGTCAAAAATGGTGCGCTTGGCGTACATCACGCAGCCGGGCAGGCCGCACACCGGCACACCGTCCAGATAGCTCACAAGGAACATGGCACCCGGCAGCACCGGTGCGCCATAGGTGATGATCTCGGCACCGGTGTTCTTGATGGCAAGCGGCGTGCGGTCGTCGGGGTCTACGCTCATGCCGCCGGTGGTAAAGATCAGCTCGCAGCCTGCGGCCTTTGCTTCCAGAATGGCGGCGGTGATCCCGGCGGGGTCATCGTCGCAGGTTTTGTGATAGGTCATCTCGCAGCCGTATTCGGCCAGCTTGCCCACCAGAATGGGGGTGAATTTGTCCTCGATGCGTCCCTTGAATACCTCGCTGCCGGTGGTGATGACCGCAAACTTTTTCGGGTGGAAAGGCAGCACGTTCAGGATGGGTTCGCTGCCTGCCGCAGCCTGCATGGCATCCATCTTCTCCTGCTCGATCACCAGCGGGATGATGCGGGTGCCGGCCAGCTTCTGGCCCTTTTTCACGGGCAGGTCGCCGTGGATGGTAGCGATCATCATTTGGGGTGTGCGGTTCACGGCCAGCAGGGCGGCGCGGTCGATCTTCAAAAGACCGTCGCAGTCGGCAACCAGTTCGATCTTGCCTTCCTTCGGCTCAGTGCCGTGGATGTTGCGGCCCGCCGCTGCCTTGTACAAAGGGCAGCGGCTTCGTCCTCGTGCAGGATGCCGGGGCGCTTCTCCCAGACATAGAGATTCTCTTTGCCAATGGAGAGCAACACGGGGATATCCTCCGGCTGGACGATGTGCCCTTTGCGGAAGCGTGCTCCCTTGAACTGGCCGGGAATGATCTGTGTAATGTCGTGGCAGAGCACCTGCCCGACAGCGTCTTCGGTACGGATGAGTTTCATGCAGAACCTCCGTTACAGGGACGGCATCTGGTTCTCGATCCAGTCTGCCAGAGCAGCAGGATCGTCCAGTGCAAAATCAGCGCCCGGCACATCGCCCACGATGGCCATGGGCTGGAACGCGGTGCCCACCGGGCTGACCGAGCTGCGCACCACCTCGATCTTGGCCCAGCCGCTGTCGCCAAAGCCTTCCAGCAGTACAAGGTCGTAGCCGTGGCGCTCGAACAAAGCCAGCAGGTCCTGCTCGTTCAGGCGGAACTGCTCGGTAAGCAGATAGCGCCCGGCAGTAAACACGGCCACACCCTCGGCACCGGCCTCATGCAGGCGGTCGGTCTCGGCGGGCAGGCGCAGATCGTCAGCCTCGCGGATCACGCCCACCTTCAGCCCGCGGCTCTTGAGCACCGGCAGCAGCGCGGCCAGCAGAGCGGTCTTGCCGCTGCCTGCGGAACCGCTGACAGCCAGCACTGCCGGATGCTTGAAGCTCAGTTCGGCGGCAAGCGCCTGTTTTTGTTCACTGTACAAAAGTATCACCCTCCGTTTTATCCCATCGGCAAAAACTGCCGGTTCACTCCTCAATGCGCACAAAGCGCGGCTGCACTTTGCCGTCCCGCTCCACGGTCTCGCACCACATGGCGGCAGGACGCACCCAAAGCCCGCGTTCCCCGTACAGGGCGCGGTACACCACCATTTCCTCTTCGGTCTCGCTGTGGCGGGCCATGCCCAGCACTTCGTATTCGTTGCCCTTGAAATGCCGGTAGCGGCCCGGCTGCACATTATATTTGAATGCTTCCATGTTATCCTCTTTTACACTGACACGCGGCATTCCGGTGCAGAATGCCATATTTATAATCAGTATAGCATATTTCAGCACGGCAAAAAAGTCTTTGGCAGGAAAGATGGAGAAAAAGGCGGCAGGCGGCGGCAAAAGCCGGGAGACAGAGTTGGGTGCTTGAACTGCCGCGCCACAGATGCTATACTGAAACGATAAGGGGATACCCCCCTGAAAAAGCTCTGAAGATAAAGGAAAAAGCCCTATGAGGATCGGACTTATTGAATTTCTGCTCATCCTTGCCATTGCGTCGCTCACCATCGGGCCGCAGGTGGCATTGTTCGTGGATCGCTGGATGCGCCGGGCAAACCGCGCCAATGCCCGCGCCGCCCGCCGCCGTGCCGAGTATGCGGCCCAGATGGCGGTGGAGCGGGACGCGCTGCTCAAGCGGTTCCGCACGGCCAGCACGGTGTTTGGCGTGTGCATTCTGCTGGCGCTGGTGTATGCACTGGTGTTCCGGCCCATCGATACGCCGCCACAAGGCTACACCGCGCCGGATGTCCGGCAGGACACCGGTGCAGCACAGACGGCCCTTGCCGCCGATCATAAGGGAACGCTGGATCTGGGCGAATATCAGGGTGTGGACTGCATCCGCACACAGGACGGCCTTGTGTATGCCGCAGCATACGACGGCGCAGCCTTAAAAAAGCGCACGAGCGACCTTGTACGCACCGACGGCGGACACGATGCGGCCATCCTTTCCGTGGACGGTGAGCTGACCGGTTTTGCCTTTGACGGCAGCGGGGGACCTGTGGCTGAGCATCCTCACGCCCGGCGGCGGCAGCCTGTGCCGCGCCGCCCACGACAGCTGGGGCACGGCGGTGGAGCAGGTAGTGACCCAGATCGACGGTGCACCGCTGGGGGCTGTCTCAGCGGTGGAAGCCGCGCCGGACGGCAGGATCTACTTTGCTGTTGCTGCCAGTGCCAGTGCCGCGGACGGGCTGGAGAGCACTCTGCGCACCGAACTGCTGGCCCACACCGGCACGGGCTGCGTGTATGTATACGACCCGGCAGCACGCACGGTGCAGAAGGTGCTGGGCGGTGTGGCCGGTGCTTCCGGGCTGGCCCTGAGCCGGGACGGCAGCACGCTGTTCGTGGCTGACCTTGGGAACGCTGTGTGTGGAGCGCTGCCGCCGATGCCCGCGACCTGACGGCGGGCGGTAAAAACTGCCAGAGCTTTGTTTCCGGCCTGCCGGGGTATCCCGGTGCGCTTGCTATGGATGCAGACGGCACCCTGTACATCGGCTACCGGTGGGCGCGCAGCAGCTGGCTGGAAAAGAACGCCGACAGCACCCTGCTGCGGGGCATTGCCCTGCGTGCAGGCCGGAATCTGCAGGAAAAGCTGTTCAGCCTGCCTGCCGATGCGCCCTGCGCGGAAGCTGTAGATACGGCAGACGGCAGCTGGAAGCGGACGGTCTCCAGCAAGGGTGCAGGCGGTGTGACAGCTCTGTGCCCGGTGGAGAGCAGGCTGTATCTCGGCCTTGCAGGCAGCGAAAAGGTGCGCAGTGCAAATCTTTGATCTTTGATAAAAACCGAGGTGTTTTTTTATGACAGAAGAATTCAAAAACAAATCGAGATGCAGGCCCGGCAGGCAGTGACCGAACTGCTGGCCGAAGCAAAGCTGAAAAAGGGCGATGTGTTCGTGGTGGGCTGCTCGTCCAGCGAGATCGTGGGCGGGCACATTGGCAAGGATTCCAGTCTGGAAGCCGCGCAGGCCGTGTACGCGGGCATTGCCCCAGTGCTGGCCGAAAACGGCATCTGGCTGGCCGCGCAGTGCTGTGAGCATCTGAACCGCGCTATTATCATCGAGCGCGAAGCCGCCGAAAAATACGGCTGGGAAGAGGTGTGCGTGGTGCCGCGCCCCCACGCAGGCGGCAGCTGGGCCACTACCTGCTGGAAGAAGTTCCGGGAGCCGGTGGCCGTGGAAGAGATCCGTGCCCATGCAGGCATTGATATCGGCGGCACTGATCGGGATGCACCTGAAGCGGGTGGCAGTGCCGGTGCGGCTGAGCCTTTCCAAAATTGGTGAAGCGAACATCCTGTGCGCCCGCACCCGCCCGAAACTCATCGGCGGCGAACGCGCCAAGTATACCGAGGAGGACTGAGCATCATGGCAGAAAAGAATCTGGAACAGATGCAGGAGCCGTGGCAGAGATCCGGGAAAGATGGCAGCCGCGGCCCGTGAAGCAGGCCGCGACCCGGCAGCGGTGCAGCTGTGCGCCGCCTGCAAGACCCGCACGGCACAGACCGTGGCTGCAAGCGCAGCCCTGCCCATCGATGTGTTCGGTGAGAACCATGTGCAGGAGCTGTGCGCAAACTTTGACGCAGGTGCTTACTGCGGCAAGCCCAGCCACTTTATCGGCCATCTGCAGACGAACAAAATTAAAAAAGTGCTGGGCCGTGCCAGCCTCATCCAAAGCGTGGACAGCGAGCATCTGCTGAACGCCATCGAGAAGGAAGCAGCCAAGGCCGGCATCGTGCAGAACGTGCTGCTGGAGGTGAACATCGGCGGCGAGGAGAGCAAGACCGGCGTGGCACCGGAAGCGCTCTGGCCGCTGCTGGATGCTGCTGCCGCACAGGAGCACATCCGGGTCAAGGGACTGATGGCCATTCCGCCCGTGAACGACGATGATGCCCGCAACCGCCGCTATCTGGCCGAGGTGTACAAGCTGTTTGTGCAGGCCGGAGAGCGCGGCTATTCCAACGTGTCCATGGAGACCCTCTCCATGGGCATGAGCGGCGACTTTGAAAACGCCATCCGGGAGGGTGCCACCCTTGTGCGCATCGGCACCGCCATCTACGGCGAGCGGGATTACAGTAAAAGTAAGAGAACGAACCCTCTCCGTCATTGCTGCGCAATGCCACCTCCCCCGAAAGGGGGAGGTTTTGTACAGCTTCCCGAAAGATGCAAAGGCTCCCCCTCTCGGGGGGAGCTGGCGAACGAAGTGAGCCTGAGAGGTTTTACAACAGGAGGAACCATGTCAAAACCAAAATCACGACCCCGGGGCGCACCACGCAGGCAGCGGTGCGCTGATCCGGCGTTTTCTGCCCTATCTGGCAAAGTACAAAATGACCCTGTTTCTGGACCTGTTCTGTGCGGCGCTGACCACCCTGTGTGACATCGTGCTGCCCAAGATCATGAGCACCATCACCAACGCCGCCATGGGCGTGGGCATCACTCTGACGGCGGGCATCGTGCTGCGGCTGGCAGCACTCTATTTTGTGCTGCGCATCATCGACGGTGCAGCCAGCTATTACATGTCCAGCATCGGTCATATCATGGGCGTGCACATCGAGACGGATATGCGCCGCGATGCCTTTGACCACCTGCTCAAGCTGGACCACACCTACTACAACAACACCAAGGTAGGCACCATCATGGGCCGCATCACCAACGACCTGTTCGATGTGACCGAGTTTGCCCACCACTGCCCGGAGGAATTTTTCATTGCGGCCATCAAGATCGTGGTGTCCTTTATTATCCTGTGCCGGGCCAGTGTGCCGCTGACGCTGGCGGTGTTCGCCTGCGTGCCGCTGATGGGCGTGGTGTCCGTTTACCTGAACGGACGGCTGCGGGCGCGGTTCCGCCAGCAGCGCGTGCAGATCGGCGAGCTGAACTCCACCATCGAGGACAGCCTGCTGGGGCAGGGTGTCGTGAAGGCCTTTGCCGCCGAGGATGAGGAACGCGAGAAGTTTGCAAAGGGCAACAGGGATTTTGAGCAGATCAAGACCCTCGGCTACTACGCCATGGGTGCCTTCAACACCTCCACCCGCCTGTTCGACGGCTGATGTATCTGGTGGTCATTCTGGCAGGCGGCCTCTCGCTGGTGTACGGCAGGATCACCGCCGGTGACATGGTGGCCTATATGCTGTACGTCACCACCCTTATTGCCACCATCCGCCGCATCGTGGAGTTTGCCGAGCAGTTCCAGCGCGGCATGACCGGCATCGAGCGCTTTGCCGAGATCATGGACACCCCTGTGACCATCGGCGATGTCCCGGATGCGGTACCGCTGCAGCCCGGCCCCGGTGACATCCGGTTTGAAACGTCAGCTTTGAGTACCCGGACGACCACAACAAGGTGCTGCACAACGTCAGTCTGGATATCCGGCCGGGCGAACGGCTGGCGTTGGTCGGCCCTTCGGGCGGCGGCAAGACCACCCTGTGCAACCTCATCCCCCGCTTCTACGAGGTGACCAGTGGCCGCATCCTGATCGATGGGCAGGACATCCGCCATGTCACCCTGAAAAGCCTGCGGCAGGATATCGGCATCGTGCAGCAGGACGTGTATCTGTTCAGCGGCACGGTGGCCCAAAACATCGCCTACGGCAAGCCCGGCGCCACCCGCGAAGAGATCATGGAAGCGGCGCGTCTGGCCGGGGCCGAGCGGTTCATTCTGGCCCTGAAGGATGGCTTTGATACCTATGTGGGTGAGCGCGGCGTCAAGCTCTCCGGCGGGCAGAAGCAGCGCATCGCCATTGCGCGGGTGTTCCTGAAGAACCCGCCCATCCTCATTCTGGACGAGGCCACCAGCGCACTGGACAATGAGAGTGAGATCCTGGTGGGCCAGAGCCTTGAAAAGCTGGCCCATGGCCGTACCACCCTCACCATCGCCCACCGCCTGACCACCATCAAGGACTACGACCGCATCCCTGTGCTGGGCGAAGAGGGCATCGTGGAATCCGGCACCCACGACCAGCTGCTGGCAAAGCAGGGCGTCTACTACCGCCTGTGGAATCAGCTGCCGGGGGAAGATACGCTGTAAATTTTATTGAACGTACAAAGAAAAACCCGAAACGACCGTCGTTTCCGGGTTTTTAAGTTTCTGAGAAAATACCGCTGAATTATTCGCCCACGATCAGGCGCACAGAACCATAGATACCGGCATCGTTGCCGAGGATGGCGGGCACGATGGGGGTCTCACGGCAGGACTTGAAGGCATAGACCTTGAAATGCTCCCGCAGCGGGGCAAACAGAACCTCGCCTGCGCGGGACACGCCGCCGCCCACCATGAACATCTCCGGGTCCACGGTGGCGGCAATGGTTGCCAGCGCCATGCCGAGGGTATCGGTCATCTCGTCCACCTCGCGGGCGGCAAGGGCGTCGCCATTGCGGGCGGCATCAAACACGTCCTTGGCGGCAAACTCGGTGCCGCGCAGGGTGCAGGGGGTATCCGGGTTGCTCGGTCCAGCAGCTTCTTCATGCAGCGCACAACGCCGGTGGCGCTGGAATACTGCTCCAGACATCCGTGCTTGCCGCAGCCGCAGGCAGCGGTCTCGTGGCGGTCCACGGTGATGTGGCCGATCTCGCCGCCGCACCGTGGGTGCCATCAATGACCTTGCCGTTGACGATGACACCACCGCCCACGCCGGTGCCCAGCGTGACCATGACCGCGCTGCGACAGCCCTTGGCGGCACCCATCCAGATCTCGCCCAGAGCGGCCACGTGGCATCGTTGCCCACCAGAACCTTGATGCCGCCCAGCATATCGCCAAGCTCTTCGGCCACATTATGCTTGCCCCAGCCGCCGAGGTTTGCACAGATGATGGGCACGATGCGGCTGTCCAACACAGGGCCGGGCACGCCCACGCCCACGCCCTCTACCTGCTCAGCGGCAAGGCCTTTTTCCTGCATCTTGCCCTGCACGGCAGCGGCCAGATTTTTCAGAATGTGCTCACCGGCGTGGAGGTGTCGGTGGGAACTTCCCACTTTTCCAGCAGTTCGCCGGTGGTCTTGAACAGGCCGATCTTGGCGGTGGTGCCGCCCAGATCGATGCCGAATGCGTATTCTTTCATGTTTCATTTACCTCTTTTTGACGGCCAGCGGCCGCAGTATTTCGCGTGTTCCAGTATACCACACCTACCCGCAAAAGAGCAGTGCCGCTGCGGATTTTCATGCAAACAGACGGAAAACGCAGTGGATGTTTGGCACAAATGCCAGTGTTCACCGCACGGTGTTGGTCAGACTGCCAATGCCGTCGATCTCGCAGCGCACCGTGTCGCCGGGCTTCAAAAACTGCGGCGGGTCCATGCCCATGCCCACGCCTGCCGGGGTGCCGGTGGCAATGATGGTGCCGGCCTTCAGGGTCATGCCCTGCGAAAGCTCGTGAATAACATGGTCGATGTCAAAAAATTTGCAGGCCGGTGTTGGAGTCCTGCCGCTTTTCGCTGTTGACAAAGCTTCGGATGCCGAGCTTGGGCGGGTAGGTGTCGAATTCGTCTGCGGTAACGATGCAGGGGCCGATGGGCGTGAAGCCGTCCAGACTTTTGCCGAAATACCACTGCTTGTGGGCGGTCTGCACATCGCGGGCGGAAACGTCGTTCAGGATGGTGTAGCCGAACACATAGTCTTTTGTCTGCCCGGCGGGCACATCCCTGGCATCTTTGCCCAGAACCACAGCCAGCTCGCATTCGTAGTCCAGCTTCTGCACAAGGTCAGTGTGAGCTTCAATAAAGCCGCCGTCCGGCACAGCGCGGGAAACGCGCTTGGAAAAATAAATGGCATCCTGATGTTTGGTTGCAAAGGCATCGGCAGAGTATTTCTCCGCTTCGTCCGAGTGGGCCATGTAGTTGATGCCAAGCACACCACATCCTGCGCCGGGCAGGGAATAGGGCTTTGCAGCTGCACGGCATCCACGGGCAGGGCCGGGATGCCCGCAATGGCAAGCTGCAGGCCTGCCCGCACCTGCGGGGTCAGAAAGGGGATGGCATCGGACAAGGTTTCATAGGAAAGGCCCAGCCAGCTCAGCGGCCAGATCTGTGTGCCGTCCGGCGAAAGAATGGCCGGATCTTCTACGCCGTCCGGCAGGCGGCAGGTGACAAAACGCATTTCAGTTTCCTCCCTCAGTGACGGTAGGCGATGGCGTTCTGGATGCGGTCGGCCTCAGCCTGCCCGGCCAGCTGGCGCACCAGCTCCAGCGCAAAGGGGATGGCACCGCCCAGACCGTAGCTGGTGGTGATATTGCCGTCCACTACCACTTCGGTGTCCAGCACCTCGGCACCGGCCAATTTGTCTTGGAAACCGGCGTGCGCCGTGGCTTTTCTGCCCTCCAGCAGGCCGAGAGATGCCAGCACGCTGGGTGCTGCGCAGATGGCAGCTACCTTTTTGCCGCTCTTTGCAAAGGAAATGCAGGTGTCGGTAACGGTCTTGTTGGCGGCAAGGTTCGGGTGCCGGGGATGCCGCCGGGCAGCACCACCATGTC
>ENA-OQAX01000111-OQAX01000111.1-human-gut-metagenome-genome-assembly--contig:-NODE-111-length-17361-cov-4.864222_pt1 | contig 17361 bp, 21 predicted proteins | sample MGYA00242741_ERZ504539 | MGnify/ENA primary metagenome ERZ504539 (study PRJEB26092, sample SAMD00036277) | human gut metagenome | host: Homo sapiens | study: EMG produced TPA metagenomics assembly of... | reverse complement strand
CGGCCAGCGAGGGCGTAAAAAACAAGGACGGCGTTTTCCTGTGTGATTTGGTATCCACAGCAGGCCAGCTGGATGCTTTTTGGCCATAAAGCCATTTTGTCCGGCACCAGCCGCTACCTGGCGGATTTGATCCATGTGCGCCTGGGCTGCAAAAACTCGCGCGATCGAGTTCTCTACCCTGCAGCGCTGTGCCTCCCATCTGGCAAGCCGCACCGACATTACCGAGGCATACCAAGTGGCGGTGCTTCGGTGGAAGCTGCTTACCGCGGCGAAACCGGTAAGATGTGCGCCATCCGCCGCATTTCGGATATGCCGTACCGCACCGAAACCGAGATGGTAGATGTGCAGAAGGTTGCCAACCTGGAAAAGCGCGTGCCGGATGACTGGATCAGCCCGGACGGCATGCATGTAACCGAAGCATTCCATCACTATGCCCGCCCCCTCATCCAGGCCGAGCTGACCCCCATCTACATCGACGGCGTGCCCCGCCATCTGCATCTGCATTGATTTACGGGGGTTTTTTGTTCCTTCTTTGAAAAGAAGGAAGCAGAAGCTTTAATAATATAAGGCAATACCGCATAATTCTAAGTGCCGATACGGCGAGCGAGGCACGGCAGCTGCTAAGCCAAAAGCGCAGATAATACTGGATGCTGCAAAGGTGAGCGCCGCCAGTGGCGGAAACAGGCGAACCGAAGCAGGGGCAGCGGTCACAGAGTGCGAGGGGCTTTTGCCCCCGAAGCACGATGCGGGTACCGCAACCCGACATTATCGAGCATTTTGCAACGCAGATGCCGTGCCGCAGCGCCGAAGCGGTGCTTAAGCCGCTAGGCGGGAATTGTGCGGTGTTGCCATAACACAATAATATTATTTTCCATCAAGAAAGCAATGAAGAATAAAAGGCGTATCGCACCCCCTTGGATAGGGTGTGCGGTGCGCTTTTGTGTTGTACTTTTATTTAGGCACTGTAGGGTGGGATGCCCTCATCCCGTCCTTGAGGAAGATAAATCATCCACCACATGCTAAGGCAACACCGCATCGGCTCATCCGCGGACGATGCAAGCATCGTCCCCTACAAATGTTTCGTAGGTTGCAGCAAATATTTACGTTTCTCGGCGGGGTCGGGTGCCCACCTTCCCGGGCAAGTTGCCCTTCCCCCACAAAACCAAACACCCCCAATCCTTATTCCAGCTGTCACGCAACCAAAACAAAGGCGGGGTATTTTTGAATGTCCAGAGGGTAAACAGCAGCGCCAGCAAGGCCAGCAGGCCAAGCAGGTAGACGCCACAAATCAGCAGGGTAGCTTTCAGCGCACCCAGGATCGCCCACAGGCGCTCCTTACCGGTCAGCTGGGGGTCTTCCTCCCAGGGACGGTCAGCAGCCTGTTGGGGCTGCTGCGCGGGGGTATGGCCCTGCTTGCGGCGGCGCGGCAGCCAGATACTGTCGTGCTCAATGCCACTCATATCGGCACGGTGCGGCCGTCATCCTCAAAGGGTTCGTTATGCTTCATTTTTCGTACAGGTGGCACACAACATAGTGGCCGGGTTCCACTCACGCTGCTGCGGCGCTTCGGTCTTGCAGCGCTCGGTCGCATAGGGGCAGCGGGTATGGAACTTGCAGCCCTTGGGCGGGTTGGCCGGGGATGGAATGGAGCCCTGCAGCACAATGCGCTCGCGGCGAATGGTCGGGTCCGGGATAGGAATGGCGCTGAACAGTGCCTTGGTGTAGGGATGTAGCGGATGGCTGAAGATATCCGGCGTTGCACCGTACTCCACCAGGTTGCCCAGGTACATAACGCCGACCGTATCCGAAATATGCTCAACAACAGAAAAGATCGTGGGAGATGAACAGGTAGGTCAGGTTATATTTATCCTGCAATTCTTTCAGCAGATTGATGATCTGGGCCTGAATGGAAACGTCCAGTGCAGAGACCGGTTCGTCGCACACAACAAACTCCGGGTTCAGGGCCAGGGCGCGGGCAATGCAGATGCGCTGGCGCTGGCCGCCGGAAAATTCGTGCGGATAGCGGGTTTGTGGTAGGGCTGCAGGCCGCAGTTATCCATGACCTGGTCAATATAATCATTGAACTCTGCCTTGGGCACCAGGTTATGCTCGCGCACAGCCTCACCGATGATCTCACCAACCGGCAGACGCGGGGACAGGCTGGAGAACGGGTCCTGGAAGATGATCTGCATCTTGGTACGCAGGTTACGCAGCTCCCTGCCGGTCATATCGTACACTTCTTTGCCGTTGAACAGTACCTGACCGCCGGTTTTTTCGCCGGCAAGGCGCAGGATTGTACGGCCGGTGGTGGATTTGCCGCAGCCGGATTCGCCGACCAGACCCATGGTATGGCCGCGCTTGAGGTTGAAGGTAACGCCATCGACAGCCTTGACATGACCCACGGTCTGGGACTCAGGCCGCCCTTGATGGGGAAGTATTTTTTAAGCTGGTTGACCATCAGAATATACTGATCATCATAGGTGACGGGGGTATAGTCCAGCTTTTTTGCGTTTTCTGCCTGTGCCATCGTCACTCACCCGCCTTTCGATTATTTTCATAGTAGCGGTAGCAGCTGACCTTGTGCGTGGGGGACAGGCTGATCTCGCAGGGGTATTCACCATCGCAGCAGGGCAGAGCCATCTCGCAGCGATCCTTAAAGTAACAGTAGTTGGGCATATTGACCGGGTTGGGCACCTTGCCGGGGATGGAGTACAGTCGGTCCACCTTTTTGCCCACGATCGGTTTGGAAGCCATCAGGCCGATGGTATATGGGTGAGCCGGGTTTGCGAAAATCTCCTGAGCGGTGCCCTTTTCCACCACGCGGCCTGCGTACATGACAACAACGTAATCTGCCATCTCGGCAATCACACCCAGGTCATGGGTGATCAGCATGATGGAGGAGTTAATGCGGTCCTTCAGGTTGCGCAGCAGGTCCAGGATCTGGGCCTGAATCGTCACGTCCAGTGCGGTGGTGGGTTCGTCGGCGATGATAACCTTGGGGTTGCAGGCCAATGCCATGGCGATCATGACACGTTGGCGCATACCGCCGGACAACTCATGCGGGTACATCTCATATACACCCTGGCTGTTGGCGATGCCAACCATCTCCAGCATTTCAACGGTGCGCTTTTTGATGTCCTCTTTGCTCTTGCCTTCGCCGTCATGCAGAGCAATGACTTCATCAATCTGAGCACCGATGCGGAACACCGGGTTCAGGCTGGTCATCGGCTCCTGGAAGATCATCGAAATATAGTTGCCGCGCAGGTGCTGCATGACCGTGCCGGGAGTTTTGGCAACATCATAGGCTTTGCCATTACCCAGGTTCAGGCGGATCTCGCCCTGAACGATCTGGCCCTGTGGGCGCTGCAGCAGCTGCATCAGCGAAAGGCTGGTAACGGATTTGCCGCAGCCGGATTCGCCCACAACGCCCACAGTTTTGCCCACAGGCACTTCAAACGAAACACCGTCCACGCTTTTTACCACGCCGGTATCGGTAAAGAAATAGGTGTGCAGGTTATCAAATTCAACAGCGTTTTCCGGGTTTTTCATCTGGGTCAGATACTCAGATTCCGGCACATTCTTGCGCTTGCGCTGTTTTTCGTACTGGTCCGTAATGCGGCGGTTTTCTTTGGAGATACGCCGCGACTCCTTGGCGGAAAGGTAACCGTCCTGTTGTTTAGCCATCGTGTGTGTCTCCTTTCATCAGCGTTTCATCTTGGGGTCAAAGGCATCGCGCAGGCCATCGCCCACAAAGTTGAAGCCCAGAACCGTGATCAGCAGGCAGATGCCGGCCGGGACCCAGATGAACAGATAGTTGGTCATAACATAAGCGTTGTTGACATCGTTGATGATGTTGCCCCAGGATGCAAACGGGTACTTAACGCCCAGACCCAGGAAAGACAGGGTGGCTTCCGTCAGGATGGTGGAGCCAAGGCTCATGGTGCAGGTAACAATCAGCTGCGGGATAACGTTGGGGATCAGGTGGCGGAAGATGCGGTGCCATGCGCTGATGCCGCAGGCTTCGGCTGCCGTCATGAACTCCTGCTCGCGCAGGGACAAAATCTGGCCGCGGACCAGGCGGGCAATGCCGGGCCAGCCCAGGAAGCCGAGGATCAGCATCAGGTACATCATACGGGTCCAGGAATCAATGCGCATGGCGTCCATGGCAGCGCCCAGAATGATGATGATGGGCATGGAGGGCAGGCAATAGAAAACGTCCACGATACGCATGATGAGGTTATCCACCCAGCCGCCGAAGTAGCCGGAGATACCGCCCATAACAATACCGATGGAGCCTTCAATCGCAACAACGATGAAGCCGATGATCAGGGAAACGCGGCCGCCGTACATCAGGCGGGTCAGCATGTCCATACCGTTGGTATCGGTGCCCAGCCAGTGCTCCTTGTTGGGGCTTGCGTAACGGTCAAACACATAGGTTTCCGTCATCTGCTTAACACTCCAAACGCCGGTGCTGGCATCGTACACGATGTCATACTCTGCTTCGTTGCCGTCGGCATCGGTGTAGGTGAACTCGGTAATATTATCGTCAATGGCTTCTTCCAGGCGGTCGCGGAAGTCACGGCTGATGACCACGCTGGCATCGGCAGCGGAAACAACAAAGCGGCCGATGTAGGCAACTTCGCTGCCGCTCTGGATAATATTGCCGTCAGCGTCCAGTTCATAATCCTGGCCATCGGCAGTAAAGGTTGTCTCCCCTGCTGCCTGGGCAGTCAGGGCGGCCAGCTTGGCATCAAAGCTCAGCTCGGCCACGCCGTCCGCTGCGGTGACCATATCCTTAGAGGCATAAGCCAGCACAGTGCGGCCCTGGCGGAAGACGTACAGGTCCTCGCTCAGGGTTTCCACTTCGTAATCGTTATCTTTATAGGTAAAGGTCTCTTCACCCTTCTTGATGGCCTCGTTGCCCTTGCTCTGGGCAATGGAGCCGAACTCCTGGCCATCGGCAACAACAAAGCGCAGTTTATCGTTGCGGGTCACACCCACATACTCTTTGGACATCTGGGTGTAGGTGTAGAACTGCTGGTCCTGGCCGTAAGGGCTGACCACGCCGCCAATGAAGGAAAAGACGAACATGGCAAGCAGCATCGTCAGGCCCACAACGGCCAGACGGTTGCGGAAGAACCGCTTGGCAACCAGCGCGCCGGGCGAAAGCACCTTAACGCGGCGGTCGTCGTTCAGGGAGTACTGCTCCTTTTTGGGGGTGTTGTTCTGGGTATTCTCACTCATGGGTGCAGTCTCCTTTCTTTAAGAAATGCGCACGCGCGGGTCAACCACTGCGTACATGATATCAGTCAGCAGGTTGCTGACCAGGGTAAGCACCGCCATAAAGGACAGGTAGAACATGGTGAACGGGATATCGCCCGCAACCATGGACTGGTAAGAGATGTAGCCGATGCCGGGGATGGAAAACAGGGTCTCCGTGATCAAGGCACCGCTGAACAGGCCGGGCAGGGAGCCGCCGATGATGGTAACCAGCGGAATCAGGGTGTTGCGGAATGCGTGCTTATAGATGACCACATGCTCCGAAAGGCCCTTGGCGCGGGCGGTACGGATATAGTCGGCGTTCAGCACTTCCAGCATGTTGGTGCGGGTGTAACGCATGGTAGAGCCGATGGAAACAATGACCAGCGTGACGATGGGCAGCACCAGATGGTTGGCGCGGTCACAGAACTGGCCCCACGAGCTGAGCTGGGCATAATCACGCCCGACCAGGCCGTACAGGTCAAACCAGCCAAGCTTGACAGAGAACAGCAGCTTGAGCAGCGTGGCAAAGAAGAAGCTGGGCAGAGAGATGCCCACCAGAGCCACAGCGGTGATGACGTAATCGGTACGGGAATACTGTTTGGTAGCAGCCAGGATGCCCAGGGGCACAGCGATGATCATGGACACCACAAAGGAGATGCCGCCCATGACAACAGACAGACCAATAACTTCCTGGAATTTTTGAACAACAGGGACGTTCCACTTCCAGCTGTCACCGAACTGACCGTGCACTGCGCTGGACAGCCAGGTCATGAAGCCGGGCAGGATGCCCTTATCCAGACCATAGGCTGCGTTGAGCTGATCCAGCCATTCCTGATACGGTTTTGCGCCCGGTGCCTGGGACAGCTGCATGGCCATGTTCTCGGCAAAAGAGCTGGGCAGGCTGCGCATCATCACATAGATGATGAAGGTAACGCAAAACAGGATCACAAAAGAAAGCAGGATACGCTTGATGACGTAGTTTCGCACTTGAAAAATCGTTCCTTCCTTCGCGGGCAGGGAGGCCGCGTTTTTAATGGCTGCGCCGCATGGCTCCAAAATACACATGAGCCGGGGCCTTGTAGCTTCGCCTATGGTGTACCTAAAAAAAGTCGAAAATTTAGGGCAAATACCGCATAATTCTAAGTGCCGATACGGCGAGCGAGGTGCGGCAGATGCTAAGCCAAAAGCGCAGATAATACTGGAGTCTTATCGAGCATTTTGGCAACGCAGATGCCGTGCCGCAGCCGCCGGAGCGGTGCTTAAGCCGTCAGGCGGGAATCGTGCGGTGTTGCCTTAGCCTGTTTCTACAAACACGACTGAATTTTGCGTTAAAAAGCCTTGGAATCCACAAAGGATTCCTGCAGCTTTTTGCCTTAAATTCGCCTCATGTTTGCGAAACATCCGTCATTTTCTTTGTTTTCAGATACACCTCATTACTTTGATACCGAATATGGGCATCCCCCTCCCTCGGACAGAGGGAACTGTCCGGGGGAATGGGACGGCCACATTTGGGCTGCAAATGTACCGTCGCTTTTACCACAGCAAGCAACCGCCCCCTTAACCGGATCGGTACAGAGAGCGGTTGCTCACCATAAATTCAACAACAGGCTGCGCTGAAATTACTTCAGAGCAATCTTGTTGATCTCAGACTGATAAGTCCAGTACGGGGTCATATCGTTGGGGATAGTAGTGGTGTCGACACGCTCGCTGGAGAAGATGGTAGCTTCGCTGCGCTGGTAAACCGGCAGTTCAACACCCCAATCCAGGATGATCTCCATTGCTTCCTTGTACATGGCCTTACGGGCATCCTGATCGGTGGTCTGGCGTGCAGCCTCGATCAGTTCGTCCAGATCAGAATCGTTGATCTCGTAGTAGTTGGTGGAACCGTTGCTGTCGTACAGCTGGTACATATCGGGGTCGTTGGTGGACTGCCATGCAGCAACCCAGCCTTCGGCAACGCCGGACTGATAAGAGCTGTACAGGTCAGATGCGTTTGCCAGGTCGTTGACGGTCAGGGTGAAGCCGATGGTCTTGAGAGCAGCGGCTGCATTGGTCAGAACCTGGAAAGAGGGGTGGTCACCGTTGCCGGAAGCGCCGATGTTGACGGTGTATTCCATCTTGGCGCCAGCCGGAGCTGCGGTGACCTGGCCGTTTTCAACGGTGTAGCCGGCTGCTTCGAAGTAGCCGAGGGCGGCCTGCAGAGCAGCAGCATACTTGGTGTCGCCGCTCATATCGCTGGTGTAGATCTCGTTGCCGTCAACGTCGGTAGAGTAAGCGATCTTGTAGCCGTCGTCGGTAACGGAAGGAGCTGCCCAGGAAGTGTTGGACATGGGGTAGTTGATGATGGTTGCGGTGTCGCCGTAGTAAGAGTTGATGCCCTCATCACGGTAAGCGGCAATCACGGTCATGATGGCCTTGCGCAGGTCCTTGGACTCTTCAGAAGCCGGGTCGTTGCCAACCTTGACGTTCTCAGCGCTCAGGGCAATGTAGCCGTAGCCGCGGAAGTCCTTCAGACGGGTGGTGATGACAGAGCCGTCCAGATCAGAGTCGCCGCCGTTGATGGTAGCGATCTGGTTGGCAGCTTCCAGAGAGTAAGAAGGATCGGAAATGTCGATGGTGCCGGCCTGAACACCGGTGATCTTATCGGCTTCCTGGGTCTCCTTCATGTTGACGTGCTTGATCAGGGCTTCGCCTTCGTAGTAGTTCGGGTTAGCATCCAGGTAGATGACACCGTCGCTGTACTTGTTGAAGGTGTAGACACCGGCACCCATGGGGGTGCTGGTGACGGAACGAACCTTGCTCAGGTCGCCCTTCTTGAAGCCGTAGGAGTGGTTGTCGTAATCATACAGGCTGCGGTCGCCATAGTAATCCAGGGAGGCGATAGGCAGCTGCAGCTGGTAGATCATGGAGTTGGACAGCTCGGTGGTGGTGATGGTCATGCTGTAATCGCCGGTCTTGACAATGCCGGAAACGGTGTCCACGTCAGCGCCGGTAGCAACACCTGTGGTGGAGTAAGCATAAACATCAGCCGGAATCAGGTCAGACAGAGCAGAGCCTGCGGTCTCAGCTTCCATGGAAGCAAAGTTCCAGTCATATTTTTCTGCGATAGCCAGGAAGAAATCCTTTGCGGTAGCGTCAGCGGCCAGGCCGTCAAAGCCCCAGGCGGAAGCAGCAGCGGCAACGTCGCCCTCTTCAGCGTAGCCGTTAGATACGCAGGCGTCGATGATTTCCTGTGCAAAAGCAACGCCACCTTCGTTAACAGCATCCCAGAAAGCCTTCTGCTGCTCAGCGGTGAACAGGCTGTTATCAGTGTTGTCCTCACCTGCCTCAGCAATCAGCTTGGACAGGGTGGTCATGCTGCTGCGGTAATCATCCAGGCCGGCAATGGGCATGGAGTACAGGGTGGCGGAACCGTCATAGGTCGGGTCCATGTAAACATACAGGTTGAAGATGACGTCATCAATGGTGATGGGGGTGCCGTCAGCGAAGACCAGGTCATCGCGCATGTTGATGGCATAGGTAACGGTGCCGTCAGCATTCTCGGTCACTTCGCAGTCAGCGGGGCCATAGTAGGTGTAATCGGTGCCGTTGTACTCGCGGGTCTCACCCTCGATGCCCTTCAGGATCATTTCGCCCTTACGGTCAGCGCCCAGCAGGGCAATGTTGGTCAGGTCGATAACGTGCTGGTCAGCGGAAGAAGCGGCGAAGAACGGGCTGAACTTGCCCTCAAAGCCGGTATCTGCCAGAACCAGGGTGCCATCGCTGCTGCCGGTATCGGTAGCAGCGGCTTCGCTGGTAGCCTCGCTGGAAGCAACAGACTCAGCGCTGCTGGAAGCGGAAGAACCGCAGCCAGCCAGCAGGCCCGCAGCCATTGCAACAGCCATGGCCAGTGCAAGCACTTGTTTGGTGTTTTTCATGTTTGTATAACCTCCCAAATCATTTTGGTAATGGCGGCAATTTTAACACTACCAAATGGAGTGTTAAATAAGAAAGGCTTAAGCCTTTCCGCATTTGCGGTGTTCCCTCACCGCAAACAAATGTCACCAATAACTATGTTATAATATCGCAATTTTCAATTTCTGTCAACCAAAAACGCCGTTTTGGCAACATCTAAATAAAAGTCAGCAGGATAACCATAACAGCACGCTGAATTTTGTAAAATTCTTCCGCGCCGCACTTTAGCGGGCTAAATTCTGCGTTATGGTGCAAGGTCTCTTACTCTTCGCGCCCGGAGTCGGATTCTTCGGTATAAACCGCCGCCCGGATGGTGTGCCCCGCGGCAAAAGCAGCCGCAGCAGCCGCAGCGGCCAGCGCTGCAAATAATACTGCATACCGGATAGCGTCTTGTCCGCCGTTCAAGAACACATCCACGCACTCCCCTACTGCAGCCAGCGCGGCGAACCCCCCGGTCAACAGACAGCGCAGCGGCAGCTTGGCTACCGTTTCTTCATACACATAGCTGCGCAGGCGTGCCCCGCCGCGGCTCATGCGGGCCAGCGCCCACACCGCGCTGATGCCAGCCACCAGCGCCCCGGCATACGGCAGCAGTACATAAAACTGCTGCATGGCCCCCGCGCGGGCACCATGCCCGCCGCCGCCAGCGCCGCCAGTGCCCCGCCGCACAGCGCCCACAGCAGGCCCCGCAGTTTGGCATACGGCATGCTGCCGGTATAGCGGCGGTAGCTGCCCTGGTACAGGTAGCTGCCGTTGACATCCCTGCGGAAGTCATTCAGGTATTCCCGCCCACGGCGGGTTTTCTTTTGCTGCATTATTCGATCCCCGTCAGGTCATAGCTGTCCAGCCACTGCTTGGCCGTTTCGCACACGCCGCGCAGGCAGCTTTCCTCAAACGGGCTGTCCAGTCCGGCGTTTTTTCAGCAGCTCAGTAAACACGCGGCTGCCGCCCTGGCGGGTGTATGCCATGTAGTGCTCCCACGCGTTGGCGCGGTCCTTTTGCAGCATGGCCCAGAACTGCAGGCTGACGGTCTGTGCCAGGCAGTAGTCAATATAATAGAAGGGGCTTTCGTAAATATGCTTCTGGCGCTGCCAGCCCTCACCCTCGCTGTAGAACGGGATCTCGCCATCCAGCTTCATCCACGGCATATAAATGCCCAGCAGTTCTTTCCAGGCGGCGTGGCGCTCGGCAGGGGTCAGGTCCGGCTTTTCGTACACGATATGCTGGAAATGGTCCACCATGGTGCCATACGGGATAAAGGTCAGCGCACCGGCCAGGTGGCTGTACAGGAACTTGCGGGTATCCTTGCCAAAGAAGCCCTCCGCCCACGGCCAGGCAAAGAATTCCATCGACATGGAGTGGACTTCGCATCCTTCCATGCTGGGCCACACGGTGGAATACGGCACGCGGTCACGGTTGGTGTATGCGGCAAAGGCATGACCCGCTTCATGCGTGACCACCTCAACGTCATGCTGGGTGCCGTTGAAGTTGGCAAAAATGAACGGTACCTGATAATCCCACAGGCTGGTGCAGTAGCCGCCCGCCGCCTTGCCGGGGGTGGAAAGCACGTCCAGCAGCTCATTGTCCAGCATGGTGTTAAAGAAGACGCCGGTTTCAGGTGAAAGTTCCTCATAGAATTTTTTACCCTGGGCCAGAATGGCATCGGCATCGCCGCAGGGGGCGGGGTTGCCGGAACGGAACATCAGGGCGTTATCGGCAAAGCTCATGGGGTACTGCTTGCCCAGGCGCTTGGCCTGCTCACGGTAGATGCTGTCCGCCAGCGGCACCAGATACTTGACCACGGCGGCACGGAACTTTTTCTACATCCGCTTTGGTATAGCAGTTGCGGCCCATGCGGTAGTAGCCCAGGGTGGTGTAACCCTCGTATCCCAGCTTTTTGCCCATCTTATCCCGCAGGTGGGTCAGCTTGTCATAAATATCATCCAGCTGTTTCTGGTTGTCCTTGTACCACTGGCCCTCGGCTTTCCAGGCGGCCAGGCGGCGGGCATCGTCCGGGTCATTCTTGAACGGGCTCAGCTGGGACAGAGTGTACACCCCGCCCTCAAACGGGATCTGTGCGCTGGCCAGCAGCTTGCCATACTGCTGGGTCAGCTCGTTTTCCTGCTGCAGTTCCTCCATGATATCGGGCGAGAATGCCTTGCGCTCAATTTCGGCGTTCACAAACATCAGGTCGCCGTATTCTTCGGCAAAGTTTTTGCGGTAGGGGCTTGCCAGCATGGCGGCGGTCCAGGAATCCTGCCACTGCTGGATCTGCGGCATGGCGCTGTTGGCAAATTCCATCTCTTCATCATAGAACTTATCCCGCGTATCAATGGTATGGCGCACGCTGGCCAGGGTGAACAGGGTATCCACATGCTTGTTCAGCACCTGCTCCTCCAAAAAAAGCGGCGCGGGCAGCGGCATAGTCGGGGGCGTTCTGCAAACGCTCGGTCAGTGCGGCAAACTGTTCTTTCAGGGTGCTCATGTCCGGGCGCTCATAGGGCATTTCGGAAAATTTCATGGGTTCGTTCTCTCCTTATTCTACAGTTTTGTTCGTGACTTAGGGACATTATACCATGGCGCAAAAAATAAGACCAGCCCGAAAAAGGCTGGCCTTCCATGATTCTGTATGATTTTACATGCTATTCATAAATTATCGCACGCAGCGGCGGCACGCTCTCCCCTGCCCCTTTGCCGTCAGCGCAAGGGTTGGCCCGCCTGCCATTCTGCCCGCCGGGCCTGATAAACCGCCAAGCGGCGGGCGGCAAGGGCATTTTTGCAGGCAGCTGCCCGGCGCTGCGCCTGCTGTTCAGTACGGGCGGCAGCGCGCTGCTGCGCGGTATTTTGTGCAAGCATCAGTTTCATAGTTTATGCCCTCCCTTGTGTGCTTCCAGCATACCACGGCGCGGTGTGGCACACCATACCGTATTTCTCCATTCAGGAAAAATTTTATTTTGTTTTATCCGCTTGCATCCCTATGGTATAATAAAGCTGCAATATTAAATGAAAGGGATGGCACTACCATGACCAATGAAGTTTTGAATACCATGAAAACCCGCCGCAGCTGCCGCTGCTACCTGGACAAGATGCCGGAGCCGGAAGCACTGAACGCCGTGCTGGAAGCCGGCACCTGGGCCCCCACCGGCATGGGCCGCCAGAGCCCGGTGATTGTCTGCATACAGAACAAGGCCGACCGCGATACTTTGAGCAAGATGAACGCCGCCGCGATGGGCGGCAATGGCGACCCGTTCTATGGTGCGCCCTGCGTTGCCGTTGTGCTGGTGGATAAAACCATCCCCACCTGTGTGGAGGACGGCAGCCTGGTGATGGGCAACATGCTGAACGCCGCCGAGAGCGTGGGGCTTTCCGCCTGCTGGATCCACCGCGCAAAGGAAATGTTTGAAACCGCCGAGGGCCAGGCCCTGCTGAAAAAGTGGGGTGTGCCCAATGCCGAAAACCTGCGCGCGTGGGCAACTGCATCCTGGGTTATGCTGCCGAGGGCGGCAAAAAGGCCCCTGCCCCGCGCAAAGAAAACTATGTGGTGCTTGTAAAGTGATGCAGAACGAGAAAAAGCTGGTTGTTTTATTTCCCGGCTTTGGCTACGGGCCGGACAAACCGCTGCTGTATTATGCCGCCAAGGTTGCCCGCCGGCAGGGGGGTGGACTGCATGGTGGTGCAGTACCGCCAGCTGTTCCCCCACGAGGAAACGCCGCAGGCCAGCGCCGCCAAAAGCTACCCCGCGCCGCGCAGGACGCCATGACGCAGATCCCTGCCGGGTATGACCGGTACATCTGCATTGCCAAGAGCTTTGGCACGATGGTGGCCGCCGGTTGGGTAAAGGCCCACCCGGAATACCATGTGACCCTGCTGCAATTAACGCCCCTTGCGTGGGAGTATGCCCCGCTTTACGCCGGGATGCCCGCCTGGCACGCCACCGGCACTGCGGACCCGTTGGGCGGTGCCGCGCTGCGCCGTGCTTTGGAGGATGACCCCGCCATCACTACCTATTTTGTGGAGGGCGGCAACCATTCGCTGGACACGCCGGAGGATTACACCGCCGGCATTGAAGCGATGAAGGACATTGTGAGAAAGTATGAGGAAGCGATGAGGTAAGTTAGGCGGGAGGAGTTTTCGTTTTTAATTAGAAATGAGAAATTAGGGCAATACCGCATAATTCTAAGTGCCGATACGGCGAGCGAGGTGCGGCAGCTGCCGGAGCGGTGCTTAAGCCGCAAGGCGGGAATTGTGCGGTGTTGCCTTAGAAATGAGAAATTAGCAATTAGGAATTGGAGATAAGGCAGGGCCCGGTGCATGGTTTAAGATGCACCGGGCCTTGTGTTTGTTTTGGAAAGAATAATTAAAAAAGAATAATGGCCACATTTTTTCGTGATGTGCCGCAATTCTATTCGTAGGGGCGTATATTGTGCGTCCGTCGCTTGCGGGTGGGTGATGGGGTGAGATATCCGGCACGGCCCGTTATTAAAGTTTCTGCTTCCTTCTTTTCAAAGAAGGAACAAAAACCCCCGTAAACTCATTCCACCTTCAAAATCGTCACGCTGACGGGGGCGAGTTCGATGGCATTGCGGCAGGCGGGGCCAAAAGGTTCGGCGGCGGCACGGGTACCATCGCACAGATAGCGCCAGCTCCCGGCAGGCAGGGCCGCCCACTGGCAGGTGCGCTCCGGGTTATAATAAACGGCCAGCCGCCCTGGCAGGCTTTCGCCCCGGCGCTCTGGCACAAAGCCGATCAGCCACCCCGGCAGGGACAGAATGCAGGGTTCTGCATCCCCCGCCATGCCGGAAAGCTCCGGATACGCCTTGCGGATTTCCAACAGTCCGTGATAATACTGCACCAGCTCCTCCAGCTGGGCGGCGCGTGTCCAATCCAGGCGGTTCAGCTCCAGCGGGCCGCGGTAGGTGTTGTGGTCGCCATGCTTGGTACGGGCAAACTCTTCGCCCCCCTGCATGAACGGCAGACCCTGGCAGGTCAGGTAAATACCCGCCGCCATGCGGTTCTGGGCCAGCAGATCGGCATCCGGCGCGGCATAATCCCCGCGGCGGGCCACGCATTTCAGCTTATCCCACAGGGTATAGTTATCATGGGCCGAAACATACTGCACCACCTGGCCCGGCGCTGGGGCATAAAATCCGCCTGGCCGCCGCGCCACGCCGGGATAGAATGCAGCACTTGATACCCACAGTGCATATCGCCGTTGATGTAGCCCGCGCTGCCCGCATTGAACACCCCGCCCTTGATGGCATCGCGGGTGTATCGCAGAAAAATCCGATGCGGCTGTCCAGCAGGCCCGCCGCCTGTTTGTTGGCGGGGATCGCGCCGTGTTCCATGCGGGTGCTGCCGCCCTGCCACGGTTCACCGTACATGAGGATATCTTCGCCGCCGGGCAGGGCATCCAGCGCAGCGCGGATCGCGTTCATGGTTTCCACATCGTGCAGAGCCATCAGGTCAAAGCGGAACCCGTCAATATGGTACTCTTTGGCCCAGTACACACAGGAATCCACCAGATACTTGCGCACCATCGTGCGCTCGCTGGCAAGGTCACATCCACAGCCGGAGCCGTTGGTCAGGCTTCCGTTTTCCCACCGGCGGTTCCAGTAGCCGGGCACCGTGCGTTCCAGCCAGCTGTAGGAATAATAGGTATGATTATACACCACATCCATCACCACGCCCAGCCCAGCGCTGTGCAGGGCCTGGATCATGGCGCGGCATTCCCGCACGCGCACCTCGCCGTGGAACGCATTGGTGGCATAGCTGCCCTCCGGCAGGTTATAATTCAGCGGGTCATACCCCCAGTTGTAGTCCTCGCCGCTCACTTCGTCCACCGTGGCAAAGTCAAAAATAGGCTGCAGCTGCACATGGGTCACACCCAGCCGCTTGAGGTAGTTCAGCCCGGTGGGGTGTACGCCGTCCCCGTTCAGGTGGTGCCGTCCACCGTAAAGCCCATAAACTTGCCGCGGTAAGCCTGCGGCACGCCGCTGGCCGGGTCGGCGGTAAAATCCGCCACATGCACCTCCCACACGCTGCGGGCATGGGCGGGGATAGCCGGGCGTTCATCCTTCTGCCAGCCGTCCGGCACGGCGGCGGCCTGGTTCAGCACCATGCTGCGGGTGCCCCCTGCCCCGGCTGCGTGGGCGTATGGGTCCGCTGTAACGGTGGAGGTTCCATCCGGGAACTGCAGCTCATACTGGTAATACTGCCCGGCCAGGTCACCCGCCAGTTCCAGGTACCAGGTGCCGCCCTCACTGCGCTGCATGGCCAGGGTGCCAAGTCGGCAGCTTCCGGCTCTGCGTCCGTGCCCGTAGCAAAGCGGTGCAGCGCCGCGCTGCACGCCGTGGGGGCCCACAGGCGGAATGCCGTAGCGCTGCTGCGCCACACTGCACCAAGGTCATTCCCGGCATAAACCGGCAGCTGAGATGCCTGTGTTTCGTTCATGGGGATTCCTCCTACTGATATACCACAAAAAAGGCACAGCCTTTGCGGCTATGCCCAAAATGCTTACGCTATAATTTTAACAGGTCTGGCCCGCCAGTGCAAGGCTGAAATCAGCCGCGGTTTCCATCGGCAGGTAATCTCTGGTTGCCATAACACTTTTGTACGCGGGGCGAATGATTTTATCCACATTGACCAGCTCTTCCATGCGGTGGGCGCTCCAACCGACCACACGAGCCACAGCGAACATGGGAGTATACAGTTCCACGGGGATGCCCAGCATGTTGTAGACAAAGCCGGAATAGAAGTCCACGTTGGTGGAAACGCCTTTATAGATATGGCGCTTTTCGGCAATCACCTGCGGGGCCAGGCGCTCCACCGTGTTGTAAAAGTCAAAGTCCGCCCTTGCGGCCCTTGGCCATGGCCAGCTGCTGCACAAAGCTTTTGAACACCACCGCGCGCGGGTCCGACAGAGAGTAGACCGCATGGCCCATGCCGTACACAAGGCCCTTATGGTCAAAGGCCTCTTTATCTACAATTTTGCCGATGTAGGCGCGCATTTCGTCCTCATCGGTCACATCGGAAACATGGGCGCGGATATCGTCCATCATCTCCATGACCTTGATGTTCGCGCCGCCGTGCTTGGGGCCCTTCAGGCTGGAAAGCGCCGCTGCAATGACCGAGTAGGTATCCGCCCCCGAAGAAGTGACCACGCGGGTGGTGAAAGTGGAGTTATTGCCGCCGCCGTGCTCCATGTGCAGCAGAAGAGCAATATCCAGAACATGGGCTTCCAGCGGGGTATACTGCTGGTCGGGGCGCAGCATCTGCAGCAGGTTTTCTGCCGCCGAAAGCTCCGGCCGCGGGCGGTGGATGTACATGCTGCCGTCATTTAGGTAGTAATTATAGGCATGGTAGCCATACACCGCCAGCATGGGGAAGACGCTGATCAGCTTGATGCACTGCTCCATCTGGGTCTGCAGGCTGTTATCCCCCACCGAATCATCATAAGAAGCCAAGGTCAGCACGCTGCGGGTCAGGCTGTTCATCAGATCCTTGCTGGGGGCTTTCATGATAACGTCCCGCACAAAGTTGCTGGGCAGGGCACGGCATTTGGTCAGGCAGTCGGTAAATTCATGCAGCTGCTGTTCATTGGGCAGATCGCCAAGCAGCAGCAGGTAGGCAACTTCCTCAAAGCCATAGCGCTTGCCGCGCAAACCACGGATCAGGTCATACACGTTATACCCGCGGTACCACAGCTTGCCATCGCAGGGGGTTTTAACGCCGTCACGCATTTCAAACGCATCAATGCGGGAAATATTGGTAATCCCGGCCAGCACACCGTTGCCGTCCTTATCGCGCAGGCCGCGCTTTACACCGAACTCATCAAACAGGTTCGGATCAATGGCATCGTTATGCACACACAGTTCTGTAAACAGCTTGGCTTCTTTTTCGATTGCCGCATACTCACCCATGGTTTGTCCTCCTTTTACTTTTGAGACTTATCGTTGCATTATACAGTGTATTAGATTATTATACACCGTGTTCAACGTCAAAAAGGTGAAAAAAGCGTTAATTTTAATTTAGGGTGTATCTGAAAAAGTCGAAAAATTTAGGGCAATAACCGCATAATTCTAAGTGCCGATACGGCGAGCGAGGTGCGGCAGATGCCAAGCCAAAAGCGCAGATAATACTGGATGC
>ENA-OQAX01000110-OQAX01000110.1-human-gut-metagenome-genome-assembly--contig:-NODE-110-length-17425-cov-1.838594_pt1 | contig 17425 bp, 22 predicted proteins | sample MGYA00242741_ERZ504539 | MGnify/ENA primary metagenome ERZ504539 (study PRJEB26092, sample SAMD00036277) | human gut metagenome | host: Homo sapiens | study: EMG produced TPA metagenomics assembly of... | reverse complement strand
CGAAGCGCTGGTACGCATCACCGCTCCGGAGCAGATCGACGAGCTGATCAAGTACGTGGATCTGCAAATGGCCGATTCCACCACCTCGTGGCATATGGCAGCCGACGGAACCTACGTGCGTCATGCGAAGGATGAGGAGGGTCGCCCGCTGGTCGATTCCCAGGAATATCTCATCAAGAAGCATACGCGCCGACCGGCAAGGCACTAAACCGTAGGAAATGGCCGATTCTGCTGTTGCAGAATCGGCCATTTCCTATGTTGCGGCATACGCGATCACCATCGTGGGAAAACGCAGGAAAACTCGGATGGCACGATTGCCGTCGCGCAATCATGGGGAAACCCGTGCCCAACCACTTACAATGAAAGATATGAGCGAGAGCATGAGACGTGTCGTAGAAGCCGCCGGGGGTATTGTATGGCGGTGGAAAACCGGTAGCGAAATCGCGGAAAATCCAGCAATCGCAGCGCAGAAAACTCCAAAGGAACAACTCAACAGCATTGAAGTGTGCATCGTGCATCGACCAAAGTACGATGACTGGAGCTGGCCGAAAGGCAAACTCGAGCAGGGCGAATCGCATCGTCATGCCGCAGTGCGAGAAATCGGCGAGGAGACAGGCGTTTCCATCGCACTCGGCCCGTATCTGTGCGAAGTCGAATATCCACTGTCCGAAGAAGGCAAGAAAACCCGGCATTCACACGATCGCGCCGTCGACACCAAGCACACGTTGTATTGGATGGCGCAACCGATTTCCGGAGATGATGCGGAACATCTGCTTGACGCATTCGGCCCCGTGCATCGCGCGGATGTAGGCGAAATCAACGATATCGTGTGGGTTTCCGTACGTGAAGCACGTAAAATCCTCACGCATTCCACCGATAAAGACACCCTCGCCATTTTTGTGGACCGCGTACAGGAGGGTGCCGCGACCGCGCAGAATCTGATGATCGTGCGTCATGCCAAGCCGAATCGCGCAAATCCTGGAAAGCACCGACGCGAACCGGCCGATCACTCCGAGCGCGGCCGCGCATTCGCACTCAACCGCGAACTCGCCTGCTACAACCCAACCCGCCTCGCAACCTCACCATGGCTGCGCTGCCAGGAAACACTGCAGGTGCTTAGCTGGCAGACCGACGCCCGATGGAACACATCGACGCGCTCACGGAAGACGCCTTCGCCGAGCACCCGACCATCGCATGGCTGGCGTTCCTCAAGCAGATCCAGCTCACGCTCGAGACCCGCGAAACCACGGCGATCTGCATGCACCGACCGGTTATCGGAGGCATGTTCGATCACTTGCGCGGACTATGCGCCCGCAAAGCGCTCTCCAAGCAGCTCATCGCCAAAACGCCGTTCATGCCTACCGGCACCGCCGTAGCGCTGTTTATAATCGATACGCCGCAAGGTCCCAGCATTATCGATATTCAAAAGGTTTCGCCCATTGTCTACTAGCATGCATTACGGTTCCGGATCGGTTGTACCAAGCCGTTCCGCCGGTTTCACCAACACCGGATCGCCGCGTCCGGCCCGCCCGGGGCAACTCGACCAGATGATGGCCGACAATATCGCGGGAGGTGCCGATCCGGCGCAAATCAACGAGATGAGCCACGCTTCGGCGGCCGCACTGTTGGACCGCGTGCATCATACGCAGGATGCCGAACTGGTGGAGCGCGTGCTCACGCTGGTGGACCGCGAGGGCGTTGACGTGATCGCCGAACTGTGGAGCAGCGCCGAGCCGGATTCGCTGCCGGGCATTCTGTGGCGGCTGTATCTGCTGCGCACGTGGATGCGGAAGAATCGCGAGTCGATCGCGCGGTTGTGGCGCGCTGGAGAGCCGGTTGCCACTACCGCCTCGGCGATTGCCGGCGTCGATCAGGCGCCCACGGAAGATGACATTGCGCATATTGCCGATTCGATTCTCGCAGGCGCGTTCACCGGCGATTTTGCGGTTGCGCTGGAACGTGCGGCCGCGTTCACCGACGTGGTTGCGTTGGGATTGCGCATCGAGGCACGCAATATGATCGCACGATTGAAAGCTGCGGAAGGTTCCGATAGCAGCGATTCCGGCATTTCCGCCATGGAAAAGCAGGTACGTACGAAATCGTCCCGTTTGATGCACACGGCCGGCAATCTGTTCGTCACGGCCAAGGATTTTCGCCATGGGGCGAATCTGTGGCGTCGCGGAAACTGGAGTAACGCGTTCCGTGCCTGTCCCCTGCACCTGCCTCTGCACCCACCTCTGTACCGCTACCGGAAGTGTTTTACGGCGCTCGCACCATCAATTCGCGACACGACGTAACGTACGGTCTGCAGCATCTGTAGAATAGGAACTCGCGCCGGGCCATGCATAGCCCCGGGCTCCATTTTTGCCGCTGCGAGCGGCCTTTGCGCCGACAGGCGCTTTCGTGGTTCGGCGCTTTTCTCCTCTTTTGATGTTTTCCTGATTTTCTCTGGCTTTCTTGCGATTTTCGATTGCCATCCGATCCGGCGCTCATCTGGGTTTCATCTGCCCGACCTACCGGCACGTTGCCGAACAGCCGATACATGGACTACGCTTAGAAACCATGGATATTCATGTTTTGAACCACCCGCTGGTGGACCACAAGCTCACCGTTCTTCGCGACAAGAACACTCCGTCCTCCACGTTCCGCGAGCTCGTTTCCGAACTCGTGATGCTCGAGGCCTACGAAGCCACCCGCGACATCGAAGTCGTGGACAAGCCGATCGAGACCCCCGTCGCTCCGATGGTAGGCAAGCACATCGCTTCCCCGGCGCGATCATTGTGCCTGTGCTGCGCGCTGGCCTGGGCATGCTTGACGGCATGACCAAGATGATCCCGTCCGCTGAGGTCGGCTTCCTTGGCATGAAGCGCGACGAGGAGAACCCAACCCAGCAGATCACGTACGCGAACCGTCTGCCCGACGATCTGAGCGGCCGTCAGTGCTTCCTGATCGACCCGATGCTCGCCACTGGCGGCACGCTGGTCGCAGCAACACATTACCTGGCCGAGCGCGGCGCAAAGGATGTTACCGCCGTGTGCATTCTGGGCGCTCCGGAAGGCTGAAGTTCGTTGAGAAGAACCTCGACCCATCCATTAAGTTCAAGCTGGTGCTGTGCGCCGTCGACGAGAAGCTCAACGACAAGTGCTACATCGTGCCAGGCTTGGGCGATGCCGGCGACCGTCTATATGGCGTGATCGACTGACCGCATCAGAGCTCAACCGAATCAACCCAATCAGTCAATCAAGTAAATCGAATAAAAACGCCTGCCACAACGCAAATCATGCGGCGGCAGGCCGAAATCAATATGTAAAACCTCTAACTGCTCGTCGGGGGACGAACGCCTCGAAAATAATGATGGTCGAACCAGTCATCGCACTGGGCGAGGCTCGTCGCGGCTGCGCACCGTCCACGACACGGGAACGGCACCCATGAAACGAGCCAACCGTACCTGCGGACTGTTGCCGCCATGCCAATCGTAGGCGACGAAATCAGGGCGGGAAATCCAGTCGAAAATCAGCGCACCGGCCGCATATTCCTTGGCGAGCGCAGCAGGATCAGACGGCTTCTCCTCCCCCTGCGGCCACCAGGAAAGCTGGCCACGGCACACTTCCGGACGGTTCTCCTTATACCAGTTGACGGCAGCCGGATTGAACGATTCGATCACATACGCGCCGGAATAGGCCTGCAGCAGCGCGTCGCCCTTTTCCATGAGCTCGACATCGCGCGAACCCCACTTGGAATTGTCGTCGAACTTGTATTCGACGATCAGCGGCACACGACCCGCCACTACCTTGAGCACGTCGGCGAACAGTGGCACATGCTGGAAATACCCTTCCGGAGCGCTGTCAGGTGTGGTGACCAGCGGCGGATTTTCAAGCGAACCCGGCAACGGCGCTGCCACAGCGGCACCGGGGGCGTCGGTCGGGAACAGCGGGATGCGGGTCAGCTCATCGTACGTGAGATCGGCGATACGGCGTGGATCTCCGGCGACGCGCATCAGATCGCCGTCATGCACCACCACGATTTCGCCGTCGGCGGTCATCTGCAGGTCAAGCTCGATGCCATAGCCGGCTTCGCAAGCCGCTGCGAATGCCGCAAGCGAGTTCTCCGGAGCGATCGCACCAGTCACGCTGGGGCTGCCATAGCCGGCCTCATGGCCATGCGACGTGCCAGCGCCACATACTCGCCGCTCTCGTTGGCATACTGCGCGGTCAGACCGGAACCCGCGTCATGCAGGCCACGATGCGCGTACCACACGTCGGGAATGGACGGCACATAATTGCGGCGCTTATCGGAGAAGGTACGCGGCGCGATCGCCCACACTGCGGCGCCTGCAGCGACTGCGCTGCCGAGCAGCGCCTTGTTGACGAATGATTTGGACATGGGCTTTCCTCCCTTACGCGGCCGCTCGCGCATTCTCTCGCGTTGGTTCTCACCGTTCGCGGCCATCGAATCTGTCTCTTCTGAGATTAGCCCATAAATCACAAAAACGGCGACCACCTACGCGATCCGCATCGTATGTCGCGTCTCAAGCCACCAACAGCCGAGCCATATCTCGACTATATATGGCAGATTTTGAGTCTCGTCACGAGGCATCTCACTTATATATGGCAGACTGGAGTCAGAAAACATGCGTTTTCATACCCCCCCTATATGGCTTTTTTAGCGAAGTCTTCTGCCATATATAGGCGAGATGCTTCCTGACAGACCCGCAAATCTGCCATACATAGGCGAGTTATGAGCAAAATGGGGTCCGATGACGTCCGAGTTCACACAAACGTAGGGGTCGGACTCCAAAGGTCGGCGGCTGAATACGTGTGCTTGATCGTAGGCTTGGCCACTGAGCCGTGAAGAGGAAAGCCCAGTGGGTTTCCTCAGGCGAAGTGAGCGCTTGCCGCGAAGACCGCGTAACGGTACCTTGAGTGCGTCAAGCACACATATTCAGTCCAGAGGCCGAGGCTGAGAACTTACCACTTTTATGTTGGATTCAGTTACGCAGCTTGCCCCGCTTGGCTACGAAGATGCAGCACCCCGCCGTGGCCAGCACCGTCATGGCAATGACGATTGCCGTAGTAGCGACGCCTGTAGAGCTTAGCTTCTTCTTACGTTGAGACTGAGATTGCTGTGATGATTGCGGTTTCGCGGAAGGCTTGGCATTATTACCGTCCTGCTTGCTGTTGTTATTGTTATCCGGAGTCGGCTTTGGAGTTGGCGTTGGTTCCGGCTCGGGCTCAGGCGTCGGATCGGGGGTCGGGTCCGGAGTCGGTTCAGGTGCATGAACCTGCCTCGGCGCAGCCGGCGATGCACTGCCGGATTGAATCACCATGCGCAGCTAGTGGTGCTTCACCGCGTCAGTCCAGGTTGCCTCGCTCCATCCGCCGTTATCGGTACCGTAAGCGGCCGGGAGCATTGGTGACCAATGTATATGTGGCATCGGGAATATCCACAAACGCATTCGTTCCAGCATCCCAATACTGCAGTTTCCACGCGCCGGCATTCCCAAGCCCCCTCCATCGGAGGTGAATTGCACACGGCTGGAATCGATGGTGACTTCGCGATCCCATTCGTAGTCGAGCTTCATTTCACCGGTATTCGGCCACGTACCCCAAATGCAGGCGTTATCAACCGTGCAATCGCCCGGAATGGTTTTGCCGTCGTTAAGCGCGGCAACACCAGCTGTCCAAGAAGACGCTTTTTTGTCCACGTCAGTAGCAACGGCATCTTGCTCGATATAGCCGGCCAACGGCACCGACGTATCGGATGGAATATCTTTGACGCCCGCAGCCGACATATTGCCAGCAATGTCCGAAGCCCGATAGCTCACCGTTTCACGCTTCGACGAAGAAGCAGTAATCGCCGCGCCTTCTTCATATTGCTGCCATTCGCCGTTTCCAACCCGGTATTCCACCGTTTTCACACCGGATCCAGCACCATCTGAGGCGGTCAATGTCATAGTGCGGGAAACCGTATCTACCGAGGCGGTTACCGTAGGAGCCGTAGCATCCACACGCGCTTCCGCAGCAGCGATTTCGCTCACATTGCCGGCCGCATCAGTGGCACGCGCACGCACACTCACTATACCCTCGCCAGTCACAGCCTTTACCGCAGTGTTCACATTCGTTCCGACGGTCACCCATGCGCCATCCCCGACCGCAAGTTCGAGTTCTGCGATCGGCGCAGCCGCATTGTCGGAAGCCGTAATAAGAGCGATCGGTGAAGTGACCAGCCAACCATCATTGCCAGCCGTGCCAGCCAATGCCACACGCACGGCAGGAGCAATGGTATCAGCCGGTTTTACGTAATCGTCGGAAACATGTACGGTCACGGCTACGTTGCCGGCTGTCAGATCATCAGCCTGCTGCTTGGTTTCAATGCCAGCAACCACACCTTGCACGGTGAACTCACCCGCCTGCGCATACGAAGAAGCAGACACCGTGCGCCACAAAACCGGAGTTTCCACTGTTTCCGAGCCGTACGCGACTTCACCGTGTTCGACAATTCCGGCGCGTCTCCGGTCTTGGCGTAGACGTCGGCTGGCCGTTCAGCCACAACTGCTCCCTGTTGCGCGTATACTTCCCATTCAGGAACGCCAACGGAAGCATAGCCCCCGTCAACGGCTTGCGCGGTCATGTCAAGTTTGAGCGCAGTGGTGGTCACTGCGTCGAATGTCACTTCATTAGGCGCGTTCTTGCCTGTATCCACGCCGTATTCGCTGGAATTGGGCACGTCCTTCCAGGACCGTCTGCGTCAAGATATTGCAGTTTCCATGAGGCAGGGGCACGGCAATGCGTTCGCATCGGTGTCAAACCAGACTTCGATCCATTCACACGTACAGCGCCATTCCACTGGTAGATCAGTGAATCGGAGGATTGTGTTTGTGGCATCTTTCGATAGTTCGTCCAATGGTTCGGCGGTACTACAGCAGTTTCCAGCACTCGCCCGTCGTTCACGGAACCTTGTAGGCGGGTGTTTCGGTGTAGGTCGCGTCCACTGACGCATAGGGGGCCGACGTTGCGTGAGGGTTGCAACCGTTCGGCTTGGTCGGGATGCGAAACGCGTCATGCGCCCGCCATTCCACGTCACTTCATCGATGCAGACTGCACGGCGGAAGTCAGTACCACCAGTCTTGTCTCCAGTGTGGTAGGTGACCCACCATTTGCCGCCGAATCGTTGAATCGACGGATGCATGGTGGTGGACGATCCCGATTCGACGATTACGCCTTGGTACGTCCACGGCCCAAGAGGCTTGCCGACGTGGAGTATTGCACGCACGCCTGATAGTTGGATTCCACGCAGGTCGCCACTCCCGACCCGGGTTTGCCACCGTCGTACACGTTGTAGTAGGTGTCTCCTTCACGGAACACCCATGCCGCCTCAAAGAAGCCTTTGGGCCCGTTGGCATAAGCGCCGCCGTTGTTGCCCAAGGTCAGCGACGCGTTCACTTGGTTCGCATAGTCGCTGCCAAGCACGTCTTTGCTGGCATCGTAGTCGGGTATGTTGGCGAGCGCGTCGGCGTCACGCATATTGTAGATTTTCGGCGCTCCGTCCGCCGTTCCGCCCATGGTTTCCACGGCAACATATGAGGTGCGGCCAGTGTTGGCGTCCCGCTGCATTTTTACGGCGAGTTCGCTGTTGAAGGTGCCGAAGTGCAGATATCCGGTACCGTCATTGTCCACGAAGAATGCGGGATCGATGGTTTCGATTTGCGTCTGCGTGGTAGTCAGCAACGGCGCTCCGATGGCGTCGACCCATGGTCCGAGGGGGCTTTTTGATTTGGCCACGCCGATGGAGAACGGGTCGGCTCCCGCGGCTGCGTTCCTGTCTTTGACTGGAACGTAGTAGTAAAACCAGTCGTCGGTCGTGTCTGCGGTGCCAGCATCGTCGACTACTACTTGTCCTGCGTAGCTCCGTCGCCGGTTGCCCAGTCGAACAGGTCGCTTTGGCGATGGTCTTGTAGTGCGTCCATTTGCCGGATTCCGGATTGTCGGTTACGTAGACGCCCCAGTCTTTCATATTGAAGGACCCGTAGGTTGGTTCGGCCTCGTCGTGTCCGGTGAATACGAAGAGTTTGCCATCGTATTCAAGGGTGGATGCGTCTGCGGAATAGTAGTTTTGCGACAGGTCGTTGGGGGTATTGGTTCCTTCGTTCTGCCCGATGGGGTTGCGAAGGGTTGCCGGCAACGCACTGTTGTCGATTTGTGTGACGGTGACGTCGGGATTGCCGACCGGCAGATCGTTGTAGGCGTGTCCGGCGATGCTGGGCGCGGTACTTGCGTCGGCCGCGTTGGCTGTCTGCATGGTTGCGATTGCTCCCGTGCATAAGGTGGCTGCGGCTGCGATGCCTGCCACCAGCGTCTTCATCGACGCATGTGAGATGTGCGAAAAGCTCATGAATATTCCTGTTTTCACGATTGGATATTGAAAGTCCTCTTACGGATTGCTTAGGCTACGTTGGTATTCCTCGTGCGATCCGTAAGAGGACTTGAGCAATTGCTAGCGCTAGTCGCGGTTGCGGCGCGTCAGCATGATGGCGGCTCCCGTCAGCAGGACGATCATTCCTACGACGGCGATGCCGATGACATTGCTGCCGGTGCTGCTGATTGCGGCACTGACTTCAGACTTGGAAACCGGCTTGTTTCCAGGCTTGGCATTCGGCTTGGGGTCGGTCTTGTCGTCGTCCGGCTTCGGTGCTGGCTTGAGTTCAAGTCCGGCGATGGCCTCGGTCAGCTGCTTGACTGCGGCATCCGCATCAGCTTGGGTGGCGTTCTCATCGTTCAGCACCTTGGAGGCGGCATCCACTGCTTCAGCCAACTTCTTGGCGCTGGCTTCGGTGTAGAGGTCACCGCTGACGCCCTGTGCCTGGTCAAGAACCGTCTTCAACTCAGTGGTGTCGGCTTTCTTCACCAGTGTCTGCTGGGCTTCTTCAAGCTGCTTGAGTCGGCCGCTACGCACCTGATCCTGGGTGGCGCTCTCGTCCGCATACACCTTTTGAGCGTTACCCATGGCTTCGGAGAATGCCTTCCAGCTGTTCGGCGTGAAATTAGCTTGTTGCACGGAACCGGCTGCGTTGATGGCGGATTCGAGCCTGCTCTTGTCCACGCTTGGTTCCGGATCAGGGGTTGGATCCGGGTCAGGAGTCGGTTCTGGATCAGGAGTGCTTTCCGCAGCATGCACGCCCCACTCGGCAACCGCCAGACCGAAGGTGACGCCCTCGGCGGTCGGCGGATCAAGCACCAAGCGCAACGACGTGGTCTTCACCGGAGTGAACGTGGCCACGCTCCAGCCTTGAGCATCGTCAGAGGCACGTGAGGCCGGGGAATTACGCACGGTGGAGTATTGCGCATTCTCCACATCCTTCCATATACCATCAGAAGCCAAGTACTGAATCTTCCAGCTGTCCGGAACATCCAAACCGCCCTTGGCATCATTACGCTCCGCGAAGTTGGCCCAGAACTGCACACGGCTGGAATCGACGGTGGCTTCCTTGCTCCAGGTGTACTGCGCGTACATGCCAGCGGAAGCTTGGCCCCAGCTGCCCCACACGCGGCCATTCACATCGGCGTCATCATCAGACGGCCACGTATCGTCAACCAGCACACCATCGTTGAGCTTGCCGGAAGCCGGAGACCAGCTCGCCTCGGCACTCACCGTGGTGTCAATGGCCCTGCCTTCAATCCAACCAGTCAACGGAGTATCGGGCTCCGGCTTGGGATCCGCGTCGGCTCAGGATCAGGATCGGCACCACCATTCGGATCGGCGACCACATGCACTGTAATCTTGGCCTGCGAGCTTGAACCCTCAGCCCGTGCCGGACACCTCATAATCGCCGATCGGTGTCCAACTTGCGCCGGCAACACTTGCCTCATCCCACATAACCGTGCGATCGTCAAGCATGCCGTTGGGGAATCGCACCGGAACCACAGACGGCAAAGCCACCGACTTGGAATTCTGGTACACCGTCTGTTCGATCGGCTGAGCCGCACCAGCAGTCTGAGACTGCGCGTCGGAACGCACGCCAATAGTGGCCTTGGTTCCAGCGAGTGCGCCAATAACCGTTCCGGAAACCGCAAACTCGCTATCGGAAGCAAGCTGATCGTCAGTGATGGCATCCCACGCAACACTCAAGTCACGACGGGAACCGTCCGTATAGCTGGCACTCACCGTCTTCGGCAGATTCACATCGGCAGCCTTGCTGCCAGTCTGCACCATACGATTCACGCCATCCACGCTCACCGGATCAAGCGCATACGCCTCAAATTCGGTAGCACCAACAATGGCACCCTTCGGGAACAGCACACGCAACTTGTTCGTCTCCACCGTTTCGGCAAAACGAACCTCATTGCCTTCACCCTGCATCGTGGTATAAGACTGGCCGGCGGCAAGCTTCACATCCTGCCAATCGCCATTCTCATCCGCATACTGCAACTTCCACGACTTGACCATCGGCACACCGCCACCGTCAGTCCAGAAGAACAGCTTCGCCTTCTTCAACGGAACAGTGCCATCCCAGGCAAGCTGCAGCCACGGCTCGGTACCGGTATTGTCACCCCAATTATTCCAGGTCTCATTCGGAGTATTGGTATACAACACCTGACCGTCGATAACCTTCTTGGCATTGTCCTTCGCCTGATATGGATTGGTGAAGCTGGCGCTCGCAGTGGACTGTGAAGCCACATTCACCGTGCCGTCGGAAGGAATGCCGTGAACGGTGACTTCCTTGAAACCGGTCTTCTCACCGTCGAATGCGGTGAGTTTGAGCACATAGTCACCCTCACGGTTGAACGTGACCGTAGTGTTGGCAGCGGTTGCGTCGACGAACTTCGCTTCGCCGTTTTCAGGGCCAGACACCTGCTCCCATGTGGTGGTGAGCGTGTCAGACGGCAGGCCGTCGTCCTTCACCGTGCCCACCAGCTGCGCACCGGACGAGGTGCTGCTGGCAATGTAGGCGTCAACGCTTGGCGCCTGGTTCGTAGGTTCGCCTTCCGGCACAATGTCGGTTTCGTAGGCTGAATCTCCTTCAAGCCAATGGCCTGACCTGCTTGCGGAGTGAAGGTAGCACGAATGGCTTTGGTCACGACCTTGGAGAACTGCACGCGGTTGTAGTTGGCTCCCGCGTAAGTAGGCGTACGCACCTGGTTCGGCAGGACATGCCATGCGCCGGCCTCATCCTGATATTCAAGCGTGTACACCGACGGCTCACTGTAGCCGGCAATCGTCTGGCTGGACGAGGTCTGGTAGAAGTACAAACGCACGTCGTCGATGTTCTGCACGCCGTTCTTGAACGTTACGGTCAGCGAATCCTTGGCGTTCTTGGATCCCTTGGTGCCCCAGAAGGATTCCATCACGTTCTTGCCGTCCACTGCATTGGTTGCCGGGTATCCCTTGGTTTCGTAAGTGGCTTCCACATCGGCGTCCTTGGCCACGTTGGCCTGGCTCTTGGACGCTTCGTCCACGTTCTGTCCGGACTGCGCGAAGATCTGCGTAACCCTGCTGTTCGATGCGTAGGTCACTTCGTTGGCGTTCGGCATGGTGGCGGTGGTCGCGCCGGTGATCACGCTCCGGAATCATCGGCAACCTCAACGGTTCCACTGGCCGGATCGTAGATGAGGTGGGCGAGCTTATCGGAGGTGAACACGGCGTTGCCGTCCACATACAGGGTGTATCCCTTCGGAGCGTTGTAGGTGCCGTCGTTGTTCCATACGATCGACAGATCCTGCCCGTGGTAGCTCAGGTTGTTGACGGTGAAGTGGTTCCAACCGGGAATCTCGATCGGATTGAGTTCAATCTTGTTGTCTTCACGCGGAACCATACCTGCCACGTCTTCCACAATCGTCCAGTTGGTGGTGCCAAGCTGGGTGTGGTGAATCCAGGAACGGTAGGTGATCTTTCCACCGTTCTTGCTGGCGTCGGCGTTCTTCTCCGGAATCGTGCTCCTGCGGAATTATTATCCATATTCCAGAATTCGTTCTGGTCCGGATACTGGTTGTCGCCTCCCTGATAATGCGAGAACGCCACCCAATACAGCAGTTTCTTGAACGATTCGTTCGTGATATATCCGTTGTCTGCAGCATTATAATCACGGATTCCCGCAGAATAGATTTGCAGCAGCGGAGTTGCATTGATAATGGAGAAATTGTTTGATCCTGGGAAATTCAGCGCCTTCTTGTCTGCCTGATTCGCGGTGAAGAACGGGAAAATCGGGAATTCGTCGGCATCTTCGAACAAGCGCAACGCACTATCGTAATCATCATTGCCGGTCGGCATCAGACCTTCGGAATACGGATAGTAGTTGTTGAGTTCCTTGTATTTCGCGAATTGACCGTCGTTCAGCCACTTGTGCAGCAGCAGTTTGCTGTCGGAATCCCACAGGTTGTCGAGCACATCCTGCTTGATGGCGTCGGCGATCTGCTGCATTTCAGCGGCTTTTTCGGTGTCTCCGGCAGCCTTGTATGCTTGCGCGGCGGCATTGGCGTTGGCCCACATGTTGCGGAACCGTCGGCACGGTCCATACGCTGGCCGGAACGACCGGGTTCGGAGAACGACACCGCGTCGGCATCGTTGCCGGTCATGGACCACCACGACCAGTCGATCAGCTTGTTGCCGTTGCTATTCTGGTTGTCGTTGCTGTCTGGCTCGCTTTGCGAATTGAGCAGACCTTTGACATCTTCGGAACCGTAATCACCCAACGCTTCAGCCAATGATGACGGGCCGCCGTGCACCTTGTAGGAGTCCCAACCGGCCTTGGTGATGTACTGCGTGTAGCTGTGGTTCCAATTGGCTGGATCGCCCGGATTGTCGTGGTAGTAGTAATACCCGGACTGGCCTTTCTTGGCTGTCTGCCCGGCCGACACCCAAGTGCCGTACGAGTATTCGGCGTTACGGAACCACTTGGTGTCGTTGATGAACATGCCGGATGTCAGCACGATCTGGTTGTTGTATCCGAGCACGCCTTCGATGGAGGTCGGATACTGGAACGTATTGCCCGGCATATTGGCATCCAACATGTTGAAACGGCTCAGCCACCAGCGGTAGAACACGGTTTTGTCGATATTGTGTTCCTGGGTTTCCACGTAAGGAATGTTATCGACCCACCACTGGTTGTAGGTGGTCACGGAATCCTTGTAGGAAGCGGCCGGATCGGTGAGATCGCCGTTGAATCGGGCTTCGTATTCCGCGGTGGAGTCCGGCAACTCGTTGGCGATCAGGCCAAGCTGCAGCTTGGTGGTTTGTGGCACGTTGCTTCCAAGGTGAGGGTGGAAGCGAGTTTGCCGTCCTTTACGGTGAAACCGTTGCCGGAGAACCGTGGATAGATGGTGGTCAGATCGTTCTTCACATTGAAGCGACCGGTCAGTTCAGTGTCGCCGTCATTGCCGTCTTGTGCGAATGGCGAGGCTGCTGTCAGCGTTACGTCACCGCCGGTGGTGCTGGTGATGGTGAAATTCGCGACCATCACATTGGTGTAGGTGATGTACTTGACTTCGGTGACGGTAATGGTCTTGTCGCCGTTGGTGAATTCCGTGGTGAAGTAGCTTGGCGTCTGCTTGCGCTTGTCGGTGTTCTCGCGCAGGGTCTGCTTGGAACCGCCAATGCTTACCTCAACGGTAAAGCCGTCGTTGCCGGTCTGATCCCAGTATGCGACATCTCCTACGAAACCAAGTGCTTCCGGCGTATGCGTGTACATGAATGCGGGCACGGCCACGTGAGAACAGGTATTCGTTCTTGTCTGCGCCCGCATAGTTGTAGTCGCCAGCATCGTTGGTGCCGGTACCGTTTGGTGCGGTGCCTGTGCGCGTCAGCATCTTGTCGATCCAGAAGTCGTGTGCGGGTGTCGGTTCCGGCACCATTGGCAACATCCGCATCGAACACCTGCTTGAGGTAGCTTGTCGAGGGATCGAAAGCGACGCCGGTGCCCGGAATCGGGTCGGCGGCCCCCTTGAAACTCGGATACCCCATGGCAGAGTTCGGATTGGCCAGCGCGTCATTGGCGTATGCGGTCGTCACACCGCCAGACAACAGTGTGGCCACTGCCGTCAGCACGCCCAATGACGTGACAATCCCTTTCTTCCTTGTTGATGGTGTCATCAATTCCTCCTACATGGACCATCGTTGGCCCTTGGTTGCCAAGGCTCGTTCCCTGGCATCCAACTTTCTTTCTGTAGGAATGAGAGTCGTGCGATGGACATGAGATTGGAGCGTCCACCGACATTTCAAGAATACATGACGCGAATACGGTTTCGCAAATTTTCTTTCAGTTTTCTCCAATGCTTTTCTAAGTGAACTGCCATACGATGGCTTTTATGCGAAAAGGAAAGTTTTCGCATTTTCCCGTCTTATACTAGGGGCTATGACAAAACCGGCCACCCCATAAGGGGCAGCCGGTCTCTCATTCCAGTCAGCGCGGCGCATTCGGCTCCAATCGATCACGCCGCGCTCACCCGCTTCCCGGCACCATGCACTCATAGCGCCGGGTAGCAAGTCTTTCTTTTGTTTAGCTGCGCAACCACACGTTCATTTGACCGAGTTCGCGGTTGGCCCATGCGTAGTAGGGCACCAGCTTGAGCGACGTCCGCTCATCTGAGGCGTCACGCTGAGCGGACATGTACAACGGGGCGTCCACGGCATCCGCAGCCTCACGAACGGCAGGCAACGTCACCGCGTCAACACCTCCAAGCAAATCACTCTCGAAAGTAACCGTGGCATCCGCAGCATCCACGCCATCAGCAAGACGGTACGTCCACAGATCGCCGGCATTATCGGCTTGCTCCGCGCAATAGACGAGCGGACCGCGCATCACCGCAACACGACCTGCATCGCAACGCACATGAGAGTTGGCACGCACCAATCGCACTGCCATATCAAGATCCAGCACCACATGCAATGCAGTTCCCGGAGCAACTGCGAAATATACGAAACCGTTTTCCGGAGCCGTCTTCACAGCAACACCATCGCATGTCAGCGCATAGGAATCAGCCGACCATGTGGGAATACGCACGCCGAAACGTACCGAATCAGCCGCCTCAGCGGGCAATTCCACCATGTACTCAATATGACCGTTCCACGGAAAATCGGAACGCTGCTCCACATGCAACCCGGAATCAAAACTTGCCTGATTCGCAATGACTGGTGAGCGAGCACCGTGCGACCGCCGTCACGTTCGGTATACACATAACGGTCCACCGACGCGATCAATCGCGCGACATTAGCTGGGCAGCATGCGCAGCCAAACCAATCGACACGATGCGAAAGCACATGATGCCGATCCGGATTGTCCAAACCGTCCGGCGAAGTCTCCAACGCATTCACATAGTAATACTGCTTGCCATCAAGGCTGATGCCCGCGATGGCACCATTGAACAGCTCACGCTCAAGCACGTCGGCATATTCACCATTCGGTTCCAACAGAAGCATTTGGCGGGCAAACATGCTCATCGCCACAGAAGCGCACGTTTCGCCATACATGGTGTCGTTCGGCAGATCGTAATCGTACGTGAACGACTCCCCCACATGTGTGGAACCGATCGCACCCGTTACATACATGCGTTTCGACACGATGTTGTTCCAAAAACGATGCGCCGCGTCCAACAAGCCCTGATCGCCGGTAATACGCGCCACATGTGCGATTCCAGTGCACAAATAGGCCACGCGCACAGCATGGCCGTCAGCGGTCTGCTGCTCGCGCACCGGCTGCGCGGCTTGGAAGTACGTGGGCTTGTAGAATCCCAGATCCCGGAAAATGTAGTCGTTGTCGACAGCGGCGATCTGCTTGGCGTAGAACTGCGGATCCTGACCACGCACGTCGATGAGATACCGCGCCAGATTCAGATAGCGCTCCTCACCGGTCGCATCATACAGCTTCGCCAACGCCAATTCGATTTCCGGATGCCCATCAGCACCGTGGATCTTGCCGTCCTCCGGGCCGAAATTGGCATCGATGCAATCCGCCATACGGCACGCCACGTCAAGCGCCTGCTGGTTACCGGTCACCTCATGATAGGCGACAGCAGCCTCAATATAGTGGCCCATGACATACATTTCATGGCTTTGCTGAATCAGTGTGAAACGCTCACGATGCGCCCATTCACCGGTTTTGATTTGGTACGGAGTGTCCAAATATCCGTCCGATTGTTGCGCACGCGCGATGAGGTCGACGGTTTCATCGCACAGTTCCCGCAATTGCGGATCAGGATGATACGACAGTGCGTAAGCCGCTTCCTCCAACCACTTATATATGTCGGAATCCTGGAAGACCATGCCATGAAATTCACCGGCTCATCACCGGCTGCGATACGCAGATTCTCCACGGCATGACTTTTATTATCGGCAAGCTGATTGCAGCCGGATCATCCGGAACTTCAGTGGCAATCTCATCATTCATCACACCCCACTGATAGGGAATGACGGATTCAACGATCTGGTCGCGACGCTGCTTCCAGAAAGGAGAAGTAATAGTTACATTCATGATATTTCCTTAAGATTAAGGACTTCGCCAGCCCTTGACGGCTCTTGGCTACTCCGCCTTCGGTTTTGCTCAGGCCGGAGCCTGGAAACAGTCCACTGGGCTGTCTCCCAAGGGCTGACATCGCCAGGTGTCAGCCCTTGACGGCTCCAGCCATAAACCCTTTGACGTAGTACTTCTGGAGGGCTAGGAAGAGGATGGCTGCGGGGATCATCAGAATCACGACGCCAGCTTCGGTGGCACCGTAATCAATGACGCCCATAGTCTGCTGACGCATGTTCACCAAAGCGAGCGGCAGCGTGGCGTTCGACGAACTCGACAGGTACAGCGGAATCATGAAATTGTTCCAAGCCTCAAGGAAAGCAAGCAGACCGACAGTGACCATCGACGGCTTGACGACCGGCACCAGAATCTTAATCAACGACTGCAGGGAGTTGCAGCCATCGACCATGGCGGCCTCTTCCATACCTTCGGAATCGCATCGAAAGCATTACGCATGATGAACGTGCTCATCGGCAGCTGGAACAAGGTAATAACCAAACCGACACCCAGCAAGGAATCGTTCAGACCAATATCCTTGTACCACACCATCAGCGGAATCAGCAGAGACGCATACGGCACCATCAAAATGGACAGCGTCACCATGAATCCGAGATTGCGGCCCGGATAGTCGAAACGGGAGAACGAATAGCCTGCGAGCGTGCACACCACCACGGAGAACACCACGCGACCAACGTCACCACCACCGAGTTGAACAGGTACTTCGGCAGGCCTTCCTGGTAGCCGAACAACGTCAGATAGTTGTTCACACCCCAGCCCTTGGATTGTGCGGAACCAGGCTGCGGACTGAACGAGCAGACCACCACCCAGATCAGCGGCGAAATGAAGACCAGAGCCAGCAGACCTCGAGAATATAGACGATTACGCGCTTCCACAATGGAGTAGTCATGTGAGTTCCCTCCCCTTGCT
>ENA-OQAX01000108-OQAX01000108.1-human-gut-metagenome-genome-assembly--contig:-NODE-108-length-17557-cov-2.030866_pt1 | contig 17557 bp, 15 predicted proteins | sample MGYA00242741_ERZ504539 | MGnify/ENA primary metagenome ERZ504539 (study PRJEB26092, sample SAMD00036277) | human gut metagenome | host: Homo sapiens | study: EMG produced TPA metagenomics assembly of... | reverse complement strand
GCCATTTAATTGGAAAGGATAAACAGGAAAGCTATAATAAAGTCAAAGCCAGACATTGCTTCGTACTGCTTTTGACTTTTATTATAACTTGGAGAGAAACACGCACGAGGCCGAATGCCTTACCTCGTCCGGAAGAATCTGGGTTCTCACTGACGTGAGTTGCCTACTCACTTTAGTGAAGAGCCATTGCCACACGGGTGAAACTGCCGCTTCACTAAGGTGAAGCAACAGAATGTTCTGTAAGTTTGCACGATAACATCCTATAAATAAAACAAATACATAGTACATTATGTCAGACATTAAATTTGATATCTATGAATCTCCGGCAAAATGACGGGGAAAAGAAAAAAATACCATGTGAGAAACACCAACAAGCAGACCATCCACTCGAAGGACTTGATACACGAGGCTACGCTTTATACTTCAGTAAGCCGTTCGGACTGGGCGGCAGTGGTAGAGGGACTGATAGATATTCTGTCCGAGAAATTAGGTGACGGCAAACGAATCCATATCAACGGATTAGGGTATTTCTCTGTCAGTATCGGCTCCACAGAAAGTGAAAATCCTAAGAAAATGACCCGTGGCACAGTACAGATAACAGGAGTCAACTTCCAGCCTGAGAAAAGTTTCAAGAAGAGTATTATAAGCCGGGCACATTTTGTAAGAGAACGATACAAGGTGCACACGGTGGACTTGTCGCCTATCGAAGTAGACGGGCTGCTGAGTGAATATTTTAAAGATCATCGCAGTATCACCTGTGCCCGGATGCAGCAGGTCTGCGGAATGACCCGTTCTACCGCATACCGCCGCTTACAGGCACTGACCCAAGGAGACCATCCGTCATTACAACGCGAGGGCTACAAAAATGCCACTGCCTACATACCGGTTAAAGGGTATTACGGACGTTCCTACACGGCAGATCGCTGGTAACGAGCCGGATAGGGTGAAGGGAGAATTTTGTGTTTCATGTAAAACGAATTGTTATATCATACTTTAAAATAAGAAAAAATGAAAAGAACCATCTTGAAAAAACGTAGGAATCGGCTTGTGCTTCCTGCTTAGCAGCGGGACGGTCTGCGCGCAGAACTACCCTGGAAAAAGTGAAGAATGCACAAGGTATCGAGGTGACCTATCAATCGAATTACAAAGGGAAAGCCCGGCCGGGGCATCTGTTGATGACCGTGTCCGGTGACCGCGTATCATTGACTAACGTATGGCCGGAGCAAAACGACCGTCCCAGTCCCCGCCCGGAAGACAAGACACCTGTGACCGGCAGTTACATAGACTACACTACCCGGCAGGCATACCGCAGGGCTGAACTACCTAACGGGCAAGTGATATCTGCGGTCACTCCCTTCGAATTCGGCAAAGGTTTCACGCAAACGGGCGAAGGAAAACACTTAGGGATGAACTGCAAAATTTTGCGAACATCCATCAATTCCAACACTATCGAGGTATGGTATACCAACGACATCCCTTTTTCGTGGTACTCCGCAAGCCAATGTGGGTGTACCTGACGGATTGGTACTGAGAGTCGTGCGAAACGGTGACATGATTCAGGAAGCCACCCATATTACCCCGCTGAAGAAAGGAAAGGATGTGTTGCCACAGTCGTGGGGGGAAAAAGCATGGATGCGGCCGACTACCAATATACCATCAACCAAAGCGGAGTTATCACAATTCCGGTCTTCGACCAGCAGAGCATCTGCTTCAACAACGCTAAATTGCCCGAAGTACTGGAGGATGGCGTACAATACAGTGCCGGAGGCGGCACCATCCTGTTGAAGAAAGTGAAGCTGCCCGACTATGTGAAGAATCGTACCGTCTTTGCGGAAGTTGTCCAATACTCGGACGGTGATGCTTACGACCGCACCGGTTCTGTCTTTCTGATACCGGAAGGCAAGCAGCTGTCTTTTCTTGATGCCATACGTGATTTGAAGAAAGTTCCCTCTTTCCGCTCGGAAAATACGGACTACCACGGGCTGATTTCCACAGCGGAGTATGATGTGCCTTTAGAGTTGATGCGTTTCTTCACCGGTTTCGGTGTGCGCAAGTTCAATTATAATAAGGTGAAGGGGCAGGACTGGGTGGACTCCGTACTTTACAAAATGGAGGTAACCCCACTGGCCGAAAAATTGGAAGGGGAAGCTTGGATTGGCGCTTACATCGGCAACTGGGATGCCAAAGGACATCGTCTGTCGTTGAAACTGAAGTATTATCCTGATGAAGAACATCGGGTTTATAATACTCTTCCGCTGTTCAATACAGTGAATTATCTGGAGCAGGCAGGACAGCCTTATCCGATTTTCATGCGTCAGGATTCTCTGACCGTAAAGTTCACCTTGAAGGAGCCTGCCAAGAACGCCCGTCTGTACTATCTCACCACGGGGACATGGCGGTTGGGGGAGGCGGTGATGAGTTCAACCAGAAACCTAACACCCTCTATTTGGACGGTGAAAAAGTGATCTCTTTCGTACCTTGGCGAGATGACTGTGGAACTTATCGTAACTGGAATCCTTGTTCGGGTAATTTCTCCAATGGGCTGAGTTCTTCCGACCTGAGCCGTTCCAACTGGTGCCCGGGTACGGTGACCAATCCCGAATACATTTATTTAGGTGATCTGGAGGCGGGTGAACACAGCATCACCGTAAAAATACCACAGGGTGCTCCTGAAGGGGAAAGTAATAGTTATTGGTGTATCTCGGGTACACTTATTTATTAATGTAAATTCCTTTGTCCTGCGATAACAGAAATGTTTCTGTCACCGCAGGACAAGGAATGTTCCAACTTTTCTATCTCCTCAAAGGACAATCTTGTCCTTGGGCAAGTTGTCACATGGGCAAGTTCAAGGACTTAAAATTACAGCCTACAGTTTGTTTGGACTTCTTTCCCTCTTCCGTCCTTCCTTTCATCTTTTGATTGTTGTCTGCAAACTTATATATAAAAAGGTATATTTCTCTAGCAATACACCAACGGCATGGACTGACATCACCTTTTTTCCTTTGGTTCTTATCCCAATATACGTTACCTGTTTTCTACCGACTACCAAACAAAGGGTAAATATTCGATGAAAAAATAATATAAATCATTTCAAGAAAGTTCTGTGACAGTTAGCAGTTCTCTCTTTTAAATAAGGTGCTTCAGGCATCTCAAACGTTAAAAATCAGGGCATATTAAAAATATTTTTCAAGAGACCCTTTATATATATTAAAATTGTTATATATTTGCACCGTTAATTCTAAATTAAATTGAAAAACATAGTTCTGAAGGAACTAAATGAAACGGAATTACTTGATTTTCAATAAACTTAAAAAATCACAGCTATGTTAAAACGACTAAAATCAGTCAGTATGTTGCTGTTCCTAATGGGTGCCTCTACCGGAGCAGCATACGCGGTCGCCAATCCCGGCGTTACCGATGTGAAAATCACACAACAGACAGGGACATGTACGGGTATCGTCAAGGATGCTACGGGAGAAGGTGTTATCGGTGCATCTGTAGTAGTGAAAGGGACTACGAATGGTACTATCACAGGGCTTGACGGTGACTTCTCTTTAAGTAATGTAAAGGAAGGGGATATCATTGTTATCTCTTTCGTTGGTTATGCTACTCAAGAAATAAAATGGACCGGGAAACCTCTAGATGTTCTTTTGAAAGATGATACTCAATTGTTGGGTGAGGTAGTTGTAACCGCTCTAGGATTGAAACGTGAGGAAAAGGCGCTGGGTTATGCCGTTACCGAAGTAAGGGGTGATGAATTGAAAGCAGCCAACACCATTTCTCCGGTTACTGCATTACAAGGAAAAAGTAGCAGGTGTTGAAATTTCCAGTTCAGATGGTGGTATCTTTGGCGCAGCCAAAAATTCAAATCCGTGGTGCTTCCACGATGGGCAATAACAACCAGCCTATTTATGTAGTAGACGGTGTTATACTGGATAATAATGTATCTGGTAATGATGACTTGAACTGGGGGAGTAATTCCAGTGACTATGGTAATGAATTGAAAAATCTAAATCCTGATGATTTTGAAACAGTTTCTGTTTTAAAAGGTGCCGCAGCGACTGCACTCTATGGTTCTCGTGGTTTGAATGGTGCTGTTGTAATTACTACTAAAAGTGGCAAGGGTGGTAGTGGATTAGGTATCAGTTTCTCTCAAACATTCGGTATCGACCATGCATATAAAACTCCAGATATTCAGACTGTCTATGGTGATGGTCCGTATGTAGGACGTTATGACGCAGATGGTGATGGTAATATCTGGCAACCAACACAATTCCAAGTGAACTCAGCTGGACAACATACCTTAATTGGAACTTGGGGAACTGGATTTGGTCCTAAATATGACGGTAGTCAAATTGAAAATTATGACGGTACAATGACTACTTATTCCCCACATAAAAATAATATGTTGGATATGTATCAAATAGGTTTCAACACCAATACAAATCTAGCTATTCATGGTGGTAATGACAAAACCACATTCTATGCTTCCATGTCTTATAAACATGCTGAATCCACTACTCCGAATAATACATTTGAGCGTTATTCTTTCTTGGTAAAAGCAACACATAAATTAAATGATTGGGTAGATGTTGCAGCTTCTGTGAATTTTTCTAATTCAACGCCAAGAAATGCAGCACGCAATATCGGTGAAAATTTCGTAAACGGAACATGGACTCCCAATTATGACCCCCAATATTTCCGTAACAAATATCTCGGTGAACATGGTGGAGTGGCAAGTACTGATTATGGTGACATCTATGGAAATGTTCCTGGTAAAACCTATTGGTTCGAAATTGATAAATATGATTATCGCCAAAAAGAAACAGTTGTACGCCCTACTTTTGAAGTTAATATGAAAATAACCGACTGGCTGAAATTTAAAGCTGATGCTAATATGAATTATTACTACAATCGTGGTGATAACAAAGAATTAGGAACCGGATATGCCAATGATGGAGGCTATTATAAAATTTGGCAAAACACAAAGGAACAAACCACTTTTTGGTGGCTCGTTTAACTTGGAACAAAACTATAAAGATTATTATATTGGTGGCTTTGCACGCTTTGAATATTATAATACTAGCAGATATGAATATTCTGTAAATACTGACGGAGGTATGGTGGTTCCTGGACAATGGTTCGTTGATAACTCAAAGAATCCTAAAAAATCCGATGGTGGATTGAAAAGCGAAAAAACGTATGCTTTCTGCCATTTTTGCTTTAAATTTAGGATGGAAGAATCAAGTCTATTTGGATGTTACAGGACGTAATGATTGGTCTTCTGCATTAGTTTATGCTAATGGTACAGGTAATCATTCTTATTTTTACCCTTCAGTTTCAGGTTCTTGGATTATTAGTGAAACATTCCGTGAGCAATTGCCCGAATGGATCTCTTTCGCTAAGGTTCGTGGCTCGTGGGCACAAGTAGGTAATGATACCGATCCTTATTATGTAAACCAGGCTTATGGATTTGGTACAATTGAATTGCCTAATGGCGGGAATATTTATACCAATACTTTAAATACAATAATGAAAGCCTCCTAATTTAAAACCGGAACGTAAAAATGCTTGGGAAATTGGTTTGGACTTCCGTACATTTAAAAACCGTCTGAATTTGGATGTAACTTACTATAAAGAAAATACCAAAGATCAAATAATGGAAATAGCAACTCCTTGGGTATCAGGTATCAGTACACAATTGATTAATGCTGGTAATATTCAGAATCAAGGTATAGAGTTAGCTTTGAATACTATTCCTTTCCAAAATGAAGATTGGGAATGGGGACTAGATTTCACATGGACCAAAAATACGAGTAAGATTGTAGAACTCCATCCGGGATGCAGCTGAATATATTTCACTTGCAGGTCAAGTAAACGCCTATGACTACCGTATTGGTTCTGTTGCTAAAGTTGGTGGAAGTTATGGTATGTTAATGACTGATATTCTTCCTGCTCGTGACGATCAAGGGCGAGTTTTTGTTGAACTACAGTGATACGCGTCGTGCTGTATACGAACGTAGAAGTGGAGTGGTTCAGGAATTGGGTGATATGCAACCGGATTTTTTTAGGTTCTATGTCAACAAGCCTGCGCTGGAAAAATTTAAGTTTACATGTAGGTCTTGATATGCGTATCGGTGGTTTAGTAGCTATGTATAGCAACCGTTACGGTTCAAATGCCGGCTGGACTAAAAACGCTTTAAAATATCGTGATGCGGCAAGTGGTGGTTTGACTTGGACAAGTCAGTATGCAGGGGGGTAGCAATGGAATCACCTATGAAGATGGTGTTATTTTAGAAGGAGTGTTTGCCCCGGGTACTTCAGCTACAGGTATTGATGGCAAATCACATGACATCAGTGGTATGACCCATCAGCAAGCTATTGATGCAGGTATTATCGAACCGACCCATGCTAGTGCATATCATGTGTTTAGAAATTCTTGGGGCGAAGGTGTCGTTAATGATGACTGGGTGCATGAGTTAAGTTACATAGCTCTTCGTGATATCACATTGTCATATCGTATGCCTAAAAGCATAGCATCAAAGATTGGTGCTAAAGGTTTGAATTTAAGTTTAGCAGCACGCAATGTAGGCTATATATATAATTCATTGCCTAATAACGTTCACCCGGAAAGTGTTCGTGGTAATAGATCTGCAGAATTCCGTATCCGTGGTTATGAACCATATATTAGAAACTATACGTTTACTATTAATGCCGAATTCTAATGCATAATGCTTTAACAATATAAAATTGAATTAGTATGAAATTAAAATATTTATTTGCTTCATGCATTTTAGGTGCAGGACTTTTTATCCTCTTGTGCCGATGAGTTTAAAGATATAAACTCAAGTGAAGGTGACATTTCAACTCCTAATATCCGTTTTTTATTCACGGAATGCCTATATCAATTCGAACCGATGGATTATTCTGCATGGTATTATGATTTTCCGCGTATTGGTGCTTGGGGACAGTGTATTGTTAGCCCAAGTGGTAATGTAGACAGTTTTAATCTGATAACCGAGCAAGGTAGTACAGGATCGAATATATATGATACTTTACGTATGATAAATGATTTACGTTATCAAATTTCTCAAATGTCTGATGAAGATAAAGCACGTTATGGATATATTCAATATCTATGTTAATCCTTTAGCTGTTCTTTCTGGGCAATGGGTGATAGCGATATGTATGGCTCACTTCAATACACGGAAGCAGAGATGGCTCGTTATGGAGGCACATTGTATCCCAAATTTGACACACAGGAAGAATTATATGATTATTGGTTGAAGGAATTGGACGAGGCTATTAACTATCTTACGACTAATAATATTAGCGATATCTTAGGTAATCAGGATTTCATATACAATGGCGATGTCAAAAAAATGGGCGAAATTCGCCAACTCTTTAAAAATTAAAGCTAGCAGCACGTCTTGTTAATAAAGACAGAAACAGAGCCATTAAGATAGCAAATGAAGTCATAGCCAATCAGGCTGGTATATTAGAATCCGCAACTGATGATTTTATTTATAATCGCGGAAGAACAAACAATCACTGGAACAATGATTTCCCTCAAGGTGCCGGACATGATTTATTAATTGACTTTATGAAAGACAACCGCGACACACGTCTGTTAAGTGCCTTCACAAAGAATGAGTTTAACGGAGCTGTAATACAAGCATTCTTGGATCAAGGTAAAGAAATTCCTCCTTATATCGCCGAAAACGCTATTATCGAAGACGGTAAATTTAAAGGCTGGACAGGTCCAGGCGAACCATGGGTACGTTATTACGGAGCCCCTTTAAAGATTGGTGCTGGCTTGGAAGAGAATAACAAATGGATTTTTGACCCTACAGGTTTATTGTTCCAGTTAAAAAACTTCCGCAGGTGGAACAAGAGATTATGAAGCGCTGTCATTCCGCAATCAGGAATTAGTAAAAGGTATTTATGACTTCACTTATCCAGATGCACCGGATGTAACACCTGATAAAGATATTCAAATAACCCCATGGTATGGCATTTATTTCTCAGCAGCAGAAGTACAATTATTATTAGCTGAATTTAAATTATTAGGAGCTAATGCACCTAAATCGGCTCAAGAATATCTGACAGAAGGTTGTCGTTTATCTGCTTATGTATATGACAAAGCAGCGGAACTCAATCAAGTTCCTTATTATTCACGTACTTGTGTAAATGACCCGCTCGATGCTACTATTAAGATTGATGATACCATGGTTAATGAAATGCTCTCTCATGATGCTTTCAAATTAACTGGTGATACTAAATCTGATTTGGAAAAGGTATATATTCAGCAGTACATCCACTATATAATGAGCCCTCTTGATCAGTTTATAAATGTACGTCGTTCCGGTATTCCCATGAAAAACAGTACATTATTACCTTGGGAGGAATTTAGTGATTTATTGGATTATTCAACATTAATTCCGAGACGTTTCAAAGTAAGTGAACCTGCTCCTACAGATCAGATGCGTGATATTACAATTGCAGCATATAAAGCGCAAGGGTTCTCTTATGGTACTGACAATGCAGATCCTGACAAACTAAACTCTCAGCGTGTATGGGTAGATGAAGGAAATCCGCAATTTGGCGAAGGACCTAAATTTGAATTAATGAAAAAACAGTCTGAAATATGACGCTAGTCCAAGTTTATTAATAAAAAGGAAGAGGTTATGTGATATATTCTTCTTCCTTTTTTATTATACCCAAAATCATTTGATATTCTGATATCGGCAAAGCATATTATGCATAGGTCATAGAGCCACTTAACATAAGCCAAATAAAAAAGGGCAGTACACTTGGGCGAAGGTCTGAACTTTATTTAAACAAATGGCAATGTGAGCATTTTTATTGCTGCAACTTTAAAAAAAAAACTCGTTTTGTTTATCGCGATGAACAATTTATTACTATTTTTGTAATGTGTGATAAACAAAAAGAAGAAATGGAACGATTATTTGAATCCTTTATCAAGAAACTGGCTATAACAAATACTTCTTTTGTACGTAGCCTGATGAATGAGATAGAATGGGAAGCTCGTCTTATCGGTAGTAAAGGGGGCCCGGGGAGTTGGAAAAACAACTTTATTGTTGCAGTATATCAAACTGAACCTTCCAATGGATAAAACCGTACTTTATGCCAGTGTGGATAATATTTGGTTCAGTGAACATAAACTTTATGATTTAGCTTCCGATTTTGTAAAGCGGGGAGGAAAATATCTGTTTCTGGATGAAGTACACAAATACCCCAACTGGTCTCAAGAACTGAAAAATATTTATGATGACTTACCTGAACTTCATGTAGTCTTTACAGGTTCGTCCTTGCTTGAAATCTTAAATGCCAAATCGGATTTGAGCCGGCGGGCAATTGTTTATGAAATGCAAGGTTTTTCTTTTCGCGAAGTATTTAAACTGGAATGAAAAACTATCATTGCCGATATTAAACTTTAAATAATATAATTGGATAATCATCTGTCATTATCTGTCGGGATAGTAGACAAAGTTAAAGTTCTGAAACATTTTCCTGATTATTTGAAACATGGGTATTATCCTTATTACAATGAATTACCCGCTCTTTATTATTCAAGAATAAATGAAGTGGTCAATCTGATTGTGGAATTGGAAATTCCACAGTTAAGAGGGGTTGATATTTCATATACAACTAAAATTAAGCAGTTACTATATATCATTGCAGAGTCGGCGCCTTTTATTCCTAATGTCAGTAAACTAAGCGAACGGATAGGAATCTCGCGTAATTCATTGCTGGCCTATCTGGATGCCCTCCATGACAGCTGTCTGACTATGAATCTCCAAAAAGAAGGCTCCGGCATAAGCCGCTTGCAGAAACCTGATAAACTGTTTTTAGAGAATCCTAATTTAATGTATGCATTGTCTGCCAGTCAAATTTGATATTGGAAATGTCAGGGAAACTTTTTTGCCAACCAATTGCGTTATTGCCACAAAATAAAACGTTTCTAAAGAGAGTGATTTCTTTATTGATGGACGCTATACTTTTGAAGTCGGTGGTAGAAACAAAGGTAAACAACAAATAAAATGGACTTTCTGATGCATATATTGTTGCTGATGATATAGAGTATGGAATAAATAATAAAATACCATTATGGTTGTTCGGTTTTCTATATTAGTACTCTTTTCGGTAGAAAATAGATAGAAAATTGTATTTAAAAGTCCTTCTATAGACTTTTAAATACAATTTTTCTTTTTGAGGCATAAAAAATAAAAACACATTGATATTCAGATACATAGCTACAAGAGTAGTTCTGAAGGAACTAAGGAAACGGAATTACTTGATTTTCAATAAACTTTAAAAAAAATCACAGCTATGTTAAAAACGACTAAAATCAGTCAGTATGTTGCTGTTCCTAATGGGTGCCTCTACCGGAGCAGCATACGCGGTCGCCAATCCCGGCGTTACCGATGTGAAAATCACACAACAAAATGGAGCTTGTACAGGAGTTGTAGTAGACGCTACAGGTGAAACCGTTTATCGGTGCGTCTGTAGTAGTGAAAGGTACGACTAATGGTACGATAACCGGACTTGATGGCGACTTCTCTTTATCCAATGTAGAAAAGGGGATATCATTCAAATTTCATTTGTAGGTTATCAAACAGTAGAGATTCCTTGGGATGGACAACCCATGAATGTAACTTTACAGGATGACACACAAACAGTTGGGTGAAGTTGTAGTGACTGCTCTTGGTATCAAACGTGAGAAAAAAGCACTGGGTTATGCCATGCAGGAGGTAAAAGGTGACGCGTTACTTGAAGCTCGTGAAACGAACCTCGCAAATGCTTTGACAGGTAAAGTTTCAGGTGTCCAGATTATCCGTTCAAGCAATGGTCCTGGCGGTTCTTCCAAAATCCAGCTTCGTGGTGCGAATTCTGTAACAGGTTTGAACCAGCCGTTAATTGTTGTCGATGGTGTGCCAATGGATAACTTTACAGGAGCAAGTAATAATGATATTGATAACCCGACATTGGATATGGGTAATGGACTTTCAGATATTAATGCTGAAGATATTGAGTCCATGTCTGTGTTGAAAGGTGCGTCAGCTGCTGCTCTTTATGGTTCTCGTGCCGGTAATGGTGTTATTTTGATTACAACTAAAAAAGGAACAAAGCGTGAAGGTTTGGGTATCACCATCTCTGGTTCAGTTTCCGCTGAGACAACATTTATGCTCCCTAAAACGCCAAAAAGCCTTTGGACAAGGTGAGAATGGCGTGTTCGACTCAACTAACGGCTATAGCTGGGGACCTGAAGTAACAGGGCAAAGCTACACAAAATGGGATGGTACAAACTGCAAATATGCAAATCTTTGATAACGTAAAAAAATTTCTTTGATACAGGTGTGAACTTATCAGAAAGCATATCATTCCAGCAGCAGTATGATAAAACATCCATTTACACCTCATTGAATCGTATGGATGACTCCAGCATGATACCGGGTGCTAACTTAAGCCGTACAAACTTAACTTTGCGTGCATCTTCTACTTTTGGTAAAGATGATCGTTGGAGTATTGATGCAAAAGTACAATACATCAATACCCTCGCAGAAAACCGCCCTATCAGTGGTGCACGTGGGAATAATGCATTTTATACTATTTTCAATATGCCTACGACTATTGACATCCGTGACTTTTCCAGCCCTGTCAAAGACGAATTCGGCGAAATGATCTGGTGGAGTAAAGGGGGTATCAACCCTTATTGGTCTAAAGATTATAATCCCAATAAAGACAGTCGCAATCGTTTCCTGATGAACGATCATTGAAGTACAAATTTACAGATTGGCTGGATGCTGAAATCAAAGCCGGTAGTGATATGTATTTCACTGAGGGTGAAGAGAAATTGTATGCAGGAAGTCCTACTAATAATAAGAACAGCCGTTACAGCACTAGTGAGAAAAAGTTCTTCGAAAATAATTTCAGCTTTTTGATCAGTGGCCATAAAGATGAATTGTTTGGAAAATTTGGTGGTAATTTCTCTTTTGGTGGTAACTTAATGGAAAGAAAATCTACAGGTTTGGATAATGCTATGGGAAAATTGACTGCTCCCGATTTTATTCTCTTTAGCCAATGGTGACAAAAAAGATTTGTCAATAACCGAAACCTATATTCATAAAAAAATCAATTCTTTGTATGGAACTCTTGGGATCAACTATAATGGTTGGGCATTCTTGGATGCAACTTTCCGTAATGACTGGTCATCAGCTTTGAATAAAGAAAACCGTTCATTCTTCTATCCGTCTGTTTCATTGTCATGGGTGATCAGTGATATGGTGGGTAAAGTAGGCAAAGGCATGCCCGAATGGTTTACTTATGCTAAAGCACGTGCATCTTTCGCACAAGTAGGTAACGATATGGATGCATATCAGTTATATAATACATATAGTATTGGTTCAGACCCTAATGGCAATACAACTGCCGGACAAGGAAAAACTAAATACGATGCAGATGTACGCAGTGAGTTGATTACTTCTTGGGAAGCCGGTGCTGAATTGAAATTCTTCAATAACCGTTTAGGAGTTGACTTTGCATGGTACAAGACAAACGCAAAACGCCAGTTAATGAATATTCCTTTAAATAACCTTTCCGGTTATGATAACATGAAAGTAAATGCAGGTAACATTCAAAATACCGGTATTGAAATCATGTTGAATGCACGCCCTATCGAAACAGCTCAATTTAGTTGGGATACTCAGTTGAACTTCTCTCAGAACAAGAGTAAGATTATTGAATTATTACCGGGAAAACCAGGTATGCAGTATGCTTTAGGAGGTTCTGACGCATTACAGGTTTATGCAGTTGCGGGAGGTGCTTATGGTGAAATCTGGGGTACCAAATATCAACGAGTAGAAGAAGGAGAATTTAAAGGACAATTATTACTCAATGAATCAGGACTGCCACAGGCCACTAGTGACAAGCATAAGATTGGTGAACAACAGCCTGACTTCCTATTAGGATGGACAAATACATTTAATTATAAAAACTTCACACTTAGTTTCCTGATTGACGGACGTTTTGGTGGCGATATTTTCTCATTCACTAATATGAACTTGCAACGTAGTGGTATTGCCGAATGTACTGCTCCAGGCGGTAAACGTGAGGATATCGTTGTAGCGGGAGTTATCAAAGATGGTAACGGTTATAAGGTAAATGATCAAAGTGTTTCTTTAGAACGTTATTACAAAGCTTTGGCTACAGGTCGCGCCGGCATTTCGGAAGCTTATATTTATGATGCTACCAACATCCGTTTGCGTAACATCGCCTTGAGTTACCGTTTCCCGTCATCTATGTTGAAAAAGACCCCGTTCCAACAGGTTAAGCTTGGTTTCACTGTGAATAATGTATGGATGATTTCAAGCCATTTGGATGGTATTGATCCGGAATCAGTATATGCTACAAGCACTAATGCAACAGGTTTGGAGAACTCGTCAGCTCCGACATCACGTTCTTACCTGTTTAATGTGACTCTTGGTTTCTAATCATAAAAAAGAAAAAGAACAATGAAAACAATGAATAAATTATTTTTGGGGCTTGGCTTTTGCGCCGGATTAGTTTCCTGCTCTGACTTTGATGAAGTCAATACCAATCCCACAGCTGCCGGTGAGGAATATGTAAAACCTCAATATGCATTGAATAATTCTATAGGACAGGCACAGATGAATCCCGGTACTGCAGAACGTATAGTAGTCTATAATTGGGCTAGTGCTGCCAGAATTTGTGGAGAAATGAGTTTTCTGAACGTAGGCCGCTATAGTGATGATTATACATCTGCTTATTATTATCCTGATCTCAGCGCCAGTATTAAAAATGCGACGTTGGCTATTACAGCAGTAGAGAACCAACTCGAAGCGGCCACTACCACTGCACATGAAAAAGAATTTTTCCCGAACGTAAAGCAGTTTGCCCGTATTTGGCGTGCCTATCTTATCAGTGAGTTTGTCGATAATTTCGGACCTTATCCTATTGAAAGTTTCCTAGGGGAAAATCCTGTTTTCAACTCAGAGAAAGATGATTATGAATTCATTTTAAAGGAGTTGAAAGAAGCCGCAGCAGCTATCAACACCTCTGTCCTACCTGTTGAGGCAGAAGGTAAATGCGACCCGTTTGACAATGTAAAATATGATCCTGTGAAGTGGCAGAAATATGCAAATTCACTCCGTATGCGTCTGGCTATGCGTTTATCAAACATCGACAAGGCAACTGCGCAGACCGAATTTGAGGATGCGGCTAAAGGTAACAAGATTTTTAACGGCTGATGAGATGTTTGCAGTAAAAGAAAATGATGGATGGGATGTCTTTTCCGGAGTATATACCCGTTCATTTGACGATCAGGTTCTTTCCTCAACAGTTGCTAATCTTCTGACCAATTTAGGTGGTATTAAAGTAACAGAACAACGTTCCGATTTGGCTAGTTATGTTAAACCAGCTAATTATTTAGGTATTAAATATGACAGACATTATGTTGCTAATACAGATAATCCTACTAAACAATATTGGCTGGATGGTATGCCGGAAAATCTTGATCCGCGTGCATTAAAGATATTCTGTTTACCTGATGATGAAAATGCTGAGAACTACATAGATAAATATAATGATAGAACAGCTAAAGATTTCGTTCTTTACACAGTAGACGAAACGGGAATCCGATTCCTAATAAGGATAATCCTGGGGAAATAAAGATTGATGCAACTCGTTGTTGGAATGGTTATCCCGCTGGTTCGCGCGGTGGATGGTCGCCAACCTTGGCTTATAACCAACTGGTGACAAATGGATATGGCCCCGGCTGTACTCTTCCAATGTTGGGTAAAGACTATTGTCAGGGCAAATCTCGCATATTCTTTGCAGCATGGGAAACTTATTTCTTGTTAGCAGAAGCTTCATTGTATGGTTGGAACACTGGAACAACAGCAAAAGAAGCCTATGAGAACGGTATTAAAGCTAGTTTTGAATACTTTGGTGTTAGCGAATATGTGAATGATTATCTGAATTCCACCAACTATAATCGTGTAGGTACTTCAGTCAAATTTGATCATACCACTGAACCGACTGCTGAACAAATGACTTATGTGGATGGATACAGCAAAGAACAGAAAACTGTTACTTATGAATATCCTACAGCTTCTAAAACTTTATATGGAAAAGCATTGAATGACCACTTGACTAAAATTATCACTCAAAAATTCATTGCACAAACTCCGTATTTGGTATTGGAAATGTGGTCGGATTTCCGCCGTTTGGGATTACCATTCTTTGAGATTCCTGCAAACGAAAGTTCAATGACTGGTTCAGACATGGTTAATGCTTGGAATCCTAATTCTTGGAAAGACGGACAGAAGTGGGAATTTTATCCACAACGTATGCGATATCCTTCCAGTCTGGAGAATGCAGATCCCGAAGGCTATAAACAAGCTGTAGAGTTGTTAGGAGGCTCAGATAATATCATCACTCCTTTTATGGTGGACCGGACGTTAATGTCTTAACCTAGGACATTCATAGAATATAAGTTAGCCAGCTAATTCATACTTAAAGTATTGCGAATTAGTTGGCTAACTTATATTCTATGAGTGTCCCTTATTATGCCCAAAATCATTTGATTTTCTGATGCCGGCAAAGCATATTACACATGGATCATAGAGTCCTTTAACATTCATAACTACACAAAAAAGAAGGACTACCTTCTCACGAAGACAGCCCTTTCATTTGCTATTAATAATCTAGTAATTTTCTGGTAAATTTTGAACGCTCTCTTATCTAAGAAACAAGCATTAACGCTCTTTTGTTTATTCCTCCATTATAAAACTTTTCAGTATTTTTTCGGCAATATTTTCATTTTCCTTGCTATAGATAATAGATATATAAAATCCACTACCTGCCGTCTTAGTCATCAAACAAGCATAAAGGCAATGATCTGTTTCGCAGCTCCCTCTTAAATAAGTACCGAAAAACTGTGGTAACTCAAACTCCTGCACTGCCGACTGGTCTTTCACCCCGTCATCATTGGCATAGTCTTTTAATACACTTTTCAAGTCACTTTTTGTCATACCATCCGAATCCAAAGACTGAATGGTGATATAAAACTTGGAATTGTTCAGAAGAAAAGTCTCCTCTGTATCCTCCTCCACCAAAATCCCTTTTGGAGCCTCAAAAGTCAGACCATAGGCTGTCCATGTAATAGGAACCAAAGCTTGCGCACTTACTGATAGCCAAGCCAGACTTAAAAACACAAGAAGTAAACCTTTTTCATTTTTAATTATTTACCAATAAAACTCCGATCAGTCCACAACTGATTATTTATCCTTTTCACGGATTTCCACGCGACGAATCTTTCCACTGATGGTCTTTGGAAGTTCTTCTACAAACTCTATGACACGTGGGTACTTGTACGGAGCAGTCACACGCTTCACATGATCTTGTAACTCCTTTACCAACTCAGGTCCTTCCTTACCCTTAAAAGTTTTAGAAAGGACAATCGTCGCCTTTACCACCTGACCACGGATTTCATCAGGCACACCGGTAATCGCACATTCCACAACAGCCGGATGAGTCATCAAAGCACTTTCCACCTCGAACGGGCCTATACGATAACCCGAACTCTTGATCACATCATCAGCACGACCTACAAACCAAAAATAACCATCCTCATCACGCCAAGCCACATCACCTGTATAATAAATACCATCATGCCAAGCATCTTCCGTTAATTCCGAAGCACGATAATATTCTTTGAACAATCCCAATGGTTTACCCCTATCTGTACGAATAACAATCTGACCTTGTTCTCCATCTTCAGCAGAACGCCCGTCGTGAGTCAACAAATCTATATCATATTGAGGATTAGGTACCCCCATACTTCCAGGTTTAGGCTCCATCCAGGGAAAAGTACCTAAAGTCAACGTGGTTTCCGTTTGTCCAAAACCTTCCATCAGACGAATACCTGTGATTTTCTTGAACGTTTCATATACAGAATAGTTCAAAGCCTCTCCCGCCGTAGTACAGTATTCCAAAGAAGAAAGATCATATTTACTAATGTCCTCCTTAATTAAAAAACGATAAATAGTGGGAGGAGCACATAAAGAAGTGATATGATAATCCTGAATCTTTCCAAGAATATCTGCCGGTGTAAATTTCTCATGATCATACACAAAAATATTGGCTCCTGCTATCATCTGTCCATAAAGTTTTCCCCAAACAGCTTTCCCCCAACCTGTATCGGCAATGGTAAGATGAAGACTGTCACGATGCAAATTATGCCAGAAACTGGCAGTTACAATATGTCCCAAAGGATATGTAAAATCATGTGCCACCATCTTAGGTTCGCCTGTAGTGCCCGAAGTGAAATACATTAATGAAGTATCTTCATTCGTATTGGGATGTTCCGGTTTGACAAAAGGAGCAGGCACATTGCCCATCCGCCATTCATCCGGCGAGAGCACGTTGGCCCATTTGCAGGCTAAAGTAAAAGACTGGTTGATGTGGTATTTTTCGTCCGGTGCGGCATAGGGCGGCAGCACAAAGCTGTACA
>ENA-OQAX01000107-OQAX01000107.1-human-gut-metagenome-genome-assembly--contig:-NODE-107-length-17646-cov-2.788915_pt1 | contig 17646 bp, 21 predicted proteins | sample MGYA00242741_ERZ504539 | MGnify/ENA primary metagenome ERZ504539 (study PRJEB26092, sample SAMD00036277) | human gut metagenome | host: Homo sapiens | study: EMG produced TPA metagenomics assembly of... | reverse complement strand
AAGGCATTTCAAAGATTGGAACTTTGAGAAATGACAAATATGCCAAGACTTGGTTGATTCGTATATTGATCAATGAGTGTTATACTCTTTTGAGAAAGTCGAGTAAACTTGTTTCTTTGGAAGGGATGAGTGAAATGACAGAAATTGAGACAGATCAGAGAACTGACTATAGCGACTTGTACAGAGCCGTAAATTCTTTGAAAGAAGAATTACGAATGCCAGTTATTCTGTACTATATTGAGGATTTCAACATAAAAGAGATTGCGCAGATTCTTGAGATAACCGAGGGAGCAGTTCAAAAAAAGACTTGCCAGAGCACGGGGAAAGCTTAAGCGTAATTTACAGGAAAGTGAGGAGTTGACAGTATGAGGTTAGAAGATATGAAAAAAGATATTCCTGAAACTCCGGAGTTCATCCACACGATGATCCAAAGCGAAGTGAAAAAACAGCTACAGGACACGAAGGTGGTTAATATTCAGACAAGGAGAGTGAAAAAAATGGACAGGTGCCAGAGTGGCTGCAGCAATAGCCGTATGTGTATTGGCTACATCGACCATAGTCTATGCAGGTACCAAAATTATATCATATGTTTTTTTAGAAAAAAACAAGGAGCCTACAGTATCGTAACGGGAATTAAGGCGGATGGCAGCACAGGGGAAAAATTAATCTTCCTGAAAAGAATTCATGATATAGATATCTCAGCAGGATATATTCCAGAAGGAATGGAATGGATTGATGAATTTCATCTGGAATATCCTGAGCATGATCGAACCGGAGGATTCAGCTTTGCATCTGTGCTTTTAGACGAGGATGATTTGAGCAAAGTAATGCAAGATAAGAATGTTGTTGACTGTGAGGAACGAACTTTGGCAATTATGAAGGTGTATATCTTAAATATAATGACCTGGCAGAGGATGGATCTTTTAATCAAAGGATTTACCTTCTTCGCCCAGATGTATATCGTGTAATTACTGTTTATATCGGTGATGATATTTCAAAAGAGGATGCCATTAAAGTGGTAGAAAACCTTGTAATCACTGAAAATGATACAATGATTGAAACCGCTGGTTTGTATACGTGGAGCGAAATGGTATCCCCTGAAGAATCATCGGGAGAAGCAGTGATGACTTCTATTGCAGATAATAAATTGCTAATGCATCAGATTGGTGAAGTGTTTGATATATCAGCATCTGGTGAAGACAGAGATGGCAACTATATTGAAAATGATAAAATTTCAGTTTGTGTTGATGCTGTTCAGGTGGAGGACAATCTGCAGCTGCTTGGTCAGAATAATGTGCCGGAAGAATGGACTGATGCAGTTGGAACTGATGGAAATTTAGTAAATAATACGCTGTCTTATATTAGTCCGGTAATGGCATTGATTCAGTGGATGAGATTGTAAAAACAGAAAGTGTGAAACAAAAGCTCGTCTATGCGACAGTTACTTATACCAATAAGTCAGATGAAGAAATTAACCATATGCTTTATATTGGTACATTGCTGTTGATGGACCATGAAGATGGATCATATCAAATTTACGATCCGACAGAACAGTCCGGAGATGACTACGATCGTGTTATATGGGATGGTGTTGCACGTACAGCTGAAATGACATACAACAGTATATCAGAGGATTATGGAAATGGAGGAAACTATATTTCTTCATTAAAACCTGGTGAGAGTATACAGGTGAATATGGCATGGATCGTAAATGAGAATGACTTGAATAATATGTATCTGAATCTTAACGGTGATGGAGCTGCATATGAGTTTTCAGATTCAATGTTAAAAAACAGGATTGGTGGACATATATCAGTAATGAAAATCTTATTATAGAGAAGAGGCTGTCCGTAGTGGGCAGCTTCTTTTAGATGCAGCGTTCGGTACGGATTGCTTAAAAACATCATTCCAGATGCTATACTCTATCATTAACCTGCCAAACATCAATCTGGGACAGTTGCAGATAATTCTTGCCGCAGCAGGCTTGCTCTCCGTATTAGCAACGGTTAGCTGTACGCTATTCCTGTCTGCGAAGTTTAAAGATACCCTGACGGTTTTACTGATCTCTATTGTGGTTCTTTTTCATGCCGCTTTTTGCTTATGTGGCGATGGGAGCAACATGGTTCTCCACCATACTTCCATCTGCCGGAATTGGTATGCAGAACAATTTCCTTTATCAGCTGGCGAATTTCAACTATCTGCATATCGGTGGAATGAGCTTCTGGACACCGTATGGATTTCGGCAGGAATTGAATAACTGTGCGTCGCATTCTCGTTACTTTAGCCTGCAAATAAAAAAGTCAATACTAAAATTGAAGAAAGTTAAAAAACTTTACAGGTTAAAAATTAGGCATTAAAATAAAGGCCACCACAACCAGTGCTGGTCTGAAAGTAAAAGTTTTGAATTAGCTTGGATCAGGAAGAACAGAAAGATATTCTTTCACTCGTCCATAGTATATTCTGAGAAATTTATTAGCACCTGCAGTCATATAAACATAGTAAGGCTTACCCTGGGTGCGTTTTCTGTCCATGAATTGATATACAGGATCATCCTGAGGCATGGTTTTGATAAGAACATCCATTACTTGAAAAAGAGTCTTTCTTAAATTTGAAGATCCACGTTTGGATGTTGGGACGCTTTTTTGTGCATAGGAACCAGATTCGTTTACCCCAGGATCAACTCCGGCGAATGCAGTAAGGGCTCCTTTATGCGTGAATCTGGTTACATCACCGATCTCAGCCATAAGCTGTGGACCGAGAGATGGACCGATCCCTTTAAACTGCATGACAATTGAGTATTCAGGAAGCTTTGAGGCAGTCTCGTTCATGAGAGTGCGTATTGTTTCGACAGTAACGGAAGTACTGTTGAGCTGATCGATAGCTTGTCTGATGATATGTTTGGTTATTTCATTCTTAGGAAATACTGGAACAAGTTCCTTTGTTTTGGTGTAAATTTCTTCCGCTTTTGATTTATTGAAGGCATATTTTTTGCGCTTGCACCAGTTCTGATAATGTTCAACAAAAGCGTTTAGAGACATTTTACGAATGCAATCTACATGCCAGTATGTAGAGACAAAATCAACCCATTTCTGGGAACCATCACTGCGGGTGGGACTATTGAAATAAGTATTTGCATTTGGATAGGTCTGGTCAATGAGGCCAATAAGATTATTTTTCATAGCCGTTTTTTGTTTCACATAGAAATGGAACTGACGATTCATGACCTTTAGCTGAGCGCGTAATTCATCTGTAATACTATACGGTTCAAGACTTTGCCATTTGTCAAGAGCGTAGCGGGCAATCTTGACAGAATCAGCTTTGTCGGACTTGATTTTGCGAAGAGAATCGTTATTAAAATCTTTGACCAACTTGGGATTAACAGCACTGACAAAGAGATCTGCTGCTGAAAGCTGGTGAGCAAGTGCTTCGTAGTAGCGGCCGGTATGTTCCATTACAACCCGGGATTCACCTTCGATAGAATGAATAAGTTTAATAAGTGAATGGATATCACTGGATGTGTGCTTGATCTCAAAAGGAGAGGATACAATCTCCCCAAATGGTCTCAGAATTGTAACCATACTTTTACCTTTTGAAACATCGATACCTACTGCGTTCATAAATTTATCACTCCTTAAAAAATATTACAATGGATAAATACCAGTTTTACTCATTACCTGTTCAAACTACTGTGTGTGACACGAATGCACCTAATGTGATCCAACCTGCATAAAACGAACACTGTGAATGAGGAGCCGGTTATCAGTCTAAAGTACGGACGCGAGGTCCAAGTGATGAAGTCGATATACCATTGCATCCTACATTCTAACAGTTTAAGTAATGAGATGGATAAATCCTTACTGGAAGTAAGGGGATTACCCATAAATATATTGTAGTAGTGATGAGTTAGATGAGTTAGACGGCTTGAATGAAAAAGTAAATTCTACATTCTAATATACCTTGATTTTATGCGGGATTTAATTCTATTTTCGGAGATATACAACTTGATTTTTTTAGTATATAATGCTTTTATACGGCATAAACAGCATAGTTTTTTGCATGATAAAAGGACATCTGGAAATAGTGTGCAGGACTAAATTCCACAATGTCTGTTGGAAAGACTAAATTCTATGCAATGAACTTGCCTGTGCCTGTATTGTTATTATTATTTTATTAATGCTGGTATCAATGTGACTTCATCGGCTGGTATCTCTGCTAATCCTAATGCTTTATGAAGTCTGTTATCCAGAGGAGACGGGATACTTCATATGGACTGTGTCCATTGAGGCTGTCCCGTTTTTCGCTATTGATATGATTTAATAACAGCAGCGTTGTCTTGTCTGTCATTTTTTCAAAGCTTGTTCCTTTTGGCAGGACATACCTTATATATTCATGATTCTTTTCAAGAGCACCTTTTTGATCAGAACGGTTGGGATCACAATAATAAAATACGTGTGCGTACTTCCCCATTTTTGCTATATTCCAGACTCTGCCGGTCCTGAAATTCATGTCCGTTGTCCGTAAGTATCACTTCGAAAAGTTTCTGGAACAGTTCAATTCCAAGTAATTCTGTTAAATGATCAAAAATCCTGGTTACTTCTTTCTGGGTCTGTTCTTCTAAAAGAAACATAAGCATAAGGCTACAGTTTCGAAAGAACATAGTCAGAAAGCAGGGACTGGTACCTTTTGCTCCTTCAACAGTATCCATTTCGACTACATAAACAGATTTGTTCGCTGCGATATATTCCAGGAATTCTTTATAGCCCCGGTCTTTTCGAAAACTTCTGTCTTTAAGGCTGGTAGTGGTTTTCTTTTTCTCTGCTTGTATACCACTTTACGGCGCAGATCTATGTTTCTGGCTTGAAAAATGCCACGGTCTATATAAGAGTATATGGTTCTTCTGGAACAGGCAATCTCATCAGCATGAGATGCGTAGATGTGGGCAATGGACTGTCCTTTTTTGAGAAGCGGTGACAACAGGTTGTCCAGTTTCTGTATACTTTCCGGTGTCTGGTTGATCCCTTCTCTGCTGGTAGTCCTAAGGCTTCATAGGAGTCCTGGGCGTATTTTGAAGAATAGATCTTTTTGTCCATCATGCAATTCGTTCTCTTGCTGCATCCATTGCACACATAAGGAGGTTTATTTAATTTTTCACATTCTCTTGGTTTATAAAATTTACAGACATCGCTGCATCTGAATTTTCTGCAGAGGACACATTTGCGCCGACATTCATTATCACCGCACATATGCATGACATTGCATATACTTGTCCGCGGCTTTGAACTATCATAATTGTTTGCACAGGGAATAGGGGCAAATGCATCTGCGCTTCTTTCCCTGATAATGGAATGACGTCTGATTTCTTTGGATATGGTACTTGGATCCTTGCTTAATTCTATTGCAATACTTCTAAATGAATCACCGTTATTTAAATGCTGTTCGATTATAATACGTGCAGATAAGTCAAGATGTTTTTTGGTTGCCTTTTTGGTCTTCCTGTATTCATTTTATCCTCCTTCTGCACAGGCAGGGGATCATCTGCAGTAGTATTTTATAAAAAGAAGAAGGAAAAATCCATGCAGAAGTAATTTCTACAGGTATAGAATTTACTCTTGCAAGGTAGAATTTAAAAATTCATTTAACCGTGATGAGTTAGACGCGCAAATTTTTTACCAAAAGAAAGAACGGATGTTTACTTCTGGCACTATATGTGCTAAAATATAGCCATGGGTAGTAGAAAAAACAACAGAATCTGAGAAAAGAGTTATCAGGGAGAAATAAAAATGCAGATAATATCCAGTTATGGTGTAGAATTACGAAAACAGAATATCCCGATCCGCCAGACACTGGAGATCTACCGTTCTGCTGTCAGCTATCTGATTGGGATTTATGTGCAGGTATGGGAAGAATTAGCAGAAATCCCGGATGCAAAGAGGCGTTTTAATGCTGCAGAACATCTGGTACATACTACGAAGAAAAACCATGCCTGTTTTGATTTTGATATCCGGTTCCCAAAGATGCCTTCCTATCTGCGCAGATCTGCCATCCAGCATGCACTGGGGACAGTATCCTCTTATAAAACACGGCTGGATCTATGGGAAAAAGACCGACGGAAAGAGCGGGAAACCAAAGCTTGTATATGAAAATCACGCCATGCCGGTCTTCTACCGTGATGTCATGTATCGTGAAGGCGCGGAAGGGAAAGACGAAGCATACCTGAAACTCTATGACGGTCATGACTGGAAATGGTCCTGTGTACGTCTGGATCATACGGATATGGAATATCTGAGAAAATGCTGGTCAGGGAAAAAGGCATCTGCCCCGACTCTGGAAAAGAGACACCGGAAGTATTTTTTGCGTTTTTCCTATAAAGAGGAAGTAACACTTACCAAAACACCTGTGAAAGAACAGATCATCTGCAGCGTGGACTTAGGGATCAATACCGATGCAGTCTGTACGATCATGCGGGCAGACGGAACTGTCCTGGGAAGAAGATTCATAGATCATCCCAGTGAAAAAGACCGGATGTACCGCACACTGGGACGGATCCGCAGATCCCAGAGGGAACATGGCTCTGCGCAGACACAGGGAAGATGGGCATATACGAAACGTCTGAACACAGAACTGGGTAAAAAGACTGCAGGTGCGATTGTAAGATATGCGGAAGAAAACCATGCAGATGTGATCGTGTTCGAGTATCTGGAGATGCAGGGGAAGATATCGGGAAAGAAAAAACAGAAACTGCACCTGTGGAGAAAAAGAGATATCCAGAAGTGTTGTGAACATCAGGCACACAGGAAAGGGATGCGGGTATCCAGGATCTGCGCATGGAATACCAGCAGACTGGCTTATGATGGTTCCGGGGCGGTAACACGTGACTGGGAAAATCACAGCCTCTGTACTTTCCAGACAGGAAAACGATATAATTGTGACCTGTCAGCATCCTGTAATATAGGGGCGAGATATTTTATAAGGGAACTTTTAAAACCCCTTCCGGCAACGGAAAGGTCTTTACTGGAGGCAAAAAGTCCCTCCTGTAAAGCGTAGAACCTCATGTGTTTATGCAGATCTGAGGAAACTCCATTCAGAAATGGAACGTTTAAAAGCAGCATAAATACAGGCAGATATACAGTGGACTACCTGTAATGTGGGAACCTGCCATATCTGGCATGGGAAATGCGCATAACTGCGTACCTAAGTTACAGGCGTATCCGCCGATATTCAGTCGGACGCCTAAAGCGTCTGGAAGCATGTGACTTCAGTCATGTGAGGTTCACCCATAAAGCTTTGGGGCGGAAGCACAATTCAGGACTGTGGTGACTCCTAATGTGGATCCGATCACATTTTTTAATAAGGCTAATGAGTTGATGGTAAAGAATTCTCCGGCAGCTGCGGATAAGGAAATGCTTGAAAAAATAGCAGCTGTGAATATAGGTCCTGGTATGGAATTTGACACTTCTGTTCTTACCGGTGATGTTGCAGAAAACTGGAAGACAATGCTGACAGAAATTCGGCTAAAGCTTATCAAAGAGGGCCAGAAATTCTCAAAAAAGCTTGGTCAGTGGGACTATTTTGGTGAACCGATCGGAGATTTCAATACAGAATATGCTTATCGTGCATTGGTAGCTCTTGCAGGGCTTGGTGCCAATACAGTTGAAGTTGCGCTGTATCCAAAGATAGAGCAGGATGCGGATGGAAATACTCTTCTTAACTTTCTGTAAAATTAACTCTCGATTCAAAAGAATGGCTTATTTATGCGGTTTATTCAAGATATGTAGTTAATAATATGAGAATTAATTACCTCTCGAGAGTTAACTTATAAAACAGCCACAAATCCATTGAGGTCAGAGTTCCTTATCGTGGAGCGACGACCTCAGTTTTTTTATAACCGTAAATTAACAAGGAAGATATTTGCAGATGGACGGAAATTGGATTCAGGTCTAAAAAAAGAACTTTTCTCATACAGGTATATGATTTATAATCATAATAAAAGGAAGATACTATAGTAATTCTTGTAAATAATGTATATTGATTCAGCTCATCAGAACATGAAATCCTGTTGAACTGTCTTAAATGCATTAATTAAGAGGATTGTTAAGCAGTGGCAACCGATGTTTCACGTGAAAACGAAAAGGATGGGATGATTATGAAAAATTACTCAGAAGATGTAAACAGACAGTATCATATTCAAGTGGCAAAAGGTGAAGTGGGCCGTTATGTGATCCTTCCGGGAGATCCGAAAAGATGTGTAAAGATTGCACAGTATTTTGATAATCCTGTGCTGATCGCAGACAACAGGGAATATATCACTTATACAGGAACACTGGATGGAGTGAAGGTCAGTGTAACGTCAACCGGTATTGGTGGCCCATCAGCGTCCATTGCAATGGAAGAGCTGTATCGCTGTGGAGCGGATACTTTTGTCAGAATCGGAACCTGTGGTGGAATGCAGACGGAAATAAAAAGTGGAGACATTGTAATTGCGACAGCAGCAGTACGTATGGAAGGAACAAGCAGAGAATATGCGCCAATTGAATATCCGGCAGTGGCAAATCTGGATGTGACCAATGCTCTTGTTGAAGCTGCGAAGGAGAAAGGATTTATATATCATACAGGTGTGGTACAGTCTAAAGATTCTTTCTATGGACAGCATGAGCCGGAAGCAATGCCGGCAGGTTATGAGTTGATCAATAAATGGGAAGCCTGGAAACGAATGGGATGTCTTGCTTCTGAAATGGAATCCGCGGCACTTTTCATCGTAGCCGGTAAACTCAGGGCGAGGATGGGTTCCTGTCTGTTGGTATTGGCAAATCAGGAGAGAGAGAAGCTGGGTCTGAGAATCCGGTTGTACATGACACAGACATGGCAATCCGGGTAGCTGTAGAGGCAATCCGCAGAATGATTAAAGAAGATCAGGGACAAGTTCTGTAAGGACGGAGGTGACAGAGAATGCAGAATCTGGAAAAATCAATGATCAGCAAACTGATTGAGACTGCAATGGAACAACTCAAATTTTCTTATACACCCTATTCAAATTTTAAGGTTGGTGCATCATTACTTACAAAAAACGGACAGATTTATACAGGGTGTAACATTGAAAATGCGGCATATACACCTACGAACTGTGCAGAACGAACTGCAATTTTCAAAGCAGTGAGCGAAGGCGTCAGGGAGTTTGACACAATTTGTATTGTGGGTGGAAAAGATGGGATTTTGACAGAGTATACAGCTCCCTGTGGTGTCTGCCGTCAGGTAATGATGGAGTTCTGTGATCCGGAGACATTTCGGATTATTCTGGCAATAGATAAAGAGCATTATGATATCTACACACTGAAGGATTTGCTACCGCTGGGATTTGGACTACGAAATCTGATAAATTCCCGAGAAATATAAGGTAAACGCCCATCATTGCAAGTAATTTTTAATTGCGAAAAGTAAAAAAAGTGAATGACGAATAAAAAGGGAACAGGAAAAGGTCAGCGATTAATAAAATGTAAGAGAAGGAGTAAACATAAATGAAAAATTACGACAGAATTTTTGTAATTGTACTTGATTCTCTGGGAATCGGGGCAATGCCGGATTCAGCAAAATTTGGTGACATCGGGGTGGATACTTTTGGACATATTCTTGAGAAAATGGGTTCTCTGGAGATTCCAAATCTTAGAAAACTGGGAATGCTGAATCTTCATCCGGCAGGAAAAATGGCGGGCGTTGAGAATCCCAAGGGGCGATATACGCATCTGGGTGAAGCTAGCAATGGAAAAGATACCATGACCGGACACTGGGAGATGATGGGAATCAAAACAGAAAACCATTTAAAACCTTTACAGAAACAGGATTCCCGCCGGAATTGATCGCAGAACTGGAGAAAAGATGCGGAAAAGAGTGATAGGAAACAAGAGCGCAAGCGGAACGGAGATTATTGAGGAACTTGGCGAAGAGGAGATTCAGACGGGTGCAATGATTGTTTATACTTCAGCAGATTCTGTTCTTCAGATTTGCGGAAATGAAGAAACTTTTGATCTTCAGAATCTGTACCGCTGCTGTGAAATTGCAAGAGAAATTACCATGAAGGATGAATGGAGAGTTGGCAGAGTTATTGCAAGACCGTACATTGGTAAGAAAAAAAGGTGAATTTAAACGTACCAGTAACCGTCATGATTATGCATTGAAACCCACCGGACTTACCACGTAAACGTGTTGAAAGATCATGGATTTGATGTGATTGGTGTTGGAAAGATTCATGATATTTTTTTGCGGAGAAGGCATTACAGAAACTTATCATTCAGACAGCTCTGTACATGGAATGGAGCAGACAATTGAAATCTGCAAGAGAGATTTCAGAGGGTTATGTTTTGTTAATCTTGTAGATTTTGATGCATTATGGGGACACAGAAGAAATGTGGAAGGTTACGGAAAAGAGATTGAGAAATTTGACAAAAATCTGAGTGTGTTGTTAGAAGAAATGAGAGAGAATGATCTGCTTATTCTCACTGCAGATCATGGAAATGATCCGACTTATACAGGAACTGACCATACAAGAGAATATGTACCATTCATTGCTTACTCAAAGAGAATGAAAAATGGCGGTGCGATAAAAGACGAAGATACTTTTGCTGTGATCGGTGCTTCTGTGGCGGAGAATTTTGGAGTGCCAATGCCTGAGGGAACAATTGGACATTCTGTTTTAAAAGAGTTAATGTAATAACGATTGTAAAAAAAGACAGGAATATTGAAAACAGGCGTTTTCAATCTCCTGTCTTTTGTGCTAAATAGGAAAAGAATTTATCTGACTAAATCGTTAAAGAGAGACAAGTGATAAATTGTAAAAAGATAAAATGATACAGAAAGGAAACAGTTTTTATGGAAACAGGAACAATTTTTAAATTTCATAATGACCTGGATACAGACCAGATCATAGCATCACAGTATCTGTTACTTCCTAATCTGGATGAGATGAAAGGTCATGCATTTGAATCTCTGGATCCGGATTTTTCAAAGAAAGTAAAACCGGGAGATTTCGTGGTAGGTGGAGAAAACTTGGATGTGGTTCTTCCAGAGAGCAGGCGCCTGGTGTTCTGAAAGCGTTGGGAGTACAGGCAGTTGTAGCAAAATCTTTTGCACGAATCTTTTACAGAAACTCTATTAATATTGGTTTGCCGGTAATTGTCTGCAAAGATCTTCCGGACGAAGTAAATACCGGAGATAAGATGGTTCTTCATATGTCAGAGGGAACAGTTGAAGCTAACGGAAAAACATATTCCTGTACAAAGCTTCCGGAATATATGCAGAATATTTTGAATCAGGGTGGTCTGATCGCATCTCTGAACAAGGAGGAGAAGTAAAATGGGAATGACAATTGCAGAAAAGATTATTGCTGCGGCAGCAGGTGTTGACAGCGTAAAACCGGGAGATATCCATACAGTTAAACTCGATCGTCTCATGAGTAATGATGGAACCACACATCTTACGGTTGATATGTATAACAATAAATTGAAAAATCCGCACATTGCAGATACAAGCAAGCTGGTGTTTATCGTGGATCATAATGTACCATCTGACAGCCCGAAAACAGCAGCATCTCAGAAGAAGATGCGAGATTTTGCAAAAGAACATAACATTGATTTCTGGGAAGGAAAAGGTGTCTGCCATCAGGTTATGATCGAGAATTATGTCCGTCCGGGTGAACTGATCTTTGGTGCAGACAGCCATACCTGTTCATACGGTGCATTAGGTGCATTTGGAACAGGCGTAGGATGTACAGATTTCCTTTATGGTATGGTAACAGGTACTTCATGGGTACTGGTTCCTGAGAGCGTAAAATTTAATCTGACAGGTAAACTTCCGGAAGGAGTTTACGCAAGAGATCTGATTCTTACAATCATTGGGGAAATCGGAGCAAATGGATGTAACTATCAGGCAATGGAATTTACAGGCGAGGGTGCGAAAACACTCAGTATTAGTGATCGTATGGCGCTTTGCAACATGGCAGTAGAAGCCGGTGCAAAGACAGGTATCTTTGAAGCAGATGAGAAAGCTATTGAATATTTGAAAGAACATGGACGTGAGCCAAAGGCTGTATATCACAGTGATCCGGATGCAGTTTATGCGAGAGAATATACATTTGATTTATCAAAAGTCCGTCCTGTAGTTGCGAAACCTGATTTTGTAGACAATGTTGTGCCTGCAGAAGAAGCCTGCGGAATTGAAATCAATGAAGCATTTCTGGGATCCTGTAACAACGGACGTATTGAAGATCTGCGTGTCGGTGCAGAAATTATCAAGGGCAAGAAGGTTGCTGAGGGCGTCAGATTTCTCGTTGTGCCTGCAAGCCAGACTATTTACCGCCAGGCATTAAAAGAGGGGCTTATTGACACGTTTATGGAGCTGGAGCCATTGTTATGAATCCGAACTGCAGTGTATGCTGGGGAAGCTGTCAGGGTGTGATCGGTGAGAACGAAGTTCTGATCAGTACAGGAACACGTAATTTCAAAGGTCGTGCAGGACACCCAAGCTCCAAAGTATATCTGGGATCAGCAGCTACTGTTACAGCATCTGCCATTACAGGAAAGATTGCGCTGGCAAGTGAGGTGTGATGCTAATTATAAATGTTTCACGTGAAACATTTAACCGAATCAAGTAAATTTCCTGCGAAGGTCGCGAAAAGCAATAGACAGCAGGTGGAGATTTGTTTGTATCAGGAGGAGAGCAAGCTCATCCTGATAAACTGCGGAGTAGTTATTCGGTATGGTATAGAGTCGCGTAGCAAAGCGGATATTCACAATTCATTTGAATGAATTTTAACTTGTGACTGTGAAAGTACTGAACAGTTACAAGTGAAGATAGAAGATAAGAGGTAAGATTATGGAAAAATTCACAGGAAAAGTGTGGGTTCTGGATGATGACATTGATACAGATATTATTATTCCAACAGAATATCTCGCACTGAAAACAATCGACGATATGAAACAGTACGGATTCAGTCCTCTGCGTCCGGAACTGGCAGGACAGATTCAGAAAGGCGACATTATTGTTGCAGGAAAGAACTTTGGATGTGGTTCTTCCAGAGAACAGGCACCGGAAATTATCAAAGCACTGGGAATTCAGTGTGTAATTGCCAAATCTTTTGCGAGAATTTTCTTCAGAAATTCTATTAATAATGGTCTGTTACTGATCGAGCAGCCAGATCTTCATGATGATATCAAAGAAGGTGATGAAGTCACTGTGGTAATGAATGAACATGTAGATTACAATGGAAAACAGTACCCGATTGCTTCTCTTCCGGAAAATCTGATGAGCATTATTCAGGCTGGCGGACTTGTAAAAGCCATGCGCAAACTGAATGGGCTGGATTGATTTGGAAAGGAGAGGAAAATGGGCGAGACAGTTATTGAGAAAATTATAAGAAACAATGTTGGAAAAACAGTAAAGCCTGGAGACATTGTAACGGTCAATGTAGACAGGGTTATGATTCATGATATATTTATTCCATTTGTAGCAGAAAAGTTTGAAGAAATGGGCTTTACGAAGCTCTGGGATCCAGATAAAGCAGTACTCATATATGACCATCTGGTTCCTGCAAGTCAGTTAGATGATACCAGACATTTTCCATGCGGGAGATGCTTTTGCCAGGAAATATGGCATGAAAAATGTTCACAGAAGTGATGGAATCTGCCACCAGTTAATGACAGAGGCAGGTTATGTAAAACCGGGAAATATTGTATTTGGTACAGACAGCCATACCACTACCTACGGATGTGTAGGCGCTTTCTCTTCCGGTATCGGATATACAGAGATGGCAAGTATTCTGGGAACAGGAACTATGTGGATCAAAGTTCCTGAGACAATTAAGGTTGTGATCGAGGGAGAACTTCCGGAAAATGTTATGTCCAAAGATATCATCCTGCGTCTGATCGGTGATCTGGGAGCTGATGGAGCAACATACAGAGCACTTGAATTTACCGGCAGTACAGTAAAGAATATGACAGTAGCAAGCCGCATGACTATGGCAAATATGGCGATTGAGGCAGGGGCAAAATGTGCGCTGTTTACACCGGATGAAAAAACTGCAGAATATTGTGACATAGAGTTAAATGAGTTCCAGAAGAGCCTTACAGGAGATGAAGATGCAACCTATATGAAAACAATCACTTATCGCGCAGAGGATTTTGTACCGGTTATGGCATGTCCGTCTCAGGTAGATAAGATTAAAAAATGTAAGTGAGCTTGAAGGAACAGAAATAGATCAGGTATTTATCGGTTCCTGTACAAATGGCCGTCTGGAGGATCTCAGAGCTGCAGCAGAGGTGTTAAAGGGCAAAAAGGTAGCAGATTACGTTAAATTGATTGTAACTCCTGCAAGTCGTAAAATATACTGTCAGGCAATTGCAGAGGGAATTATGGATACTCTGGCAGAAGCAGGTGCAATGATCACACATCCCGGATGTGGATTATGCTGTGGACGTGCAGGAGGTATCCTTACCGACGGTGAACGTGTAGTAGCTACAAATAACAGAAATTTCCTTGGTCGAATGGGAACATCTAAGGTAGAGATTTACCTTGCATCACCAAAAACAGCAGCAGCGTGTGCAATTGCTGGTAAAATTGTAAATCCAGAGAAATAAAACGTACAATAAAATCAATGCGATATAAATCGTACAGATAAGCAACGAAACTACAGAATAACAAAAGAATAAATTAACGGATAAGTCCATTGCATTATTTATAAAAGGAGTAAGCAGTGGACTTATTTTATGTTATAGGAGATTACTTTGTAATGTTCCTATAACATACATAAAGGCGCAGAGAAAGTAAAGCCTTTCAGGCAGGAGCGCACTGCGGTGTAGAGGAATTATATCGCTGAAGCTACCTGCCGCAGACGGAGAATCTTGCTTGCAGGATTTTTCTTGTGTCAGAGAATGACACTGTAATATGTTTCATATCACATAATCAATCATCTGACGGGATAATAAGGAAAGAAAAGGCGTGGAAAAGCCTGTAAATTTGATTGCATAGAAAAAGTTTCTCAGACAGAATTGTCCAGTGTGAGTCTGATCTCCGACGAAAACATGTGCTTTTTGAACTTAAAATTGAACAAAAAGAATCCGCGAAATGACAAGAAAGCCGCATAAATAAAGGAATTTCAAAACATCAAATTTAAATTGAACATATATTGAACTAAATAAGAAAAGTTAAATTCTGGTTCAACGTATAGTTCAAAATATAAATTAAACTAATTGAACCAGTGCAATAAAAACAATTAACACGTTCAATACAGTTCAATTAATAATGAACTATAAAATGAACTAAAAATTGAACCTTGCTGATAAAATTGAAAATAATAAAATTTACCGTTGAATTATTAGTTCAATTATAGTATAATAGCAAAGAAAAAAACTTGAAAAAGCTGATAAAATGCGGGATTTAAAAATGAACAGAACATATATTCACGTATGATGCTGAAAGAAATACATTTGAACTTAATTAATGTTTGTAGGTCTGTATTTTGATTCCCGTATAAACAATATAATATATCTGTTCTTTCTATAACATATATGCGAAAGAATTAAGAAATATAACAATAACCATTTGATTATAAAAAATGTAATTTTGTTTTTTACAGAGAACGGAGATAGTATTTAATGAATAATATATTTGCTGAACGATTAAAAAAAAGCAATGGAACAGAAGAATATGAAGCAGATCGACCTTGTAAAAAAGGCGGCAGAGCAGGGCGTGAAACTTGGAAAGAGTCATGTGAGCCAGTATCTGAGTGGAAAAACAACTCCCAGATCAGAAATTCTTAATTTTCTGGCGACAACATTAGGAGTAGAAACTGAATGGCTGAAAGGAACCGATGTATCTGTAGACACTTTAAAGAAAGAGACAAATGAGGCAGGAATTCAAATGGAAAATATGAAATTTGATTACAATTATAATAATATGAAAGAAATACCAGGGAGACAGTTGAGGAAGTACAGGTTCGTGAATTTAAAAATCATCTAAATTAAACAACGTATTATATGATGTAAGAGGACCGGTTGTAGAAGAAGCTGCACGTATGGAAAACGCAGGAACTCAGGTTTTGAAACTGAATATCGGAAATCCGGCACCATTTGGATTCAGAACACCGGACGAAGTGATTTATGATATGAGACAGCAGCTGACAGAGTGTGAGGGATATTCTCCTGCAAAAGGTTTGTTTTCTGCCAGAAAAGCAATCATGCAGTATGCACAGTTGAAAAAGCTCCCTAATGTATCAATTGAGGATATTTATACAGGAAACGGTGTCAGTGAACTGATTAATCTCTGTATGTCAGCTCTGTTGGATAATGGAGATGAGATTTTGATTCCATCTCCGGATTATCCGTTGTGGACTGCATGTGCAACTTTAGCTGGTGGAAAAGCAGTACATTATATTTGTGATGAGCAGGCAGAATGGTATCCGGATATGGATGATATCAGAAAGAAAAATTACCAGCAGAACAAAAGCAATCGTTATTATAAATCCGAATAACCCGACTGGTGCGTTGTATCCGAGAGAGATATTACAACAGATAGTAGATATTGCCAGAGAACATCATCTGATCATTTTCTCTGATGAAATCTATGACCGTCTTGTAATGGACGGAGCAGAACATATTTCCATGCTTCAATGGCTCCGGATTTATTCTGTGTAACATTCAGCGGTTTATCCAAATCACATATGATCGCAGGCTTTAGAATCGGATGGATGATTCTCAGTGGCAATAAGGCAGTTGCAAAAGATTATATAGAAGGAATCAAGATGCTTTCTAATATGAGACTTTGTTCTAATGTACCGGCGCAGTAATTGTTCAGACTGCATTGGGCGGACATCAGAGTGTGGAGAGTTATATTGTTCCTGGTGGACGTATTTATGAGCAGAGAGAATTTATTTATAATGCGCTGACAGATATTCCGGGAATTACCGCTGTGAAACCGAAAGCTGCATTTTTATATGTTCCCTAAGATCGATACAAAGAAATTTAATATCGTAAATGATGAGAAATTTGCATTAGATTTATTAAAAGAGAAGAAGATTCTGCTTGTACATGGCGGTGGATTTAACTGGCATCAGCCGGATCACTTCAGAGTGGTTTATTTACCAAGAATAGAAGTATTAAAAGAAGCAGCCGGCAAAATCAGAGATTTTCTGGAATATTACCAGCAGGAAATATAATCTGTCAGTGAGAAATGGGTACTATGTTTCACGTAACATAGTACCCATTTCCTGATATTATAAAAACTTTTGGTCAAACGGATAAAATCATCCATTTTGCTACGCAGCTCTACATCGAATAATTGTGCTGCAGTAGATTTGCTTGACTCGGGTCAAGCGGATAAATCATCCGCTTCGCTACGCAGCTCTACACCGAATAACTGCTTTGCAGTTTATCAGAAGGAGTTTACACTTCTCCTGATACAAGCAAGTCCCCACCCACTGCTTATTGCTTTTCGCAACCTCCGCAGGGACTTAATTGATTCGGTTAAATTGTGGAATTACTACAGGAAGACAATATGTTTGTTTCACGTGAAACATAATGTGCTGACAAGATTGTCCAAGAATCGTTACTGTTCACTGGTAATATCCCGCGAGGTGTTTTTTTGTGAGCGAAGGTCACAGAAAAC
>ENA-OQAX01000106-OQAX01000106.1-human-gut-metagenome-genome-assembly--contig:-NODE-106-length-17662-cov-2.555118_pt1 | contig 17662 bp, 21 predicted proteins | sample MGYA00242741_ERZ504539 | MGnify/ENA primary metagenome ERZ504539 (study PRJEB26092, sample SAMD00036277) | human gut metagenome | host: Homo sapiens | study: EMG produced TPA metagenomics assembly of... | reverse complement strand
TCTGCAGCTTCTGGCCTTGGCGGCAGCCGCCTTTTTGGTGGTGCGGGGCTTGCGGGGCCGCAGTCTTCTTGGCCGGTGCCTTTTTCTGCAGCGGGGGGCAGCTTCAGCGGCAGCCTCCACAGCAGGTTCCTCGGCCTTCTTTGCGGCACGCTTTGCGCGCTCCTTCACCTCGGCAATGGTCCACAGCTGGTCATCTGCGCCGGACACCTCCTGCCAGATCTGCAGCACAGTGCCAACCGCAGCGCCCATGCCAACGGTGTCCACGCACTTGCCGCCGGCCCAGGAAGAGCGCAGGCGCACAGTTCCTTCCGGGGTGGGCTGAACGGTCCACATCTGAGAGGTGCCGCCCACATCCTCCCACAGGTGCAGCCAGGTGCCGTTGGCGGTGCCGGTCATGGTCAGGTCCAGCAGCTTGCCGGATGCGCGGTTGCGGATGCGGTAAACGCCGTCACCCACACGGATAAAGCTCCACTCCTGCTCAGGCTTATGCTCGTACTTGCCCAGACGGACGGTACCGGCTTCCTTGGTGCCCTCCACGGCCTGAATGACGTTACCGGTGTGCGCGGCAATGGTGTAAAAGTGATCGGCTTCGATCACGGTCTGTGCAACAGTTTTCATGGTTTGTTCCTCCTATGGATCGCAGCCGCCCGGCTCTGCCTGCGGCTGCCGCTTATATTTTGTATGCAGCCTGTACAGATGCACAGGCTCTTTTTGTTTCCCTTATGGTAAATGATACCACATATCGTGATTTTCTACAAGCAATTCGACCAGCCTTTAGCAAAACAGACAAAAACAGTCAAGCTTTCCGTCCGTTTTTCTCCCGCTTCATGGGCATTTCAGGCACCATTCTGTACCGGTTCGGCTCTCGACTTTTTTGCCGCAGCTGCGTTATACTATGGAACGTGCACCCCGTGCACACATTCAAATTATCCGCCGCTCTGCTGCTGGGCGGCTTTTCTTGACCTATTCCTTATGATAAAAGGAGGTTCTTTCATGTCAGCAGACGAGCTCAACATTCAGCAATACCAAAAAATGACCGAGACACCCATTCCAAAGCTGATCCTCGGTCTTGCCGCCCCTACCATTTAAGTATGCTCATCACCAGCATCTACAACTTGGCCGATACCTTTTTTGTGGGCCAGATCTCCACCAGCGCTTCCGGTGCGGTGGGCATTGTTTCCAGCCTGATGGCCATTATTCAGGCGCTTGGCTTTACACTGGGCCACGGCTCCGGCACCATCATCAGCCGCAGCTTGCAGCCGGAACACTGATGCCGCCACCCGCTTTGCTTCCACCAGCTTTTTTTTCTGCTCTGGCCGCTGGCGTGGTGCTGGCCGTTGTGGGCCTTGCCACTCTGCCCAGCTTCATGATGCTGCTGGGCAGCACCGAGACCATTCTGCCCCACGCCTGCGCTTATGCACGACCCATCCTCATTGCAGCCCCGCTTATGATCTCCAGCCTTGTGATGAACAACATCCTGCGCTATGAGGCAAGGCGAACTTTGCCATGATCGGCCTTGTGACCGGCGGCGTGCTGAACATTGTGCTGGACCCCATCTTTATGTTCGGCTTGGGCCTTGGCACCGCCGGTGCAGGCATTGCTACGGCTCTCAGCCAAAGCATCAGCTTCTGCATCCTGCTGTCCATGTTCCTGCGGGGCAAAACCGTCAGTCAGTTCCGTATTGCTGCCGTCACCCGTGAAGCGCGGGAGTTCGGCATGATCCTGGTGGGCGGTGCTCCCAGCTTTGGCCGTCAGGGCCTGCAGAGCATCGGCGGCATGCTGCTGAATATCGCCGCCCGCAGCTATGGCGACGCAGCCGTTGCCGGTATGAGCATCATTTCCCGCATTTTCATGTTCATCATCTCGGTAGCCATTGGCGTTGGGCAGGGTCTGCAGCCGGTGGCCGCGTTCAACTACGGTGCGCGCAAATTCCGCCGGGTGCAAAAAGCCGCAGTTTTTACCATAGGTGCAGCCTTTTGTATGCTGGTGGTGCTGGTGAGCCTGTGCTGGGTCAACAGCGATGCCTCATCCGCCTGTTCCGCGACGACCCGGAAGTTACCGCCGTGGCGCTGCCCGCCTTCCACTATCAGTGCCTTGCCATTCTGCTGCAGCCGGTCATTGTGGTGGCAAACATGACCTTCCAGAGCGTGGGCAAAGCCGGGCGCGCCACCTTTCTGGCCTGTTGCCGTCAGGGCGTGTTCTTCATTCCGCTCATCCTCATTCTGCCCCGCACTTTCGGCCTTGTAGGCGTAGAGATCTGCCAGCCCATTGCGGATGCGCTCACCTTTATTGTTTCCCTGCCGTTCCTGCTGGCCTTCCTCAAGCAGCTGGACCGGATGGATGATGCTGAAAAAGCCAAAGCACAGTCCTGAAAGTCTGTCATAAAACTGTAATCAACAGCCGCGTTTTTCCTGCAATGGAATGCGCGGCTGTTTCGTATTATAATTGAACTGGAAAACCTTTCCGGCTTTCTTTTAAACTTTGTTCCTTTCCATACTGTAAGGAGTGATCTTTATGAAGCGTAACGTTTGCCGCATAGGCAGCGCTGCTGTATGCGCTGCCCTGTGCCTTACCCTTGGCTGCAGCTGCAGCGTGCTGCCGCCCGCTTCCGGCAAGCCTGCTGCTCCTGCTTCCTCATTGCCCACCGATGCACACGGGGATCCGCTTTACGACAGCTCCCGGCTGGACGACGGAAAGCTGCGGATACTTTACGGTTACGACAATTCCGGCGGTGCCTGCACCGTTCTGTGCGGCAGCAAGGTGCTGTACCAGTCCTTCCGCAGCGAGAACGTGAACCTTCTGCAGGACACCGTGACCGGTGAGACCAACTACTGGTTCCGCACCTGGGCCGACCCGGACGCTTATTGCGGACGGCGCAGCGGCCTGTTTGACAAAGACGGCAATGAAGTCATGACCTTTGAGGGGGAGCAGAACGCCTCCATGCAGAACGGTCTGCTGGTGCTGCAGGAAGCCCACGCCGTGAACGGCAGCTACGAAAACGGCTACGACGATTACGGCACCTGTCAGGTGATCGACCTTTCCACCGGCGAACGTCTGCCCGTGCCGGATGGCGCATACCGCTGCATCGTGTGCGGGGACAGGCTGGTGTTCACCTGCTATGCCCGCCCAGCAGACCTTGCCGAGGACGCATGGGACGATGAACCCGCCCTGCACAGCTGGATCATTATACAGACGAAAGACGGTACACAGACTTACGGCGCAGATGCCACTACTGCCCTGAGCCTTTCCTATGCACCGGACGTTCTGACCGACTGGGTGGAGCTGGACACCTGCCACGCCAGCGGCGAGCCAACGGACGAAACGCTCTATAACCCCGCCACCGGCGAAGGCTTCACCGGCTTCCGACAGGTATGCGGCAGCGGCACCGCCTGCTTCGAGACCAGCGATGGCCGCTACGAGCTGCGGGATCTCGCCACCGTGGACCGCACCCTCATTGGCACCTTCGACGACCAGCCCAGCAGCTATTTCCCGGGCTATGTGGTCACATGGCGCACGAGCGGCGACTTCGGCTATGATCTGCACGACCTTGTTACCGGTGAGGTGACACCGCTGTACGCTTCCAGCGTCATGAGCGACACCATCGCCCTTTACTATGAGGACGGACGGTTGAAGGTGTTCAACACCGAAACCGGCGATTTGATCACTGATACCACCGTGGAGCCAGTGAAGGGCCAGCAAAGCGTGATGATGGATAACAAGGGTGACGGCTACGTCTGGCTGGAGCTGCGGGATAACGATAACTTTGAGACCACCGCCACCCGCGTGTACGGCCCCGAGGGCCTTGTCTCCGACCTGACCCATCTGCAGGACAAGTATTATGCCCTGAACTATCTCATCACCACACCGGAGGGCAGGCCGCTGTACTGTGGCAACGCCAATGCGCCCAGCAGCAACGGCTCAATGTGTGACGTGCTGGATGAAAACGGCAACATTGTGTTCTATGGCCTTGGCAGCTGCTACAGCTACTACGACAACAGCCTGAACCAGCTGCCAGAACACGTGTTCGTTGCAAAACGCGGCTTTTACTACGGCTGGATGGACACGAACGGCAAATGGCTTTACTGCCAAAGCATCTTCTCTTCCATCACGCCGACGATGAAATGGGCTACTGACCCAATAGGAGGAACGCCTTATGAAAAATGCTAAAATTTCCCGCCGCAGCTTTCTGCTTGGCCTTGCCGCCTGCTCTGCCGCAGGCATTCTCACTGCCTGCAAGGGGGATGACACCCCCGCCAGCAGCGCTTCCACCTCGCCGGAAGCACCCGCTTCTTCCGTGAGCGAGCTTGAACCCATCGGGCTGTTTACCGTGGAAGATTTTCCCAAGCTGGATGGCAGCACTGCCTGCATCCCGCTGATGGCCCAGATGATGGCCGATACCACCGGCATCGATCTGGAAGTAGCCCAGAGCGGCATTTCGGTCAGCACCACGGCCTATGCGTGGGAAAACTTCGGCCTGTACCCGGATGAGGAGTACACTGCCAGGATGCTGGTGGTCTACGAAGCGCCGGACTACGTAAAGGAAGAGCTGAAAGAAGCAAACGCCCAGCTGGAACAGAAACCCATTGGCCGGGACGCACTGGTGTTCATCGTGAACGAGAACAATCCGGTCAAGAGCCTGACCCGGCAGCAGCTGAAGGATATCTATGCCGGTAAGATCACCAACTGGAAGGAAGTGGGCGGCGAGGATCTTGCCATCGTGCCCTTCCAGCGGGGCGAAGACTCCGGCAGCCAGACCCTGTTCCGCAAGCTGCTCATTCAGGGCGGCGAACTGATGGACCCGCCCACCGAGCTGGCTCCCGCTGCCATGGGTGAGCTGGTGGACAGCATCGCCGCCTACAACAACAGCGCCAATGCCATCGGCTTCTCGGTCTACTACTACATCGACCAGATGTACTCCCAGCCCGGCCTGCGTCTGCTGGCCGTGGACGGCGTGACCCCTTCCAACGACACCATCGCCAGCGAAAGCTACCCGCTGTGCAACGAGTTCTATGCCGTTCTCCATGCGGACGCTGCCGCCGACAGCCCGGAACGCCAGCTTTACGACTGGCTGGATACCGCCGCCGGACAGGACTGCATCAAAAAAATCCGGCTATGTAGCGGTGGCCCCCACCACTGCAGCGAACAGTGCCGTCTGATCTTCCAGCAATTGACAGCTTTCTGCATTTCTGTTACAATATTATACATGAATGTTGAAATTTTTTGCAAAGGAAGGCTCAATATGGACAATTCCTCCTCCCATGTGGAAAGCCGCTGGCGCACCCAGCTGCGCAACCGCATCATTCAGGCGTCCAGTCTGCTGGAAATTTTGCTCTCCGGCCTTGTGCTCATCGGCCTGCTGCTCAGCGCTGTGCCGCTCATCAAGTGGATGCCTGGCCTGCTGTTTGACGGTAACGAAGTGGAGATCCGCATTTTTCTGGAGCGGAGCCTTGACATCGTGATCGGCATCGAGTTCATCAAAATGCTGGCCAAGCACAGCCCCGGCAGCAGTCTGGAAGTGCTGCTCTACGCCATTGCCCGTCATCTGGTAGTGGGCCATGACTCGGCAGTAGAAAACCTGCTCAGCGTGGGAGCCATCGCACTGATCTTCATTGTGCGCAAGTTCTTCTTTGTGCCGGCCTTTGGTGCCCACCTGCCGGACGGCCATCCGGCACCGGATCTTTCACCTCGCCAGAGCGGCATCCCCGCCGATGCGTTTCTCTCCCGCCTGAAGGAGCGCGCCAAGGCGAGGTGGCCGAGGCCATTCCTTCCGAAGAAGAGACTTTTGACGAGTACGATTTTGAGCAGGCCGCCCCGGAACCAAAATAACATAAACAAAAATGCCCCGCAGCACTGCCGGAAAACCAGCAGGCTGCGGTATTTTATAATGCTTTTTATTTTTTATTGTGCTTTCCGAAGCGGTACTCTTTGCCCTCACGGATGCGCTGGATATTGGCGCGGTGCATATAGATCACCATGCCGGACATAAAGCCGGAGCCAATGGCACACACCAGCATATCACCGGCGGCATAGCCTGCAGGGATCCGTAAATGATGGTCAGCACCGGGTAGAGTGCTGCCATGGCCACACTGCCCAGCGACACCATGCCGGTGGGGATCAGGCACACCAGAAAGATAATGGCCAGAAACGGCAGCAGCACCGGCTGGATGGCCAGAATGGCACCAGCTGCCACCAGTACGCCCTTGCCGCCTTTGAACCCGAAGTACAGCGGGTACAGATGGCCCAGCACTGCAAAGATAGCGGCCAGATAGACACCCAGATACGGCGACATGCCGGCATCGGCGGGCAGCATGTGGAACAGCCACCGGCCGATGCACACGGCCAGCACGCCCTTGAGCACATCGCCTGTCGCGGTCATGGCGGCAGCTTTCTTGCCAAAGGTGCGCAGCATGTTGGTCATGCCGGCTGCACCGCTGCCATGACTGCGCACGTCGTCATGATATACGAATTTGCTGACGAGGATGCCGGTATCCACACTGCCCAGCAGGTACGCCTGCAGGATGGTGGCTGTGGCGATCAGGATCGCTTTCATCATAGAAACGGATGCCTCCTTTGCGGGCGCTTACACGTCCTTTGCGCCCACTTCGCCGGAGCCGCGCTCGCGGATCACCAGACGGATGGGAGTGTGTTCCAGACCAAAGTTCTCGCGGATCTGGTTGATCAGATACCGCTGGTAGCTGAAATGGAACAGCTGCTTCGAATTCACAAAGGCCACGAACGTGGGCGGGCGGGTGGATGCCTGAGTCAGATAGAAGATCTTCAGGCGGCGGCCCTTGTCGCTGGGCGGCTGCATCCGGGCTGTGGCGCGGGCCAACATCTCGTTCAGCACGCCGGTGGGCACGCGGGCACCGTTCTGGCTGTCCACATCGCGGATCAGCTGCATGAGCTTGTTCACGTTGTAGCCGGTCTGAGCCGAGATGAAGATGATAGGAGCATAGCCCATAAAGCTGAAGCACTCGGCATAATCGCGGCGCTGCAGCTCCATGGTGTTGGTCTCCTTGCCTTCCACCGCGTCCCACTTGTTGACGACGATGATGCACGCCTTGCCCTGATCGTGGGCATAACCGGCCACCTTGCTGTCCTGCTCGGTAAAACCGACGGTGGCATCCACAAGGATCAGCGCCACGCGGCTGCGCTCCACAGCGGCCAGTGCGCGCACTACCATATAACGCTCCAGACCGTCGGTGATGTTGCTGCGCTTGCGCAGACCGGCGGTATCGGTAAAGATGAACTTGCCGTAAGCGTTGTCCACCGGGGTGTCAATGGCATCACGGGTGGTGCCCGCCTCGTTTGCCACGATCATGCGGTTCTCGCCCAGAATGCGGTTGGTCAGGCTGGACTTGCCCACATTCGGGCGGCCGATGATGGCAACCGGGATACGGTCCTCTTCCACCACCGTCTCGCTGAAGTCCAGATGGGCGCACACAGCGTCCAGCAGGTCGCCGGTGCCGTGGCCGTGCACGGACGAAATGGGCATCACCTCGTCAAAGCCGAGGTTGTAGAACTCGTACATCTCCATGGGGGCATCGCCCACCTTGTCGCACTTGTTCACGGCCAGAATGATGGGCTTGTGGCTGCGGCGCAGCATGTGGGCCACATCCTCGTCCGCGGCGGTCAGGCCGTCGCGCACGTCCACCACCATGATGATGCAGTCTGCAGTGTCAATGGCGATCTGGGCCTGCTCCCGCATGTGGGCCAGAATGCCCTCGGTAGCCTTGGGCTCAATACCGCCGGTGTCCACCAGCAGGAAGTCATGGCCGTTCCACTCGCAGTTGGCAAAAATGCGGTCACGGGTAATGCCCGGCGTGTCCTCCACAATGGCAAGGCGCTGACCGCACAGCTTGTTGAACAGGGTGGATTTGCCCACGTTGGGGCGGCCCACCACTGCTACGATCGGTTTGCTCATAGGGGTTCCTCCTTTCTTACAACCCTCTCAGGCACGGCTTACGCCGCGCCAGCTCCCCCGAAAGGGGGAGCTTTTATCACTCTGCCGAAAGATGCATAAAACCTCGCCCTTCGGGAGAGGTGGCATCGCGCAGCGATGACGGAGAGGGTTTTCTTTTATGCTTTTCTTCTCCTTGCAATGTGCAGGCCGCTGCGCAGCAGGGCGCGGGCTTCGTCGCCGCCAGAGGTCGGCAGCACCTCCACCTTCACGCCAAGGCGCTGGGCCAGCTGGTCAGTGGTGATGTCGTCCAGAAAGGTGTCTTTTTCCTCCCGCAGCATCACGGCGGGCACGCCCAGCGTGCCGCTGGTCAGCTTGCCCTCGCACTGGGCAATGATATCGGTCGCCGTTACAAGCCCGGCCACACCCACATTGCCGCCGAAGAATTTGTTCTTGATGGTGTGCACCGTCACCTCGACCATGGGGTACTGGCGGTGCAGCTCAGCCATCATCTGTTGGATGAGCGGCGAAGCCATTTCGCCCGTGACCACGTCCATCTTTTTGGTGCCGTAGATGCGGTGGGGCTTTTCCAACTCCGCCAGAAATTCCGAGGCATACAGGCGCATCATGCCCACGCCGTTTTCCAGCTGGTCGAAGTCCTCGTAGAACTCTTCCGGCGGGATGGGCCTGCCTGCCTTGAGGTACCATTCATCACTGGGATAAATGATGCGCTTGCCGTGGCGGCGCTTGCACTCATCGCCGAATTCTTCCATGATGTCGATGACTTCGGCGCTGGTCTTTGCATCATACGGTGTCTGCTTGAACAGCTTCTCGCGGTAGTCCGTCACACCGCAGGGCACCGCAGCGATGCTCTGCACCATAGGGGTCAGCTCCAAAAGGTCGGAGAGGGTACGGCGCAGCTCGTCGCCGTCGTTGATGCCGCGGCACAGCACCAGCTGACAGTTGACGGCGATGCCGCCCTCCACCAGACGGGGCAGATACTTGAGCACCTCGCCGCCGCGCTTGTTGGCCAGCATCCGCACACGGAGCTGCGGGTTCGTGGTGTGCACTGAATGTTGATGGGCGAAATGTGCATCTTGATGATGCGGTCGATCTCGTGGTCCTGCATGTTCGTCATGGTGATATAGTTGCCGAACAAAAAGGAAAGCCGCTCGTCATCGTCCTTGAAGTAAAGGCTCTCGCGCATACCGGGGGGCAGCTGGTCGATGAAGCAGAACATGCAGTGGTTGGAGCAGGAGTGCTTCTGATCGCCCAGATAGGTCTGGAAATCGCAGCCAAAGGGACCGCGCTCCGTGCGCTGCACATCCCACTCGCGGATGCCGTCTGCCACCCTTGCTTTCAGGTGGAAGCTTTTGCTGTCGGTGTAGAAATCGTAGTCCAGACTGTCGTTCAGCTCGTTTTCGTCCACGCTCAAAAGCTCGTCACCCGGGCCAAGGCCCAGCACTTCCGCTTCGCTGCCGGGTTCCACCCGTGCGATCTTCATTGCCACCGCATCCACCTCCTTTCAGACAGAACAAGAAGGGGAAGGCATGCGCCCTCCCCTTCTGTACATAACACCATTATGCCACCAATTACGCGCAAATTAGGCCTTCTTGATGACTTCCTCGCCCTTGTAGTAACCGCAGTTGCCACATGCCTGGTGGGGGAGCTTCAGAGAGCCGCAGTTGCTGCACTTGACCAGTGCGGGGGCCTCCAGCTTCCAAACATTGCTGCGACGCTTGTCGCGGCGGGCCTTGGAAAGATGTCTCTTAGGTACTGCCATATTTTTGCACCTCCTTGATGGGTTTATCAGTTCAGCAGTGATTTAAGGATTGCGAGCCTTGTGTCTACGGGAGCTTCGGCATGCTCTGCCGGCTGGCAGGTGCATTCCGCCTTCTTTTGCCGCACACGGGGCAAAGCCCGGCGCAGTCGGCACTGCAAAGCAGCACCGTGGGGATCTGGAACATAAACTCCTGATTGAGCCATTCATCTACATCCAGATGTCCTTTTTTCGTCCAGCGGAAGGTCAAAATCCGGGTCATCCAGATCCCGTTCCTTTACCGTCCACTCCGTATCGACCGTCTCCTCCCGAATGACCGGGTCCAGACAGCGGGCGCACTCTCCGTGCACCGATGCGTTTGCCCGCAGTGTCATCCGGATCTCGTCGCCGTCTGTCTCCGCTTCAAAAACAGCGGTGACCGGCTGCGGGATCCTTGCCCCGGCATAATCATGTGCAGATAAATCACACTGAAACTCTGCATGATAGGGTTGTCTGCCGGTGGCGATAAACTTTCTCAGGTCAAATTGCATAGTACACCTCTAAAAGGCTGCTTTGTTAGTATAGCGCCAACGCAGCCCTTTGTCAACACCAAAACAGGCAGAAAACCGAAAAAATTTAAATTTCCCGGTTCTCTGCCTGTTCAAAGTGGTTCAGATCCCGATTTTCCGGAATTACAGGTACTTCTTCACATCGTGGGGCAGTGCAGCCTCGTCAGCGCTGACGGTAACAGTCACCTTCACGCTGTCGCCTGCAATGGCTGCCATCTCGTCCAGCACAACGCCCAGACGGTTGATGTCATGATCCAGCACCTTCAGGATGCCGTCAATGTACAGGTCGGTGATATCGTAGTTGCTTGCCATCAGGCCGGCAACAAAGCCGTACAGCATTTCGCCGCCGGAGATCTTGTACTCGTCCAGGTCGATCAGACGTGCAGCAGGAGCGATGTCGTAGGTGAGCTTCATGCCCTTTTCAACGACGACCACGTTGCCCTTGGAGGTCTTGACCGCATCATTGATCTGGTCGATCATAGCCTTGGTCTTGCCGGAGCCCTTGGTACCAACAATCAGTTTAATCATAGTTCAGTCCTCCTGTATTTTCCACGCCTTGCGGCGGGAGATCATTTTTATTTACTTCAGCTTTGCTTCCAGCTCGGCGGTCAGGCCTTCGTAGCCCGGCTTGCCCAGCAAAGCAAACATATTCTTTTATAGCTCTCAACGCCCGGCTGGTTGAAGGGATTAACACTGAGCAGATAACCGCTGCAGGCACATGCACGCCAGAAGAAGTAGATCAGGTAGCCCACATTGTAAGCAGTCAGGTCGTCCACCTCGATCAGCACTTCGGGCACGCCGCCGTCGGTGTGGGCGAGGATGGTACCCTCCATGGCCTTGCGGTTGACAATGCTCATGTTCTGGTTTGCCAGGAAGTTCAGGCCGTCAAAGTTGCCTTCCAGCGGGTCGATGAACAGATCCTGTGCAGGCTTCTTCACGTCCACGATGGTCTCGAACATGGTGCGGGAGCCTTCCTGAATGAACTGACCCATGGAGTGCAGATCGGTGGAGAAGATGCAGCTTGCGGGGAACAGGCCCTTGTTGTCCTTGCCCTCGCTCTCGCCGAACAGCTGCTTGTACCACTCGTTCATCAGGGCGAAGTCCGGCTCGTAGCACTCCAGAATTTCAACGCTCTTGCCCTTGCGGTACAGGATGTTGCGGATGGCAGCATACTTGTAAGCGTCGTTGTCCTTGCTCAGAACGGAGAAGCGCTCCATGGAATCGGCAGCGCCCTTCATCAGGTCGTCGATGCTGATACCGGCAGCAGCAATGGGCAGCAGGCCCACAGCGCTCAGCACGGAGTAGCGGCCGCCCACGTCGTCGGGGACCACGAAGGTGGGCCAGCCCTGTGCGTCGGCCAGCTGCTTCAGGGTGCCCTTGGCACGGTCGGTGGTGGCGTAGATGCGCTTGTTGGCTTCTTCCACGCCCATCTCCTTTTCCAGCAGTTCACGCAGCACGCGGAATGCCAGAGAAGTCTCGGTGGTAGTGCCGGACTTGGAAATGACGTTGATGGAGAAGCGCTTGCCCTTGCACAGGCTGATGATGTTGTTCAGGTAGGTGGGGCTGATGCTGTTGCCACAGAAGTAGATCTTGGGGCCATTTTCCAGCTCGTTGTGGAACTGGCCCTTGACGGCCTCGATGACAGCGCGTGCGCCCAGATAGCTGCCGCCAATGCCGGCCACCACCAGCACATCGGAATCCTCGCGGATCTTTGCGGCGGCTTCCTTGATGCGGGCGAACTCTTCCTTATCATAATCACGGGGCAGATACATCCAGCCGAGGAAATCATTGCCCGGGCCGGACTTTGCTTCCAGCTGGTTATGGGCAGCTTCCACCTGCGGATAGATGGCTGCATATTCCTCTTCGCTGATAAAGCTGGAGAGGTGTTTTGTGTTCAGTGCGACGCTCATTTTATTATAACCTCCAAACGATTTGCCGGGCCTTTGCCCTGCGAGGAAATATCTTGGTATAAGTGTACCGTTCCCTCCGGGCAAAGTCAAGGTCAAAATCCTTGGATTTCATACAATTTTAATAGTGTTTTTGTTTCTTCATCCAGAATTGTTCACACAGACAGTTCCACGCAGCTTACCGCAGCGCGCTTTTGTACGCTGAAGCGTGCATTCAGCTTTCGCAGCCGGTCAAAGCGTCCCACAACAGGCCGAATGCGGTGCCAAAGTCCATTTTTTCAGCATCGGCAGCGGCGCGCACCTCGTACTCGCCCAGTTGGGTCTCCCCGCTCAGGATGCGCACCGTGCCAACGGTCTGGCCCAGCTGCACCGGTGCTTCCAGCTCCTGCGGCAGATCCAGCTGCGCGGTGAGGGCGGCGGCGTTTTTCCTTGGGCATCAGCAGCGTTTCGGGCAGAGCGGTGTAGTCCAGCGGTACGCTTTCCTCTGCACTGCCCTTTACTTTTATAAGAAGAGGCCGGTCCTCCATGGCGGGCAGCGGCACAGCGGCGTAGGCCGCAAAGCCGTAGTCCAGCAGGGTGGTGGCCGCTGTGAACCGCTCCGAGCTGGAGAGCGACCCCAGCACCACGCGATCAGATCCAGCCCGTCGCGGGTGGCGCTGGCGCTGATGCACACGCCCGCACCGCTGGTGGTGCCGGTTTTCAGGCCGGTGATGCCGTTGTAGCGCTTGAGCAGCTTGTTGGTGTTCACCAGCTGGGTGGCACCTCCGCGCAGAGTGTCCGTCCAGATGCCGGTATAGTGCAGAACCTCCGGGCAGGTGTTCAAAATCTCGCGGCTCATGATGGCAACATCGTGGGCGGTGGAAAGATGCCCTTCGGTGTCCAGCCCGCAGGCATTGTGGAAGGTGGTGTTCACCATGCCCAGTTCTGCTGCGCGGGCGTTCATCATCTGCACAAAGCCCGGCTCGCTGCCTCCCACCAGCTCTGCCACAGCCACAGCGGCATCATTGGCAGAGGACACACAAATGGCTTTGATCATCTCGTCCAGCGTGAACTGCTCCCCCGGCTCCAGCCAGATCTGACTGCCGCCCATGTGGTAGGCGTGTTCACTTACCGGCACCAGCGTGTCCATGGCAATGCGGCCGTCGTGCACGGCTTCAAAGGTGAGCAGCAGGGTCATTACCTTGGTAATGGATGCAATGGGCATCTGCTGGTCGGCGTTCTTTTCATATAATATGGTGCCCGTCTGCTGGTCGATCAGGCAGGCGGCGCGGCAGGGCAGCTCCAAGGCAGGCTGTGCCGCCGCGGGCTGCACCGCTGGGTCTGGTCTGCAGCCGCCTGCACCGCCGGGCTTTGCTGCCGCAGCCCATTGCCCTGCGCCGTGCCAAAGGCCAGTGCAAACAGCCAGAAGCACACCACCCTGCACACAAAAGCGCCAAGTTTTTCCGCTCCATTTCGGTCCCTCCCTGCGCAATGTCTCTTGCTGAGAGAGTATGCAGGGGCCTTTTTTGTTTAGAATATCCTGCGCCCGCACCGCAGCCTGCATTTTTTATTTTGTCTTTTTCTACAAAAGGGCTTGACTTTTGCCCAACCTTATAGTGTAAATTGGAGATGGCCCAAAAAGGCTGTATTGCTTCATTTGTGGAATTATTTTTTAGGAGGATACTATTATGATTCTGTCTCGTCGTTCTTTCCTGAAGATGGCTGGTCTGACCGTTGTTGCTGCTGCAGGTGCTTCCATGTTCACCGGCTGCGGTCTGACCACCTTCACCCCCGTCAAGTTCGTTGCTGGTGATCCGGCAGAAGTTACCACCACTTTCATCAATGCAACCAAGGATCTGAACGTCCTCCATAATTCCGGGGCGAGTCGGGCGTGAAGTTCTTCGGGAATGTAACGCAGTGCATTCCTCAGTGCGGTTTCTGTTTGTGCCGGTGTCAGACGATAACCTCTGTCGGGCGCACGGCGGATGCCTTCCACAAAAGTAGGATAGGCAGGAAGTTCGTTAGATAAGGTGACAGTCATAGCATTCAGGTGTTTTGTCACAAAGATAGTAAAACAACTGAGATACTATGAATTAATGGATATGTTTAGTGACATAAAGTAAATAAATTCTATCTAATAGACTGTCGCTTTTTAGAAATATAGCCATAGCAGGTACTATGGGAGGTTTTTTGGATTTGTTTTAAGTTGATTATTATTCAAGACTATAAGAAGTCGGATAGTGATAGATGGCGTTTACAGGTATAGTGTCTTTCATAGTACATAGATTTAGTCGTTATACATTTGGAAAACACGCCGGGCCATTTCTTTCATTTCTTGGCGTAAGGTGGCTGGAGCTATAACCTCAACACTGTCGCCAAAGGAACGTAGAAGCGAACGTAATTCATAGTTGTCTTGTACCTTCAGTCGAACCTCCCATTTACCGTCGGCTTGTTTGCTGTTTAGTACTGATTGAGACTCATGTAGCGGCTTTGTTGTAATGTAATTCCACGCCTTGTCGGTAACGTGCAGAATAACATTTTCCACGGGTGCGCCTTCAAGCACGGAAACGCCCACCACGTCACTAAAGAACTCTTCGAAATCAAAGTCGATCGTCTAGGGGTTCAAACACTTTTGGTCGTTTCCTTTTATCTCTTTAATTCGGTCTATCGCATAGTTGGACATTTTGTCGAAGTCCTTGCGTTTCGCTATCAAGAACCAACGATTGTTGTACTGTTTCAAATGATAAGGGCTCACCACAACTGTTCTAACATCTTTACCAAACGGATGGTAACTTATTTCTATTACTTTCTTTGCTACAATAGCTTCAAATATAGGCTTGTACCACTTGTCTATACCTGTAAGGTATTGGTTGTGCTGGAAGCTAACTGCCTTTAGAGTTGCACTACCTAGTTTTGAAGTTGTATAAAGTTTCTTTTCCAGATCGTCCAGCCAGTCGAACTGAGGAATTCCTTCAAAGCGTTTCATGATGGCGGCAGCCTCAAGTATGCAATCCATTTCTTCTTGAGAAGGACCCGCCTCGGCCATTGTTTTTGAGTCGACTGCGTAGCGGTAATATTTTTTATGACCGTCTTGGATTCTGTCGATAATGACTCCGTACATCAATTCCATGTCGTTCATATCGTCAAAGATTTGACGACGTTGTACTCCTTCGACACCTTTTGAACCGCTATCACCATTCTGGCGTTCAAGTGCCATACGACAAGCCTCAATGAGGTCGTTCATGTAATATTTCCTAGTTCTACTACTAAAGCATTTATCCAAAGCTCTGTATCGAACAATCGCATTTTTATTTGTTGCCATCTTTTTTGTTTAAACTTAGTTTCCAGGTCTTATTCCTTATAGTTAATTTCGTCGATGATTTTACCGAATTTCTCTGCGGTTTCCTTGATATCGGTGAACTCAGAGAGTTTTATGCCGCTCAAGCCAATGCTTGTCCACTCGCTGAGATCATCAGCGAAAAACGCCTTTGTTCATGCGGCTTAGATAGTTTTCAGATAAACCGCTAGGCATATTTTTCAGATCCATCATGCCGATACGCTGTACGAAGTGTGCGTAGTCGCCATCGATGATGATGTTCTTGTGTGCTGCCATTTTGTAAATTGATATCCAATGACGCTTTTTTGGTGAATAGCGGAGTGTAACTTTGTGCTTTCAGAATACTGCGCTTCAAGAGGTCCATCTTTTTCTGCCTCGTTCATCTTGTCAATAGGATGATCCGCTACCTTTTTGGTCTTTTAGAATCATCTCTGCCCAAATCAGCCATTGTAGTCATTTTTATAAGGTATTATAGGAGTGGAAGGACATACATCAGGAGCAGTAACTCCCGAATTGTCAAGTTCACAACCTGCCATTTCCAAGTCTGTAATGCTGACCATTACGGCATAGATATACATGCTGACCACCATGTGGATGGCTGGAGCAACCTCTGCATCGGGGAGTTCCGGAGCATGGTGAACGTTCTCGTTTCTCCACTTTGAAATACACTTGTAGTAGGTTTCAAAAGTGTTCAATTTCGGATTTTTGCCATGATTATAGTAGAGGTTATCTATTTCATGGAAAGTCTTTACAATGGCCACCCAACCGTCTGCACCTTTTGTAGACATAAATTGTTCTCCCTCTTTCAGGTAATAGAGTTTGCGGAGGAATGCCTCATACTTGGGCAACAATGCTGCGAATATCACTTTTCAAGTCTACCGGCTCGTTCTCACCACGATAGAACTTGTTCAATTGATTTGGAATCATGGTGTTCAGACCATCCAAGTTTTTCACAGTATGGGTCTTCAAGATGGCGAAAAGACAATCGAGCACTTCTTCAAGTTCACGATAGCCGTGTCCGCAGAGTTCACTGAAAGTATCTTCAAGTTTCTCAAACATCACATCTTTAAGCAACTCCTCATTATATTCAAGCACCTTACCTGTATGGAAACTTTGCCCCAGGAAGGTTACTAGCATGTTTAAGAATTCCTCATTGAAAGCTTGATTGCTATTGAGCAGTTTTTTCAAATTAATATACTTGCCTAACTGTGTCGCGACTTTTTTTTTTGTTGAACTCCTTTTCTACCATCTTCAACAGGCTGGAGTGGGAGTTTTCTGCGCTGAATGCTTGCTTCACGTTCGGGTCATTCCTCAACTGACGCAGCAACTCAAGGATTATTTGGTCATTCTCGTTGAGGAAACCTTCATAAGGCTCATTTATCATGTGGATGAGATGATCGAGATTGTCAAACTCCTTCTCCCCACCGCTAATGCTGGCAGTACTTGGAGGTGTCAGTTTGCCACCTTCTCCCTCTAATGTGATACAGCCCTGTTCTGCTAATTGAATACGATACTTGTCAAGGTCAATCTTTTCCAAGATGTCCAGTGGCAAAGTCTCCTTGGTATAAGGCAGATATTTGTAGTAGAGCTTGCAGAACATGTAGAAACGTTCCAAGTCAGGGTCAAGGAATTTCATTAGCTGAGCAAGCAATCCGTACTGGCGGATGTAACGGTTCACCTCTTTGCGGATGAGTTCCTGTTCCTCTTCAGGTAACGGTTTCACATATTCGTTTACCAGTTGTCCTAAGATAGATGGAATGCCGGCTATCTGTTGTTCATCTCCGCAGAGCAATAAGGTTACCACCTTATCTATATCGTTCTGTGTAAAGAGTTTCCTGCGCTCGATGTCATTCTTATATTCATAGATGTTCGACGGGTTATAGTTTCCTTGCAACCAGGTCGTATCATAGTAGGGCTCGAATGCAGCCTTTATGTCTTCGTGTTTGTTTACGAAGTCGATAATCAGGGTATCTTGCTTGTCGGGATGACAGCGGTTCAAACGACTCAGCGTTTGGATGCACTGCACACCGCCTAGCTTTCTGTCTACAAACATAGTATGGAGTAAAGGCTGGTCGAATCCGGTCTGGAACTTATCGGCTACGACCAAGAATCTTTGATTAGGCTGTTTGAATTCAACGGCAATGCCATTGTCTTTGATTCCGAAGCCGTTTATTTTCTCCTCTGTATATTTTGTTGCCATTGATTTCTACT
>ENA-OQAX01000105-OQAX01000105.1-human-gut-metagenome-genome-assembly--contig:-NODE-105-length-17668-cov-1.723676_pt1 | contig 17668 bp, 28 predicted proteins | sample MGYA00242741_ERZ504539 | MGnify/ENA primary metagenome ERZ504539 (study PRJEB26092, sample SAMD00036277) | human gut metagenome | host: Homo sapiens | study: EMG produced TPA metagenomics assembly of... | reverse complement strand
TAGTTCAAGCCAAAGCAGGTGAGTATGAAGAAAGCAATAGATATCATTAAAACTTTCTGGGGAGCCATGCTGGATTTGGGAGCAACCACGTTTTGGGAAGATTTCAATCTGGACTGGATTCCTAATGCCGCTCCTATAGACGAACCTGTTCCAGCGGGAAAAAGACATACATGGCGATTTCGGTGCCTATTGCTATCCCGGATTCCGTCACAGCCTTTGCCATGGGTGGTCTTCAGGACCTACCACATGGCTGTCAGATCATGTATTAGGTATAAAAATCGTGGACGTGGAACGCAAGCAGATCAGTATTGAGCCACACTTGGGTAAATTAGAATGGGCCAAAGGTACTTATCCCACCCCTTGGGGCGTGATAGAAGTCAGCCACGAGAAGAAAGCCGATGGTAAAATCGCAACCAAAGTAAAAACTTCCGAAAGGTGTAAGACAAATTTTAATTATAAAAAAATCGTTATCAAACTTCTATAAAAACTGGATCTTATGAAAAACATAATGATATGGATTATGCTCCTCTTGAGTATAACTTATACTGACGCCCAAAATGGAAAATCTCCTAGAAAAGACTATGCCAAATTAGCTAATTATGATGAAAGTAAGGTTCCGCAATATACCTTACCTTCCGTATTAATGTGCCACGACGGAGAAATGGTTCAGACCAAGGAACAATGGGAGCAAAAAACGCCGCCCCGAAATTTTTAAACCTGTTCACGACTTATATGTTTGGCAAAGCACCTGTATTAAAACACAAACTGCCTTGTACAGTCAGTCGGATCAATGAAAAAGCTCTGAACGGACGTGCCACCCGGAAAGAAATAACCATCCAATTAACAGACGATCCACAGGGCCCCACATCGACTTGCAACTGTATCTTCCTAATCATGTATCAGGAAAAAATTCCGGTTTTTCTAGGCATCAGCTTCATGCCCAATTACACGATATATGATGATCCCGATTTATCTGTCCCCGAAATAACAGATGAAAAAATGAAGAAAAGATCTTTCAGGGGATCAATGGACAAATCCTGGCAGCTTGATAAAATTTTGGAACACGGATATGGTCTGGCCACTTTCTGTTATAATGATGTGGATCCCGATTTTGACGATGACTTCCAAAATGGTGTGCATCCTTATTATTATGAGAAAGGGCAGAATTTCCCAGATCCGGATCAATGGGGTTCCATTGCAGCTTGGGCATGGGGCATGAGCCGTGCCATGGATTATCTGGAAACAGACAAAAAAGTGGATGCTAAAAAAGTTGCCGTGATAGGTCATTCTCGTCTTGGCAAAACCGCTGTCTGGGCCGGAGCCTCCGATCCGCGTTTTGCTTTAGTCATATCCGGGAATTCGGGATGTTGTGGAGTTGCCATCTCACGTCGTTGTTTCGGTGAGACTGTAGAAGCTATGAATGTACGTTTTCCTCATTGGTTCTGTGGTAATTACAAACAATTTAATGACAGGGAAAAATACTTACCTTTTCGACCAGCACGAACTTGTTGCCCTAATTGCTCCAAGACCTATATATATAGCCAGTGCAGAAGAAGACAACTGGTCCGACCAAAAAGGTGAATTTCTAGGAGGTAAAGGAGCTGAACCTGTATATGCCCTCTATGGTTTGGGCGGAATAGGTTGTGAAGAAATGCCTCCCGTAGATACACCCTACATGAATGGCCCTATCGCATACCACAATCGCAAAGGACCTCATGCTGTTCTTCCATACGATTGGGAACAATTCCTTCGCTTTGCTGACAAATATTTTAAAAACAAATAATTAATATATAAATCAATGATGAAAAACAAGAACCTACTTATAGGATTATGCTCAGTACCACTATTGCTTAGCATATCAACAAGCATGACAGCCCAAGACTTGCGTGAACGTACATATTATTACGAAATACTAGAACCACGCCATGAGCCCAAACCGGAAATCAAAGGTTTTGCAACAGAAAGAATAAAAGAAAACTTAGACAGAGGATTAACGGCCACTCCATCTGCAAACGGGAAAGGTATCTACCTCAGTTGGAGACTATTGGAACAAGATGGAACTGACACTTCCTTCCACCTCTACCGTTCTGCAAACGGCAAGACACAGCGTTTATCAAAAAATCCAATTAAAAACACCTGTGACTTTGTTGACCAGACTCCCGTTTCTGGAAAAGCAACCTATTGGATCTGTGCATTAGATAAAAAGAAAAAAGTAATTGACACATCTTCCAAATTGGATGTGGACTGTTCTTTATTGAGAAACTATCAGTCCATTAAATTGAACCGTAATATAAAAGCAGGCAAAATAGCCGTTGCTGATTTGAACGGGGATGGCATTTACGATTATATCATCCGCACCCCGGAAAAAATGTGGATCCCGGAATGCCCGGTAACTTTGGATGGTTCAACTTATCAAATTGAGGCTTATTTAAGTGACGGCACTTTTTTATAGGTCTAAAGATTTAGGACAAGGTATCGAGCCCGGTGTTTGGTACTCCCCTTTCATCGCATATGACTTCAATGGAGATGGCAAAGCAGAAATTGCCTTAAAAACAGCTCCGGAAACAACCAAACGAAATGAAAAAGGACGGGTAGACTCCGGTGAGGAGTATCTAAGTGTATGGGATGGAATGACCGGAAAAGAAATTGCCCGCGTGAACTGGCCTGAACGGAATGATAGGTATGGAAATCTGGTCCGGCAGAACCGTAACCAAATAGGAATGGCCTATCTGGACGGCAAGACCCCTTATATATTGGCATGTCGTGGCACTTACAAACTGATGACTGTAGATGCATGGCAGCTGAAAGATAACAAACTGGAACGTGCATGGCGATGGGACGGCGATGAAGAAAATCCCGTAGTAAGAAGCATGGGTTCCCATAATATGGTATGTGGTGATGTGGATGAAGATGGAAAAGATGAAATTCTGTTAGGCTCATGCGTGCTTGATGATAACGGGACTTTACTATGGTCTACCGGACTAGGACACCCTGATAAAATCTATCTGACTGATATCGACCCGGATCGTCCGGGTATGGAAGTGTTCCTTTGTCTGGAACCTTGGCACGAGAACGGACGTGGCGTTTGTGTTGTGGATGCCAGAACAGGACAACCGGTATGGAATATCGGTCATAAGACATTCCATGTAGGCGATGGGATGGTTGCTGATTTTGATCCGGTCCACAAAGGTCTGGAATGTTTTGCCAGCGAAGACCGTAAAGGAGGCAGCACAGACAAATATCTACTTTCAGCTGACGGTAAACCTTTAGGTAAAAATGAGGAAGTGCCCTCCTGCCGTAATTGGGCTTGGTGGGACGGTGACTTATTGCGCGAAACATTCAAAGGGGACGATAACCGATGGGGGGCAAGTTCCTCTTCAAACGGTCGTTCACTAAGTATTGTAAAATGGAAAGGAGAAACACTGACACAAGGAATTGAAGGTGATATCTTAATGATTGCAGACTTATATGGAGACTGGCGTGAAGAAATAATCACCGCATTGCCCGGTGAAATACGTATCTACACAACCAATCTTCCGGCAAAAGACCGTCGCACCACATTGATGCAAGACGGAATATATAGAAGTTATGTAGCTCATCGTTCCATGGGATATCCACAAGCTCCTGTCCCCTCCTATTATTTAGGAGAATAATATTAAAATTAGCATGAAGGATTCCTCTAAAAACTGTAACGGATATCCTTTTGCTGTAGGGGCGCTTTGATGCGCCCTTATGCATATAAAATTCAACCCTAATCATAAACATCATGCAAAAGATACTATTACTCATTGCTTCCCTTTTTTATTTCAACTTTATACTCGCAGAAAATGAAATAAAATCCTGGCAAGGCATTCATGAAACGCCCCTTTCCTGTCTAGAACAACAATTTGCAGAACCTCCTGTGGAATTTGCCAACCATGTAATATGGGGTTGGGAAGGGAAAATGGATAAAAAGACTATTTGCAATGACTTGGATTCTAATCAAAAAGAAAGGATTCCGTGCCGTAATATTTGAAGCAGGTTACAAACTACCTTTCAAATATCTTTCCGAAGAATGGTTTTAAAGCAATTTCGCACCGGAGTAGTTGAAGCCAAAAAAACGAGACATGAAGTCTGGATTATTGATGAAGGAAAATATCCCAGCGGATTTGCAGGAGGAAAATTCTCACAGGAACGTCCCGATTTGAGAATGCAAGCTCTTGTGATAGGTGATACCATACAGATAAAACGGGGAGAAGTAATGACAAACCATAAAATAGCACCGGAAATCATCAGTGCGGTAGCCGTCAGTACATCCGGTGCTCCTAACAGAACTGTAGCAATTAATAATGGTGAAATAAGTTTCAACGCCGGACTGGATGACTGGAAGGTCCTATTGGTCAAAAGCGACTTCGGACGGCCGTAACCCGAGCCGTTAATAATCCCAATGGCGGTAAAGATGCCACTAATTCTCTGTGTGATTATCTGAACCCTATTGCCGTACAACAATTCATTGATTGGACACACGAACAGTATAAAAAATATCTTGGTAAAGAGCTGGGTACTACCGTACTTGGTTTCCGGGGAGATGAGCCCGATTATGCACATTTACCTTGGACTCCTTCCATTGTCCAAACATTCAAAGAAACAAAAGGGTACGATCCGACTCCCTATCTGGCCTCCTTTTTTACCGCTTCGCCCACCATACAGGAACAAAGGGTAAAAGCCGATTATTGGGATGTCTGGTCCAGCTTGTTCGCCACCCACTTTTTCAAATTACAGGCCGATTGGTGTGCTGCTAATGGAGTAGCCACATTACCCATCTTAACAAAGAACATGAAATGCCCGCATGTGTTAAAGCTGAAGGAGATTATTTCCGGAATTTAAGTAAAGTTCAAATACCCGGAGTAGATGCAATCTGGAACCAAATATGGCCCGGTACCCTTAATGATTTCCCCAAACTAGCCTCATCTGTAGCTCATGTTTATGGAAAACCTAGAGCATTCAGCGAAAGTTTTGCAGCTTACCACATCTCTCCCACCATTCCCCAAGCCAAATTTGTTGTAGATCATCAAATTGCCCGTGGGATTAACTTCTTTGAATTCATGTTCTGGCTGGCAGGGTCCAAACATCGCAATTGGATGAGTGATCCCGGTATGAAAGGCCTGAATGAATATACGAATCGCACCACTTACCTGATGAGCCAGGGGAAGCCGGGAGCACGGATTGCCATGTATTACCCCACATCTACTATGTGGCTGGGTAACAATGAAGTTTATAAGGATATCGTCGCCCTCACCCAACAGCTGTTAACTCATCAACGAGATTTTGACTACATAAACGATGATGCTTTTACGGAAGCACTGACCATAGGTCCCGGCTATCTGGAAAATAAAAGCAGCCAAAGATATGAAACATTGATTATCCCATCATCAGATGTTATTTCCGTATCTGCCTGGAAAGTAATAGAAACATTTTCCTCACGTGGAGGAAAAAGTCCTGTTTTGGGGAAAGAAGCCCGCTTCTTTCATTGACAAAAAATTTCACTGCTCCTGGTTCCCTATCAGATTTAACCAACAGCAGGATTGAGCCATCCACCAGATGGACAGCACATGTAAGCTCTTCCCTTCCGGAACCAGAAATGAAAATCATTTCACCTGACAATGATTCTATCCGATACACACGCAGAGTAATGCCCGATGGCGACCTCTACTTCATATTCAATGAAGGGAATAAAGCTACAGAATTTACAGCAGACTTTGATAAAGTAGGAGTTGCAAAAGAATGGAATGCAACAGATGGCACACTCCAACCGATAAATGCAACAATTGTCAATAACCGCACCCGGCTGACCATTAAAACTGGAAGCATGGGAAAGCAAGCTCATATCCATCGGAAAAAGCAATAGAGAATATAACATTAAAAGAATATGGCGTAAAAAGGAAAATGGCTATTCGGAAAACAGCCACTTTTACAACGTATCATTAATGAAGCAGTTTCACAATGGAGCGGAACGATAGTTATTCCTGCCGGGGGAGTATCTAAGCGGCGCTCTATTCTTCCCACGTGGTGTAGATTTACGTATAGAAAAAAACGCCAAACTAATCAGCACTGTCGACCCCAATGAATTTCCTGTCATCCCTACCCGTTTTGAAGGTATAGAAAAAAAGGTGGCGATGTGCTTTCTTGAATTTTCGACCATTCAGACGGAGTTAAAGTTTATGGTGAAGGAGTTATTGATGGTAAAGGAGTAGAATGGAAAAAAAATTCCATTCGGAAACTCCGGACGTCCTAGACTGTTATGTTTCACAGATTGCCCGGGAGGTAAGATTTCCGGTTTAAAAATGATAAATCAGGCCTCATGGTGTCTTCATGTACTTTACACAAACGGCTTCACTATAGATGGAATCGATATCCGTGCATTGGAATATATACCCAGTTCCGATGGCATAGATATTGATTCGTCCAATGATATACTGATTACTTCCACCCGCATTGAGGCACATGATGATTGCATCTCCATCAAATCCGGACGAGACGAGGACGGACGCAGAGTAGGACGTCCCAGTGAAAACATTCTGATAGAAAACTGTCATTTTGCATACGGTCATGGTGGAGTGGCTATGGGCAGTGAAATATCAGGCGGCATAACGCAATGTGACCATACGTTCCTGCCTGATGGATAACGAAAACTGGAGCCCCTTACGTTTTAAAAGTCAGCCCAGCCGCGGCGGAACTGTGGAAAATATCACTTTTGAAGATATTACCATCAAAGGAGCGCGCAGTATCTTTGATATCAATATGGAATGGCGTATGGTTCCTCCGCTTTCACCTGCACATTATCCGCTGACCTGTTTGCGCAATATCCATTTCAAGAATATAAATGGAGAAGCACAATCAGCAGGAACCATGTATGGTTTTAAAGAGGCTCCATTCGGAAATGATACATTCTTTTTTGAGAATTGCCATATCAAAGCTCAAAAAGGATTAAGCATCTCAAATGTGGCCAATGTTAATTTTAAAGGTTTGGAACTAGAGATAAAAGAAGGAGAAAAGATTTATGAACGGTCTGCAAATAAAGACAAATAACCCAATAAGAACACTGTTAAATAAAAAATACACTCGAAATGCGTACACATGCATAATATTCAAGGAAGATGTACACATTTCCATTGTAGGAAATCCCAGACCATCCTATTTTTGCGCTACCATTAAAACACTAAAACAACATGATGAAGAAAAAATTAATACTATCATTCTTTTTTGTTGCATTAGGTTTTGGAGTTGTAAAAGCACAAGACTTGCCGGACAAAAAAGAAACGTTGAAGACTGTTACAAAAAGTCAATGATTACTTCATGAAGAAGTATGCCGATTATCGTACTCCTTCTTTTGTAAAAAATGTAACCCGTCCCAGTAATATCTGGACACGCGGAGTATATTATGAAGGATTAATGGCTCTTTACTCCGTCTATCCACGCGATGACTATTATAAATACGCTGTCGATTGGTCAAATTACCACGAATGGGGATTCCGCAACGGTACCACCACTCGCAATGCTGATGATTACTGTGCCAGCCAGACTTACATTGATTTATATAACATTTGTCCCGATCCGGAAAGAATCCGTAAGGTCAAAGCCAATATAGATATGCTGGTCAACACTCCTCAAGTAAATGATTGGTGGTGGATTGACGCCATCCAAATGGGAATGCCTGTATTTGCCAAACTGGGAAAATTGACCGGAGAACAAAAATATTTCGACAAAATGTGGGATATGTATGAATATACCCGTAACAAACATGGCGAGAATGGCATGTACAACCAAAAAGAAGGTCTGTGGTGGAGGGACCAAGACTTTGATCCCCCCTACAAAGAACCTAACGGTAAGAATTGCTATTGGAGTCGTGGCAATGGATGGGTATATGCAGCACTGGTACGTGTACTGGATGAAATTCCTACTAATGAAAAACATCGTGCCGACTATATCAATGATTCCTGACCATGAGTAAAGCTATCAAAAATTGCCAACGCACAGATGGTTTTTGGAATGTAAGTATGCATGACGAATCAAACTTCGGAGGTAAAAGAAACCAGTGGCACCGCTTTATTTGTATATGGCATGGCATGGGGGGTACGTAACGGACTGTTGGACAGAAAAGAATACCTGCCAGTCTTGTTGAAAGCATGGAATGCTATGGTGAAGGATGCCGTTCACCCTAACGGCTTCCTAGGACTTGTACAAGGAACCGGAAAAAAGAACCGAAAGACAGTCAACCTGTCACATACGATAAAGTACCCGATTTTGAAGATTTTGGAGTAGGGTGTTTCCTGCTCGCCGGAAGTGAGGTTTACAAATTAAATTAATAATATGATTGGTTAGTGAATCGATTTTTCATAGACTATGATTTAAAGGTTAGATTTAGGTTAAGTAAAAAGGAGCGACTGTGAAGCCGCTCCTTTTTTGTTCTATCAATCATACGTTTTCAATCAGTAATAGAAAATACCAATACTCCTGCTGTAGGAATTACCGGCTCTCCTATCAGCACTTTGGCTCCCGAAGGAAGTACGAACTTATAAGGTTTATCTGTATAATTCAGTACAATCCCCCATACCATTGCGGTACTCTAAAGTAACACCGTATGGTAAATCCATCACAGGAATATTCAATTGCGCATATAGTTTCTTCAAAATATCTTTCTCCAATAATCCGTCCGTACTATCCACTCCCACGTAAGTAACAGTACCTTTTCCCAACTTACGAGTAGTGACTGCCGGTTTTCCTTCATAAAATTCCTGTGTATAAGTAGCCCATACTTGTGAATCCTTACCCGATTTCAATATCTCTCCCCAAGTATTCCACGTATATTCTTTTCCATCCATCCGTAATTTGCCCGGTTCTTCAAGAAGTAATAAATCATAAAACTCCATTTCATTACCGGTCAGTTCATTTATCATGGAACCGAAAGGAGCTTCGGGTAAACGTCCATGGCGGTCTTTTTGGGCTGTACGGCAAGTTAAGACCAAATTACCACCCTTCTTTACATAATCAGTCCATCTGTCTACCAATGCTTGTCAGCCAATTGATAAGCCGGAGCTATGATCACAGGATAAGAGGAGAACTCCTTGCTTTCATTGATAAAATCTACGGGCGCGCCAAAGATTCAAACGTTGACGATAATAATTTCTCAATAATTGCCCTAACTGTATTCCAATTGTACGATTTTGCTTCTGGCGCTCAATGCTCCATGAATTTTCATGATTAAAAAGAATGGCAGTACGACGCGCCAAATAATCGGCCGGTTTCACCTCACGAGCTGCAACCTGTCCCCGCAGCTGTCTGATTTCTTTCATGAACTGCTCATATTCACGTCCACCGGGAGTTACCGTTGTTCCGTCTGTACCTACAATGCCGTAGTGATATTGTTCCGTGCCATACAGAGGCTGGCGATAACGATAAGTACAGATAAAGTCGCCTCCACCGGCAAATACGCTCCACATCCATAAACGGATAGCTCCAGGCAGCGGTTGAGGATTGATACTCCCCCAATTCACCTGTCCTGGCTGAAGTTCCATTACTCCATAAGTACCTTGTATGGGTCTGAAAAAGTCAATTGGCAAAAGCAATACGCAACGGATTTCCTACTCGATATCCGCGGCGACCAATACCTTCATTGTCTCCATACACCATATAGCGAGTATAACTTTGAAAATCAAGTGCAGGGCTGCCACCTATATGTCCTTCCTCATAATTAGGAATATAGTTAGTAGTCACCCATTGGTTCTTTGCATATTTTTTTATCAACAAACATTGTTCATTCAAAAAGTCGTTTGTCTGACTGGCAGCGAAACGGCGGTAATCCAAAATCTGATGATGATTCATAAACATCTGGGCAGTTTTAGGAAGAGTTATTTCATCAAAAGAAGAATAAACCTCACTCCAAAAAGCCGTTCCCCAGGCATCATTCAATGCTTAATGTCATGATGATATTTTTCACGCAAAAAATCCCGGAAAGCCAGTTCGGCTTTCGGATTATAATCAAATTGTACGGCCGGCTCATTATCGAGCTGCCAGCCGATTATTCTGGAATCATTTCCATAATGCTGAGCTAACTTCTCTATCATTTTATAAGCCAGTTCTCTATAAACGGGAGAAGCAAAAGAAGCATGTTGACGTGCTCCGTGATCAAGCACGGTACCATTTTCATTTTTAATCAAAATTTCAGGGTATTTACGGCTCAGCCATACCGGTGGAGTTGCCGTAGAAGTACACATAATGACTTTCAAATCATATTTGGCAGCCAAAGCCACCGCTTTATCCAACCAGGCAAAATCATATTTTCCCTCTTCCGGTTCCAATTGCGCCCAAGCAAATTCCGCGAAATGGGTGAATTCAAAACCCAAATCGTGCATCTGTTTAAAATCTCTCTCCCATTGACTCTCATCCCAATGCTCAGGATAATAATAAGCACCGGTCAAGGTCAAATCCTTGTCTTTAAACCAAGGCTGTTGTGCAAAAAGTCCTCCGGCCAAAGAACAAGCCAAAAGAACGGTCACAAATCGTTTTTCATGATAAAATAGTAATTTAATAGATTTTCCATTCCCATTAATCCGGCTGCACCTTTATCTATGTGCAAACGCAAATAACGTACTTTATCTCCCACCGTCACCACATGAGGTGAACATGCCTTCACCTCTTTTACTCCGGCACAAGGTTGCCAATTAGTACCATCATTGGATTTTTCGAGATGCCAGGCATGACCTTCAGCAGGGTGTACAAAGGTAAATTGACACTCCGTTACCTGCATGGCTTCACCCAAATCCACCATCAGCCAAGGATGATCATCATTTGTTTCTGCCATCCAGCGTGTTCCATTAGACCGGTCGCCTGCATTTCCAGGATGATATATATGTGTGCGTTCCACCTTGACAAGCGAAGTTTTATCGGCCAAAGGACAATTAGGCTGAGTTTCTATTTCAACCTTAGAAGTACGGGGAGAACGTATGCTGGATGCACTGAAAGAAGCTTTCAGCGCCTTATTTTCGCGCTGTTCCTGGCTGACAGCCAAGTAACCAACTCCCTTTTCATCAGGAACAAGTGTCTTTATAGTGCCATCCTCATTAAATTCCATCCGATTGGCATATACTTGGCGGGTAGTTCCTCCGTCACCGTACTCCAGATATACGAAAATATAATCGTCTGTTTCTTCATTATAAAAATACATTCCCATGTCCCGGCCCCCAAACATTATCAGCAATGGATGAAAAAAAGAAAAAATATCATTGCCTTCGGGCTTTTCAAAGCCCGACAAAGGGGACTGCCGGCTCATCATGTAAGCATTTACATAATTCTGATTCCCTCTCAAAGTATAGATGTAATAATAAATACCTTTACGTTTAAACATAACCGGCCCTTCCGAATACCCTTGACGAGCCGTACTCATCACAACAGTATCACCGGTTAAATGCTGCCAATCGTCAGTCATACGGGCAGCCATCCGGCGGCGCCAGAATAAATAAGCAGTTCCATCATCATCCACAAAAGGTTCCCCATCTATATCCGGAGCAATACAAGATTGATCAAACCCATCCAAAGAATGAGAAGACATAGAATTACGTCCGGCAAAAAGGAAAGGACCTTCGGGACGGTCGGACTTCAGCACATAGTACGTGCATTCTCATCCGGTTTTACAAAAAGTGGTATAAAGATAATATTCACCATTCTTCTCCACTACTCTGCCGGGTGCCCAATAACGAAAATATCCCGTCTTTTTCTCTCCTTTAGCATTGACATATTCATGTCCTTTATGCCAATCGAATCCCACAATATGTGATCCATCAAAACTCCAGTTTACAAAATCTTTAGATTTCCATACCACAGGAGTCCCTGCTTGTGACAATCCTTTATCAATATCAGTAGTACCATAAAGATAATAAGTATCACCAAATTTGGATAAAGAAGGATCAGCGATATTATCCGGAATAAGAGGATTGAAGTGATGGATACGAAGCAATTTATCAAGTACAGCCTTCTCTACGGTAAAAGCAGTTCCGTGACGGGTTCCTTTTGGAAAAGATACACGGTCAGACACATCTTCCCATGTCTTTCCATGATCACGACTGCAAACAGCTCCATATTGATGATTACGGTATTTATCAAAATAGACATAAAGAGCATCATCTACAAAAAAGTGGCGCAGGCTCCTCACACCAATAATTTCCTGTAATGGAAGGAGAAACGGTAGTAGGAATCCATCCTCTATCCGTGTTGTCCGTGTTATTCTCAATTCTTCTCTGCCGGCAACGAGTTTTCATTCTTCACCACCATAATCAAGTCTTTCATCACCGGATCGCGTACAATAGCTGCATCAATCACACTGAAATCGGGATTAAAGAACAGTTTGGTTTCAGAAAATGTATTAAAATCCTTCGTCATAACATAGTAAATACGATGGTTCAGCCCTTTCTCACTCTCAATGACCGGCACTTCCTTGTGACGTCCGGGAATGGTCGTTGCCCAAAAAATATAATAAGTTTGCGAAGGTTCATCGTAAAACAATTCAGGTGCCCAGCAATTATGTGCAGCAGGCTCATGCATCATTACCGGAATAGAACGCTGCTCACTCCAATGGATTAAATCGGGAGAAGAGGCGTAACCTATAATCCGGTCTGTCCAACTGGAAGTCCACACCATGTGAAAAGTTCCGTCCGGCGCCTGACAAATACTAGGGTCACGCATCAGACGGTTCTTCCCGACCGTGGGTATCAAGAATGATTTTCCATGATTCAGGGGAGTCCATGTCAGCCCATCCAAACTATAAGCCAAATGAAGACCGTCCCGACTGTCATTAATGAAATAAGAGAACAAATAAGCCGTATCACCGGCAAATAATCCGGAAACTGCCCCTAACAAGCAGAGCAAACTGAATAATCGTTTTTTCATGTATACAATGATTTTAATTGTGAGCATACAAAGATAAAAGAGATTGGACTTTTTTCTGCACATACAAGGCATATCCATGTAAATCGTACAAATATATTCGCACATTACCCTTATTTTATACGAATTTCCATCTATATGTACTTCTTTCTATTTACATGCAAATGAAAAGACCTTAATTTAGCAACATCAAATTCAAAGTAAAAAGATACTATGAAAAAAAACGTTATTGACAATCTGCCTAGTATGGATGTGCTTCTCGTTAAGCGCACAAAAAATATTGACTTATCCGGAAAATGGTCATTCAGTATAGACCGTCAGGATAATGGAGAAAAGGAAAAATGGTTCAGCCACACTTTGAATGACTTCATCAACCTGCCCGGTTCCATGCCCGAGAAACAGAAAGGTGATGAGGTTACCGCAAAGACCCAATGGACAGGCAGTCTCTATGACAGTTCCTACTATTATAATCCATACATGGAAAAATACCGTAAAGAAGGTAATATTAAATTTCCATTCTTTCTGACTCCCGACAAACATTATGTAGGAGCTGCTTGGTATCAGAAAGAGGTGAATATACCTGCCGACTGGAAAGGTGAACGTATTTTGTTGTTCCTGGAACGTCCCCATATAGAAACAACCGTATGGGTGAACGGACAAAAGACAGGAATGCAGAATAGTCTTTGTGTTCCCCATCAATATGATATAACCCATTATGTCCGTCCCGGAAAATGTACTATCACCATCCGGGTGGATAATCGTATCAAAGAAATCAATGTCGGACCGGATTCGCACAGCATAACCGACCAGACCCAAGGAAACTGGAACGGCATTGTAGGACGCATCTGTCTGCAAACGACTCCGAAAACATATTTCGATGATATTCAAATATATCCGGAACCGGAACAAAAACTGGCACGTGTCAAAGTCGTCATCAAAGGTACAGGCACTGCAAAAGTAAAATTATCAGCAGAGAGCTTCAATACGGATAAAAAAGCATATAGTTCCCGCCATACAACAAGAAATCAAACTTAACAAAGGAGTGACGGAAACAGAAATGGTATTACCTATGGGGAATGATATGCTGCTATGGGATGAATTTCATCCGGCCCTGTACAAACTGAAAGCAGAAGTCACCAATGGGAAAAAAACTGAGATAAAAGAAATACAATTCGGTATGCGCCGATTTGAAATCAAAGGTAAATGGTTTTATGTAAACGGGCGCAAAACCCAGCTTCGCGGAACAGTTGAAAACTGTGACTTCCCCGTTTGACCGGTTACGCTCCGATGGATGTAGAAAGTTGGGAACGGGTATTCCGTATCTGTTCGCAGTTATGGACTGAATCACATGCGTTTCCATTCATTCTGTCCTCCCGAAGCCGCTTTTTATGGCTGCCGACCGGGTAGGATTCTATCTGCAACCCGAAGGTCCGAGCTGGCCCAATCATGGTCCCAAATTAGGTTTGGGACAACCTATTGACAAATATCTGATGGACGAAACCATCGCATTAACCAAAGAATATGGCAACTATGCCTCTTATTGCATGTTGGCATGCGGAAACGAACCTAGCGGACGCTGGGTAGAATGGGTGACCAAGTTCGTAGAATATTGGGAAAAGAAGGATCCCAGACATGTATATACCGGAGCATCGGTAGGCAACGGATGGCAATGGCAACCTCGCAACCAATATCATGTAAAGGCTGGGGCACGTGGCCTGACCTGGTCCAAGAAAACAACCGTCCACTCAAGACGACTATCGTTTCCAAAATCATCTTGACACCGTGAGACAGCCCTACGTATCCCATGAAACAGGTCAATGGTGCGCTTTCCCCAATTTCAATGAAATACGTAAATATACAGGCGTCAATAAAGCCAAGAAACTTCGAGATTTTCAAAGACATTCTGGCTGACAACCACATGAGCGACCAAGCCCATCTATTTATGATGGCCAGCGGAAAGTTGCAAGCCCTTTGTTACAAATATGAAATAGAAAAGACACTCCGCACGCCCGATTATGCCGGTTTCCAATTATTGGCACTGAACGATTATTCGGGTCAGGGAACTGCACTGGTAGGTGTTCTCGATGTTTTCTTTGAAGAAAAAGGATATATCAACTCCGCAGAATGGAGACGTTTCTGCTCACCTACAGTTCCACTGATGCGTACAGATAAATTTGTATATAATAACAAGGAGATTTTAAAGGCGGATATTGAAGTCGCTCATTTTTGGTGCCGAGGCATTAAAACAAGCAGAAATTGTATATACGTTAAAAAGACGAATATGGCAAAGTATATGCGCAAGGCACATTGGCAACACAAGACATTCCTGTCGGAAATTTTAAATCGCACGGGTAGCCTTGAGTTTCCGCTCACTGACATCCAAGAGGCTAAAAAGCTGAATCTGGAAATACGCATTACGGGAACAGAAGCTGTAAATGACTGGAATTTCTGGGTTTATCCCGCCCAAGTGACAATAGCCGAAGGAAAAGTATACACTACCGACACCTTGGATTCGAAAGCCCTGGAAATTCTTCAGCATGGTGGAAATGTGCTTATTACAGCTGCAAGCAAAGTGAGTTATGGTAAAGAAGTGGTTCAGCAATTCACTCCTGTATTCTGGAACACCTCCTGGTTCAAAATGCGTCCTCCTCATACCACAGGTATCTTAGTGAACCCCAAACACCCGTTATTCCGTCAGTTTCCGACAGAATATCACAGCAATTTGCAATGGTGGGAACTGCTGAATCGTACTCAAGTGATGCAATTCACCCACTTTCCACCCGCTTTCCAACCTACGGTTCAAAGTATCGACACTTGGTTTATAAGCCGCAAGATAGGTATGTTATTCGAAGCCAATGTATTAAATGGGAAAGTGCTCATGACAAGCATGGACATTACCTCCCAGCCAGAGAAACGCATTGTAGCTCGTCAGATGCATAAAGCCATTTGGATTATATGAATTCGGACCAGTTCCGTCCGCAATTTACTGTAACGCCTCAACAAATCAGTGAGTTGTTCACAAAAACAGCCGGTGACATAAAAATCTTATACCAATGACTCTCCGGATGAACTAAAACCGAAAATCAATTAATAACAATCTATATCAATCATGAAACAGATAGCCCTATTAGCTCTTGGACTTTTAGCGACATAGGAGTCGAAGCACAAACTTACAAATTCGATTTTACCACAGGTAAAAAGACGAAAGACGGTTATACCAAAATAACTCCCGCCGACAGATACTCGGAGGAAAAGGGATACGGATATGACAGACAGCCCTCTCCGGAAGGTAAAAGTACAGCTCCATTCTTTTTCTCTGTTACGGTTCCCGATGGAAACTACCATGTCACAGCCGTGATAGGAAACAAACGCGCTGCCGGAGAAACAACAGTGCGAGGAGAATCACGCCAGCCTTTTCTTCGAAAATGTGAAGACAAAAAAAGGGGAGTTAAAATCTTGTACATTCGTGATCAACAAGCGCAACACACATATTTCGGAAAAAGAAAATGTGCGCATCAAACCGCGTGAACGCCAAAAATTGAACTGGGATGACAAACTAACTTTGGAATTCAACGGGGATGCCCCCCAATTGTCCGAACTGATTATTGAGAAAGTAAATAATGTACCCACCGTATTCCTATGCGGTAACTCCACGGTAGTAGACCAGGACAATGAACCTTGGGCAAGCTGGGGACAAATGATTCCCCGCTTCTTCAATGACAGCATTTGTTTTGCCAATTATGCAGAATCCGGCGAAAGCGCCAATACTTTTATCGGTGCAGGACGACTGAAAAAGGCATTGACACAAATGAAACCCGGAGATTATATTTTTATGGAATTCGGTCACAACGACCAAAAGCAAAAAGGTCCCGGTAAAGGAGCTTATTATTCATTTATGACCAGCTTGAAAACATTCATTGATGAGGCAAGGGCACGAGGAGCCTATCCTGTACTCGGTAACCCCGACACAACGCCGCAGTTCGATGAAAACGGGAAAATCAGAGATACTCACGAAGATTATCCCGAAGCAATGCGCTGGTTGGCTGCCAAAGAAAAACGTTCCTTTGATCGATCTCAACGAAATGACCCGTACCCTCTATGAAGCAATGGGGGGGGGAACCTTCCAAAAAGGCATTCGTACATTATCCTGCCGGAACCTATCCGGGACAAAACAGGGTATTGGCAGATAATACCCACTTCAATCCTTACGGAGCTTATCAAATCTCCAAATGTATCATTGAAGGGATAAAGAAAGCGGGATTACCTATCTCTAACTATTTGCGCAGCGACTATTCCGGTTACAATCCTGCACATCCGGATGCTTTGGACAGTTTCAAATGGAATGACAGCCCGTTTACAGAAATTGAAAAGCCAGACGGCAATTAATTTAAAAGTAAGAACAAATGAATAACAAAACATTATTATTAACCCTATCATTTACCTTAGGTACCCTCTTTACCAATGCCCAATCCCTCTCCGGATTCCAATGGGGAGAAGGGATGGGAACTCCTGACCTTTCGTGGACTGCCCAAGTAGGAGCCAAAACCTATCCGAAGGGAAAAATATTCCAAGCAGCCGATTACGGATTGAAAAATGACAGCACCCGGTTAAGCACTGCCGCCCTGCAGAAAGCCATTGACGAATGCCACCGTTCCGGAGGGGGAACAGTGGAAGTAGCCCCGGGATACTACCGGATTGGTGCCATCTACCTGAAAAGTAATGTAAACCTCCACCTCAACCAAGGTACGAC
>ENA-OQAX01000104-OQAX01000104.1-human-gut-metagenome-genome-assembly--contig:-NODE-104-length-17668-cov-4.390172_pt1 | contig 17668 bp, 27 predicted proteins | sample MGYA00242741_ERZ504539 | MGnify/ENA primary metagenome ERZ504539 (study PRJEB26092, sample SAMD00036277) | human gut metagenome | host: Homo sapiens | study: EMG produced TPA metagenomics assembly of... | reverse complement strand
TCTTTTCCGGCCTTGCTGGATGCTCCGATCGAAGAGCTAATGAAATATAAGGGAATCGGCCGTGGAAGTGCGATCACGATTAAGCTGTTTTCCGCAATCGGCCGGTTTTATATCGAGAGCAAAGCGGATAAGGGTCCAACCTCCATGGAAGAAGTCATTGATATAATTTTGAGCAAATTTACAGGCAGAAGCAACGAGGCAGTTGTGCTTACCCTTTTGGATGGAAAGGGAAAGGTTCTATATTGTGGTGTGGTGACGGAAGGAACTGCCAATTCCTGCGATGTGTATCTCCGAAGAATCGTTGGATTGGCAGCCAGCTATGATGCTACTCAGGCGATTCTCGCTCATAATCATCCCAGCGGTTTTGCGTTGCCCTCTAGAACAGATCTGCAAACCACTGTTAGGGTGAAAGAGGCGCTTGCATTGGTAAATGTTACGCTGATTGACCATATGATTGTGGCGGATGGAGATTATGTATCTATGGCTCAAGATGAGGGGAAGCTTCATACAGGAATCTTTGATATTGGTGATGAGTATGATACGCCTTTGGGGAGAAAAGCGGTAGCGGATTGGGAAGAGAAGTAACCATTTATAAATAAAGTAATACATTTTAAGCCAGCCAAGAAAGGCTGGCCTTTTCTTTTTTTCCAATTGAGCTTATTCCTAGCTGCACCACTATAAAAAGAGATCATTTTTGTCTGGAGTTTAGGCCGCTGATTTGTCATCGTTCAAAAGACCGTATCAAATTAATAGATAATACGCAGAATAGAAATTTACAGTATCCTGATTAGTGAAAATTAAAAAATAACTCGGAGGGTAACAAATGAATTTTGATATTAATCTTTGGATGAAAGAATATTCCAGTGAATTAAGAAAGATATTTGGAAACCGTTATCTGGTTTGTTGGCTTACAAGGAAGCTATGGAAGAAATGAGGCGACTGAGCAAAGTGATATCGACGCTGTAGTTATTTTAGACAAAGTGACACTGGAGGATATAAAGGCTTATAGCGCATTGTTAGACCGTTTGCCGTATAGAGAAAAGGCATGTGGCTTTATCTCAGGAAAACAGGAATTGCTTAATTGGGAAAAATCCGATTTATTTCAATTTTATTATGACACTCTTCCTATTATCGGTTCCTTAAATTCCTTGAAAGAATATTTTACAGCCGCGGATGTACGACGTGCAATAAGGATAGGCGCCTGCAACATATATCATGGCTGTATGCATAATATGGTTCATGAGAAAAGCTGGGAGTTTCTAGAAGGATTGCACCTGCTACCAATACCGTGTGTGTGGCGCAGACGGCAGTGTGGTGGACCACTGCGACCCTTACGGTACGGCCATGACACTGCGCCCCGATGGCCGCAGCATTGTGTGGGGCGCACCCACCTGCCAGTGGACGGATTCCGCCTGGATGGCAAAGCGCAGCAAGAACTTTGATGCTCCGCTGAACATTTACGAAGCACAGGCAGGCAGCTGGCGCTGCAAGGAGGATGGCACCCCCTATACTTATTCTGAACTGGCCAAACAGTTGCCCGCCTACCTGAAAGAAAACGGCTACACCCACCTGGAGCTGATGCCGCTGAGCGAATACCCCTTTGACGGCAGCTGGGGCTACCAGACCACCGGCTTTTTTGCCCCCACCAGCCGTTACGGCACGCCGGACGAGCTGTGTACCCTGATCGATGCCTGCCACGCGGCGGACATTGGCGTGATCTTTGACTTTGTGCCGGTCCACTTCGCTGTGGATGAATACGGCCTGAAACACTTTGACGGCACCGCTTTGTACGAATACCCCGCCGCAGCGGTGGGGGAGAGCGAATGGGGCAGCTGCAATTTCATGCACTCCCGCGGCGAAATTCGCTGCTTTTTGCAGTCGGCCGCTGATTACTGGCTGCGCACCTTCCACGCAGACGGCCTGCGCATGGATGCCGTCAGCCGCCTGATCTACTGGCAGGGCGACCCCGCCCGCGGTGTGAACGGCTCTACCCTGGAATTCTTGAAGAATATGAACCAGGGGTTGCAGCAGCGCCACCCCACCGCCATGCTGATTGCCGAGGATTCCACCAACTTTGAAAAAGTGACCGCCCCCGTGGAATACGGCGGCCTGGGCTTTGACTACAAGTGGGACCTTGGCTGGATGAACGATACGCTGGACTACTTCAAAAAAGCACCGGAAGAACGCAAATCCAACCTGGGCAAGCTGACTTTCTCGATGATGTATTTCTGGCGGGAGCATTACATCCTGCCGTTCAGCCATGATGAAAATGTTCATGGCAAGGCGACCATCCTGCAAAAGATGTACGGCGAGTATGAGGATAAGTTCCCCCAGGGGCGCGCGCTCTATCTGTATATGGCAATTCACCCCGGCAAGATGCTGGACTTTATGGGCAACGAGTTTGGCCAGCTGCGGGAATACGATGAAAGCCGCGAGCAGGACTGGCTGCTGCTGGATTACCCCATCCACGAGGCCTTCGCCAACTACCGCCGCACCCTGAACGAACTGTACCGGAAATATGATGCGTTCTGGAGCGGAGAATACAACCCGGACCATTTCCTGTGGCTGGACTGCGACCACCCGGAACTGGATGCCTGCGCCATCCTGCGCAAAGGGCAGGAAGCCACCGTGTTTGCGGCGTTCAACTTTGGTGATACCGAGCTGAAAGACTATGAGCTGACCCTGCCCGGCAAGGGCAAGATCACCCCGCTGCTGAACAGCGATTGGAACTGCTTTGGCGGCAGGACCGCCCGCCCCAAAGCCCTGCGCAGCAAAACAACCACCGGCAGCGTAAAGCTGACACTTGCCCCCTACAGCGCCCAGCTGTACCGCTTTGAACCGGCAGCGGAAAAAGAAACAAAGTAAAACTGGGGTGTATCAGAAAAGTCGAAAATATCGTCTGTTTCTACAAACGCAGCCGGATTTTGCGTTAAAAAGCCTTGAAAGCCACAAAGGATTCCTGCGGCTCTATGCCTTAAATCCTGCTTGTGTTTGCGAAATATCCGTTATTTCCTTTGTTTTCAGATATACCTTAATAAAATCCAAAATGCACCCGGCACAAATTTTTGAGTTTGTGCGGGTTTATTTTGCCAGAACGTTATTTTTGCCTGCGATTACTTGCCTGTTTGGGATGGATGTGGTAAACTGATACGGTTAATGCAAGAAAAAAACACTTGGATGCGGAAAGTGGAAAGGGGTAAAACGGATTGTTGAAACAAATGACAGCGCTGCTGCTGGCAGCGGCTTTTGCCTGCGGGGCGGCACTCCCGGCAATGGCGGAACAGGCCACGCCGGAAACCGCAGCCCAGCCCGACCCCACAGAATGGGCAGACGAAGCACAGGATGTGACCGAAGCAGAAGAAGCACCGGTGTATCAGCAGGCTGATGCGCAGGAAGTGGCAACGGGGGAAACCGCAGCATCATTGACCGTTACGGCAGCAGACTGCACGGCACAGTTTATTGATGAAGCGTACCGCCTCTTCTTGCCCGTCAATACGGACATGGCAGCTCTTACGATTGAAACTGGTGCCGAGCTGGCTGCCGCGGATGCAGAGGGACTGACTGTGGACGGAACTACTGTCAGCGGCGATTTTACCAACATCGAAACCCTGAACCTGACCTTTGCGGATGGCAAAGCGGCGCGGGTGGAACTGTACAAATCCCAGCTGCCCAGCGTATCCTTTACCCTGAACGGTGTGACCCTGGATGAAATCCAGGCTGGCTCCAAGGATGTCAAATACAAGGGCAACAGCGTGACGATCAGCCAGGCAGGCGGGAGCGACCTGACCGATACCGATGTTGAGTTCAAGGGCCGCGGCAACACCACCTGGACGCTGGACAAGCGTCCCTACCAGTTCAAGCTCAGCAGCAAAGCCAAGGTATTGGGCATGGATAAAGCCAAAACCTGGCTGCTGATCGCCAACCGGCAGGATACTTCCAAGATGCGCAACAAGGCAGTGTATGACCTTGCCAACGCCATGGGCGAATGGGCTCCGGATGGCCGCTGGGTGGATGTGTGGATCGATGGCAGCTATCAGGCTGCTACCTGCTGTGCGAAAAAGTACAGGTGGGCACCAACCGCGTGGAACTGGAGCAGGAGGATGGCATCCTGGCTGAAGCGGACAACATTTATTATAATGGTGAAGAGTACTGGTTTACCGGCAACCAGAGCGGCACCCACTTTACTTTAAAGGATTCCGCCGCCGATGACTTGGACGAGCAGGACTCTGCCACCCTGAAAGCCTGGTCCGGCTTTGAAACGGCGCTGGATGAATTTGAAGATGTGCTGTACGCATCCGATAAAGATTGGAACATCATCAGCTCCAAAATTGATGTGCAGAGCTTTGCGGATTATTACCTCATTTCGGAATGGGTCGAAAACTGGGATACCTTCAAAAGCAGTACCTTCTGCTACCGGGACGGTGCCGACGATGTGCTGCATATGGGCCCCGTGTGGGACTATGACTCCGCCCTGAACAATAAAGATGAAAGCTATGGCGTCAGCGATCCACATGCCGACTATGCCATGAACATTCAGGACCAGCAGCGCGGGGAAATCTCGCTGACCTGGTTCACTGAGCTGATGAAATGCCAGCAGTTCCGTGAAGTAGTGCAGGAGCGCTACCAGCACACCATGCGTCCTCTGCTGGAAAATTGGAGCGAAACCTGCAACGATTACCGCAGCACGCTGGAAAACTCCGCCAAGATGGAATTTGTCCGCTGGGATCTGAAAGATCAGCCCGGCACCGCGCGTGCGGATGAGAGCGGCACCTGGCAGCAGGATGTTGACAAACTGCAGGATTGGATCGCCCAGCGCACGGCGTATATGACAAAGCGGTTTGACGATGAATTTGTCCGCCGAGGCAACCAGGCTGACAGTATGACCCTTGGCGGCTTGAACGATAACGCCGTTAAACTGGGGGCAGGGCAGAACAAAAAGTATACCTTCCGCCTGACCCCTGCCAGCGCCTGCGATACCGTGCGAGTGACGGTGGATGACCCTACAGTTGCGAAAGCTGAAATTGGTACTTGCGCAGGGACTTTTGTGGTGACTGGCGTGCAGAACGGGGAAACGACCTTGACGGTTCGGGCGGGCGCTGCTTCCGCTACCGTGAATGTCATAATCGACGATGAGGCACGCAAGGGCTGGTATGAAGAAAACGGAAAACACTACTGGTATGTGGATGGCGAACGCCAGGGCTTGCAGAAAGGCGGCCTGGAGTTCACCGACCCCGATACCGGCTGCCGCTACTGGCTGGACCCGGACGATAGCGGAGCCCGCGCGGAAAACCGCAAGGTGCAGCTGGATGAAGACCGGCTCTGCTACTTTGATGAAAATGGCTGCATGGCATTTGGCGAATGTCTGGAGCACGGCGGCTGGTACTATTACGATGAAAAGACCGGTGCCCAGTGCCGCGGGCCTGTGGTGCTGCCGGATGGCCGCCAGGTGTTTTACAGCCTGACCAACGGCAAAATGCTGTATGGTAAGCAGACGATCTGCGGAACATCCTTTACCTTTAATACGGTGAATGGCAGCCGCAGCAGCGACCCGGATGGCCTGTTCTGGCTGGAATGGGGCGGCAAGCGCTACTGGTTTGAAAGCTGGAAGCGCCAGGGTTACAATCCATACGATTCCAGCTACCGCGGTAAAGAGATTTATGACCCCGCCAGCGATGCCTGGTATTGGCTGGATAATATCCAGAACGGCGCAATGGCAGCCAGTAAGGACGTTTATCAGGAATCCAACGGCGGCAAGTGGGTGCGTTACGATGAAAACGGCCACATGGTAAAAGGCTGGGATGTGAACGAAAACGGCACCTACTATTTTGACCAGATCACCGGCGCTATGGCCAAGGGTGCCTTGCTGCTGGATGATGTGCAGTACGGCTTTGACCCCATCATGGGAACCATGCTGGACTGCCAGTGGCTGCATACCGAAGTGGGCGATTACTGGTACGAGGGCGGTATTCGCCAGGGGACCGAGGGCCGCGGCAAGGAAATTTATGATCTTGCCAGTGACGCCTGGTATTGGCTGGATGCGGTGGACAACGGCAAAAAAGCCGTGAGCAAAGATGTTTACCAGGAATCCGATGGTGGCAAGTGGGTGCGCTATGATGCAGACGGCCACATGATCAAAGGCTGGGATACCCAGGGCGTGGACCGCTTCTACTTTGACCCCATCACCGGCGCAATGGCGAAAGGCGTTGTGATGATTGATGGCATCCGGTATTGGTTCGACAACCGTATCGGCACTTAGAATTATGCGGTATTGCCATAAACATGCCCTGATACAGGCTGTTTCTCTCCCGGGGAACTCTAACCGCTCCAAAAGATAACATTTCTTCGCCAAAAATCCCAACAACTCCAAGAAAACAGAAAATGCACCATGCCAGGCAAAATATGCGTGAAACGACCCTTGATTTTTGCGCAGGAACGTGTATAATATACCACGGTAGAAGATGATGCCCACAAAGAGGAAATGCCGGAAAGGGCCGGGATAATGAATTTCGGCAAAATGCAGAATTTTTCAAAAAATATTTTACGATTTGCTGAAAAAACACTTGCAATTTACGGTATATTGTGGTATCATACTTCTTGGCTGCGAACGCTGGTGTAGAACGGGCGTTCGGCACCAGCCACGATATGCGTTGATGCGGGAGGTTGCCGCTGCTCCCATAGGGGCGGACGGGTTTTTCCGCGGAGTATGTCCGATCTTAGAACCGGGCGAAAGAATTACGAATGCGAAGGGATATGTACGGCGCTGCATTCTGCGGCACGGACCAATTTCCATAGTTTTTGCGATGTATTTCTCCGGGGGAACTGCGGTGCGCGGTTCACCGGATTTTCTGATGCGAAACTATTGAACACCCGGAAGCGTGTGTAATTTATCGGCCGCCTAAGGCAACACAAATTTTAGGAGGCGAATCTAATGGCAGTCAAAGAAAAATCAGAATCCGTTTGAAGAGCTATGATGCATCCCTGATCGATGCCGCTGCAGCAAAGATCGTGGAGACCGCAAAGCGCACTGGCGCTCGCGTGTCCGGCCCGATCCCCCTGCCGACCGACAAGGAAATCGTCACCATCCTGCGCGCTGTTCATAAGTACAAGGACAGCCGTGAGCAGTTTGAGACCCGCACCCATAAGCGTCTGATCGACATTCTGAAGCCGTCCAACAAGACGGTCGAGGCTCTGATGAGCCTGCAGCTCCCCGCTGGCGTTGACATCGAGATCAAGCTCTGATGCAATCAGGCGGGAACCGGAACCCCGGCCCGAATGGCCGTGATCCATTAACCGCCGGACCCGCGTTCCCATGCTGAATGAATTCAGACACGATCCGCATAAAAACGTTCATTAAGCGGAGAGGTCATGTTGGCGGACAACCCGCCGCCAACCAATAACCTTTACAGGAGGATTTACACAAATGCAAAAAGGTATCATTGGCAAGAAACTGGGCATGACCCAGCTGTTTGATGAAAACGGCAAGGTTGTTCCCGTAACCGTCATCGAAGCCGGCCCCTGCACTGTCGTGCAGAAGAAAACCGTCGAGTCCGACGGCTATGAGGCAGTCCAGCTTGGCTTTGGCGAAGTGAGCGCCAAGAAGGTCAACAAGGCAGCCAAAGGCCACTTCGACAAAGCAGACGTCGCTCCGAAGCGCACCCTTCGTGAGTTCCGTCTGGACGATATTTCCGGCATGAACGTCGGCGATATCCTCAAGGCTGACGTTTTCGTTGCTGGCGATAAGGTCGACGTCATCGGCACCAGCAAAGGTAAGGGCTATCAGGGCGTTATCAAGCGCTTTGGCCAGCACCGCCTGCGCGAGAGCCACGGCACCGGCCCCGTTGCCCGCCATGCCGGCTCTAACGGCTCCACCTCCACCCCGTCCCGCGTGTTCAAGGGCAAGCGTCTGCCCGGCCACATGGGGTGCGGTCCGCGTGACCGTCCAGAACCTGAGCATCGTTAAAGTCGATGCTGAGAACAATCTGATCGCGATCAAGGGTGCGATCCCCGGCCCGAAGGGCTCGGTCGTGACCATCCACGACAGCGTGAAAGCGTAAAGGAGGAAAACACAATGGCACAGTTTGATGTCGTCGATATGAACGGCAAGAAGGTTTCCACCGTTGAGCTTCCGACGCCGTGTTCGGGATCACCCCGAACGAGAGGCTGTCCACGAGGCAGTCGTCAACTTCCTGGCCAACCAGCGCCAGGGCACCCAGAACACCAGATCCGCAAGGAGTCCGCGGCGGCGGCAAGAAGCTTGGCGCCAGAAGGGCACCGGCCACGCTCGTCAGGGTTCCATCCGTGCACCGCAGTGGACTCACGGCGGCGTCGCTCTGGGCCCCAGCCCGCAGCTACTACTACACCATCAACAAGAAGGTCAAGCGTCTGGCTCTGCTCAGCGCCCTGTCTGACAAGGCTGCCAACGCAACATGATCCTGGTCGACAAAGATCGCCGCCTGACGAGTACAAGACCAAGACCGTCGTTGCTTTCCTGGCCGCTGTCGGCGCAGGCAAGAAGAACCTGATCGTCAATGACACTCTGGACGCTAAGTTCGTCAAGAGCGCCGCCAACATCCCCCGGTGTCCAGACCGCCGCTACCGGCATCAACACCTACGATGTTGTCAACGCCGACAAGCTCATCCTGAGCGTTGACGCTGCCAAGAAACTTGAGGAGGTATATGCGTGATGAAATTCGCACAGGACATCGTTCTCGCCCCCGTCATCACCGAGAACTCCATGGCTGGCATCGCTGACAAGAAGTACACCTTCAAGGTCGCTACCGACGCCACCAAGATCGACATCGCCAACGCTGTTGAAGAGCTGTTCGGCGTGAAGGTCGCCAAGGTCAACACCATCTCCGTCCGTGGTCGCTATCGCCGCCAGGGCATGCACGCCGGCTACACTGCCAAGAGCAAGAAGGCCATCGTCACCCTGACTGCCGACTCCAAGGAGATCGAGTTCTTCAACTCCATGGTTTGATGACCGGATGGCCGCAAGGCCGTCTTGAGGACCCCGCCGAGGGGCCCGGTTATGGGGATATGACCCCGATAAAAATTCATAAGATAACAACAAGGAGATCAACATGGCTATCAAGAAGTACAAGCCGACTACCCCCGGGCCGCCGCGGCATGACTGTTACTGACTACAGCGTGCTGTCCAAGGTCGATCCGGAGCGCAGCCTGCTCGAGTCCAAGAAGAAGCATGCGGCCGCAACAACACCGGCAAGATCACCGTTCGCCATCACGGCGGCGGCAACCGCGTCAAGTACCGTGTCATCGACTTCAAGCGCAACAAGTTTGATGTCCCCGCCACCGTCAAGACGCTGGAGTATGACCCGAACCGTTCCGCCTTCATCGCACTCGTTGAGTACGAGGACGGCGCCAAGAGCTACATCCTGGCTCCCGATGGTCTGAAGGTTGGCGACACCATCATGGCTGGCCCCAACGCTGACATCAAGCCCGGCAACGCTCTGCCCTTCGAGAACATCCCCGTCGGTACCATGATCCACAACATCGAGCTGTATCCCGGCAAGGGCGGCCAGCTGGTCCGCTCCGCTGGTGTTATGGCTCAGCTGATGGCTAAGGAGAATGGTTACGCTCTGGTCCGTCTGCCCTCCGGTGAGATGCGCAACGTTCGTCTGAACTGCATCGCCACCATCGGCGTTGTTTCCAACCTCGACCACGAGAACGTCAACCTGGGCAAGGCTGGCCGCAAGCGCCACATGGGCGTTCGCCCCGGCAGCCGTGGTTCCGTCATGAACCCCTGCGATCACCCGCACGGCGGTGGCGAAGGCCGCGCCCCGGTTGGTCACGACAGCCCGCGCACCCCGTGGGGCAAGCCGGCTATGGGTCTCAAGACTCGCAAACATCATGCTCGCTCCAACAAGTTCATTGTGAAGCGCGCCAACGGTTAAGGGAGGAAATAAGATATGTCTCGTAGCACCAAAAAGGGCCCTTACGTCGCGGATTCTCTGATGAAGAAAGTTGAAGCGATGAACGAGGCCGGTAAGAAGAGCGTCGTCAAGACCTGGAGCCGCTCCTCCACCATCTTCCCCGAATTCGTCGCCACACCTTGCTGTCCATGACGGCCGCAAGCATGTGCCCGTATACGTTACTGAGGATATGGTTGGCCACAAACTGGGTGAGTTTGCTCCCACCCGCAAGTTCACTGGCCACGGCGGCGGTAAGACCGTCGCCAAATAAGAGAGGAGGAACACAACATGGAAGCACGGGCAACGCTCCGTTACGCCCGCATCAGCCCCCGCAAGGTTTCTATCGTGATGGATCTCATCCGTAATAAGCCGCTGGCTGAAGCTCAGGCGATTCTGCAGTACACCCCGAGGCCGCTTGTGAGCCCCTTCTCAAACTGGTGAACTCTGCTGCCGCTAACGCGGAAAACAATTTTGATATGGACCGCAACAACCTGTATGTTGCGGAATGCTATGTCTGCCCCGGCCCGACTCTGAAGCGCATTATGCCGCGCGCACAGGGCCGTGCATACCGCATCCTGAAGCGCACCAGCCACATGACTGTTGTGCTGAAAGAGAAAAACTAAGGAGGTAAACAAATGGGCCAGAAAGTTAATCCCCATGGCATGCGCGTGGGCGTTATTAAAGATTGGGACAGCCGCTGGTTTACCTCTAAGCAGGAATTCGGCGACACCCTCGTTGAGGATCATAAGATCCGCAAGACCCTGAAGAAGCAGCTGTACGCTGCTGGCGTTCCCAAGATCGAGATCGAGCGCACTGTGGACAGCCAGACCGGCACCCCCCGCGTTAAGGTCAACGTCTTCTGCGCCAAGCCGGGCATCGTTATCGGCAAGGGCGGCGCTGAGAGCGCAAAGATCGAAAAGCAGCTGGCTAAGCTGACCGGCAAGAACGTTAACCTGAATATTGTTGAGGTTAAGGGCACCACCACCAACGCTCAGCTGGTTGCTGAGGATGTTGCTTCCCAGCTGGAGCGCCGCATTGCGTTCCGCCGTGCTATGAAGCAGGTTATCCGCAATGCAATGCAGCCCCGCGGCGGCGTGCCTGCCAAGGGTATCAAGGTTACCTGCTCCGGCCGTCTGGCTGGCGCTGATATCGCCCGCGTTGAGAGCTACCATGAGGGCACCATCCCCCTGCAGACCCTGCGCGCTGATATCGACTATGGCTTCGCCGAGGCCAACACCACCTACGGCAAGGTCGGCGTCAAGGTTTGGATCTACAAAGGCGAGATCCTGAAGGGCGCCAAAGCCCCTGCTAAGAAGGAAGGAGGCAAACAGTAATGTTACTGCCGAAGCGTGTTAAAATACCGCCGCGTTCAGCGTGGCCGCATGACCGGTAAGGCCATGCGTGGCAACACTGTCAACCAGGGCCAGTACGGTCTGGTTGCTCTGGAGCCGGCATGGATCACTTCCAACCAGATCGAAGCTGCTCGTGTTGCTATGACTCGTTATATCAAGCGTGGCGGCAAGGTCTGGATCAAGATCTTCCCCGATAAGCCCGTTACTGAAAAGCCGGCCGGCACCCGAATGGGTTCTGGTAAAGGCAGCCCGGAGTACTGGGTTGCTGTGGTTAAGCCGGGCCGCGTGCTGTTTGAGCTCGCCGACGTGATGAGGCTACCGCTCGTGAGTCTCTGCGCCTGGCCAGCAACAAGCTGCCGATCCGCTGCAAATTTGTCAAGCGCGAAGAGCTTGACACCGTAAAGGAGGGTGACGCTGAATGAAAGCCAAGGAACTGCGTGAAATGACCGATGTCGAACTGAACAAGCAGCTCAAGGACCTGAAGGCCGAGCTCTTCAACCTGCGCTTTCAGCACGCCATCAACCAGTTGGACAACCCCATTCGCATCGAGGCCGTTAAGAAGGACATCGCCCGCGTGATGACCGTCCTGGCTGAGAAGAATGCCAAGAACGCTTAAGAGGGAGGGTAAAGCATGGAACGTAATCTGAGAAAGACCCGTGTGGGCGTTGTCGTTTCCGACAAGATGGATAAGACCATCGTTGTTGCTGTTAAGGACAGCGTTCAGCACCCCCTCTACAAGAAGATCTTGAAGCGTACCAAGAAGTTCAAGGTTCATGACGAAAACAACGAAGCCGGCATCGCGACCGCGTTGAGATCATGGAGACCCGCAAGATTTCTAAGCAGGTCAACTGGCGTCTCGTCAAGATCCTGGAGAAAGCGAAATAAGCCTGGTACTTTGAAAGGAGGACCTGAAAGATGGTTCAGATGCAAACTTATCTCAAAGTGGCCGACAACACCGGTGCCAAGGAGTTAATGTGCTTCCGTGTACTGGGCGGTACCCGCAAGAGATACGCAAACATCGGCGACGTCGTGGTCTGCAGCGTGAAGAAGGCTGCTCCCGGCGGCACCGTTAAGAAGGGCGATGTGGTCAAGGCCGTTATCGTCCGTAGCAAGCAGGGCCTGCGCCGTGACGACGGTTCCTACATCCGTTTCGATGAGAACGCCGCCGTTATCGTTATGGCCGACAAGAGCCCCAAGGGCACCCGTATCTTTGGACCCGTCGCTCGCGAACTTCGCGACGCCGGCTACACCAAGATCCTGTCCCTGGCTCCCGAATCGCTGTAAGGAGGTTTTAGAATGAATAATCTTCATGTTAAAACCGGCGACAACGTGATGATCATCTCTGGCAAGGACAAGGGCAAGGACCGGTAAGGTTCTGCAGACCAGCCCCAAAGAGGGTAAGGTCATTGTCGAAGGCCTGAACATGGTTACCAAGCACGTCAAGCCGCGCCGTCAGGGCGAGCAGGGCGGCATCGTTAAGGCCGAAGGCGCTATCTACGCCTGCAAGGTCATGCCCGTTTGCCCCAAATGCGGCAAGGCCACCCGTGTGGGCCATTCCGTTAAGGATGGCAAGAACGTCCGTATCTGCCGCAAGTGCGGTGCTGAACTGTAAGGGAGGAGTTAATTATGGCACGTTTGAAAGAACAGTATGTCAATGAGATCGCTCCGGCCCTGAACAAAAAGTTCGGCTACAAGAGCGTGATGCAGATTCCCAAGCTGGATAAGGTCATCATCAACGTGGCTGCCGGCGAGGCAAAAGAGAACGTCAAGGTTATCGATGCTATCGTCGCTGACCTGGGCCAGATCACCGGCCAGAAGGCCGTTGTCTGCAAGGCCAAGAAGAGCGTTGCAAACTTCAAACTGCGCCAGGGCATGCCCATCGGCGCAAAGGTCACCCTGCGTGGTGAGCGTATGTACGAGTTCGTTGACCGCCTGTTCAACGTTGCTCTGCCCCGTGTCCGCGACTTCCGCGGCATTAACGGCAACAGCTTCGACGGCCGCGGCAACTACGCCTTCGGTCTGAAGGAGCAGATCATCTTCCCGGAAATCGACTTTGATAAGGTCGATGCAGTCCGCGGCATGGATATCTGCTTCGTCACCACCGCTAAGACGGACGAGGAAGCCAAGGAGCTGCTGAAGGCTCTGGGCGCTCCGTTCGCCAACTGATCAGGGAGGAACAACGAATGGCAAAAACTTCTATGAAGATCAAGCAGCAGCGTCCTGCCAAGTTCTCCACCCGTGAATACAACCGTTGCAAGATTTGCGGCCGTCCGCATGCTTACCTGCGTAAGTATGGCGTCTGCCGTATCTGCTTCCGCGAGTTGGCCTATAAGGGCGAGATCCCCGGCGTCAAGAAGGCGTCCTGGTAATCTGCTTTCTTCACTGTAAGGGAGCGTTTGCTCCCATAACGAAACATCAACAACAAATTTATCACAACCTAAGGAGGTTAGTGGCATGCAAATCACCGATCCTATCGCGGACCTGCTCACTCGCATCCGCAACGCCAGCACTGCCAAACACCCTTCCGTGGACGTTCCTGCTTCCAACCTGAAGAAGGCAATCTGCCAGATCCTGGTTGATGAGGGCTACATCAAGGGTATGAAAGTCACCGACGACGGCAAGCAGGGTGTTATCACCCTGACCCTCAAGTATCAGGAAAATGGTGCTCCGGTCATCGACGGCCTGAAGCGCGTTTCCAAGCCGGGTCTGCGCATTTACACCAACTGCGAAGATATGCCCAAGGTCATGAAGGGCCTGGGCACCGCAATCATCTCCACTTCCAAGGGCGTCATGACTGACAAGGCTGCTCGCGCAGCTCATGTCGGCGGTGAAGTGCTCGCCTTTGTGTGGTAAGAAAGGGGCATAAGACAAATGTCGAGAATTGGAAGAAAACCCATCGTCATTCCCGCGGGCGTGGAAGTGAAGGTCGACGAGGCCGATCACGCCATCACCGTGAAGGGCCCCAAGGGTACCCTGCATTCCAAATTCCATCCCCTGATGACCGTTAAGGTCGAGGGCAATGAGATTTTGGTTACCCGCCCCAATGACGAGAAGGAGGCACGTAGCCTCCATGGCCTGACCCGCACCAACATCCACAACATGGTTGTCGGTGTTACCGAAGGCTTCCGCAAGGACCTGGAGATCCAGGGCGTTGGCTACCGCTGCGCAAAGGCAGGGCAGCAAGCTGGTCCTGACCCTGGGCTTCTCTCACCCGGTTGAGGTTGCAGAAACCGAGACCATCAAGATCGAAGTCAAGGATGCTCTGCATTTCAGCATCCTGGGCAGCGACAAGCAGGAAGTCGGCCAGTTTGCGGCCGAAGTCCGCAGCAAGCGCCCGCCTGAGCCGTACAAAGGCAAGGGCATCCGCTATGTCGGCGAGTTTGTCATCCGTAAGGAAGGCAAAGCCGGCAAGGGCAAATAATAGGAGGGGAGAAACATTATGGTCAATAAGGCTGATAAGAACGAAGCTCGTCTTCGCCGTCACCGCCGCGTCCGCGGCAAGATCAGCGGCACTGCCGAGCGTCCTCGTCTGGATGTTTTCCGCTCTGCCAAGCACATCTACTGCCAGGTGATCGACGATGAAGCTGGTGTTACGCTGGCTTCCGCCTCCACCCTGGAAAAGGACTTTGAGGACTACGGCGGCAACTGCGACGCTGCCAAGAAGGTTGGCGAGCGCATCGCCAAGAAGTGCCTTGAAAAAGGCATTACCGAAGTGGTCTATGACCGCGGCGGTTTCGTATACCACGCCGTGTTAAGGCACTTGCTGAAGGTGCCCGTGAAGCCGGCCTGAAACTGTAAGGAGGGAGAAGATACAATGGCCATGCAGAGAAACAGAGAACAAGATGACGGCATGATCACCAAGGTCGTCTCCATCAACCGCGTTTCCAAGACCGTTAAGGGCGGCCGCGTTATGAAGTTCGCTGCCCTGATCGTTGTTGGCGACGGCAAGGGCAACATCGGTTACGGCGTTGGCAAGTCCGGCGAAGTTCCCGAGGCCATCCGCAAGGGTGAAGGCGCCGCCAAGAAGAACATGCACAAGGTTGCCATGAAGGGCACCACCATCCCCCACGAGATCGTTGGCGTGTATGGTGCAGGCCGCGTTCTGATGCGTCCCGCTGCCCCCGGTACCGGCGTTATCGCCGGCGGCCCGGTTCGTGCTGTTCTGGAATGCGCTGGCATCAAGGACATTCGTACCAAGAGCCTGCGTTCCAATAACCCCATCAACGTTACCGCTGCCACTTTTGCTGGTCTGTGCGGCCTGACCGACGCCGAGAGCGTCGCAGCCAAGCGCGGCAAGACTGTTGCGGAAATCCTGGGCTAAGGAGGGCGCTACAATGGAAAAAGTTACGATTCGTCTGGCCAAGAGCCTGATCGGCCGCGGCAAAGAGCAGATCGCCGTTGCGCACTCCCTGGGCCTGAACCGCCCCGGTGAGGTTACCGAGCAGCCTGACAACGCAGCTACCCAGGGTAAGATCGCTAAGATCGCCCACCTGGTTGTTGTGACCAAGGCATAACGCAAGGAGGTGCAAGCATGAAGCTTCATGAACTGAACGCGCCCGCAGGTGCCCGCAAGGCTGTGACCCGTAAGGGCCGCGGCGCTGGCTCCGGCAACGGCAAGACCGCCGGTTACGGCCACAAGGGCCAGAAGGCTCGCAGCGGCGTCAAGAAGGCAGGCTTTGAAGGCGGCCAGATGCCCCTGCAGCGTCGCCTGCCCAAGCGCGGTTTCAATAACATTTTCGCCACCAAGTATGTCACCATTAAGGTGTCTGACCTCGAAAAGTTCGAGGCTGGTGCAACCGTCGATGCACAGGCTCTTCTGGATGCCGGCATCATCTCCAAGACGCTGGATGGCGTCAAGGTCCTGGGCAATGGTGAGCTGACCAAGGCAGTTAATGTCAAGGTTGCAGCTTACACTGCTTCGGCCAAGGAAAAGATTGAGAAAGCAGGCGGGAAGGCTGAGGTGATCTAAGGTGTTCGAAACGTTTCGCAACGCCTGGAAGACCGAAGATCTGCGTAAGCGCCTTCTGTACACGCTTTTGATCCTGATTCTTTTCCGTCTTGGCTGCGCAATTCCGGTACCTTATATCACCAGCAGTGCACTGGAATCCATGTTCACCACCGGTAGCATGCTGACTTACCTCAACATGATGTCCGGCGGTGCCATGAGCCGCTGCACGATCTTTGCGCTGGGTGTTCAGCCCTATATCAACGCAACGATTATTATTCAGCTGCTCTGTGTTGCGATCCCTTATCTGGAAAATCTCTCCAAAGAGGGTGAGGAGGGCCGTCAAAAGCTCACCAAGATCAGCAACTACACCGGTGCGGCAATCGCGCTGCTGTTGAGCATCGCTTACTACTTTATCATCCGCCGCATGGGCGCGCTGAAGTACACCGATGGCTTTGCCGGTATCTTCTCCGGTATCGTTATCGTGGCCTGCTTCACCGCCGGTGCTCAGTTTGTCACATGGATGGGCAATCAGATCGACGCAAAGGGTATTGGCAACGGCCTGTCCCTGATGATCTTTGCCGGTATCGTGGCTGACTGGTCCCGCGTGGGCTCTTCCTTCCAGGATATGCTCACCCGTGCACAGCTGGTGCTTCCGGTTACTACATTATGATCCCCGCCATGGTCATTCTAGCCCTTGTTGCTGTGATCTTTGTAGTGATCCTGACCAACGCTGAGCGCCGCATTCCGGTGCAGTACGCAAAGCGCGTGGTTGGCCGCAAAATGTACGGCGGTCAGGCCAGCTATATTCCCATCAAAGTGAACATGAGCGGCGTTATGCCCATCATCTTCGCTTCTACCCTGTGCGGTCTGCCCAATATGATTGGCAGCTTCCTGAATCTGGACGCTACCAAGCATCCGTACTGGACAGCATTCTTCCGCGTTTTTAACTACAACAGTGTTCTATATCTCGTTGTTTATGTTCTGCTGATTGTGGCTTTCAACTACTTCTATGTTGCAATCCAGTACAATCCGGTAGACATCAGCAACCAGCTGCGCAAGAACAACGGCACCATCCCCGGCATTCGTCCGGGCAAGCCGACCAGCGATTTCATCACCAAGACCCTGAGCAAGATCACTTTGATCGGCGCTGTGTTCCTGGCAATCGTTGCGGCTGTGCCGATGATCATCGGCGATCTGACCGGCGTTCCATCCAGCTGGGTGGTACCAGCCTGCTCATTATCGTCGGCGTGGCACTGGATACGGCCCGTTCTCTGGAAGGCTACATGACGCGCGCCATCACAAAGGCTTTTTGGAGTAATTGACCAAGCTCCGCCAGAGGCGACTGGTCACTGGTGGAGCTTGAATGGAAAGGGGAACACCTATGAAACTGAATCCTGTTGGGCGCTGGCGCGGCAAGGCACCAATGCCGAGAATCCTGT